>Ga0214163_1000296_pt1 | contig 23657 bp, 20 predicted proteins | sample LakMenepilimnion_2_FD_153001 | JGI IMG/M metagenome (GOLD analysis project Ga0214163, IMG submission 153001) | Freshwater microbial communities from Lake Mendota, WI - Practice 15JUN2010 epilimnion v4 | ecosystem: Environmental > Aquatic > Freshwater > Lake > Epilimnion/Euphotic zone | place... | reverse complement strand
GAATTTAAGCAAGAGGGAATTGATGCCTTGATTGTTGATCTTCGCAATAATGGGGGAGGTTCATTGATTGAAGCGATTGATTTGACGGGTTTATTTATTTCCAAAGGACCCGTAGTTCAAAGAAAGCAATCGGATGGAAAGATAACCCAAGAATTAGACCGTGATCCAGAGCAATCTTATGATGGACCTTTAGCGATTATGATCAACCGTTTTTCCGCATCGGCTTCTGAGATTTTTGCGGCAGCCATTCAAGATTATAAGCGTGGTATTATCGTAGGAGAGCAGTCTTATGGAAAAGGTACGGTGCAATCAGTGGTTGATTTAGATAATTATATGGCCAATGAAAAAGAGCCTGTAGGCCAATTGAAAATTACCTTAGAGAAGTTTTACCGCATCAATGGAAGTTCAACCCAGCATAAAGGAGTGAGTCCTGATTTTGCTATGCCATCTGCCTTTTCAGCAGAGGAGTTTGGAGAAAGCTCTCAGCCGAGTGCATTGCCATGGGATATGATTGCTTCTACGGTATTTACGCCCACTTTACATGTGAATCCAGCTGTGCTTGCAAAAGTACAAACGGGATTTAATGCACGTTTAAAAACGAAACCAGATTTGATTAAGTTAAGAGACGATTTCAACCGTTGGAAAAAAATAAAAGAAAACAATTCTATTTCTTTGAATTTAACCAAGCGTAAAAAGGAATTGGATGATCAAAAGAAAAAACCGGATGAGGCTCAAGCGGTGGAAGATGCACTAGCGGGTGGTAATGGGCCTACGACCTCTGAAGCAGATGCAGATAAGAAAGCGAAATCAACGGCCGATAAACATGCAAAAGATGTTTATTTAAAGGAAACGCAACAAATTGTGGCCGATTGGCTTCAAGCATTAAGCCCCAAAGTAGCTAAATTAAACACTCCTAAATAGTTTTTATGATGGATTCAAAGGCTTTCTTAGATAAGGCTTTGCCTTGTGTTAAAGAAACGGGTCAATGGATTCAGTCGGCGATCAGCCAAGTAAAAACCGGGGATATAATTTACAAGGGAACGAATGACTTGGTTTCCTTTGTAGACCAACAAGCCGAATCGAAATTAAAGGAGGGTTTGTCGGTCATTTTTCCAGAAGCACAATTTATTGCTGAAGAAAGTGATTCTACTTACGATCAGGTTGGCAATGGCTATTATTGGGTCATAGACCCTTTAGATGGCACGACGAATTTCTTACATGGCTTACCCGTTTATGCGGTTTCCGTGGGATTGATTTATAATAAACAGCCCATTTTAGGCATGATTTATGAACCTAATCAGGATGAGATGTTTTATGCGTCTAAAGGGAATGGTGCATTTATGAACGCTAAACCGATTCATGTATCTACTACTGAAACTTTGGCGTCTAGTTTGTTGGCCACCGGATTTCCTTATTATGATTTTTCATATCAAGATCGTTACCTGGATTTATTGAAAGAGTTAATTCAAAAATCCCATGGGCTTAGAAGAATGGGTGCGGCTTCCATTGATTTAGCTTATACTGCCTGTGGTCGTTTTGAAGGATTTTTTGAAGCAAATTTAAAACCTTGGGATGTGGCAGCAGGTAAAATAATTATAGAGGAGGCTGGTGGCCGGGTGACTAATTTTAAAGGGGGCGAAGACGTTATTTTTAGTGGAGAAATTATCGGAGCAGGGCTAATTTTTGATGAATTTTTATCAACTTTGCAACGTAAATGGTTTTTAGACAAGTGATGGAAGAAGTATTTGTTTTTATTGTTTTTGCTGCAGCCGTCTTTTATGTAATACGGATGGTGTTTCATGCATTTTTTTCTAAATCAAATGCCGGCTGTGCAAAAGGCTGTGGTTCATGCCAAACTACAATCCCTACATTTTCTGATGACCTACCCCAACCTAATGCTAAGTCTTGAAAGATTCAACTCAAGGTAAGATTGTCGATCTACGCATTATTCGTAGAATTTATGGTTTTTTAAAACCCTATCAATTCAGTTTTTGGTTATTGGTTTTTTTAATACTTTGCATGGCTGCCGTTTCTCCAGCCCTTCCGTTATTGATTCGTTTTTCTTTAGACCATTATGTATCTGCTGATCAAATGTCAAATCTTGTCAGCATGTTTTTTTACATGCTAGGGGTTTTATTTTTGCATACAGGCTTACAATTTGCCACAAGTTATTTAGCTGGTTATTTGGGACAAACCGTAATTCGAGATATTCGGGTTCAATTGTATGCTAAAATTGTAAATCTCAAATTATCTTTTTTTGACCATACACCCATAGGCCGATTAGTGACTAGAACGGTATCTGATATCGAGACATTAAATGATGTTTTTTCAGAGGGCCTAGCTTCGATTGCGGGTGATTTATTGCAGTTGGTTTTAATTGTTTGTGTCATGTTTTATACAGATTGGCGCTTAACCATGGTTATTTTGGCCACAGTTCCTTTTATGGTTTTTTCCACGTATGTGTTTAAAGAATACATTAAAAAATCGTTTAATGAGGTTCGATTAGCCGTAGCTAACTTGAATTCGTTTGTGCAAGAACATATTTCGGGAATGATGGTCGTGCAGCTGTTTCATGCAGAGGAGCGAGAATTAAAGAAATTTGATCGAATTAATGTGGCTCATCGCGATGCTAATATCAAAGGTATTTTAGCCTATTCTTTATATTTTCCAGTCGCGGATGTGATCGCGGCCGTGGGGTCCGGTTTAATTGTTTGGATGGCGTCAACCTACATTTTGAAAGAAGAAATTACGGTAGGTACTTTGACGGCTTTTATTATGTTTATTAATTTGTTTTTTAGGCCCATTCGAATGCTAGCTGACCGCTTTAATACCTTACAAATGGGGATCGTCAGTACAGAAAGGATTTTGACTTTGCTGGATTCAGAGGATTACATTCAAAATAATGGGCTTATTTCGGCAAACCAATTGAAAGGACATATTCAATTTAAGGAGGTTAGTTTTGCTTATATTGAACCTGAATACGTAGTTAAAAATGTGAGTTTTGAAGTAAAGCCTGGTTCAACTGTTGCCATTGTCGGTGCGACGGGTGCGGGAAAGTCTTCAATTATAGGATTGTTGAGCCGGATGTATGATGTGCAATCAGGAATTATTGAAATTGATGGAGTCGCTTTGCCAGATTATGAGATAGGTAGTTTGCGCCGACATATCTCGGTGGTTTTGCAGGATGTCTTTCTTTTTAGCTCTTCGATAGCTTTTAACATTCATTTGGGTGATGAAAATATTACTCAGGATGAAATTGTGGAGGCAGCAAAGGCAGTAGGCGTTCATGATTTTATTTTAAGTTTGCCTGGTGGCTATGATTACGAAGTGATGGAGCGGGGAGCTACTTTGAGTGTGGGGCAGCGCCAACTAATTTCTTTTGTTCGAGCGCTCGTGCATAATCCTAAAATTATTGTCTTAGATGAGGCAACAAGTTCTGTGGATACGGAATCTGAATTGCTCATTCAATCAGCGATTTCTACTTTAATGAAGGGGAGGACTTCGGTTGTCATTGCCCATCGTTTGTCTACGATCCGACATGCCCATCAGATTCTGGTAATGGATAAAGGAGAGGTAAAAGAGCGAGGAACGCATGAAAACTTGTTGAAATTGAATGGATTATATGCTCAATTGTATCATTTACAATTTAGTAAGTCAGTTTAATTCGGAAGGAAAAATAAATATGATTATCTTTGCGAGCTTATGAATTTGAAAAAATATATTTTAGTGGGATTTGTTGCTGTTTTGGGCTTAAGTTCATGCGGTAAATTTGAGAAATTCAGAAAAAGTGCTGATTTGCCGACCAAGTATAAGGCGGCGGTGAATTACTATAAAAAGAAAGATTTTTCTAAGGCAGGTATCCTTTTTGACGAGATTATGCCTTTGATGAAGGGTGATTCGACTCAGGAATTAGCTACTTTTTATCAAGCCTATTGTGATTTTAATTTAGGTAGTTATACGTTGGCCAGTACGCATTTCAAGAAGTTTGCAGAGGTTTTCTCTCGTTCTGAATATGCGGAGGAGGCGATTTATATGTCGGCCTTTTCGTTGTATAAGGATTCACCTAATTTCAATCTTGACCAAACGGGAACTTTGGCCGCGATTAACGAAATTCAATCTTATTTGAATAATTATCCTGAAACGAAGTTCAAAGATGATTGTACGAATATCATTAAAGAATTAAGGAAAAAATTAGAGAAAAAGGCTTATGAAAAGGCCAAACTTTATTATAAAACTTCTCCATTTAATATTGCTTCGTTAAAGTCGTCTGTGATTGAGATCACTAATTTTCAACGTGATTTTCCGGATTCAGACTACAATGAAGAGATGGCTTACATGAAGGTATTGGCTCAATATGATTTAGCCAAAAGCACGATTGAATCAAAGCAAAAGGAGCGTTATGCTGAAGCATCCAAATTCTATTTGGAGCTGATCGATAAGTATCCGCAAAGTGCTTACTTGAAAGAGGGGGAGAAAATGTATGATACTAGCAATAAGGAAGTGGACCGAATTGCAAAATTGGAAGCAGAGTACAAAGCAATGCTCGAAAAAGAAAAGTCAAATACATCAAAAGTGGCTACAGGACCCCAGTAGTTTTTGTCCTAAATATTATTTAATTTTGCAATCTTAATTTAAAAAATAACGAGATGTCTAAGATCCAAACAAATCCATCCATCATTACACGTGATGTTGATAAAATTGCAGTAAAGACAGGAAATGTATATGAGTCTGTGTCGATTATAGGACAAAGAGCGCGTCAAATCTCAAGCAAAATGAAGGAAGAATTGTCAGGTAAATTGTCTGAATTTGCTTCTTCAGTAGATAATTTGGAAGAAATTTTCGAAAACCGTGAGCAGATCGAAATTTCAAAATATTATGAGCGCATGCCTAAGCCATCTGCTTTAGCCATTGATGATTTTTTATCGGATAAAGTTGATTATCGACTTCGTGAAGAAGGAACTGAAGAGAAATAATATCTCCCGAATGATTTCACTATGAAATCTATTTTACTTGTATTACTATGCTTCATAGGCTCCCGAGTTTTAAATGCTCAGGAGCTCCAAGCAACGGTTACAATCAATACAGAGCAATTACAGCTCGACCAACAGCGGGGTACATCACAAATTTATACGGAATTACAGCGAACTGCTCAGGATTTTTTATCGGGTCGTCGTTGGTCCATGGACAATTTCGCTCCAGACGAAAAAATCAAATTAAACATTAATTTATTATTGACGAAGGCTACCGCGCAAGGGGACTTTGAAGCCAATGCCCGTGTCCAAGTATTGCGACCTGTTTTTGGGACTTCCTATGAAACGGTCATTTTGAATATGATTGACAAGAGTTTTAATTTCAAGTTTCAAACTGGGAATCCCATTACCTACAATGACAATACTTTCATTGATAATTTGAGCTCATTGTTAGCGTATTATGCCTATTTATCCTGTGCGTATCACTATGATTCTTTTGGTAAATTTGGCGGTGATTTCTTTGTTCAAAAATTAAATAATTTGACTAATCTTGCCCAGACCTCTGGGTCCGGCTGGGGAATCGTTACTGATGTTCGTTCTCGATTGGCCATTGCTGAAAATTTGATTAATCAACAAGTACAAGGGATGCGCGAAGTGAATTATACGTATCATCGGATTTTATTAGATTCCTTCAAAGAGAAGCCCGATGAAGCTCGTAAAGGAATTTTAGATTTGCTGAATCAAATTAGAACGGTGAACCAATTGAGGCCTGGTGCGGCTAATATTCGGGTGTTTTTTGATGCCAAATCAGATGAGATTTTTTCTATTATGGATGAGGCGACGGCTTCTGAGCGCCAACAAGCATTTGCTTATCTTAGTTTGTTGGATCCTATTCGCACTGAGCAATATCGGAAACTGATTCGTTAAGTAATTAAACAAATTAATTTTTTTAGCTATTATTAATTTAGATATTTCAGAAGGATTTTATCAGGAAAGGCTTTTATTTATTCCGCATTTCTAAAATCATCACCGTCTCCGTTTTATCACTTACCTTATTCCGATTATCGATTCGATGCCCCATTACCCATACAACAGATCCTCTGCTCAGTAAGATTTGTGTATTTTTTTTGATATTCAAGGGTACTTTTTTATCTGTCAAAAAATCTGAAATCAGTTTCTTAGCATTCATGCCTAAAGGACAAAACCAATCGCCATCCTGATATTTTCTGATTTCCAAAGGAAATTCTAGGCTATCTGCATCTAAACAGGCTGTATTGACCGAAGTAGATGGTATAAATGATTCACTATTCTCTTCTATGAAAACATGAAGTTCTTGATTACCTAAATCGACAATTTCATCGTCTTCTTGAATTAAAATAGGTTTGAATGCTGCATGATCTTTTGGGCTAATAACCCATTGATTTCTATCGATGTTTAAAATATGACTAGGAGATTCAAAGAGTTTCCCCACCTTATCAGCGGGATGCGCCAAAATTTGATTGATCACGCCAAAAGAAAAATTAAACTCTTGTAGATATTGTTGGGCAATTACCGTCCATTTTTCTTTCGAAAATCCATCGCCAATGGGCACGTAAATATTGCCTTCTGAATCATTGGTCACTCGATTATTTTTAAATTCATTTAACTCTGCTGTTATCCAATATTCAATATTTCGAATTTTTTCACTCGTATCTGCAAGTGTTTGTTCAAAATGAGGATTTAATTCCTGGAATTTTGGCATAATTTCATGCCGGATAAAATTCCGTTGGTATTTCGTTGTCACATTGCTTGAATCTTCCCGCCAAGCTAATTTTTGTGCTACCACAAAATCATAAATCGCGTCTTGGTTAGCAAAAGAAAGAGGCCTGATGATGTGTCCATTTTTTATGGGAATCCCATGAAATCCGGCTAGGCCCGTTCCTCTTGTGAGGTTAATGAGCATAGTCTCTGCACTGTCTAGTTGGTGATGGGCGGTCGCTATAAAATCGTAATTGTGATTAATTCTGATTTCTTCAAACCAAGTATAACGAAGAATTCTTGCTGCCACTTGAGTAGACAGCTTTTCCTTCTCGGCAAAGGCAAGGGTATCGAAGCAAATGGTGTGATAGGGTACTTTTAATGTTTTGGCAAACTTTTTTACAAATACTTCATCTGCAAGGGACTCTTCTCCCCGCAAACTGAAATTGACATGTGCAATACCAAAATTAAATTTAGCCAAAGAAAACAATTTGGATAATAGAATGGAATCAATTCCTCCACTTACTGCAATCAGTATTTTTTGATCTGGCTTGAATAAATTCTCTTTTTGGACAAAATTGATAAAATCTTCCAGCATAAAATTGGTAAATTGCGCGTTCAAAACAATTAGCGAAATTAACGAATCGCTTTTAAGATGCCCTACATAATTAGAATTTTAATGTTTTTCTTTTTGCTTTTGCCTTGGATTAGTCAGGGTCAAAGCCAAGTAGAACTTATTCGTGCAGATAGTTTGAAAGGGTATCAGCAGGATTTAATTATGCGGAAAGAGCTATTGGGGCATGTGTTGTTGCGCCAGGGCACCACCACTTTGAGCTGTGATCAGGCGGTATTGAACTCGACGACCAACAATGTAGAGGCATATGGCCATGTGAAAATTATTCAAGCTGATACCGTAACGATTACGGGTGACTCTGCTTTGTATAATGGGGATATGCGACAAGCATTTATGTCGGGGCGGGTGAAACTTGATGACCATACCATCATTTTGAATACGAATAAACTTGACTATGATTTAAATTCTAAAATGGCCATTTATCACACGGGAGCCAAGATTATTGACAAAAAATCCACCTTGACTTCCAAGGAGGGTTTTTACAATACGGTGACTAAAAATTTCCTATTTAAGGAAAAAGTACGTGTGATTGATAAAGATGGAGGGGCAGTTCGAGCAGATTCCTTGCGGTATAATACCGCTTCTAAAGAGGCTTATTTTATTTGTCCTACCGAGATAATCAATAAAAAAGATACTGTCTTAACGTCTGCTGGTTTTTATAATACCCAAACCAAGGTGTCGAATTTCACAGGTCGCTCTACCGCCAAAACGGAAGAATATATCTTGTCGGCAGATACCCTGTTTTATGATTCGCCGACTCAAATAGGTGTTGCAAGGGGCCGTGTTGAGTTTTTAAGCCAAAAAGAAAAAGTGATATTAACCGGTGATCATGGTCGGTATGCCGGGAAAACAGGGTTAACACGGGTCTTTGGACATGCCTTAATGAAGAATATTATGGAAAAAGATACGCTGTATTTAACTGCGGATACCTTAGTTTCATTAAACAACAAAAAAGACTCGATTCGTAAGTTATATGCTTATAAAAATGTCTTGCTCTATAAATCTGATTTATCAGGTAAATGTGATTCACTGGCCTATGATGTGACGGATTCTGTGATTCACTTTTATCAGAAACCCATTTTATGGACGAATGATTCTCAATCACAAGCGGATTCTATTTCCTTGTTCTTAACAAATCAGAAATTGAGGGAAATGCGCTTGCGGGGTAAATCTTTTGTTATTTCGAAGGACTCTGCTGATCACTATAATCAAATCAAAGGCCGTAAAGTTTGGGTATTTTTTGACCCAGAAAGTAAGTTGAAGCGCGTGAATGTAGAAGGCAACGGGGAAAGTATTTACTACGTGATGGATGAAAAGAAGGTTACCACCGGGATGAATCGAGTCGAATGTAGCCGGATGAATTTATTTTTTGAGGACAATAAAGTCAAAAAGATTACGTTTATCACGAAGCCCGAAGCTAAATTCATTCCACCCAAAGAGTGGACAGAAGATTTGCAATACTTGGATGGTTTTAAGTGGCGGGATAAGGAAAAAGTAACCTTAAATTATCTAATGGAGCGCATTAAGCAAACCAATACTGTTAAAAAACCTTAAAATTCACCTTTTTAGGCCTTTTGTATGAGATGCCAACGTACAATTTTACTAGAAAAGCTTACCTTTGATAATACTCTTTTAGAATGAAACGAACGTTTTCGACTACCTTTTTTGGCCTTTTATTTTTTGTTAGCCTTATGGTTGGGAACTCCGCTTTGGGGCAGATTCAAAGTAAAAATAGTTCGGAAAATTATTTGTTTTCTAATGATCGAGTTTGGGTTTCGCAGGTATATCCAAATCCGGCGTTAGATTTCGTGGACATCGACTTTCAAATTGCATCGTCGGTACGTGAGGTTAAGTTGACTTTTTACAATGTCTTAGGACAAGAAGTTAAAGATGTGGTGTTGGAAAAAGACCAAAAAAGCACGCATATTTATTTGCGTGAATTGAATAGTGGAATGTATATGTATCAGTTGAGCATCGACGGTCGTTCGGTTGCTACCAAGAAATTAATTGTAAGGAAGCAGTAGGGTAGGTAATAGGTATTACTTGATACCTATTACCTATTTATCCTTTTCTCCATTGTTAAAATCCGCCAACGGTTCGCTTAATAAACGCCGTTAAATCAGCTCCAGTTAATAAATTTTGTGACAGTAAAGCTAAATCAGAAATTTGTTTGGCTAGGGCCTTTTGCTCATCTTCAGATTTTAAGTCGGCCAATTTGCTGATTAATGGATGATTGGCATTGATGGTGATGTTATAGGTAGTTGGCATGGCACCAAACATCCCCATTCCTCCGCCACCGGTTTTAGACATATCACTCATGCGGCGCATAAATTCATTTTGGGTAACAATGGCCGGAAGTTCATCCGGTGACATCGCTTCTACGGCTACAATCTTTTGTTTGTCTTGTAAGGTATCTTCAAATACTTTCTTCACTGACTCCTTTTGAGCATCTGTTAAAATGGCTTCCAGGTTTATCCCTGTGTCGATCAATTTATCTACGGCATCTGCATCGACTCTTTTCCACTGCGTTTTTTCAATTTTGGTTTCAATGGTATTTATAAAATGACTGTCAATCATGTTATCCATTTTCAAGACTGAGTAGCCTTTTTGGCCCGCCGATTGAATAAAGGCATCTTGTTGTTGCTGGTCAGTGGTATACAAATAAACCTTATTTCCGTCCTTGTCGGTCTGAGCTGCTTGAACTTCTTCTGCATACTCATCGAGGGTAAAATATTTGTTCGCTGTATCTTGAACTAAGCAAAAGTCCTTTGCTTTTTCCATGAATTTCTCATCTGAAATCATTCCATATTTGACAAATAAGCCAATATTAGCGAACTTCTCTTCAAAAGCAGGTCGATCAGATTTAAATAATTCTTGCAATTTGTCAGCGACTTTCTTGGTTATGTAGCTATTGATCTTCTTAACATTTGAGTCTGCTTGCAAGAAGCTTCTAGACACATTTAAAGGAATATCTGGGGAATCAATCACCCCATGAAGCAACATTAAAAACTCAGGAACAATATCCTTTACTTCATCTGTGATAAATACTTGTCGGCTATACAAGGAGATCTTTTCCCGCTGCAATTGCATTTCATTTTTTACCTTAGGGAAATATAAGATACCTGTTAGATTGAATGGGTAGTCAACATTTAAATGTATCCAGAATAAAGGCTTTTCTTGGAATGGGTAAAGCTCCTCATAGAATTTCAAATAATCCTCATCCGTTAAATCTGCAGGTGTCTTAGTCCAAATTGGATTTGGGTTATTGATGATTTTCTCATTGAACTCAATTTCAACAGGCAAGAATTTGCCATATTTCTCCAGGATTGATTTTAATTTAAACTCCTCTAAAAATTCCTCTGAATCTTCTGCGATGTGCAAAATGATATCGGTTCCTCTCGTTTTCTTTTTTGCGGCCGAAATGGAGTATTCCGTAGAGCCGTCGCAAACCCATTTAGCAGCTTCAGACTTATCTTGATATGATTTTGAAACGATTTCCACTTCTTTGGCGACCATGAAGGCAGAATAAAATCCTAAGCCAAAATGTCCAATTATTCCTTTGTCATCGCCTTTGTCTTTGTATTTTTCAACAAATTCAGTCGCTCCTGAAAAAGCAATTTGGTTGATGTATTTTTTTATTTCTTCTGCCGTCATACCGATTCCGTTATCAGAAATCGTGATGATCTTCTTGTCTTTATCGAAACTTACCTTAACCTTCAACTCCCCTAACTCGCCGTTGAATTCGCCGATTGAGCTTAGGCGTTTGATTTTTTGTGTGGCATCTACTGCGTTTGAAACTAGCTCACGAAGGAAAATCTCGTGGTCCGAATAGAGAAATTTTTTGATGATTGGAAAAATATTCTCGGTGTGAATGGAGATGTTACCTGATTCTTTCATTTTTTATGCGATTAAAAATTATAAATTTGAGCGATGTTTTATCAATTTACTTTCCAAAAATAATTTTGGTGTCATATTGTCAGTTATTTATGTCAAAACGCATTCTCTTTATTTATGTATTCATATTGAGTTTTTCGGCAACTGCCCAGCAGGAAGCGATCAGAATGGTTTATCCATTTATCCCCATGGCCTTAAATCCTGCTGAAGCGGGTGCAAATGGTGTGATCTCGGTGACAGGGATTTTCAGGAAAAAGCCTTTGATCCAGCAGTTTGGTATGTCGAGCTCGTCCCAGCAATATTTTTCGTTTGATAAACCAGTCAAAAATGATGCTTGGGGCATGGGGTTTTTGGCCTATAATACAGATCAAGCCTATGCCATGCCATTGGGGGGAATAGCTTCCAACTTAGGTTTAGCGGGAATATTGGCCAAAGCTATTTCCTTAGGACGCGGGAGTGATCTTAGAGTTGGAGGCCAAATAGGTATTAATCAGTATCCAGTCATTGGTCGAAGTGGAACGAGTGAATTAACCGGTTCGTACGGTTGGGGTTTTTTATACAAGCAAGACGAATTTACGTTAGCATTTAGTCAGCCCGCAGCTCAAATGCAAGAAATGAATTGGCGTTCTTCAAGTCCCATGTACATCAAAGGGCAATATATTTTTAAGACGAAATCAGGAAATGCCATTAAATCAGGATCGGTTGTCCGATTTATTCAAGGTTTAGATACACAAATTGACCTTTACAGTGTTTTTTGGTGGCAAGAACGTTTGGGATTTGGTTTATGGTGGCAAAACACGGGATCAGAACTAGGCAATCCAGCATTGATTGGAAGTATCGAAGTGCCCCTAGGTAAAAATTTTAAGGTGGGCTATGGCTACGATTTTTTAGGAGAAAATGTGTCCACGTTGCCTGCAGGCATTAGTGGATCCGCTAATGCAACGACTTCGACAACGGCCTCGGGCTTTCATCAAATTTTTCTTCGCTATGAACTTGACACTGGAAATGGCAAATTAGCGGAATTTAGACACTAAAGAGAGTTGGAATATGTTTGATTTTTGAAAGATAAAATTGAAATTATTAAAGAATATTTTGAACCTTTTTAGATTTGTCAATTTTCAAATGAAATTTGTCTGATTAAATGCAAAATCCATCATTTTTTTATGGGATAATTACATTGCTTGTAGTAAATTGCGTAGATTTTTAAGATTGCCATTTAAGCTAAACCAGTTAGAAAACATTGAAACGATTCTTGGGTGTTATGCCTTAGAAATATAAATATGGATCCATTTTCCTACGTTGCCAATGCAGATACACAAGTCATTTCCGATTTGTATGATGCATACATTCAAGACCCCAATTCGGTAGACACCTCTTGGCGTGATTTTTTTAAGGGTTTTGACTTTTCTCAATCCTGGAAAGGGGAGGCCTCCCAAAATAGTTTAGGCACGGGAGCCAACGGAAATCAAGTTGCTGACATCCAACATGTTAAAAAGGAAATGTCAGTTATTAGTTTGATCAAAGCATTTCGATCGCGAGGTCATTTACTGGCCCAAACAAATCCGGTTCGGGTACGTAAAGATCGTAAGCCTCGCTTGGATTTAGTCGATTATTCCCTCTCAGATGCCGATTTAGATACCGTATTCCAAGCGGGTAGTTTTATGGACTTAGGTCCTACTACCTTGAGAAATATTCAAAATGCACTTCATACTATTTATGCAGGTTCCATTGGTTTTGAATATTCCTATATTCGAGATGTCCAACAAAAAGAATGGTTGCGTAATAAGATAGAAAAGGAGGCAATGACCTTTAAACCAAGTTTGGAGGAAAAGAAATTAATCCTTCAAAAAATCAATGAGGCGGTTGTTTTTGAGAATTTTTTAGGTACCAAATATTTAGGCCAAAAGCGATTTGGATTAGAAGGAGGAGAAAGTACGATTGCCGGTTTAGATGCAATCATCAATGTGGCCGCTGATTCTGGTGTGAAAGAAGCGATGATTGGTATGGCGCATCGAGGTAGGTTGAATGTGTTGGCCAACATCATGCATAAATCGTATGAGTCTATTTTCGATGGCTTTGAAGGTAATGTGCCAGATCAAATTCATGGGGATGGGGATGTGAAATATCACTTAGGGTATTCTAGCAAACATATTTCACCGAAAGGAAATGAGATTTCCTTGAAATTAGCTCCCAATCCATCGCATTTAGAAGCGGTTAATCCATTGGTTGAAGGTTTTTGTCGGGCCAGTGCTGACGCGCATTATGATTGTGATTATGATAAGGTGTTGCCGATTCTAATTCATGGGGATGCAGCAGTTGCAGGTCAGGGAATTGTTTATGAAGTAACCCAGATGGCTAAATTAAAAGGCTATTCTACTGGGGGGACCATCCATTTTGTGATCAATAACCAGGTTGGTTTTACTACAGATTTTGAAGATGCACGTTCGGCCATTTATTGTACCGACGTAGCTAAAATTATAGATGCTCCCGTATTTCATGTAAATGGGGATGATCCTGAAGCCGTCGTTTTTGTTTCTAAAATGGCCGCAGAATTTAGGCAAGAATTTAATAAGGATGTATTTGTTGATATGGTTTGCTACCGCAGAAATGGGCACAATGAGTCAGATGAGCCTCGTTTTACGCAGCCAACCCTCTATGCCAACATTACAAATCATCCAAATCCTAGAGAAGTTTATACACAAAAATTAATTAAGTCGGGAGAGATTGAAGCTAAATTGGCTGAGCAAATGGATGCTGAATTTAAAGCAGAGTTGCAGGCTAGATTAGACATGGTGAAGCAAAAAGTTCGCCCTCCATACATCCCACTTAAATTAGATAATCGTTGGTCTTTATTGAGATTCTCCAACGAGAAAGATTTTGAAAGTTCTCCCAAGACATCCATATCAAAGGAAACCATTGACTTAGTAGCGAAATCATTAACTACGATGCCGACTGGCTTTGTTGCCTTAAAGCAAATTGAAAAAGTGATTGCAGACCGAAAAGGCTATTTTGCTAAAGGCCAATTGAACTGGGCAACTGCAGAATTATTGGCTTACGGGTCTTTACTTTTGGAGGGAAAGCCAGTTCGTTTATCTGGGCAAGATGTTCAAAGAGGTACTTTTTCACATCGCCATGCTGTTTTACATGAGGCGAATACCAATGAAAATTATTGCTCGTTAAATCACATCAAGGAAGGCCAAGAAAAAATTCAAATTTACAATTCACTCTTGTCTGAATATGGAGTTTTGGGTTTTGAGTTTGGTTATGCCTTGGCTAATCCGGATGCTTTGGTAATTTGGGAGGCTCAGTTTGGTGATTTTGCAAATGGGGCACAAACCATGATTGACCAATTTGTTAGTTCGCATGAGTCAAAGTGGGGTACACAAAATGGTTTGGTCATGTTATTGCCACACGGTTATGAAGGCCAAGGTCCTGAGCATTCAAACGCCAGGCCTGAACGCTTTTTACAATTGGCCTCCGAGAACAACATGATTGTTGCCAACTTGACAACGCCTGCTAATATATTTCATGCCTTGAGACGCCAATTGACTTGGGAGTTTAGAAAACCAATCATTGTGATGTCTCCTAAATCTATTTTCCGGCATCCTAAAGTGATGTCGCCTTTGGAAGATTTTACCAAAGGTAAATTTCAAGAGGTAATTGGGGATGGATTTGCCGATAAATCGAAAGTTAAAAAGGTTTTACTATGTAGCGGTAAAGTCTATTTTGATTTGTTGGAACGACAAGAAAAAGACGGAAGAAAAGATGTGGCAATTGTTCGAATCGAGCAATTACATCCTCTTCCTTTGAAACAAATTGAAGCTGAGTTGGCCAAATATAAGTCGGCCGAACTCTACTTTGTGCAAGAAGAACCTGAAAATATGGGCTGTTGGTCTTACATCATTAGAGAATTCGGTTGGTCTCGTTTTAAAGGTTTAATCGCCAGAAAGAAAAGCGCTTCCCCGGCAACAGGATTTTTAAAGGTGCATGTTGAAGAACAAGCAACCTTAATTAATAAAGCATTTGAATAATTTAAAATAAGCCGAATACCATGGCCATAGAAATGAAAGTGCCCGCTGTGGGTGAATCGATTACAGAAGTAACCGTTGCCACCTGGAATAAAAAAGAGGGGGATTACGTGAAGCTTGATGAGGTTTTATGCGAGTTAGAGTCGGATAAAGCGACATTTGAATTGCCTGCTGAGGCGGAGGGGATATTGCACATTGTAGCTTCTGAAGGGGATGTATTACCCATTGGAGCCGTTATTTGTTCGATTGAATCTGCTGCTGGAGCTTCCATTCCTGTGGCTTCGGTCGTGGCTGAAGCGGCTCCTGCTGCGCCTGTTGTGCAAGCGGATGCGACACCTGCTCCAGTAGCGGTGGCTGCGGCGCCAGCAACTAATGCAACCGTTTTGGAAGTCAAGGTACCTGCTGTGGGTGAGTCGATCACAGAAGTAACGGTATCGGTTTGGAATAAAAAAACAGGGGACTCTGTTAAGTTGGATGAGGTTATTTGTGAATTAGAATCGGATAAGGCTACGTTTGAATTGCCTGCTGAAGCTTCTGGGATTTTAGAAATTATCGCTGAATCAGGTTCTGTAGTGGGTATAGGAGGTTTATTAGCTAAAATTACGGTCGGTGCGGTTGCTGCTGCTCCCGTGGCGGCTGCCCCTGCGGTTGTTGCCCCAGCGGCTTCAGCTTCAGTTGTTGCTGCCGATAGTTCATATGCTGCAGGACATCCCTCTCCGGCTGCTGCCAAAATACTAGACGAAAAAGGAATTGCGCCTAATGCTGTAGCAGGTTCTGGAGTGGGTGGTAGAATAACTAAAGAAGATGCACAAAATGCAGTTCCAGGTGCTCAGGCAGCGCCTGCGCCTTCTGTTGCGGCTTCTTCTGTTGCGGCGGCTGTTTCTAATGGCCCAAGCGATGCCCGTGGAGTTCGTCGGGAAAAAATGAGTTCTTTGCGCAAGACGGTTGCACGCCGATTAGTGGCCGTGAAGAACGAAACGGCTATGTTGACGACTTTTAATGAGGTCGACATGAAGCCTGTTATTGATTTGAGGTCAAAGTACAAAGATAAATTCAAGGAGAAGCATGGTGTGGGATTAGGATTTATGTCCTTTTTCACCAAAGCGGTTTGTGTGGCTTTAAAGGAATTCCCTTCGGTCAATGCTAAAATCGATGGTGAAGAGATGATCTTCCATGACTATTGTGATATTTCTATTGCGGTATCAGCTCCAAAAGGATTGGTGGTGCCTGTGATTCGGAGTGCAGAGCATTTGTCGCTCGCAGGAATTGAGTCAGAGGTAGTGCGTTTAGCAGTGAAGGCTCGCGACAATAAATTGAGTTTAGAGGAAATGAGCGGTGGAACATTTACCATTACCAATGGAGGCGTTTTTGGTTCAATGCTCTCTACGCCGATTATCAATGCACCCCAAGTAGCGATTTTGGGTATGCACAATATCGTGGAGCGTGCCGTGGTGGTGGATGGCCAAATTGTGGTTAGACCTATTATGTATTTAGCCTTGTCTTATGACCATCGGATTATTGATGGCAAGGAGTCAGTGAGTTTTTTAGTTCGGGTGAAGCAATTGCTTGAAGATCCGGCTCGTTTATTATTAGATATTTAATCAACGCCTATATGCAAGAATTTGATGTCATTGTAATTGGTTCAGGTCCAGGTGGCTATGTTTCGGCCATCCGTGCGGCCCAATTGGGTTTAAAAACAGCTATCATTGAAAAATATGCGGTGATGGGAGGGACTTGTTTGAATGTGGGTTGTATCCCTTCAAAAGCCTTGTTGGATTCCTCAGAACACTATTATAATGCGGTACATCATTTTGAGGAGCATGGCATTGACATCGCGAAACCCAAGGTTAACTTAAAGCAAATGATTGCGCGTAAAGTGGGTGTGGTGGAGAAAATGAATGGGGGGATATCATTTTTAATGAAGAAAAATAAGATTAGTACATTTCATGGTTTAGGTTCTTTTGATTCTGCCAAAACCGTGAAAGTGACGAAGGAAGATGGAAGTTCAGAGGTGCTGTCTGGTAAGCATATTATCATCGCTACAGGCTCTAAGCCTACGATTTTGCCTTTTATACCGGTCGATAAAAAGCGCATTATTACGTCGACGGAGGCCTTGAAAATGACAGAAGTTCCGAAGCATTTAATCGTGATTGGGGCTGGAGTGATTGGTGCCGAGCTGGGTTCTGTCTATGCACGCTTAGGCTCAAAAGTAAGTTTTATTGAGTTTGCTGATAGCATGATTCCTACGATGGATAAGTCCATGGGGAAAGAACTACAAAAGTCGATTGCCAAATTAGGTGCTGAATTTTATTTATCCCATAAGGTGACAGGTGCTTCGGTGAAAGGATCGGAGGTAACAGTAAAAGCTGAAAATTCAAAAGGTGAGGCCGTTGAAATCAAAGGAGATTATTGCCTTGTTTGTATCGGTCGTAGACCTTATACCGATGGATTGAATTTAGCTGCGGCTGGTTTAGTGGCGGATGAACGCGGTCGAATTGCCGTAGATGAGCATACCTTGCAAACTTCAGTTTCTGGGATATATGCGATTGGCGATGTGGTCCGCGGGGCTATGTTGGCTCATAAAGCAGAAGAGGAAGGTGTATTTGTTGCAGAAGTTATTGCGGGTCAAAAGCCGCATATCAATTATAATTTGATCCCTGGCGTGGTATATACTTGGCCTGAAGTGGCTTCCGTGGGAAGAACAGAACAAGAATTAGCTACTGCTGGAATTGCCTATAAAGAAGGATCTTTTCCTTTCAAAGCTTTGGGTCGCGCAGCTGCGTCGATGGACGTGGATGGTTTGGTGAAAGTTTTAGCAGATGCCAAAACAGATGAAATCCTAGGGGTTCATATGATTGGCGCCCGAGCGGCTGATATGATTGCCGAGGCAGTTGTTGCCATGGAATTTAGGGCTTCAGCGGAAGATATTGCACGCATGTCGCATGCACATCCGACGTATACGGAAGCTATGAAGGAAGCATGTTTGGCGGCAACGGCAAAACGAGCAATTCACAGTTAATTACAAGAATATTCTGTAGAGACGCGATACCTCGCGTCTTTTTTTATGTTGTAGAGACGCGATACCTCACGTCCTTTTTTTAATGGTCCCTGGTTAAAACTTGGGATTATTTTTTGTACCAAAAAGACGCGAGGTATCGCGTCTCTACCTCAACTTATTTATGTAGAATATCAGCTAATTGATCATTTTAGCTATTAAAATCCGTTTTAGGTTTTTGATTATTTTATTAGTGCATCTTGCAAAAATATTTTTGCAATGTCCAAAAAAGAAAAGCTATATTTGCGACTGAAATCAAAGCCTAAGGATTTTACATTTCAAGAAATCAGAACGTTGTTGCATGCTTATGGTTATGAAGAATTTTCGAAGGGAAAAACTTCTGGCTCAAGGGTGGCCTTTTTTCATCGTGATTTAAAACACATGATTCGTTTACATCGCCCACATCCTTCCAATCAGTTAAAAGAATATCAGGTAAATTATTTATTAAATGAATTAATCAAATGGGATTAAAATGTAACAACGATCAGCTTCAATACAAGGATTTTATAGGAAGTGTAAATTTTAGTGCAAATGATCAAATTTATTACGGGAAAATAGAGGGAATTTCTGATTTGGTGACTTTTGAAGGAAACACAGTTCAAACTTTGACTCAAGATTTTCATCAGGCCGTGGAAGATTACATCAAGGATTGTAAAGATTTAGGAAGGCCTGATTTTATCAGTGTAGGTTAATTTAATATTAATCTTCCACTTTCAGTGCATCCAAATCAATTCCATGCGTGCGCACGTAAAAGCGCCATGTAAGTAAAATGGAAGAACAGATTAGGCTGGCCGTTAATCCGATCCAAATGCCTTCTGCCCCCTGGCCTGTCAATATGCCTAAGTAATAACTCAACGGAATACCCACTCCCCAATAAGAGAAAATGGTAATTAATGTCGGAATTTTGACATCCTGTAATCCTCTCAATAAACCCAAAGAAACCGCTTGGACCCCGTCAAATAATTGGAATATCGCACCCCAGATGACCAATTGGACTGCGATGCTAACTACGGCAATTTCTTTGGTATAGGAGGTAACAAAAAATTCTCGACCAAAAAACATGACCAACGCACAGATGCCCATGAATACGAGGGATAGAAATAAGGCGGCATTTCCAGACACATAAATACCCGGTTTGCTTTTATTTCCGATATCTTCGCCCACCAAAATTCCTCCTGCCGCCGCGATTCCAGTGGCTGCCATATACGTAAGAGAAGCCATATTAATCGCCACAATATGGGCCGCCTGTGAAGTAATGGAAATCCAGCCCATCATGACCACAGCCATCCCGAACGTGGCAATCTCGAAAAAGCCTTGAAATCCACTGGGTACGCCAACTTTCAAAATCGTTTTTTCAAGTACCCAAGGGGTATGATGCACATGTGATTTGGCTAAATAGGGTTTAAATTCCCTTCGAGTAAAAATATAAATTGCCAAACTTGCCGCCATAAAAATTCGGGCCATCAGAGTTGCAATTCCTGCTCCCATTAATCCTAAGGCCGGTATGGGTCCGTAGCCATTGATCAATATACTGTTCCAAAGAATGTTTAAAAATAGCGCAATTAACGTAATGGTCATTGCGATCCTAGGTTTTTGCAGCCCATCCGTCAGTGTTTTTAACGCTGAAAAAATAAAAATGGGAATCACTGAGGCGGAAATTAAAGCTAAAAATGGAAGTGTCAGTTTTTTGTTGATCGCTGTTTGCCCAAACAAATCGTAATTAAGTCCTATGATCCCTAAAATGACAATGGTGATGACCGCTAGAAATAGAGCGACACGGATGCTGGCCCTTAGTAAATTACCACACTCGGGGAGGTCACCTTCTGCGGCGGCTTTGGAAACCATGGGGGAAACAATGTTCATACAGATCAAACCCACCACGGCAATCGTAAAAAAGATAGAACCCGCCATTCCTGATGCTCCGAGGCTTTCCGCCGCCAGAAATTTCATTCGGCCTACCTGAATCGTATCGGCTAATCCCATGAGCATGATGCCCAACTGCCCTATGATGATGGGCAAAGCAAGTTTAATCGTCTTAAAGACTTTTTCAGGAAATGTGGCTAATGTCATAACCTAAATACGAACGATCTCCGCACCGATCGCATTTAATCGCGTATCAATATTTTGATACCCTCGATCTATTTGTTCGATATTATCGATGATGGAAGTTCCATTGGCCGACATAGCAGCAATGAGTAAACTAACTCCAGCCCGAATGTCAGGAGAGGACATTCGTATTCCTTTTAAGGTTTGCTTCCGATCAAATCCAACTACGGTCGCACGGTGTGGATCACACAAAATGATTTGCGCCCCCATTTCGATCAAGCGATCCACAAAAAACAAGCGTGATTCAAACATTTTTTGATGAATCAAAACAGTTCCTTTTGCCTGAATGGCTGTGACTAAAATGATCGAAAGTAAATCAGGGGTAAAGCCTGGCCATGGATGATCCGAAATCGTCAACATAGACCCGTCAATGAAATTTTCTAATTCATAATGCTCTTGAGAAGGTATGAAAATATCATCACCTCTAAATTCCATTTGAATCCCTAATTTTTTAAATACATCTGGAATGATGCCTAATTCAGCTATTTGGCAATTCTTAATCGTGATTTCTGATTGGGTCATGACCGCCATGCCGATGAACGATCCGATCTCAATCATATCCGGCAACATCGTATGTTCGGTGCCATGAAGCACGTCCACTCCCTCAATGGTCAACAAATTGGAACCTATGCCCGATATTTTAGCACCCATTCGGTTCAACATTTTACTCAATTGCTGAATATATGGTTCACACGCTGCGTGGTAAATTGTGGTAGTACCTTTGGCCAAGACGGCTGCCATCAAAATGTTAGCTGTTCCTGTCACAGAAGCTTCATCTAATAACATATAGGCACCTTGCAAGGACGATGCGTCTACTTCATAGTTACCACCATCTTCAGGACTATAGTTGAACTTAGCCCCCAATTTCATAAAACCGAAAAAGTGTGTATCTAACCGCCTTCTTCCGATTTTATCTCCACCAGGTGAAGGAATTCGGCCTTTTTTGAAGCGGGCTAAAGTTGGTCCCAATAACATCACGGATCCTCTTAAAGCTGCCGCTTTTTTCTTGTAGGTTTCTGATTCAAGGTAATCAATATTCACTTGAGAGGCATCAAACTCAATGCTAGACTCGCTTAATCGTCGCGTCCGCACACCCATATCTCCTAGTAAATCAATCAATTGATTGACATCCCGGATGTTAGGAATGTTATGAATGATGACTGGCTCGGCTGTTAGAACAACTGCGCATAGAATTTGCAAAGCCTCGTTTTTAGCTCCTTGGGGAGTAATTTCTCCCTTTAACCGCTTTCCTCCCGTTACTTTAAATGATGCCATAAATTATTTTTTTCGAAAATTATTGTTTCGATTGTTGTTGTTACTTCTAAAATTATTTTTTCTGTAATTGTTATTATTTCGATTGTTATTATTGCTATTAGGGTATTCCGGAGCATTGTAGGCATTCCGAGCATTATTCGCAACGCGAGCATGTCCTAAACCTTCTTGGGATAATTCATCCACGATGGTCCCTAATAAATTCTCCGACATGTCTTTGATGTTTTGCCAAATAACCGAATCATCTACCGAATCTTTGTTCCAGGTTACATAGAATCCCTTCATTAATCGGGCTATATAAGCCACTAAGATTTTTTTATCTTCTAGTTTTTCCTCAGCGATGGCACGTAGAATAAGTAATTCCACATTTCTTCCATAATGCTTGAATTTTAGGTTATGCTGATTATAAGAAACCTTTCTCGGCGCCTTTCCTAAGGATTCAGGGGATGGGGGAGGGAATGGACCTTGAACGTCCAATTTAAAATTGGACATAATAAATAAATCATCCCAAAGTTTTTTGGAATAATCTTGTGTCGAATCTTTCATGTTGGGATGAATTTGCTTCATCAGCTCCACCATCAAAAATGCATATTTGGTTCTTTTTTCTTCCTCTTCGATGGTCATGATATAATCCACCAATTTCTGAACGCTTGATCCGTATTCTTTCATAATATTTACCTAGAAAATGCTAGCCACATCCACAGATGTGGAAAGGAAATTAGACAAAAAACAAATATGGCCCAAATTGCCATGACTAATACTGCGCCAGCGGCATAATCTTTTACTTTTTTTGCTATTGGATTCATTTCGGGTGAAACTAAATCAGTTAATCTCTCCAGGGACGTATTGATGAGTTCAGCTACCCAAACACCGGCAATCGCTAAAGAAATCCACAGCCATTCAATGGCTAAAAATTGCAATTTTAATCCTACTAAAATGACTACAATCGTCGAAATTGCATGAATCTTGGCATTATTTTCACACTTTATTAAGTCGATAATTCCGTCAAAGGCCACTCCGATACTTTTGAACATTTGTTTCAACATATTAAAATTCAGCTGTTTTTGGTGTTCTTGGGAATGGAATCACATCTCTAATATTGCTCATGCCTGTTACAAATAACACCAATCGCTCAAAACCTAATCCGAAACCTGAGTGAGGTGCTGATCCGAACTGGCGTGTTTGTAAATACCACCAAATGGATTCCTCTTCGATTCCCACTTCTTTTGTTCTTTGTAAAAGTTTTTCGTAATCATCCTCACGCTGCGATCCACCGATGATTTCGCCGATGCCAGGAAATAATACATCCATGGCGCGAACCGTTTTCCCATCCACTTCTTGCTTCATGTAAAAGGCCTTAATCTCTTTGGGATAATGCGTTAAAATAACGGGCTTTTTAAAATGTTTTTCAACAAGATAACGCTCATGCTCTGATTGCAAATCAATTCCCCAAGCGACTGGGTAATTGAATTTACCTTGTTTATGTGCTTTTGACTGAAGCAATATATCGATCGCTTCTGTATAGGTCAAACGCTCAAAGGTATTCTCCGTGACAAATTTTAATTTTTCTGAAAGCGTTAATTCTGATTGCTCCTCTTTCTTCTTCATTTTCTCTTCATCCAATAACCTTTTTTCTAGAAAAGCTATATCATCAGCACAATGGTCTAACGCATATTTAATTAAGAACTTGGTAAAATCTTCGGCCAAATTCATATTATCAGTTAGTTCGAAAAATGCCATTTCAGGTTCAACCATCCAAAACTCAGCTAAATGGCGCGTCGTATTTGAATTTTCTGCTCTAAATGTAGGTCCAAACGTATATATTTTCGATAGTGCCAAAGCCCCCAATTCGCCTTCTAGTTGGCCCGAAACGGTTAGATTAGTTTCTTTCCCAAAAAAATCTTCTTTATAATCGACTTTTCCATCTTCGGTTAATGGCGGATTGATGGCAGGCAAGGTAG
>Ga0214163_1000295_pt1 | contig 23684 bp, 26 predicted proteins | sample LakMenepilimnion_2_FD_153001 | JGI IMG/M metagenome (GOLD analysis project Ga0214163, IMG submission 153001) | Freshwater microbial communities from Lake Mendota, WI - Practice 15JUN2010 epilimnion v4 | ecosystem: Environmental > Aquatic > Freshwater > Lake > Epilimnion/Euphotic zone | place... | reverse complement strand
GCCAGCGCGCGCTCCTCCCCCTCGCCCGCTGGCGGGAGAAGGGGCCGGGGGATGGGGTGGTGTCCGCGCAAACCCAATCGCCATAAAAAACTTACCCCCCCTTACAAAAGCATCCATTGCTTGGTCTCACCCCTCACCCTAACGATTACAACAGCCGTAACTTCGTACACGTTCGGATTGCACCGACTCTGACGAAACTGCCGATGAAAGCACCATCTTCAGAATGACCGCTGAAACGTATAACCGAACCCGTGGTTTGCCAACGGAGGGCCCCCGAGCATGAATATCCCCCCCCATGCTAATCGTTACCGCATCGCCGGCGTTTGCTTGGCTACAACCCTCTGCCTACAGCTCTCCAATAACGAACTCGCATCCGCTCAACCACCGAACAACGACAAGCTCGGTCCGGTGAAGGTCTCTTTCAGAGAGCTCGCTGAAACATCCGAACCGGACATCCCAAGTTTCCTAAGCACCTCTTCAAGAACACCAATTCAAGCGTCACCCAAAAGGATCACACAACTCGGTGCGCGAGATGATTCTCGAGCCGAAGACTACAGCGTTCCCGGCCGTGGCGTTGAAACACCGACAGGCAAGAAATCGGGAAGGTACACCCAAGACTCAATGGCTCGAGCCGGCTTTCCTTGGATTCCGAATCCTTTCGCTACCGTCGGGAGCACTCCACAGCACAGCGTTGGAATGGTGGGAGGCTCGACTCCTTTCGAGTCCCCACTCGCTGGTCCGCTACAAGGCGAAAGTAGAACTCGCTCCGAAGGTGTCTTCGGCAAAGACTACTCGGGATGGATCTTCAAACGCAAAACTTGGTTAGCCTGGACGCACGGATCACGCGAACAAGGTGGATCGGGCCGGTACGAAACCGATGGCCCGAAGTTGCTCCCAGAATAGTAATTCAGAATAGCAATTCAGCATAGCGACGCAGAATAGCTGCCGAGTCTTACCCCGGTGAACGCGAACCAACGATAAGATCCGCTCCTAGGGCCGAGTCCTCGAACTCATTTTTCCAAAATGTCCTACAGCGCCACAGGGATGCAGACCAGCCGTGTCCATTTCGAAACGACTGCGGGGAAGTTCCTGAATCCTTCCAGCCTCAAAATGCAGTTCGGTTTCTTGACCAGGCGAAGCTACCAGATCGAATAAAGAGAAAAATGTTGTTCGGGCTTCCTGCTAAGCATCTGAGTAGCGATGTCGAATTTGCGGCGTCAAACCAACGCAGTTTTTGAGCAATCTGCTCCTCACTAGCATTGCGAATGTAAACTTGAAACGAGATTCTTTCGGAAGGTTCAAACTTTGCTAGTAGCAATCCTAGATTCTTTATCGTAAGGCCCAGTCTATAGAAATCGCTGCTGTACCGTTTGGCTTTATCCCTTTGATTCGCAGCACTATCGATTCGCTGAACTAAATCCTTTCGCTTTCCTGAAAGTTCGCGGACCTTTCGGAGCGGGGCCTGCTGAGTTTATTGAAAGCGATCGACGCTGAATGCTCGATCGGTGCTAGTCGTTTGACCTGCCTCGATTCTGACAACAAACGACTTCTCCAACCAGCCGGTGCGCTCGTGCCAGATGAGAAATGTGTGTTCCCCGGGTGGCAATCCCTCGATGGAGAAGTTTCCATGGCTATCCGTGATCGCGGCAAAGGGATGATCGAGTGGCAGCAGAAACGTCGTCTTCCACGGATGTATCTGCGATTTGGCTTGAATCGGAATTCGCTCTGGAATTGTGAACGGATGCTCAAGAGTGATTTCCGCTCTAGCGCCGACGGCCCGGTTTTGACCTTCATTCTTCATCGGCTCAAAGGCAAAGTTATCGTCGCCAACGCTTGAGTTGTTCAATCGCACATCTTGCCCCGTTCGGACGATCGCAGCTCGCGGCGCGATACGATAGTCTTGTATCGTTACGGTGAAAGGCTTCAATTCCTCTTGGGTTGGCTGCCAATTGGAAGGAGCCTTCGCTAAGTACACAAACGCTTGGGCCAGGCCTTGCTCGCCGCCAACCTGAAAGGACTCATCGTCGATCTCAACGAATGAAGCTTCATACTTCTTTCGCTCAACCTCAGTGGCTCGCTTGCTGAGACGCGGGCTCGTCGGAGTCGGAACTCGCAGCTTTGGAAGTTTTGAGATGGTTCCATCTAAAGTTATCCTCCCTTTTAAAGCTCCAGTGTTTGCGATGTTGGCAAGTTTTACCCTTACCAAAGCAACACGTTTGCGATCAGCATTCCGCTTCACCGCCTCCTCTGCATGCGTAACGATGCGACCGTTGGTTTCAATGCGACGGATGGTCTCACGAACTTCGCGAACGACTTCAGGATCACTTGGACCAACCCGCACAAGCGATCGGATCGTAGCCTCGCGAGCGATCGGGTCGCCGGCAGAGAGATGCTTCATCAAGGCAGGGATCGCTGCTTTTCCCTGTTCACCGAGATCGCCAAGAACAGTGAGCTCGTAGTAACTCGGAAACGCTTGGGCGATAGTGCTCAAATTCGGATCCGGAAAATCGGTATCAGAAAGACGGCGAACAAAATAGGGGAGCAAGCGATCCGGGAAGTTCTGCGCACAGTATTCCATGGCCATTTTTCTTGCGTGGCTGTCATCACTTCCGAACGAGAACTCGATCTTTTTCATCAACGCATCGGCGACCAATTGCTGCTGAGGGATTGATTCGAGTGTCAAAATGATCGTGTATTCGTGCGTGCCTAGTTGCCAGGAGCCGCCTCCTAAACTGGGTCTGTATGGTTTCGTTAGGGTCTTATCAACAAAAGCGGCGACGTCTTCGTCTTTCAAATCCGCAGTGCCATAAACGCCAACTGGTTTCTGTTCTTGTCGACCTACGTAAAACGGAACGCTGCCCGAATCGAGTTCCAATCGGAGGTTTAGTAACTCGGGGCGGATCAAAGTCACGTGGAAAGTCGCCGAGTACGCACCGCCCTGTGTCATGAGTGAGTAAATGCTGTACTTGGGCCATGTCGTGGAGCCAGCCAAGTCAGCACCGCTCGGCCAAGTGAGGTACCGTTGTGTGGTTCTGGACGTTGCAAATGATGGACGCGAGCGCAAGGAGAGTTCATCGACAGTAATCGGAGAGACTTCGCCGGGAGCCAAAGTAAAGGGAATAACACGTCGCTCGGGAAACGGACTGTGGATTAGCGGAAACGGCCCGTCGAGGTCGATAGCGCTACCATTACTATCCATCACGCTGAAAAGCCAACCCTGGCTAATGTGCGGCAATGCAACTGAGCATTCGATCGGTTGGCTAGTCACATTGGCGACAAATAGATCCGCTTCAACGGACTCGCCGATTGCAATTGCGTTCGGATTGCCAACAAACTTGGCCCCAACCTGCAGTCCTGCGATTGGCGTTCCCCAGTGGATATCGCTTTTTGGAAGTTCAATTATCTTGACCGTTGATTCGCCGACGATTGTGAAGGGAATGCTGCCGCGATGGGGAATCTCATGGATAATATTGGGCTCGAGGGAATCTGAATAGTAAAAGCCCGAACCCAATGCGGCATGATATTTACCAGGCTCTAATCCTGTTGTGTCGATCGAAACAAGATGTTCTTGATCGATGAACACGCCACCGGGCTCGATCTCTATCGTTACGGGCTCGCGCTGCCGTTCTGCATAACCGCTGATACGATTGCCGTGGCTAAGCGAAGTGAATTGCATTCCTTTATTCAAGTAACATTTCAGCTTCTTAGTTTCCTTCGAAACATTGGTTAGTCGATACTCAACAACCAGCGGTTGCCCAGGCATTAGTTCACTCTCCGGCCGTATTATTCGTAATCCGGAAAGCAGGCCGTCCTTGTCGCCCGACGTGGACCATTGAATATCCACTTCCGCCTGCTTCTGCTCCGATTTCTGACTCTGTCCCCACGCTGCGAGCGAGACCGTCAGCAGCGAGACCAATGCCAGTCCTATCGAGAAACGACTCATGACTTGGCCTCCCGCATTTTCTTGTTCAGTAACTTGCGAAGGCTAGCGAGTTCAACTTCGTCGAGCTCCTTCACATCGAATAGACTCAGCATCACCGCTTCGGCGGAGCCATCGAAGACGCGTTCGACCAAGTCGCCGAGCATGCCTCGGGAAACATCATCCCGCTGGATCAGCGGCGAAAAGCGAAACGCCTTGCCTTGAGTCGGCTCGAGCTTTTCGATCTGCCCTTTATCGACCATTGTGCCCAGCATGGTGATCACAGTGGTATGCGCCAGATCGCGTCCACCGTTACCTAATGCGTCTCGCACATCCCGAACCGTCATCGGCTCGGCGTCCCACAGCACTTTCAGTATTTGCAGCTCCAACTCCGTTGGATATTCCGAATTTGGTCTGGCCATAGCTCGCCCTTTCAAAACCATTCTCTAGTTAACTAGATTTTGCAAACGAAACAATAACCAGTCAATGGTATTTCTAGATAATTCGAAATTTTGCGTGTTACGGCAACAACACATAGCTGCGTTTCTCTGGACGCGAAAAGCCTGCGTCTCGGAGAAACGCAGCTACTTGAGATTTTGCTTATGGGCCGAACCTATCACTCTCACCGAAGTACCCGTCTGTAAAGTAATAGCGACCGGAGCCGTCGTAGGGTTGGAAGGTCTTGTCAATGGCTTGGCTCTTCGTGAGCTGTGGAGCGTGACGCAAGTTACCGGAGAGAAAGTCGTAACTTACTGCGACGCTGATGTCCGACATGCATGGCGGCGAATCGGAGTCGATCCAGAATCGCATTTTCACTCGCCCTTCGCTGTTTTGATCTTTCCCCCCAAGGTGATCGAGTGTGAACGTCAACAGGGGCGTTACAGGAGCCGATTTTTTCGCATCTACATGCGTTTTGGCATCGCCAGCCGATCGGATCTCATTCGGATAAGTCGCGAATATTTCCGAGTCGTTTTGCCAATTGTTCAAGCTTTGGAACGCCAAACGACTCAATGGAAAAGAGTCTGCGTGTACCGTTTTGTCTCCGGGGCCGATCAGTTGAATACTTATTGAGCTGTCCGTCCCCTTCTTTACAACTGTCCGCAACTCATAGACGGTTTCTCCCACCAAGGGAATCTCTATCGTATCTTGAATTTGACGATGATCGTTTCCCCACTCCGCAAGCGCGCTGTAAGTCTCGCTGGGCGTCCCCAAAACCTCCTTGATGGCATAAACCAAGCTATGGTTGCCTGCTGGTACATAAAGGATCATTCTGCGTTCACTGGAGGGAGCATAAACGGCAAGTTGCCGGATGATCTTGTCGCCGCTGGTCAACAGGAACTGGTCACGTGTTGTGATTCGCTTTTGCAGTTGTATCAGCTCCTTCATCTCAGACGACTGCTGAACCTGAATCGCACGAGCCTGAGCCACCAGTTCACCAAGCCGCTGTGAGCGTTGTTGCTTATCTCGCAGCTCAGCCTGAAGCGTGTCGTGCTCTCGTTCCAGCCTGACCGCTTGCCCACTTAGAATAAAACCGTACACAGCAACAGCCATACAGGCAGCGATCGCTATCAGCCACATCAACCCAACACGATTCGTCGATGCACCGTTGCTCACTTTGCGTTCCCCTGCGATGTAACAGCCGACTCTTCATGCCGCTGTTTCGCAGCGAGGAAGTAGGGCGAAGGCAGTGGGTTGTTTGCGATCGCGAGTTCACAGACCTTTGTATGGGAATCCACGTACTCGGCGTCAAAGTTCAACCGATTGATTTCCGTTGTAACCGAAACGATATCTGCCTTGACGCGGACGATTCTCTGCCACTGCAGAAATGCACGCGCTGACAAAGCGACCAATAAAGTCAAAACGATCAAAGCGCGAATAGTAAACTTCATGGCTTATGGGTCTCCGCGAGAAAATTCTCTTCAACAGCTCAACATCAAGAAGCCCGCTTAGCCGTTTTGAGGGAGATCTGTACTCTTAGATGCCGATGCAGTCAGTTTGTCGTTGATCGAATTCAAGTCGCGAAAAGGATCATCAACGCTGCGACTGTCGCGAAGGGATTAGAAAATCTTGCGATAAAGCCATACGCTATCCCGTCGCGATTCGGAAAAGCTTGTCCAAGCGCGATCATGATCGGTCCAAAAGATGCGCAGGCGGGGAGCAATGCTTTTGAGAGTTTGAACACTTGTAATCTTCCGTTTGTTGTTTGTTTTGAATGATTTGCCGCAAGTAGCGTAGCGGATCCTATTGGATTCTCTTGAGCCGTCATCGACAGAGGGTTGTCAAGTCTCCCTCTCCACAAGTGAACAACTCATGCGGCAGATGTTGTCATTCTCACGAGAAGCGTCGCTTTTTAAACGCTTGGTGTTTACTTGTTTGCAGGCTCAGCGAAACGTTCGTCGATAATGGGTGTGTCGGGGGGAATTTGGATTCGATTGAGGTCGATGACTTCGCCGTCAACAATCAGTTCGATATAGATCGTTTGCTCCCAGTTTCCCTTGGCATCTTTTCCATCCACGATCGGGGCGTCGCCTTTCGGCGGAGTGTGGATACAAACGCCAGGGCTCTTCCCATCTATCCAGAAACTCGGACAACGGCGAAGAATAATAGGTGCCCCCTTGCTTTTGACCTTGAGTAGGTGCGGCCAAGAGGACTCAAACTCATCCCGCTTGGTGAATGGGATTGCATGGTGAAGCAGTGGCTGCTTCGGGCCTTCAAGCGTTCGTGATTGTTTGCGCAGCGACTCCAACTCCTTGGGCCAACTCTCGGGCCAAGTTCCGTGATCGGTTACGCCGTAATCCGCGTATAGCGGCAATACGAAGCTAAGCAACAATATGGTCATGAGTGGTGTTAGGATTTGCTTCATCAATGTTCTCCAATTGGTGAGTTTATAGCTTGATGATATTTGATTGACAGGTCAGCGTCGCCAAACGGTGGACCTGGTTCGACACCATCGTTTTCATTTCGCGTTCCCACGTATGGTTTTCAGTCGTGTTCATTTCGTACTCCTGGCGATTGTGGATTGACCAAAGCTTCGTAGTGCAAAGCGAGCCTTGTGCAATGTAAGGGAGACGGCGTTCACGGAATTCTGGAGTGACTCCGCAATTTCATCGTGGGATAACTCCTCGAAATGGGCCAAGCAGAAGTCTTCGGCTTGTCGTCGGGGCAGTCCGGCTATCAATGCTCGCATTTTCGTTTCCGCTTCTTCCAACATAGCATTTTCTTCGTGCCCCGAACTTTGGCTCGACAAGAGCGCAGGATCGAATTCGGAAAACGAATTGCGTTCCGTTCAGGTGCTTGCGGCTTAGCGAATCTTCTTGAACTTCAACGGTACCCAAGCCTCACGTTTGTCGTAATGTTCAAGAATGAACGTTCGTAGTTCGGCGGTAGGAGCAGTTATACGCAAGCGATTCATTTTTTTCTTGTCTGGTCGAGCATTCCATTCATGTTTCAGAATCGAAGGGTCAGTTTTTACTTGGCTGGCAAGCCAACTTTCTAAAAGGTATCGCATTTGAAGTTCCCCGCCTTCACATCGATCCATCGCGAACGTTAGATACATCGCTGCCGCATCCGCAGTCTCTGGACTAACCTTTTCAGAGTCAGGTTGCTCAAACTTTGCAGTTATAAACTTCTTTCCATCGATCTGAGAAAGAAACAACTGTAACGACGGATCTTGTTTCTCCCCTCGCTCGTTGCGGAGGACCGCTCGGTAGGATTTTCCCTCAGGTCCCCATCGCTCCACTTCAAATCGCCGAAACTCTAATTTGGCTTCCTCGTCAGCCTCCCAAGTTCCCAAAAAGGCTTCGTCAAACAGGTTGTCCTGCTCGACAAAAATCGGATTGGTTGAGTAAGTGCAACCAGGCAACATCAGGATTGATGCAAACAACAGTAGGCACCGACGCCAGACGGTGGAAGGGTTGCGTTTATTGTTCAGACTTGACCTCGAACAAAACGACATTAAACGAGTGTTGGCCGATTGGGGCCATAAAGAGCAGCCCACCTTTCGGTGCCTGCCCCTCGTAGAATAGGTGACCGTCAGCCGCATCGTAATTGACCTCCGAATAGGGCGAATAATGTAGTTGTACACTACAGGCCAGCGTACCAGGGGTCATCCGATGAAACCACAAGTGGGAGTCCGGGCAACGAAGCCAAACCACGTTTGAGCCTCACTTATCCCTGTGAGCGCGATGCCATGTAAGGTTTCGCTCCTAGTGACGAGTTATCGGATCCAAAAATGCTGAAGTGGTGCTGCGGAGCAGCCCAAATACCGCCGAGTTCTCGAACGCTTTTTTCTAGGGAGTCCTACAGCACCGTAGCGGGCATTCGCTGACCATCAAAAAAGCTGAAAAACCAATGATTTGATTGGTGATGATGGTATGTGCTACTCAAGAGAGTACGCCCGGAAGGATTCGAACCTTCAACCCTCGGTTCCGAAGACCGATGCGCTATCCAATTGCGCCACGGACGCGTGATGGACTTGATTGTATCGCTCTAAGCTTCGATTTGAAGGGGGGCGGTGGAAAAAGGGTGGAAACGTAAGTGGTTACACCTAACTGGGGTAATTGGCGCGATTGGGAATTTTGAATTGTTTCAAGAGGATTAGAGAAGTGCATCTAAAGTTGACAGTGTTCCAAGGACGACACAAAAACGGATTGCGACGATTGTGCCGTATTTGCCAGTGGAAACGTTTTTCCGGGGGTCGATCCCATGTTCCCTACCTTGAGCTTTGCAACAGGTGATTGTTTTTGCCGGAGCGAACGCGAACGCGTTCCGTTCAAGGCGCTGCTTTGCCTGGTGATGGCTTGGATTTCCGTACCTCTGGGCAATTCATGGACTGTTGGACAAGAAATGCAGCGGATTCCAGTCGAGCCACCTCGGCCGATGGGGATCTTTGAGAAGGATCAGGAAAAGCCGCCGGCCACAGGTGCATCTGTGCTGGATTTCGTCCAACCTCTTTCGAACGTGGATGCTGTTTTTGAGTTGTACGTTGGGCAAGCTCGGACGCTGACGCTCAAGAAGCCGATTTCGGAGGGGAAGAATGTTGGAGTTGTTGCGATGGGCGATCCCACCGTGGCGGACTTTGAAGTCCTTCCCAACCCGCGAATGTTACGATTACTTGGTAAGCGGGCGGGATTGACCGATTTGAGCATCGTGCTAGGGGATGACTCGATCCTGACCTTCCAGGTGTTAGTCAAGCATGACTTGGAGCTGTTGCGAGCGGAGATTCAGCAACGCTTTCCGGATGCGGCGGTGAAGGTATCGCAATTGCGCGAGAATATACTTCTCGAGGGGCAGGTTCGTTCTGCGGCGGTCGCTGCGCAGATTGTGGCGATCGCCGAATCATGGCTTGCTCGCAGTGGGAACGCGAACCGTGGAGGCAGAATGCCTTCCGCCGGGCGAGGCTCGGACACCGAAGGGCTTCAGGCGATTGAGGATCGTTCGACGGGAGGTAACACTCAACCGCAAGATGTGGGAGCCCAAGACGGTACAGCTCAAGATGGTGCAGCGCAAGGTGCAGGCAATCAGGATGCTGGTTTTGAGTTGGGCCGCAATGCAACGACTTCATTGGGTGGCCAAGGAAGCATTATCAATTTGCTTTACGTTCCCGGAACGCAGCAGATAATGTTGCAGGTTCGGGTCGCGGAACTGAACCGCAGTGGGATGCGAGAGGTGGGTGCTGACTGGATATTTGCTTCGAGCAATGGCAATGTGGGTGGTACGAACATCAGTGGCAACATTGTAACGGCTCAAGGCACGACGAACGGATCCGGTTTATCTTCTGCCGGGTCGGGCAACTTGATGGGTTCGAATGGTACGGCTTTTGGGATTTTCCCAAGTGCGAACTTTGACGTTCTGCTTCGGATCCTTCGCAAGAACTCCTTGTTGTCGATCCTTGCCGAACCGAACTTAGTGGCGATGAGTGGTCACGAAGCGAGTTTTCTTGCGGGTGGACAGTTTCCTGTTCCGGTAGTCAATGGCGTGGCGGGTCAGGTGTCGATTCAGTACAAGGACTTTGGTGTTCAGTTGCGGTTCACGCCGACGATCATCGACGATGAGACGATTCGATTGAATGTAGCACCAGAAGTGAGCACGATTGATGAGTCGCTCGGAACCACGCTTGTTCCTGGCGGACTTCCGACGCCGGGGATTAACACGCGCAAGGTCAACACGACCGTGGAAATGCGAGAGGGGGAGACATTGGCTTTAGCGGGTCTCTTGGAAGTCGCGATGGATGCGCAGACGACTCGTATTCCAGGGCTTGGCGATTTGCCTTATCTGGGACCATTCTTTAGTAATACGACTCATCAGCGGGTGGAGAAAGAGTTGTTGGTGTTGGTAACACCGTTTTTTGTTGCAGCTTCTCCGAACTGCGAGCAGTTCACATTGCCTGGTCAGGATATTGTCGAGCCGAACGACTTGGAGTTTTACCTTTTGGGACGAATTGAAGGTAAGACAGGTCGGTCGTTTAACACGGTGCAGTCTTGGGAAGATCCTTGGAATTGTGTGGATCGACTGAAATTGGAACGGCAGTGCCTTCATGGCCCAGTGGGATTCTCGAGGTAACTTCAATGCGTATGACTATTCGATGGAATCGGGTTGCCATTTGTTTGTTCAATGCATTTGCATTCGCGAGCATCAGTGATGATTGTGATGCTCAAGCGTTACCGGAACGGGCGGTGTGTCCTCATTGCAAGAGCACGGGGGATTGTGTTCCGAGAATGTCGGATTATCCGGCGTATCCGAACACCTACTCGAACCCGTTGCGAATGATGGATTGTCGCAAAGGGGAGTGCGAGGAGGCTTCGGTGGTCGAGCGATGGAAGCGTAGTATGCAAGCGAGTCACTGGGGGTATCCTGAAAATTTTCAGCGCAATACCTACGGGTCGTCGAATCGCGCTGCGTTTGCGAGCAACATTCGGGATGGAGCCATTGAGCGTGCGACTTTGTATCGATTGGATTTCTATGCTGAAGACTCGGTGCAATCTCAAATGTTGACCCCTCGCGGTCTTGAGCGTCTTGAGAAAGCCATTTGTGTGAGTCAAGCGTATGGTTCGGCTTTGCGAATCGAGCGTTCGTCGCGACCGGAACTTGACCAATTGCGTGTCGCTTGGTTGGCTCAGCATCCATCGGTTATCGCAGCGGGGATTACCAGTGAGGGAATTACATTGATCGCCAAGCCGATGGGGATATATGCGGTCGAAGCGATGCGCAGGTATCAGCAGGGGACTCAAGGATCGGGTGGCTCTTCGCAATCGATGGGAAGCCAGGGTGGCGGGTTTGGAGTGAGTGGGGGGGGGATACCTGGAGTTCCGGGTGCAGGTGGGGGCGGAGTCGGTGGTGTTTCGGGGATGCGGTAGGATCAACATGGTTGCCGAAAAGATCGCGTTCGGAAGGAACCTTTGCATGATATCAAGAAGCCGAGTTGTCTCGTTAGCCGCCATCATCGTGATGATTGTTTCCAACGCCGGCTGCACCGCTTGGAAACCTTGGCAAGGGTTCTCGAAGAATCAGCTGCAAGCCGGATCGAGGGAGAAGTCTGTGGATAAGGTGGCTGGGATGTCCTCGGGGTTGGGGGGATCGAAGCCCAATACTAGGCAAGCTCAGATCGATTTGGCAATTGCTGCGGCCGAGCGACATGAAGCGAATCAAGAATATCGAGAAGCGATTAAGCGTTATCAGGAAGTGTTAGTGTTAGATAAGAAGAGCGGGCTAGCGCATCATCGATTGGCATTGATCAGCAGTCGGCTTTCGGCGACCAAGCAGGCTCAGGAGCACTTTGAAGAAGCCCGTCGATTCTCACCTAAGGACGACGATATCCTGGCGGACTATGCTTATTGGAATTATCTCAATGCGCAGGATGAACAAGCCAATGCGATGATTGACGAGGGGTTGCGTCGCTCGCCGGATTACGAGAGATTTCATGGGATCAAGGGATTGCTTCTTGCGCGAGAGAAGCAATGGGAACGATCGGTGGAGAGCTTTGTCCGGTCGGGATGTACTCCGCAGCAAGCCTGGGCGAACATCGGGCATGTTGTGCTGTTAGAGGGTGACGTGCAGTCGGCTTCGTATTGGATTGAGCATGCGGCTCAAGGGGACCAGGGGTCTGCGACAGCGAAGCGTACTCAGAAGGTCTTGCAGACTGCTTACACAGCACCCGTGAAGTGAACCAAATTCTTATCCTGTGACTAGTTACTTGCGTTGTATAGCTTGATCGATTCGATGAGTAGGACTCCGAGGGCCACTGGGAGTGCGTAGGGAATCAGGCGAGAGCGGCGTTCGGATGAATCGAAAATTTCGTCGATAGTTTTCGATGTTGGAGTTAGGTCCGGTGCGGAAGCTGGCAACGTTGGTGTTGGTTGTTTGGAAAGTAGTTTGGGAGCAATTAGCCAAAGGACTGATATCAAGCCGAGGAGAACGCCACTTACGAGAAAGACCCCGATGATGGCTTTGGGGCCATACCAAGCCCCTAAGGCGGCTTGCCATTTCACATCGCCGGCGGTCAGTCCTCCTAGAGCGTAGAGAGGCAGTAGGATTCCACCGCCGGCTAGTATGCCGCCGATGCTAAACTGAAGGCCATGGGTGCGATGAAACCAGATGTTCCAAGCGATTCCGGCGCTGAGTGTTGCGAGAACCGAGAGGTTAGTGATTTTGTAGTGGCGCAAGTCGCGCTGAGCGACGAGGAGTACAAGGGAGATAAGGATCCAGGGTTTTAGATCAGGATTTAGAATGGATTGGATCATCAAGGTGGGGAATTCCAAGGAGTTACATCAGTGATGTTACTCGACAAGTGCAACGGCTTTTCCCATCGCAACCGGAGTGTTGTTTCCGGCGGTGACTTCAATGTTACCGCTACCGGTGACGGCAAAGGTTGAAACGACGAACTGGGAATTGTATTTACCTTGACCGGAGATTTGAATCGGCATCCACTTGCCGTAGAAAGTACCTTGAAGCGTTGTCTCTGCGCTGTTACCGGTGATTTGAAGTGTTTGCGTATTGTGTCTTCGTTGGTAATACATCATGCCGTTGAATTCGCTAGATACGGCTTTTGCTCCTGGGTAAAGGGAAGCGTAGTTATAGACGGAGGTGTTGATAGGGCTTGTTTGAAAGGAAGTTGTGAAGGAGGCTCGTCCGAAGGAGGTGGCGGGAGCGGAGGGTGGAGGGATACCTAGATCGGTATTGTCGGGAGCTCCTGTATTTACATTGTAGTTTTTCCCGGTGTTGTAGAACATCAAACCGTTGGCAGTCACCGCTCCACCATTGAATCGCAAGATGTTTTGATTTGCATTTTGTGCAACGAGGACATAGATGCCGGGGACAAAATAGACTCGGCCACCGTTGATTGAGATGCCGGTGTAGATTCCGGGGTGAAGGATTACATCTCCGGCAGTGGCGGTGTAGAGGCCACCGGCGATGACTTCGCCCGCCACGGCTCGGCGGTTGAGACCAGTGGGGTCTTGGTTTAATCCTGATACTCCCGTATTCACCACGGTGACCGATCCTCGAACGGTTGGGTCGACCCCGTTGGCGATCGAGGGTGTAATGACGCTGACGTAGGGGTCAGGTTCTGGGGGCATCTTCGTGTGCAGAGGAGATGGCTTATCGGGGGTTAGCGGTTTGAAGACGGCGGGGTTATCTACACCACCGACACTGTCGACAATGATCGCATAGATCCCTTTATCGGAGTTTGGCGTTCCCCCGGAAATCGCGACACCGTTATTGCCATTATTGACAGGGGTTCCAAATTCGTCGACGCCACCCCCTTCGGAGTTTACGACAATTCGTCCATTGACTAGCAGCTTGGAAGTGCCACTAACGACCAGACCTGGCCGGGCGTTTGGATTAAGGGCGATCACCCCATCGCCGGGCATGAAGGATTCGGTGCCTGCGACAGCTCTTGCCTTGACTTCGATTTCTGAACTACCGAAGGGTAGAAGTCGAAAAAACATCATCTTGACGTTCCACTTGGCGATGACTTCGACGTAGCCTTCCATGCCTAGATATTTCCCGGAGATGGGAGGTGAGTGGATATCTTCGGCGGTTGACGCGCTTGTGTTCCAAACCGATAGGTATTCGAGAGTTTTTGACATCGCAGGATTCTCTTGGAATCCATCGGCGATTTTTGCACCGCCGGCAAGAGCAGCAGCATCAGCGGCGTTCTGGCAGCGTCTCCAAGCGTAGTTCAGTTGTGCAAGGTCGTAGAGGATCGCAAGCATTCCGACAAATAGCGTCAGGCTTACGGCGAATATATGCAGGTAAGCACCTCGCCTTGAGCGGTAGCCGCGGGGGGTGTTGGTCCGTTTGGTGTTCCTTGTGGAGTCCTGCATTATCGATCTGATTTCAATGGAGTCTGATTTCAATGGGTGAGTAAATCCAGCGGTTTAAATCAATGTACAATTCTCATAAGGACGCGAGTCGAGGCATTAAACAGTCCCGTTGAGGTCCCCGAGCCCGTGCCGACGGAAGTTGATGCGAGAGGGTCGGAGGAAGCAGGTATGGGGGCCGACGCGATGATGACTTCGACGCGATCGCCGCCTCTACCATCGTTACCTCCATCTGGCCAATTAAGTCGGTAGTAGATGTCGATGGGGTGTCCATCGTTGAATTTGTTGGCCATGAGTTCTCCGATGGCGCTACCGTCGCCAAAGGATCCTGCCATGGAGGTTGGGCCCCATGGGCCGAGTCGATCGGCGTCTTGTCCGTGAACGATGGCTTGACGGCCGAGGTATTTGCACATCGCGGCGTATTGTTCGATTTGAAACATACGAATACCGACGGTGATGGTGGACATAATCACCAAGGCGTAGATTGGGAGAACGACTGCGAACTCCAAGGAAACCGCACCGCGTCGGCTTGTGCTTTTCAGGTTCATCACTTAGCTCCTACGATGGTGACTTGGTTAGACACAGTGGTTTCGGTTGGCAAGCCTGGCCAGGGAAGCGTCGCGCGGTAGACGTAGGCAGTTTTGACGGTGATACGTTTCTCACCGGGGGTGACTTCGGTGATTTCAGCGGGGTGGACGATCAGAGCGCTCGCTGATGCCCACGGCGAGCCTTCGACGGTATTCCTAGCGACTGTATCGAGTTGCTGCATCCATACGTTATAGGACACATCGGTCACGGGGTGGAAAGCTGCATAACGGCTTGCGGCGCCTGCTGCGTCGGCAACGAGGAATCGGTAGTAGGATATTCGTGAGAAATCAAGTACCGCGATTGCAAGGATCATCATGACAGGGAGTGTAAATGCAAATTCGAGGAGAACTGCCCCTGAGCGTTGTCGAGATCTTTTTGTTTTCATTGGTTTGCAAGTCCTCGGATAATCATGATGACGGCTGGGCCCATGGTTACGACGAAGAGAGCTGGGAGGATGCAGATAACGGTAGGGATGAGAATCTTTGCGACGGCTTGTTGTGCCAAAGTTTCGGCGGCATACATCCGTTTTTGTCTCATGGATGCGGCGAAGACTTCGATTGCATCGGCGAGGCTAGAACCATAGCGTTCTGCTTGGATGATAACCGTCGACATGCTTCGAAGTTCTTCGAGATCAAATCGGTCGGCGAAGGACCGCATGGATTCACCTACACCGCGCCCCATTCGCGTTTCGCGATCGACGATAGCGAGTTCGAGGGCGAGTTCGGGGTGAGCGGTGGCAAGTTCTTGGGAGACTCTAGCGAGGGAAGCGGGCAGCGATACGCCGGCTTCGAGGCAGATCCCTAGGATATCAAGCGCATCGGGGATTGCGCGACGAATGCACTGTTGGCGTTTTTTCTTGAGGTTATCCAAGACGAAGGATGGACCGATGATGCCGAGGATTCCAGTGAAGGCTGCGAAAGCGCCTGTGGTTTTTAGTGGAATAGAAGTCAGATAGGTGACGGCAAGTGCGAATGCAAATGGGATTAGAAGTGACAGGACTTTGGTAAAAGAAAGCCAAACCGAAGCTTGCCGTCCGTAGAAACCAGCTTGAATCAGCCTTGCGCGGATACGATCGTTTTTGGCATTTTTCTCAACTCGTTTTTTGATGTTCGCTTGGAAGGAAGCGTCCGGAGCCCCGGGAGTGCCTGGCTCGGAAACCGACGTCGAGGATTTATTTTTTCCGCTTAGCAAATAAATGGTTCCAAGGCCTAGAACCGTCGCCATCAGCAGAAGTGTAAATGGATCGATGATCATTGATTTGCGATGGGAATTGGAGGGCGATTAAATGCGTGTGTTTATCTTGTTTACTGGTCGAAGTTGATGATACGTTGCATCCAGAGGAAGCCGACAAACATCCAGCTTATGGTCCCGAAGATCAAGAATTTGTAGTCGAGCAACGGTCTGAGGTAGGTTGGGCTCAAGACGCTTAGAACGGCTGCGAGTCCTATGGGAAGGGCGATGAGCATGTAGGCTTGCATGCGTCCTTCGGCCGTCAGAGCCATGATTTTATGACGCATCCTTTCTCGGTCTCGGATCACGAGAGAGAGTTTGTTCAGGAGGTTCGAGAGGTTCCCACCGGCGGATGAATTGATGGTAAGTGCGACGACGAAGATTTTAACTTCGAGGACTCCGGTTCGCCGCGCGAGTTCTTTGAGGGAGGCTTCGGGGGTAAGGCCGAGGTTTTGTTGTTCCCAGCAGTAAGCGAATTCTTCGGCGATTGGGGATGTGAATTCATCGGCGATGGCCCGCATGGCTTGGCTGACGGTTTGACCGGAGCGTAGAACGCGGGAGAGCATTTCATAGGCGTCAGGCAGTTGGCTTAGCAGTTTCTTCTGGCGTTGTTTTTTCTGGGAGTTTACATACAGAAATGGAAGCGTGCCGAAGGCTAACCCTGTCAATAAGCCGATCCAAACGGTTCTGCTCAGCAGGCCGATTGCGGTTCCACTGACGATGGCAAGGCAGGCTGCAATCATCACGAATGTTTCGGGTTTGACGCCGACGATTCCTGATTGTGCGACGGTCAGTTTCCATTTGCCCCAGAGCGTAGGGCTGTCCATGTATTTGGATATTTGGCTGACAGCTTTTTGCTGTGCTTCTTTCGTATCCATCTCCATCCGGGCCCGCTCGGCGTTCCTCAGACGCATCTCTTCTTTAGCAATTTCCGAATAATGGCGTTTTCGGTCTTCCATCAGCTCGATGAGCATGAAGTTGACCCCTGCGACCAAGGCGAATCCGGCGACAAAGGCTAAGGCTGAAAAGAAGTACAGCATTGCTTATACCCTTCCTTTGCAGTCCATGAGCATACGGCGTTCAAACAGCTCTACAGGAACCTCGACGCCGTATGCTTCTAATCGGGAGAGCAACACTGGTCGGATACCGGTTGCCCAGAATTGTCCTTTGGTAACCTTTTGCTCGTTGAGACCCATTTGTTTGAATTCGAAGATGTCTTGCATACTCAGGACATCTCCTTCCATTCCTGTGATTTCGGAGATACGGGTTATTTTCCGTACACCGCCTGGTAGTCGGTTGACTTGAACGACCATTTGAACGGCGGACGCAACTTGTTTTCGGATAACCCAGATGGGCAAATCGAAACCGGCCATCCCGACCATCATTTCCAAGCGGCTTACGGCATCGCGGGATGTGTTGGCGTGGATGGTTGTAAGACTTCCTTCGTGACCTGTATTCATAGCTTGGAGCATATCGAGGGCTTCTGGACCTCGACATTCGCCGATGATGATTCGATCGGGACGCATTCGAAGGGCGTTCTTGACCAAGTCACGTGCGGTGACTGCACCGTTTCCTTCGACGTTTGCGACTCGCGTTTCCATGCGAACCACGTGGGGTTGTTGAAGTCGCAGTTCGGCAGCGTCTTCGATTGTGGCGACCCGTTCGTATTCGGGGATGTATCCGGATAGGCAATTGAGCAAGGTAGTCTTACCGCTCCCTGTACCTCCAGAGACGAGCATGTTGATTCGAGCTTTGACACAAGCGGAAAGCAGATGAACCATTTCTGAGGTAATGGATTGATTGGCAATCAATCTATCGGCGGTTAGTGGTTTCGAACCGAATCGTCGGATCGAGACCAAAGCACCGTCGAGTGCGAGGGGGGCGATAACTGCATTCAGTCGGCTACCGTCAGCTAATCGAGCATCGACCATAGGGGTCGTTTCATCGATCCGCCTACCGACATCCCCAACGATTCTTTGGATGATTTGCACAAGGTGTTCATCGCTATCGAAGATGATTGGAGTTCGAAGCATTTGTCCTTGGCGTTCGACATAAATCGTCTTCGGACCATTGATCATGATATCCGAGACGAATGGGTCGGCACGCAGGGGCTCCAATGGTCCGAGTCCAAAGACTTCATCGAGAACTTCTTTGATAAGCGTCTCTCTGCTGGTTTCAAGTCCTTCGATATTCTCTGTTGCGCAGATGACTTCCGTTTGTCGTCGGACTTCGACACGCAGAGTTTCGGAATTCCAGCGGGCCATGGAACCTACATCTAGATCGGTGATGACCTTTTGATGCAATTTCCTTTTGAGGGCAACGAGCTTCGGATTTGCCTTGGGCTCCAAGGACTTCAGCCACGCCACCGGGTCATCAAGACTGGACGGTGGACCCGGTGCTTTGGATGTTGCTTGCGTAAAATCTGTTGCTTGTGCTCCCTCCTGACCCGCGTCGCTTGTAGCCGAATTCTCGACCGAATTCCCTACCGTTGCAACAGCGGTACCCTTTGCATTCTTTCCGTTTGACTTAAACCAATTCATCGGCGTTCTTGATCTGTCTGCAGGGTCACCTGCTACTTTGTTCTACTTGAATTGGAACCACTCCAACGGACGAGCCACGGATGGTGCGTATTGCGGAGTACTTCGTCGATTGACGGTTGTCATATGGAATGCTGTTTACAAGCAGCGCGACATCCCGCATTACGAGAGGGTCATCCATATCTGAAAATTGCCCGTAGTTGTACTGATCGCTGTCGTCGATAGCACCCGACCCAGGCCGCCAACCATTGTAACTCGTGTTCTTCAGGGTTGCGACCCGCGATCCTCTGGAGGTAAGTGACGCGGGGACGTTCGATTTCTTCGGATTTGCTGCATCGTGTAGCTCCGAGTCCAACAAGTCTGTGTCAGCGACGATGGATTGATCTTCAGGACTTCTCAGAGAGAGTGAAAGTGCTCCTTCTTTCTGTCCAAGACTCAGGATCGAAGCTTCACGCGGTGTGACGAGGAGTGTGACGGATGAGGGTTTTGTGTCCCCTTTGTCAGTCGAGCCGGCTTTGGGTTGCACCGAGACGCTTTCGACTGTCCGATCAATAGCAAGGACTTCGACGTTTTGCACAAGCGTCTCCGTCACGCTGGTCTCATCACTTGAGCCGTTTCGAGTGGCGTGGGTGAGCAAAACATCGACGTGGTCTCCTACGTTGAGCAATCCCGAAACACGGTCCGCGGCCGTGATGGCAGTAATGCTCTTCGCCCGCAGTCCGCTTGGAATCGTGGTTGCGAATCCAGCCTTAACTCCGGCTTCAGCTAACTTGGTTGTCAATACGTACTCTCCTTCGACGATGGAGAACTTAGCCACCCTGCCGACGACATCTTCCAAGGATTTTGCCATGGCTTCATGGACGAGATTGCTAGGTATTCGTCGCGCTTCTACGTCTTCCTCGCGAAGCTGATACCCTCTCGCGACCGCTTTCTTGACCATGTAAACCGTTGCGATCTCTTTTGCTGCCTGCGTTGCTCGCATTTGGGTGATTCCAATGATCGCCGAAGCACCGCTCATCACTGCAAACAATAAAACTAGCCAAGTTCTGGGGCTCATAAGTCACCGATATCGAAAAAGTAGTTGCTTGGTGTTAAGGATTGGACAATCCGAGTATTGTGTCGCGAAAGCCGTTTGCGCTCGGCTTGGAAAAAGCGATCGGCGACATTTGCCGATCATGTCAAACTCTATCGCTGCGTGGAGGGTCGGATGCGTGCGACCCAATCCAGCGCCCCTCGGTCTCTACAGGGCGTTCGACGCATCGGTGAACATGCTCGAGAGTGCGCCACCCATGGCGGTCACGGCGATGATTGCAGCGATGGCAACAAGACCTACTAGCAAGCCGTATTCGAGCATGGTTGCTCCGCGTTGATCGCGAGTGAATCGAGCTACCAACTTCGACAAAAATGAACTCAACATCTTCTGCAACTCCTGCAACAAAATTCTTTCCTGACTTGTGCGCCTTAACCGACTGGTCTGCTGTTCACTTGTCTTGATGTAATCAATTAGTAGCGAAGGGTGTGCCAATACCGAGTTTTTTGAAAAAAGATTTCTTTTTTGTTTTAACTGCTGTCCAAATGCGAACTAATCAAGAAAAACTCCGCTGATTTGCCAGTGGAATCTCAATCCAGAGTCGCTTGGGCTGCAGATCTTCGAACGGCAAGAGCAAGTAAAACCCCCAGCGTCGTGGTGTGCTGTCCCGAATTGCGACGATTGCTTCTCGTTTGTAGACAAGGGGGCGTAGGCTAGGAAAACAAAAAAGCGACCGGCTGTTTTAGCCGGTCGCTTAGGCCCTACGTAGTAATGGGACCCTGAATGAGTTCAAGCCCCCGCGTGATCGATACGATCGGGGGTGACTAATTACAGGTGGCCTGTAGCATCGTCGAACATGTCCGAAAGCGCGTTACCCATTGCGGTGACCGCAACGATAGCAGCGATCGCCACGAGGCCGACGAGCAAACCGTACTCAAGCATGGATGCCCCACGTTGATCGCGGATAAAACGAGATACTGCCTTGGTCAAAACTGAAGCGAACATCTTCTGCAACTCCTGCAACAAAAAATCATCTCGCCATGTGCGCGTCGACCGCTTGGCCAGCAGTTCACATGGCACAATGAGAGTCTACAGAGAGCGAAGTTCGTGCCGCTTGCTTAGTATTTTTCCAAAATATTGTCAGATTTGTTTTGGTGTTCCCTCAAAAGCGAATTATAGCAACGAAAACATGAGGGACAGGTCGGTTAGTAATTTTAGAATCGCTGTTGCTTATAGATTTCCTTATTGGAAGTGAATAAGCGATAACCCCTACAAAGAAGGTGTGGGCGTCCAAGTTTGGGACTTTGAAATCTCATTTGTAGACCCTGTTGAGATAAAACCGCCATGAAATCTCGTTTGTAGACTTCTGTGATTCCCTGCTGCCCTGAGCAGCGATCGGAAGTGTCAAGAAAAAAGCGACCGGCAATGCAGGCCGGTCGCTTGATGATTGAACGCTAGATACAGGAGGGGCGTTGGATCGTCCTCCACGTTTTGATTACAGCGCGTTCGATGCGTCGGTGAACATGCTCGAAAGAGCGCCACCCATTGCGGTCACGGCGATGATTGCAGCGATAGCTACCAGACCGACTAGCAAGCCGTACTCAAGCATGGTAGCTCCACGTTGATCACGAACGAATTTACCTGCGACTTTCGCCAAAACGGATGCAAACATTTACTTCAACTCCTGCAACAAAATTCTTTCCTGACTTGTGCGCCGTAACCTAGTGGTCTGCTGTTCACTTGTCTCGATTCTTTTCGGTCAAAGCGAACGATGTGCCGTTGAGAGGGTTTTCGTAGAAAGAATTCCGAATTGATTTTTAACGACTTGCTCTTTGCGAATAGAGCAATGAAATCAAAGGGAATTCGAGGCGAAGTGTTTTTAATTGATTGGTTTGCGGCGGTGATACTTCTTGTATGCAACTCAGCAATCCCCCTTCTGCAGAGGTGCTAACGTCCCATATTGCGACGAATGAATCCCTTTTGGAGACGAGGGTGAAGTAGTTGTTAGCTAAATCTCGTTCTTGGACAGTACTGGCCCCAGGTGGCTTGGTACAAGCGACGACGAATGGCCCTTCTCGAGTTTGCGATAAAGCGTCGCACGGGCCATTCCCAGCAGTTCAGCAGCAGCTGGTATATTTCCTTGCGTTCGAGCCAGTGCTTCTTGAATCAGTCGTTGTTCCCACACTGTGACATTGAGCGTATCGAAGGTTGTGTCGCTCTTCGCGGATTGGTTTAGTTTAGGAGTAAGGGGAACCGCCGGTTGATCGTCGCCAAGATGCGGCTTGTCGATTCGGGTAATTGGGCCAGGAATGTGGCTTAAGTTGCCAATGTCGCGCAGGTTAAGATCGTTAGGGGTGATCAAGAATCCATCCGCAAGAACTACCGCGCTTTCGATGACGTTACGCAACTGTCGGACATTTCCCGGCCAACTGTATTCCCGCAATGTCTCCATCGCTTCTTCGCTGATCCCAAGGTGTTCCCGATCATGTTGTAAGCGGAATTGCTCAAAGTAATGTTGCGCAAGTAGCTCTATGTCAGAAGCTCTCATTCGAAGAGGAGGTATATCTACCTCAAAGGTGCTTAGGCGATAGTAAAGATCTTCTCGGAATTTCTTTGCGATGACGAATTCCCGTAAATCGCGGTTCGTTGCGGAAACAACCCGAACATCGACTTTGATTTCGCGCGTACTACCGACAGGTAGAAACGGATGGCCTTCGAGGATTCGCAACAACTTTGCTTGGCCTTCTAAATTCAGTTCGCCGACTTCATCGAGGAACAAGGTTCCTTGATCTGCTTGCTGGAAATATCCTACATGTTCTCGGTCTGCACCGGTAAAGGCACCTTTGACATGTCCGAAGAGTTGGCTTTCGATCAGTTCGCTTGGGATTGCAGCGCAATTGACACTGAGCATTGGTTTCGCAGCCCGTTGTGAATTGCGATGGATGGCTCTGGATACGAGTTCTTTGCCGACCCCACTTTCTCCACGGACCAGGATACCACCCGAAGCTCTAGCGATTCGAGTAATTCTTTTCTTCAATTCCCGCATCGCATGGCTAGTGCCCAGCAGTTCAGAGAAGTCGCCTTCGATTTCTGGCGATGTAAGGCTTCTTTGGGGTGGCACTGCACCGTTGGTTCTGGGCGTTTCGAATCGCTGGTCCACAAGTCTGCGGCCGAACATGAGATCGGCAAATTCCATGGATTTTAAAGAGTTGCTGAAACAAGCCTCCGTATCCCCGAATCGAAGTCTCGTTCCATTGAGCAGCACAGCGCAATCCGTTTTCGAGCCGTTTACCCAGATGCCCATTCCGGTATCGCAGGCAAAAGCCCACCACAAGCCCTCGCGATAAAGCAACTTCGCATGCACTCGAGCGATGTTGTGGCTTTCGATTCGAACTCGACACTCGTGTCCTTGGCCAATGAGATTATCTTCTGAATCATCCAGGGAATAATCCATGGTTCGATTCATTCCTAAGAAGACTTTCAATCGAGCTATCATGACGGTTGTAACTTGCGGTTAGAGAACCATTGAACCATGTTCATTGTGATTGTGGTTGGCAGCTTGCATCTGCTAAAAGGCTTAGCGTGTGCGGTAGATAGCCGACCAAAACCAATTGGATGTAGGCCACTAAAAACCATGCATTGGAAATCGACGAAGCATCGCCGGGGTGGAATTCCGTCGACGGAGTATATCGCAGTGTTGCGAGACCTGCATCATTTTCAACCTGGACGAATTAAAAAAATAATATTTCGCTCACGCCTGGAATTCGCTCTGCTAATCTAGCGGCCGTTTTTACCTCATCGTATTTTTACTTTTCGCTACATTTCACAAAAACGCGTCTGCTTAAAGCCTAAGCTTATCCCGCGTCTCGGAAACGATAGTCACATGCATCATTCCAAACCCAAGGTCGTCGTTTGCGGTTCGATCAATATGGATCTTGTCGTAAGAACACCTAAGCTTCCTTCTCCGGGGCAGACCCTTATCGCGCACGCTCTTACCGAAGTTCCGGGAGGTAAAGGAGCGAATCAAGCTGTAGCGGCTGCTCGGCTTGGTACTTCCGTGG
>Ga0214163_1000294_pt1 | contig 23709 bp, 21 predicted proteins | sample LakMenepilimnion_2_FD_153001 | JGI IMG/M metagenome (GOLD analysis project Ga0214163, IMG submission 153001) | Freshwater microbial communities from Lake Mendota, WI - Practice 15JUN2010 epilimnion v4 | ecosystem: Environmental > Aquatic > Freshwater > Lake > Epilimnion/Euphotic zone | place... | reverse complement strand
CGCATTGAATCAAATCTTGCTAAATTAGATGAGCACTCACTGGGAGCAATTAAATAATATGCAGCTAAGGCATACTCAAAGTTCGGACACGATACTTCAACTATTTCAGCGCCTAACTTAACTAACTCAGCAACTGCTTCATTAAATTTATCCTCAACACCCTTTTGATAACCATCACCGGCTAATTGCTTAACCACACCAATTTTCATTCCCTTAACATCTAGCTTTTTAGCAGCGGCTACTACATCAGGAACCCCCTGATTAATACTTGTTGAATCCTTATTGTCATAACCTGCAATCTCTTGGTGTAATAAAGCAGTATCTAAGACTGTGCGAGCACATGGTCCTGCTTGATCAAGAGATGATGAGAATGCAACTAAGCCATAGCGAGAGACACCACCATAAGTTGGTTTAACGCCAACTGTTCCAGTAACAGCTGCTGGTTGACGAATTGATCCACCAGTATCTGTACCAATTGCAAGTGGTGCTTCAAATGCGGCAAGGGCTGCTGATGATCCACCACCGGAGCCACCTGGAATTCTTGTTAAATCCCATGGGTTATGAGTTGGTCCATAAGCTGAATTCTCAGTCGATGATCCCATTGCAAACTCATCCATATTTGTCTTACCTAAAATAATTACGCCAGCATTTTTTAATTTAGTAACTACAGTTGAGTCATAGGGTGGTCGCCAACCTTCTAAAATTTTAGAACCACACGTAGTTGGTATACCTTTTTGTGTCATTACATCTTTAAGGGCAAGTGGAACTCCAGCAAGTGGTGATAACTTTTCTCCCGCTGCTCGCTTTTTATCAACTGCTGCTGCTTGAGCAAGTGCGCCTTCTTTATCTAAATATAAGAATGCATGAACATCTTTATCAACCGCTGCGATTTGCTCATAATGCTGATTTGTTAACTCAACTGCGCTAATCTCTTTTTTATTAAGTGCCACCGCCATAACTGAGGCGTTATCTCTAACACTCATTACTCTTCACCTAAAATTTGTGGAACTTTAAATCTTCCCTCATCAATTGCTGGGGCCCCTGATAATGCTTCAGTCGGAGTAAGGCTTGGTAGAACTACATCTTCCCTAGTTACATTACTTACTGCAAGTGGATGAGATGTTGCAGGCACATCAGAGGATGCCACTTCTTGCACTCTTGCAACTGCGCCAAGAATTACATCCATCTCACCAGCTAAATGATCTAACTCATCATCACTCATAGTGATTCGAGCTAACCTAGCTAAATTTGCGACTTCATCGCGAGAGATTGCGGCCATAATTGGTGAGTATAACTGGTGTTAATTCACTGGCGAATCTGCCCGTTTCCGCTAACAATCCAAGTTGTAGTTGTCATTTGCTCAAGCCCCATTGGACCTCTGGCATGCATCTTTTGATTTGAAATTCCGATCTCTGCGCCAAAGCCCATCTGCCCGCCATCAGTAAATCTAGTTGAAGCATTAACCATAACTGCAGCACAATCATTTAATGTTGTAAACAGTGAGATAGCATCTTTATCTTCTGCCACAATCGCCTCAGTATGGTTAGTACCATATTTAGAGATGTGCTCAATCGCCCCCATTACATCACTGACTTGTGCCACATTTATTTCTAGTGTGCCGTATTCAGTTGACCAAGATTTCTCAGTAGCTAAATTAGCTTTAATATTTAATTTATCAGCAATGCCTTTACTATTAGCATCAGCATTAATTACTACAGCAGACTTGGCTAGGGCATCAAGTGCTAGAGGTAGAAACTTATCTGCAATATCTTTATGAACTAACAGGGTCTCAGCAGCGTTGCAAACACTTGGCCGATCACACTTAGAATTAATTAAGATTGCAATCGCTTTATTAAAATCAGCTGATTTATCAACGTAGACATGACAAACCCCAGCGCCCGTTTCAATTGTTGGCACAGTTGCCTCATCAACAACAGATCTAATTAGAGCCGCACTTCCTCTTGGAATAACTAGATCAACTAAGCCACGAGCGGTAAGTAGCGCTGTTGCTGTTGCTCTATCCGTAGATGGAATTAATTGAATAATCTCTTCTGAAATTTTAGTACTTGCAATTGCCTTTTTCATTACGTTAATTAGCACTTCATTACTGTTAGTAGCAGTGGATGAACCACGAAGTAGTGCTGCATTTCCTGACTTAATTAAAATTACAGCAGCATCAACAGTTACGTTAGGGCGGGCTTCATAGACCATACCCACCACACCAAATGGCACAGATTTTTGTTTTAGATTTAAACCATTATCTAAATTTCTTTCAACTAAAACTCGTCCTAGTGGATCAGGTAATTTTGCAATATCTCTAGCCGCCTGCGCCATTGATGTTATTCTCGCTTTGGTAAGCAGTAATCGATCTTGCAATGATTCATTAATACCTGCTGCTTTTGCAGCTTCCATATCTTTTTGATTTGCGGTTAAAATTAAATCTAAATTCTTTTCAAGCTCATCTGCGATGTTAAGCAAAACTTGATTGCGCTGCTCAGCAGTTGAATTAGCAAGCGTGCGGGCGGCCACTCGAGCACGCTTTGCAATATCTGCAATCATCGAGGTGGCTTCCATGGCCTAAGCCTACGGTCAATTAGGCTACGGATGTGCGACGATTATTTAGAGTCCTTAGAAATACCGTTATTTCACTACTCCTCTTGTATGCGGCGCTATTTGTGTTCACCAAAGTTATTCACTACCCAGAACCAATTGCTGCGATTAAATTGGGATTAGCACCTGCCTCAAAGACACCAACACTTATGCCATGGCATGTGATTGACCCAGCCGCTAAGCCAATTGCCATTCCAGTTGCTTCTGAAAAAATGCCAGCAGAAATTATGTATAAAGGAACTTCATTAGCCTTTAACCAATTTTTGAAGCAAACCGATACCAACGCATTTATTGTTTTCCGAAATGGAGTTATGACATATGAATGGTATAAAGATGGCGTAACTCAAAGTACACAACTTCCTTCATACTCTGTTGCCAAAACAATGACATCAATCATGATTGGGCAATTAATTACGCAAGGTAAAATTAAAGAAAGTGACAAGTTTGTTGATTACTTCCCTGATTTAAAAGCTGGTACAAGCTTTGATCTAGTAACAATTAAACAATTACTTGATATGCAGGCAGGTGTGGGTGTTAGTGATAATTACCCTGCTGGACCTTCAGGCTGGGGTGTGGCAATTGCGCAGATGTATGCCTCTACCGATGTCGATTGGTTTTTAAAAAATAATCGTAAGATGGCATTTGAGCCCGGAACTAAATCAGAGTATAGAAGTGTGGACACACAAATGCTTGGCATGATAATTAAAAAAGTAACTGGCAAGAAAGTAGCAGATTACTTTAGCCAAAATGTTTGGCAGCCAGCGGGTGCAAAATATCCTGCTACCTGGAATGTGGATCGAATTGGTGGAACCGAAAAGACTTTCTGTTGCTTTAATGCTTCAGGTGTTGATTACGCCAGAATTGGTATGTTGTTTTTAAATGGTGGATACGCTGGTCCAAATAAAATAATTGATAAGGCTTGGCTAAATCGCCTAACTACTCCAGTGACAACTTTAGATCGTAATTGGGGTTATGGCGCACAAGTTTGGCATCCATATCCAAACACAAGTTTAATGCTCGGACTACATGGCCAATTTGTATTTATCAATCCAGAAAGTAGAACTGTGATTGTTAAGTTAAGTGATAACCCAACTGATTCTGATCATGAAAGTGACACTGCAAAAGCACTACTCGAACTTTCTAACCTAAAAAATTAATTAGGCAGGAAGTAAGTTCCGACTTCTTCACCATCTAATGCCTTTGGTAAGTCTGATAATTTTGTAAGTAACATCCCAATTCCAGCTTTGGTAACAAGTTTTGCTGCTTCAATTTTTGTCACCATGCCACCGCTACCAACTCCAGCTGAGCCAATGCCTCCAATAGATTTAGCATCTATTTTTGAGATATCACTGACCTGATGAATTGCTTTTGCACCAGGTGTTGCTGGATTGGCGTCATATAGACCATCAATATCAGTGACTAATACAAGTAAATCTGCTTTTAGTAAATTTGTAACTAATGCTGCTAAACCATCATTATCGCCAAATTTAATTTCTTCAGTTCCAACAGAGTCATTCTCATTAATTATTGGAACAACACTTAACTTAAGCAAAGAAAGTAGAACTTCTTTAATATTCTCTACATGCTTTGCCTTTGTAATATCATCTAAAGTGATTAAAACTTGAGAAGTTGTAATTTTAAATCGATTAAATGATTGGGTATATCTAGCCATAAGTAAACCTTGCCCAACTGAAGCAGCAGCTTGTTGGGAGGTTAGATCTGTAGGGCGAGAGTTAAGTCCAAGGGGTGCAAGGCCAGCAGCGATAGCTCCGGATGAAACAACTGCTACCTCTTTACCTTCACTCTTAAGTTTTGCCACAACATCAACTAAATTATCAATTGCCGAAGGATCTAAATCAGCGCCGGCTTTACCAGTAAGTGTTGATGAACCAACCTTGATAACAATTCGCTTAGCTGCGCTGATATTAACGGACATCTTCATCCACTCTTGGCGTTTTAGGATTGGCTACATTGTACTCCCACTGCATTTCAATTTCGTCATCACTTAATTGATCAATGTCATCTGTTAATAAATCCATTCGCCAAGGTGTTGAAAGACGAAGATCTTCTCCTCTAGGACCGGCTAATAATTCAGCACCTGCCTCAATTGATGGCTCCCAATCAAAGATAACAGCTTCATCCCCTGAACCAATTCTTACCTCATCACCAGCTTTAGCGCCGTTTTTAAATAATTCTTTTTCCACACCATATGAAGCAAGACGGTCTGCTAAATAACCAATAGCTTCAGTATTTGCAAAATCAGTTTGCTTAACCCATCGCTCTGGTTTATCACCAATTACATTAAATGTGCCATCTTCATTTGCAATTACAACGAAACCAGCATCATCAACTGCAATTGGTCGCAGCACAATTCTGGCAACCTGCTCTTCTTTTTGAGCTTTCCTAACCTTTTGAATAATCTGCGCCATCGCATAAATTAACTCCTGCATACCCTCTCGAGTTGCAGCTGAAACTTGAAATACTGGGAAGCCACGAGCGGCTAAAGTTTTTTCAACCATATCTGCCATAGCTTTTCCATCTGGTAGATCGATCTTATTTAGCGCAATAATTCTTGGCCTATCAGCTAGGCCGCCATACTCTTTTAACTCTTCTTCAATTACATCAAAATCTTTAATTGGATCACGGTCAGTTTCAAGTGTTGCGCAATCTAGAACATGCACTAACGCAGCACATCTTTCAACATGGCGTAAAAACTCATGTCCTAAACCTTTGCCCTGACTTGCTCCTGGAATTAAGCCAGGTACATCTGCGGCAGTAAAGCGAGTTTCACCTGCTTGAACGACACCAAGGTTTGGTACCAATGTTGTAAAAGGATAATCTGCAATCTTTGGTCGAGCCGCTGACATTGCTGCAATTAAAGAAGATTTACCAGCACTTGGATACCCAACTAAACCAATATCTGCAACGCTTTTTAACTCTAAAAACAATGTGCGAGTATCACCTGGTTCACCTAAGAGTGCAAAACCTGGCGCACGTCTTTTTGAGTTTGCTAGGCCAGCATTACCTAGCCCACCTTTACCGCCTTGAGCTGCCATAAATCTTGTGCCAAAACCAACTAAATCTGCAATCACATTTCCGTTAACATCTTTAACTACTGTGCCATTTGGAACAGAGAGAATTAAATCCTTGCCTTCAGCTCCATTATTAAAATCACCAGCACCTTGCTTACCATCTGTTGATTTACGATGTGGTGAGTGGTGAAAATCTAAAAGAGTTGTGGCATCTGGATCAACTACTAATACAACATCTCCGCCTCGTCCACCATTTCCACCATCTGGCCCACCTAGTGGTTTAAATTTTTCACGGTGTACAGATACGCAACCATCTCCGCCTTTACCAGCATCAGCATGCAGAGTTACACGATCAACAAAGGTTGCCATGTGAACTCCTTTCGCTAATTAGAAATCAAATAAAAATGGGCCCGCAGATAGCGGACCCATAATTAAATTCCGCTGGGATTATGAAACCGGAAGAATATTTACTACTCGACGACCGCGTGCGCGACCAAATTCAACTGAACCACCAGAGAGTGCAAATAGTGTGTCATCTTTACCGATTCCAACATTCTTTCCTGGGTGGAAATATGTACCGCGTTGGCGAACTAAAATCTCGCCGCCCTTAACTACCTGACCGGCAAATCTTTTAATGCCAAGGTATTGAGGATTTGAGTCGCGACCATTACGTGTGGAGGAGACACCCTTTTTACTTGCCATCTTCTTTCACCTGCCTTAGTTAGTAGTTACTTGTTAATTCCAGTTATTTTTACGCGAGTAAGTTGTGAACGAAATCCTTGACGACGACGGTAGCCGGTCTTATTTTTGTAACGAAGGATTGCAATCTTTGGTCCCTTTTGTTCAGCTAAAACTTCACCAGTTACCTTAACTGAAGCTAATGCTTTTGGATCAGCAGTTACATCTGCGCCATCTACTAGCAGAACTGCAGGAAAAGTTACCTTTGCGCCAACGGCAGCATCTAAGCGATCAACTACAAGAGTTTCACCAACTGAAACCTTCTCTTGTCGTCCGCCTGCTTTAACAATCGCGTACACCGTGTGCTCCTTCTAGTTATTAACCAAGATCATTTCTTATCAATCTGGCTAGATGGATAAGGGTAGAGATTGATTCGGTTAGGGTCAAATGCGCGGGTTAATTGGTTGAAATAACCCCAGTACTCACAGCCCGGCGACCTTTTCGCCGTCCTGCAGTTACAACTGGCGCCACTTCAACTACTTCTTCCTTATTATCAGTTGTTTCAATATCTGAGTCTTCATCATCTGAATCCTCATCATTTGAATCATCAGAATCATCATCAGAAACTGCTTTACTAGTTTTTGAATAACGCTGATCTAAATCTTTTTCAAGTGCAACCTTTTTTACTGGTTCACTGTGGATATGAATTCCGCGACCACCACAACTCTCACATGTAGTTGAGAAAGCCTCAATTAATCCTTGACCTACTCGCTTGCGAGTCATTTGAACAAGACCAAGAGATGTTACTTCAGCAACTTGGTGTTTAGTTCTATCTCTACCTAAGCACTCAACTAATCTGCGAAGTACTAACTCACGGTTTGATTCTAGAGTCATATCGATAAAGTCGATCACAATAATTCCACCCATATCGCGCAGGCGAAGCTGGCGAGCGATTTCCTCGGCCGCTTCTAGGTTATTTTTTGTAACCGTCTCTTCTAAGTTTCCACCCTTACCAATAAATTTACCGGTGTTAACATCGATAACGATCATTGCTTCAGTACGATCAATAACTAAAGATCCACCTGATGGTAAGTAAACCTTGCGATCAAATGCTTTTGCTAACTGCTCTTCAACTCGGTTCTCGGCAAATATGTCGCGATTACTACTCCATTTTTCAATCTTGCTAGCAAGTTCTGGGGCAATATGGCCAATATAGTTTTGAATATCATCCCAAGCTTGGTCACCTTGCACTAACATCTTGTTGAAATCCTCATTAAAAATATCTCGGATTACTCGAACAGTTAGATCTGGCTCACCATATAAAAGTGATGGAGCAGAAGTACTTGAATCATTTGCTTTCTTTTCAATATCGTCCCATTGTCCTTTAAGGCGCGCTACATCTCGCTCTAACTCTGCTTCAGGTGCTCCTTCAGCTGCTGTTCTAATAATTACACCAGCTTGTTCTGGAATTAAATTCTTTAAAATACCTTTCAAACGATTACGTTCGTTATCAGGTAATCTGCGAGAAATTCCACTCATGCCGCCACCTGGCACATAAACTAAATATCTACCTGGCAGAGAAATCTGGCTAGTTAATCTGGCACCCTTTTGACCAATTGGATCCTTTGTCACCTGAACTAATACAGATTGACCGCTCTTTAAAACATGTTCTATTTTGCGAGGGGCAGTATCTGATAAGCCATGTGCATCCCAATTAACTTCACCGGCATATAAAACTGCGTTACGTCCCTTACCAATATCAACGAAGGCTGCTTCCATAGAAGGTAGTACGTTTTGTACTTTACCTAGGTAGACGTTTCCAACATAGGAAATATTGCTATTACGGTTTACATAATGCTCAACCATGACTTCATCTTCAATAATGGCAATTTGAGTTCGATCAGCAATTTGTCTTACCAACATACTGCGATCAACAGCTTCACGTCTTGCTAAAAACTCTGATTCAGTAATAACGCTGCCACGTTTGCGGGTGAAATCTCGACGCTCACGTCGATCTCCACGATCCCCGCGATCAAATTTGTTGCGATCGCGACGGTTAAAGCTTTTACTTTCAGTGCGAGCTTCTCTAACTCGAACTGGTCTTACCTTAACAACGGTTAGTACGCCATCTTCTTCAATCGTCTCACCCGGTGTTACACCTTCACCACGCGCCCTACGGCGACGTCGTCTTTTATGGGTTACGCCATCACTGACTTCACTTGAATCAGTTGTATCTTGTGAATTATCTTCATCATCTGTTTCAACTTCTTTGCCAGTTCTGCGTCTTCCTCGGCCACCGCGGCGGCGGCGACGACGAAATTCTTCACTCTCGCCCTCACTACTTTTAACCTCAGCAGTTTCAGTGGCTTTGCTAGTTTTAGTTGCAGGCGCGGCCTTACTTGCTTTAGTAACTGGGGCTGCTTGGAATAATGGAACTGGAATTGATCCAGCTTTTTTACTGCTCTTTTTTTCTTCGCCTTCTACCGCTTTTTTGGCAGCGCGCTTACGTGGTGCTTTAGGCTCATCGGCCATATAAATCAAATCCTTCTCAAAAATTTAATTACTGCAGTTTTGCAGTATCTCTTTCAATACTTTTTAATTAATTCCTATTAATTATGCTAAAAATATCGACGCTGTCGCTGCGAAGGCTCTTTATCCTCGCGCGGACTTGCGTGGGATAAGTATCGCAGATCTCTGGCAATCCGCCAACTCACCTTATTTTAAGCGTGTTAACGGCTTCGGGCATGCACATTTTGTAATAAGCCGATTCCAATTAAATTAGCAAACATTGATGATCCGCCATAGGAAAGAAATGGCAATGGCACACCTGTCATCGGCATTAATCCCATTGCCATACCAATATTTTCAAAGCTCTGGAAGATAAACCAAGCTATAACACCAATACAAACTAGCCTGCCAAATAAATCACGGCTTTGCCGGCAGATTATAAATGCTCTAATAAATATCAATAGATAAAGAAATAAGATTAATGAGCAACCAACAAAACCTAATTCTTCACCAGCTACCGTAAAAATAAAGTCTGTTTGCTGCTCTGGCACAAATCGACCACTAGTTTGTGGTCCTTCAAACAAGCCTTTACCGAAAATACCACCTGAACCAATTGTGATTCTAGATTGGCGAATCTGATAACCAGTTGCTTGTGGATCTGAGGTGGGGTCAACGAATGATTGCAAACGAGCAACTTGATAATCAGAGACTGCCCCAGTCTTAACCGCTGTGAAGCCACCAATTACCGCAAGTAATAAAAGTCCAACTACCCAAATAGGTCTAGCACCCGATACACCGATCATTGCCACAACCGCTGCTGAAATAATAAGTACTGTTCCTAAATCAGGTTGTAAAACAATTAATAGAACTGGAATTGCAGCAATGGCTAGAGCTTTAACAACATCTAGATCACTTGGATCATCTTGTGTTTGATCACGATCTGAAAGGACCATAGCAATACCGACAATGATGGCAATTTTGGCTAACTCAGCAGGTTGTAATTGAAATCCACCCGGTAGTGAGATCCAAGCACTGGAATTATTAACCTCTTCACCAATACCTGGAATAAATACAGCTATTAAACCAATAACTGAAATTAACCAAAGAATTGGTGCATAGGCCCGAAGTAATCGGTAATCAATTAAAGTAGTGCCATAAGCAAGTAAGCCACCAATTAAAATATTTAGAATATGCCGTTTTAAGTAGTACTCTGGATCTAAATTATTTGATCTAAACCACTCTCTAGTCGCTGCGTAAACTAATAATGTACCAATTAATAAGAGAGCAGCGACCGCTAGATTAAGTGTTAAATCAAAGCGAGAAAAAGTTGATCGACTTTTACTTCTAAATTTAACTAAACTGCTCACTTTAATTTCACCCCGCCAACCTTTACCCCAGTTAAATCAACCTTACTAGCTGCAATCTTTAGATCAACCTTAGCGATATTAGTTGGAACTCCATTTGGAAAGACCGCCTTATTAGGATCTATTTTATTACCAGTTACACCAAATAAAGTTGAGTAAATATCCCTTACTCCAATTCCAGATGTTGATGCACCAAATCCACCCTGACTAACCATCATTACAACTGCATATGTTGGATTCTCCGTTGGCCCATATGAGGCAAACCAAGATGTGTCATCTTTAGCACTACCATTTGGATTTCTACCAAACACTTCAGCAGTTCCTGTCTTTCCACTTACTGCAACTGGAAAACCTGAAAATACGCTACCTGCAGTTCCACGGGTGACAACCATTCGTAGCGCGCGATGAAGAAAATCCCAGGTGCTTTGCTCCTCTTTAATAACATCGGCAACTTCTGGCTTAAATTCTTTAATTACTTTGCCATCGGTATTAACTATTGCCCTAGCAACTTGTGGTTTGTAATAAGTTCCGTTATTTGCAATTGCTGCATACATCTGGGCTAATCTAATTGGAGTAACTAAAGTATCTCCCTGGCCAATTGAAAAGTTAACCGCATCACCAGCTCGAACTTTGTTGCCATCAAGACAATTCTCCCTGGCAATTTCAATTAAATATCGGGTTAAATCCTGTTTCTTCGCCCGCTGTTGATAATTGCAATAGAAATCTTTATTTTGCTCATACCAATTTTGCTTCCAGGTGCGATTAGGTAGTCGACCACTTAATTCACTTGGTAAATCAATTCCAGTTAATTTACCAACTCCAAAGGCTTTAGCAGCATTAAAAAAGTAATCATTTGTCTTGGATTTTGGCTTAAGACCGCCATCTCTTACCCATTCATCATAGGCAATTTGATACCAGAGTGAGTCACAAGAAATTGCAAGACCGACATCAAGTTTTATTCGGCCAGCTGCAACGCTATCAAAGTTTCTAAAGGTGCGAGTTCCGATTTCAACCGATGCTGGACAATTATATGAAGCATCTAGTGAGTACCCTGCATTTGCTGCTGCAACTACTGAGACTGATTTAAATGTTGATGCTGGTGCAAATAAACCTTGCAGCGGCCTAGATAAAGCTGGCACACCTTTAGCTTCACTAAATAAATCCTCTGCCTGCTTAACTGTTAAACCTTTTTGCCATATTTCTGGCTCATATGTTGGGTAAGAAGCCATAGCAAGTACTCGGCCAGTTTTAATTTCAAGTACCACTGCAGCACCAGAATCTCCCCTATAACCAGATGCCCTTGCGCGCTTAACCGCCGCCTCAAGTGCTCGTTCAACTCCAGACTGTAATTTGGCATCAATATTTGTTATTAAATTATTTCCAGCAACAGCTTGAATATTTTTAGATTCTTTTGTGACAACTTCTTTACGATTAACTAAAAATGTTCTAACTCCCGGTGTGCCGCGCAGGTATTCGTTGTATTGAGTTTCAAGTCCTGTTTTTCCAACTACCTCACTTCGATAGTAGTTCTGAGTAGGATCCTTAAGATCCTCATCAGTTACAGATCCAACGTAACCTAATACATGCGAGGTATTTTCACCCTCTAATGATGGATAACTTCTAATTGGAATAGATGCGACATTCACGCCAGCAAATTGATCAGAGTTCTCCATAATCTTAAGTGCCACATCTTGGGATGCTCCACCAACTAGTGGAATAGGCTGATATCTAGTGCCATTCCAACATCCAGCGCGATTATTTACAGGTAATTCACCACATAACCTGGTGCGTTGATATATATCAGCGTACTCAAGATTAAATAATGCAGCTGTTCTGCTAAGTACCGTAGCTCCTTTATCAGCTTGTTTATCTAATGTACTTCGGTCAACAAAGACCACAAGTCCAGGTAAATCAACTACTAAAGGTGAGCCATTAATATCAGTAATCGCCCCACGAATAGCGGGCGTAACGATATCCCGGCTTTGGATACTAATTGCGGCCTCTTTATACCTACCGCTTTCAAGTACCTGTAAATAAAATAAACGACCAAATAATGCAAAAAGTAATGAAAAAACTAAACTTTGAAAAACAATTAAACTTATTTTAGATCGCTGACTCATATTCTTTCCCGATTAGTCAATAATAACTTTCGCACTTTAAGAATAAGTGGCATAAAAATAGGTGTAATTAGAAATGTCCAAGTTAAGTTAGCAAAAATTAATGATAAATTTCGAAGTAATCCACCGTTATTTTGACCTAGTAAAACTCCAATTACGACAAAGGTGAGCAATGAAATTGATGCGCCAAAACTTATTAAAGAAGTTAATGCCAGTGGCCTATCGTTAAAATCACCAACTGATTCTCTATTCACTGAGAATAGATAACCAATAAATGTCATTACTAAAGCCCACTGGCCAAATGGTGTTTGAGCCGATGGTGATAAATCCATAATTAAGCCACCAACAAATCCAAAGACAAGTGAGCCAGTTCTATCCTCTAGCGATAAGACAACCATAAGAGTTGCGATATATAGTGAAAATCCACCAATTGGAAAGTTGATCCTAGCTATTAAGGTCGTCTGAATTAGGAAAATTAGAAATAGAAATAGTGAGGTATTTAATACTCTAACGTTACTCATGTTATTCGCTTGGTGAAGGAGTTGGAGTTGGAGTTACAGACACAATTGGTGTTGGCCGTGGTTTTGGAATTAATGAATCTCTTGGATCACCTTTAGCTGCGGCCGTTACCACTGCAACTATGCTAATTTTTTCTAAATTTGCAGAACTTTCTACATCAGCATTTTGAGTAATTGATGAAGCATTACTATTCACATTAACTACAAGACCAACTGGTACTCCTGGTACAAATGGTTTGTCCCCAGCACTACCCCTTGCAACTAATGCATCACCTACCTTTATTTCACCAGTAGCATCAAGAAGTTGTAGTAAGTAGGAAGAGCCGCCTTGTCCAGAAACAACTCCAATGCTCTGTGTGCCTGCAATTCTCACGCCCACCTTAAATGTTGGGTCACTCATTAATAAAACAATTGAGCTATTACTAGTCACAGATTTAACAACGCCAACTAAACCACTTTCAGAAATTACCGTCATATTTTTTGTAATTCCAGATTGACTTCCAACATCTATTGTTACTGTTTCTTTAAAGGTTGCAGTTGAACCCCGATTAATTACCCGAGCTGCTACCACTTTATATCCACCACGACCGGCAAGATCTAATACATTTTTAAGTTGGTTAAGCTGGTTGATCATATCTTCATCTAATATTTGATTGGTTTTTAGTAATTCAATCTGCTTATTTAATTCAGCAATCTCCTTCTTAGATTGACCAAAGTTTCGAACATCACTTGCAAAATCACCAACTGGTGAAAATAATTTAGTAAATAAGTTTTCAACTGGTGAAATAACAGTTGAAACACCTTTTCTGATACCGCTGGATAAATTAACGCCACGAAGATCTAGTGTGATTAGAAATAGTGAGGAAACCAGTAATAAGACTAGTAATAGCCGCGAACGATTACCGCCGCTACTAGCCACAAGTAAGCTCCCTTATAAATTAACGACGAGGTTCAGAGATTAAAACCTTCTCTAAGGCTTCAAACTCTTCAATACATTTTCCAGAGCCTTCTGCAACTGCTTGCAGAGGCCGTTCTGAAATATGAATTGGCATGCCAGTTTCATGGCGCAGTCTCTCATCTAGGCCGCGAAGTAATGCTCCGCCACCAGTTAAAACAATTCCTCGATCCATAAGATCACTAGCTAATTCAGGTGGAGTCTTATCTAGTGTGTTTTTAACAGCATTAACTATTGCTGTAACTGGCTCCTCCAGTGCTTTTCGAATATCTGCAGATGTGACCAAGATTGTTTTAGGTAGTCCAGTTGCAAGATCGCGTCCGCGAATTTCTGCATCTGGCTCACCTGGTAGCGGAAATGCTGATCCAATTGCCATCTTAATCTCTTCCGCTGTTCGCTCACCTAGAAGTAATGAGTATTCACGCTTAACCCAATTAATAATTGATTGATCTAACTCATCTCCACCAATTCGGATTGAAAGTGCGGCGACTATTCCACCAAGTGAAATAACAGCTACCTCAGTTGTTCCGCCACCAATATCTACAACCATATTTCCAGTTGGCTCATGAATTGGCAGATCCGCACCAATTGCAGCCGCCATTGGCTCTTCAATTATGTAAACCTTACGTGCACCTGCGGCATAACCAGCATCTTTTACCGCGCGTTGTTCAACGCCAGTAATTCCAGATGGAACACAAACAACAATTCTTGGCTTTGCTAAGTAGCGACGTTTATGAACTTTTTGAATAAAATATTTAAGCATTCGCTCAGTAGTATCAAAATCTGCAATCACACCATCTTTAAGTGGGCGAATAGCAACAATGTTTCCAGGAGTTCTTCCAATCATTCGCTTTGCTTCAAGTCCAACAGCAAGAATTGCGCCAGTATCTTGATTGACTGCAACAACTGATGGCTCATTAAGAACAATCCCGCGCCCGCGCACATAAACCAAAGTGTTAGCTGTGCCTAGATCTACCGCCATATCGCGGCCAATCCATGACATTCGGTTTCTTCCTTTAGCCATCTGTGCCTCTTCCTTTATTATCCTGAGTTAACTTCTAATTTCCGAAAAAAATCTTAATCTCACGAGCTGCAGACTCTGGTGAATCTGAACCGTGCACAATATTTTGTACAACCTTTGTTCCCATATCCCGTGCTAAGTCACCGCGGATGGTGCCGGCCTCTGCCACAGTTGGATCAGTTGCACCTGCCATTTTTCTAAACCCCTCAATTACTCGCTCACCTTGTGCCACCATTGCCACAATCGGCCCTGATGCCATGAACTCCATAAGTGGTTCATAAAACGGTTTACCTTCATGCTCGGCATAATGCTTTGCAAGAATTGTTCGGTCTGCAGTTAACATTTTTAAATTAGTAACTACATATCCTTTGCGCTCAATGCGTGCAATAACTTCGCCAACTAAACCGCGTTTAACGCCATCTGGTTTAACCAAAATTAAAGTTTGCTCTGAACTCACTAATCTATTCTACGCATCTTTGGCTAAGGCTGAAAATTGGCTAATTTGGACCATTCTTATCCCGCTGTGCGATAAGACTCGCCTTAATTGCCTCACCCCTGCGGCCAAGGAGTATTGCGATGATCCAAAGTGTGGCGAAAACTCCGCCCATGTAATACATATGGGGAACAACTAGGCCGTATCCAATTAAAAATATTTGCAAAAAACTTCCCAGTAAATACCCACCCTTACGCTTTAAAAGACCTGCATTTAAGATAAAAAGTATTGCCAGCACAGATCCGAAGATAATTTCATTTACAGATGCATCATCTTTTGCAATTAACAGTGCAAATCCCATGAGTAGTGACTCCATAGTTAAGACCGCAGCTGCTAAAACTCTCACTTAGACACTCCTTTTAATCTGCTAACAATTCCTCTTGCCATTCCAGCGGTTACTACTGAACCTGTAATTAAAACAGCACCTGGGCCATCACTTACCTGATTTGAAAGGTTTACCTTCTCTATCGCATAGGTAATAGCGCCGCCCAAATCTGAAATTACCTCGATCTGCTCTGGTTTAAAATATTTTGAGGCAATCTTAGCAAGTTCACCTGAATCTAAAGCCCTTGGTGAATTACTTTGGGTTGTAATTATGTAATCAACTGCTGTTGATAACTGCTGCAAAATCCCATCCACATCTTTATCAGCTAGGACTGCAACTACAGCAACTACCATCTGAAAATCAAATTCAGTGCTGATTGTTTTAGCAATCGCCGCTGCGCCATGTGGATTATGGGCTGCATCAATAATTACCGTTGGATCCTGATAAATAATCTCACACCTACCTGGTGATTTAATCTTGCTAAATGCTTGCCGTACTAACTCTTCATCTAACTTAACCCCAGCAAAGGCTTCAACTGAAGCTAGAGCAAGGCCCGCGTTATTACTTTGATGATCACCATAAAGAGGTAAATAAATATCTTCAACATCACCGTAGATACCTGCTAATGAAATTAATTGCCCACCAACTGCTAACGATCGTTTTTTAACACTAAACTCAACACCTTCTCGAAATGGTATTGCTGAGACTCTGGCGACATTAGCCATTAATACCTTTGCCACCTCACTCGTTTGCGCAGCTAAGACCACATTTGATTCTGGCTTAAATATGCCCGCTTTAGTTTGAGCAATTTCAGTTAAGGTATTTCCTAGATACTCCATATGATCAAAACCAATAGGAGTCATTACTGATACCAAAGAGGATAAAACATTTGTAGCATCCCACTGCCCACCCATACCAGCCTCAATAACACCAACATCTACTGGATATTCAGCAAATGCAACAAAAGCCATTGCAGTTAGCGCTTCAAAGTAGGAAATAGGAAATGGCTGACGTGAATCAATTAAATCTAAATATAAGGCGATGTCATCATAAGTTGTGATCATTTGCTGATCACTTATTGGCTGACCTTTAATACTAATTCGCTCTGTAAAAGACTCTAGGTGTGGTGAGGTATATCTACCCACTCGATAACCTAATTCAGTGAGTAATTGATCAATCATTCGAGCAGTTGTTGTTTTTCCGTTTGTGCCAGCAATGTGAATACTTGGATAAGAAAGCTGCGGTGAACCGAGCGCATCTGTTAAAGCAATAATTCGATCTAAGGTAGGTTCAATCTTACTTTCTGGCCAACGTTTATTTAATTCCTGCTCAATCTCATTTAATCGATTTGGCGGTAGCGAGCTACTCATTTACTTTGGAAGTTTTTCAAGAAGAGCGGTTAATCTTTCAATATCTTCACTCGTTTGAGTAAGGCGTAGCCTGATCTCACTGACTACATCCATTGGCGCCTTCGCCATAAAGCCTTCATTATCTAATTTAACTTTTGCAGTATCTCGATCTTTTTTAGCAGCTTCGAGGTCTTTAGTTAACCTAGATCTTTCAGCAACTAAATCAATCGCACCTGTTAAATCAAACTCAACTATTACTTGACCAATTTGAGTTTTAGCAGTGAAGTTTGCACTCTTATCCTCACACTTAAGGATGTGGCGAAGAGAAGGCTCATAATCAGATAGACCAACTTTATCTAAACCAGTGAATTTTGCAGAAATCTTTGCAGTGCTCTTAATGCCTTGATCATTTCTAAACCTGCGAACCTCAGTAACGATCTCTTGCATCATATTAACTAGTTCAACTGATCCTTGATCTTGTGAAGATAAATCAGATTTTGGCCAATCTGTGATCATTAGAGATTCTTTACCAGTTAAATTACACCAAAGCTCTTCAGTTATAAATGGCATCACTGGATGCATCAGTCTAAGTACTTGATCTAATACTTCACCTAATACCCGCTGACTCTTAGCAGCATCATTACCAGCAAAAGTTGCCTTAGATAACTCTAAATACCAATCACATAAATCATCCCAAGTGAAGTGATAAATTAATTCACAAGCTTTTGCAAACTCAAATTTTTCAAATAATTCATCAGCGCTAGTGATTACTTGATCTAGCCTTGTGAGAATCCAATTATCAATTGCATTTAAATCACTACGCTTGGCAAGCTCACCCTCTACTGTGGCGCCATTTAGCTTGGCGAATCTGGTGGCATTCCACAATTTAGTAGCAAAGTTTCGTGAGCCAGCAATCCAATCCTCAGCGAGCGCTTGATCAGTTCCCGGGTTAGCTCCTCTTGCCAATGTAAAGCGAAGTGCGTCTGAGCCGTATTTATCCATAAACTCAATTGGATCAACAGTATTTCCACGGCTCTTACTCATCTTCTTACCAAATTGATCTCTGACTAAGCCATGTAATGCAATTACATTAAATGGTTGCTTGCCATCCATAGCAAATAAACCCATCATCATCATTCGAGCAACCCAGAAAAATAAGATGTCATAACCAGTTACTAATACGGAAGTTGGATAAAACTTCTTTAAATCATCAGTATCTGCTGGCCAACCTAATGTTGAAAATGGCCAAAGCGCGGATGAAAACCAGGTATCTAATACATCTGGGTCTTGGGTGTAACCAGCTGGTGGATTCTCATCCGGTCCACAAACAATGACTTCACCATTTGGACCATAAAAAACTGGAATCCGATGTCCCCACCAAAGTTGGCGAGAGATACACCAGTCATGCATGTGATCTACCCACTCAAAGTATCGGGGTGACATCTCCTCTGGTTCAATTTTTACTCGGCCATCTCTAACCGCATCCGCTGCTGCTTTTGCAAGTGGTGCTACTTTTACAAACCATTGTTTAGAAAGTCTTGGCTCAATTGTGGTCTCACATCTTTGGCAGTGACCAACTGCGTGAACATACGGCCTCTTTTCACTAACAACTCTTCCTAGTTTTCTTAGCTCTTCCACGACTGCTTTTCTGGCATCAAATCGATCCATGCCATCAAATTTTGTGCCAGTTCCCTCCATTACGCCATGTTCATTCATGATGATTACTAACTCAACACCGTGCCTCATTCCCATTTCAAAATCATTTGCATCATGGGCAGCTGTTACCTTTACCGCACCTGTGCCAAAGTCGGGATCTACTAACTCGTCGGCAATAATTGGAATCATTCGATCAACAAGGGGTAGTAATACTTTTTTGCCAACTAGATGCTTATATCGCTCATCGTTTGGATTTACCGCAACTGCGCCATCGCCTAACATGGTTTCAGCTCTTGTAGTTGCGATCGTAATACTCACATCATCATCACCATATTTAATAGAAACAAACTCACCAGAGTCATCTTTATGATCAACTTCAATATCTGAGATTGCTGTTAAACACCTTGGGCACCAGTTGATAATTCGCTCTGCCCTATAAATTAATTCCTTTTCATATAAACGCTTAAATATAGTTAGAACTGCTTTACTTAAATTCGCATCCATTGTGAAGGCTTCGCGGTCCCAATCAACTGAATCTCCTAAGCGCCTCATCTGATCTAATATCGCACCCCCTGATTCCTCCTTCCACTGCCAAACTTTTTCAATAAATGCCTCTCGTCCTAAATCATGACGAGACTTGCCAACTGCTGCTAATTGTTTCTCCACCACATTTTGCGTAGCAATACCGGCGTGATCCATGCCTGGCAGCCAAAGTGCTTCAAAGCCTTTCATTCGCTTCATTCGTGTTAATAAATCTTGAATTGTGTGATCAAGTGCGTGACCAATATGAAGTGAGCCAGTCACATTTGGTGGCGGAATTACAATTGTAAAAGGTGGTTTTTTAGATTTGCTGTCAGCTTTAAAGTAACCAGCATCTTCCCATTTTTTATAAAGCCGATTCTCTATTTCAGCAGGAGTAAAGGTGGCAGCTAACTCTTTATTACTACCGCTATCTTTATTGCCACTCATAAGGGGTAATCTTAGGCACTTTTTTCTTCAGAACTCTTTTCACCCTTAGCCGCACGTTTTGGTCCAGAAGCAGTGCGAGGTATATAAGTTGGTACCTCTTCTTTGCGCACTACCGCTGGAGTAATTACTACCTTTTCAATATCTTTACGGCTAGGAACTTCATACATCACAGCGAGTAGCGTCTCCTCCATAATTGCTCGAAGTCCTCTAGCTCCAGTTCCTCGCTTAATCGCAAGATCTGCAACTACTTCAAGGGCTTCATTACTGAACTCAAGTTCAACCTCATCTAGATCAAATAATTTCTGATACTGCTTAACTAGCGCATTTTTTGGTTCAGTTAATATCTGCATAAGTGCTTTTTGATCCAAACTTTCAACGCTAGTCATGATTGGCAAGCGACCAATAAACTCTGGAATCATTCCAAATTTAAGTAGATCCTCTGGCATCGCGTCCCCAAAGATATCTGTCTTAACAATGTCATCACTTGTTTGTAGTTTTGCATTAAAGCCAACGCCAGCTTTTCCTTTACGGCTTTCAATAATCTTCTCAAGTCCAGCAAAGGCGCCGCCAACAATAAATAAAATATTTGTAGTATCAATTTGCAAGAACTCTTGATGAGGATGCTTTCGCCCACCTTGTGGTGGCACAGATGCGGTAGTTCCCTCTAATATTTTAAGAAGTGCTTGCTGAACTCCCTCACCTGAAACATCTCTAGTAATTGATGGGTTCTCAGCTTTTCTAGCCACCTTATCAATTTCATCAATATAGATAATTCCAGTCTCAGCTTTTTTCACATCAAAATCTGCTGCTTGAATAAGTTTTAGCAGAATATTTTCAACATCCTCACCAACATAACCAGCCTCTGTTAATGCTGTGGCATCTGCAATTGCAAATGGCACGTTAAGCATTCTGGCAAGTGTTTGGGCAAGTAATGTCTTACCGCATCCAGTTGGTCCTAAAATTAAGATATTACTCTTTGATAACTCAACTGCGTCATCTCTCTTGCTATCTCCTGATTGCACACGCTTGTAGTGGTTATAAACTGCAACAGATAAAGATTTCTTAGCCTGATCTTGACCAATTACATACTGATCTAAAAATTCAAATATCTCTTGTGGCTTTGGTAGCTCAGCTAAACCAAGGGAGGATGTTTCATTAAGTTCATCAATAATGATCTCATTACAAAGATCAATACACTCATCACAAATATAAACGCCAGGACCGGCAATTAACTTCTTAACCTGCTTTTGAGTTTTGCCGCAGAAGGAACACTTAAGTAGGTCACCACTTTCACCAATACGGGTAGTCACCGAAATTACTCCTGTTCGTTAGGGAAGAGATCTAAGGGTAGAACGAAGTGAGGAGTTAGTGCGGTGAAATAAGGCTTAAACCTGTTCGCTTATAGGCGAAATTAACTCTTTGCTTTTGCCTTACGCGTTGCTAGAACTTGATCAATAAGTCCATACTCAACAGCTTCAGCTGAGGTTAAAATTTTATCTCGCTCAATATCTTTAGCAATATCAGCCTGACTCTTCTTAGAGTGACGAGCTAACATCTCTTCAAGTAATGTGCGCATTCGCAAAATTTCTTTTGCTTGAATTTCAATATCAGATCCCTGTCCGCCGCCTTCAGAGTACGGCTGATGAATCAAGATGCGTGCATGCTCAAGTGCGTATCTCTTACCAGGGGCGCCGCCCGCAAGTAATACTGCAGCAGCAGAGGCAGCTTGTCCTAAACAAATAGTCATTACATCTGGTCTAACGAATTGCATCGTGTCATAAATTGCAGTTAGCGCTGTAAAAGAACCACCTGGTGAGTTTATGTAAATCATGATGTCACGATCTGGATCCATTGACTCTAAGGTAAGTAATTGCGCCATTACATCGTTCGCCACTGTGTCATCAATTGCTTGACCTAAGAAAATAATGCGCTCTTCAAATAGTTTTGTGTATGGATCAAGTCTCTTATAGCCATAGCTAGTGCGCTCTTCAATTGTTGGCAGAATATAACGAGAGGTTATTTCATTTATTTTATTCATATCTGCCTTCATCGTGATGTTCCCCCACTACCTGATACCTGACCAGCTGATTTAACAACATGATCAACAAATCCATACTCTTTTGCTTCCGCTGCAGTAAACCAGCGATCACGATCTGAATCTTCCGTAATTGTCTCTGCCTTTTGACCAGTGTGAAATGATATTAAATCAGCCATATTTTTCTTAGTAAAACTCATTTGCTCTGCTTGGATTTTAATATCAGAGGCAGTTCCACCAATTCCACCTGATGGTTGGTGCATCATAATTCGAGCATGTGGCAGTGCATATCTTTTTCCAGCAGTGCCTGAACATAATAAGAATTGACCCATTGAAGCAGCAAGTCCCATTGCAACTGTTGCCACATCATTTTTGATGTATTGCATGGTGTCATAAATTGCCATACCAGCTGAGATTGAACCACCTGGTGAGTTGATATAAAGGTAGATATCTTTTTCTGGATCCTCAGCTGCTAGTAATAACATCTGAGCACAGATTGCATTAGCCATTGAATCTTCAACAACAGAGCCTAAAAAGATAATTCGCTCTTTAAGTAAACGTTGGTAAACCTGATCATCAAGTCCACCTGCGCCATTAGCGCTAGCCCGTGGGGTGTTACTTAGTTCCACTTTTATCTCCTTGTTTTAATACTGTCTTGACCTTAACAATCTTTTACCAAAAATGCTTCCCGGTTTAAGCCTGATCCCTGTTCGCCTTAAGCGATTATTTCTCTGCTACCGCTGGCGCAGGTTTAGGAGAAAGGGCTTCTAAATCAATTTTCTTTCCAGATTTATCAATAACCTTAACGCGACCTAACACTGAAGCCAATGCCTTTGCTCGAGTGACCTCAGCCACCATTGTGCTCACCTGTCCGGCATCTGATACCTCTTTAATAAATTGATCAGGGCTCATGCTATAGCGAGCGGCTGCGCGAACTAGATACTCAGTTAGCTCTGTTTCATTTACCGAGATTGCCTCTGCCTTCACAATTGAATCAAGTAGGAACTCTCGAGTAATAGTTTGTGATACCTCTTTAGTTACCTCATCGCGATGTTTAACATCATCTAATCGGCCCTCTTTTTCAAGGTGATCATTTACTTCAGCTTCAATTACGTCAGCAGGAAGTGGCACATCAACTGTTTGAATTAGTTTTTCAATAAATAAATCCCGCGCCTGAGCCCCCTGCTCTAGCTCCTTCACCCGAGTTAATCGAGTCTTAAGATCATCTTTTAATTGCGCAATAGTTTCAAACTCTGATGCTAACTTAGCAAACTCATCATCTATAGCAGGTAGCTCACGCTCTTTCACCGTCTTAACTAATACCTTAACGCTTCCTTTTTCTCCCTCTGCCATACCAACTAAAGCTGTATCAAAACTTTTCGCGCCCCCAGCACTTAATCCAATGAGTGCCTCATCTAAGCCATCAACCATTGATGCAGAACCAACCTCATAAGAGAGATCATTTGCCGTGCCACCATCTAGCTCTTTGCCATCTTTAGTAGCTACTAAATCAATTGTTACAAAATCACCTTTTGCTACAACCTTTTCAACTGTAGTTAGTGTGCCAAAGCGAGTGCGTAGTGATTGAATCTGCTCATCAATATCACTATCACTGACCACCACATCATCGACTGTGATCTCAATCGTTGAAAAATTAGGCAGCTCTATCTCTGGCCTAACATCTACCTCCACAGTAAAACTAAACTTTTCATTATCCTTTAGCTCAGTGATATCAACATTTGGCCGCCCAATTACTAATACATCATTTTCTTTAGCAGCTTGTGAGTAGAAGGTAGGAAGTGCGGCATTAATTGCTTCATCCAGTACAGCGCCTCGGCCAACTCTTTGATCAATCATCGCAGATGGCACTTTGCCCTTACGAAAGCCTGGAATGTTTATTTTTTCACTTAAGGTTTTATAAGCACCATCAATATGTGGTTTTAGCTCATCAAAGGCAACCTCAATTGAAAGCTTCACGCGAGTTGGTGAAAGTTTCTCAACAGCGCTTTTCAATTGTTAACTCCCTTAAATTAATATTTCATTTTTCTTTTTGGTCGGGGCGGAGGGATTCGAACCCAC
>Ga0214163_1000293_pt1 | contig 23709 bp, 17 predicted proteins | sample LakMenepilimnion_2_FD_153001 | JGI IMG/M metagenome (GOLD analysis project Ga0214163, IMG submission 153001) | Freshwater microbial communities from Lake Mendota, WI - Practice 15JUN2010 epilimnion v4 | ecosystem: Environmental > Aquatic > Freshwater > Lake > Epilimnion/Euphotic zone | place... | reverse complement strand
ATCATCAGGATCAAGTGGATCATCAGGTACTCGTGGATCATCAGGAACATCAGGTGTTAATGGTGCTGCTGGATCAAGTGGTACTTCAGGATCAAGTGGCTCATCTGGATCGAGTGGATCATCAGGATCAAGTGGATCATCAGGATCAAGTGGTTCATCTGGCGTTAGTGGTGCTTCGGGTACATCAGGTTTAGGTGGTTCATCTGGTACATCAGGATCAAGTGGCTCTTCAGGTAGTTCAGGATCAAGTGGCTCATCAGGCTCATCAGGCTCAAGTGGCTCATCAGGTACTCGTGGATCATCAGGTACAAGCGGCTCAAGTGGCTCATCAGGCTCAAGTGGATCATCAGGATCATCAGGCTCTGCTGGTACTTCAGGATCATCAGGATCAAGTGGCTCTTCAGGTAGTTCAGGATCAAGTGGCTCATCAGGCTCATCAGGCTCAAGTGGCTCATCAGGTACTCGTGGATCATCAGGAACATCAGGTGTTAATGGTGCTGCTGGATCAAGTGGTACTTCAGGTTCATCAGGTTCATCAGGAACTCGTGGATCATCCGGTACATCCGGTCAATCCGGTATGGATGGATCCAACTCTGGTAGATGGTTTTATAACTCAGCTGTTACTGCTCCAGCTGATCCAACTGTTACTAAATTTGCTGGAAATAATCCTGTTGTAGGATCTAATAGTTGGATTTCCATAAGTAAGTCTAATATAAATGGTACTAACTATACCAATTGGCTTTCAGCTTTAAATACTGCTCATACAGCTGGTAACACTGTTTATTTACAATTATATGAAGTTGGCTCTACAAACATTATAGGTATCTGGACTGTTGCTTCCACTACTATTCAATCATATGGTATTGATATAAGAGTATCACCTCTTATATCAGACGGTTCTTTAACTAATGGTACAGCTTACACAATTTCATGGGTATTTAATGGAGCTCCTGGATCATCGGGTACATCAGGCTCATCAGGATCAAGCGGTTCATCTGGTTCGTCAGGATCAAGTGGATCATCTGGTTCATCAGGATCAAGTGGATCATCGGGATCAAGCGGTTCATCTGGTTCGTCAGGATCAAGTGGATCTTCTGGTATTAGTGGTGGTGGTTCTGCTATTGATATACAAGATGAAGGTTCTTCTTTAACAACTACCGCAACTTTCTTAAATTTCACAGGTGCTGGTGTTACGGCTACACTTAATTCTACTGGTGTTGATGTTACTATCCCTGGTGGTGGTGGTGCTTCTTACCTTAAAACTTTATTTGTGGATCCAAACGGAAATGATGTCACAGCAGCAGCAGCAGCAGCAGTTGGTACAGGTGGTAGAATAGATATACCGTTTGCTACTGTGTCAGAAGCATTAAACTGGTTATTTACAAATAATCAAAGAAGATGGACCATTTGGGTATTTCCGGGTAATTATACAGAAATAGCACCTTGGGAATTTAAAAAACCCACAGGAACCGGAACAGGTAATCTTGAAGGAACAACTATTAAATTAAATGGTAGTTGTACAATTACTTTCCCGTCAGGTATTACCGCAAATGGTTCTATAAGAATGTATCAAGCAGGCTGGTTTAGTATTATAGGAGATGCTCCGGCAAAAAGTTATGGTGGTAATTTTACTGGACCATTTGGTGGTGCTAAAATAATTACCGATCATAATCAGACATCTGCATTTCCTTCACCTCAGTTATATATAGGTGATGGTGATATATCACTTGGTGGTAATAGTACTGGCTCACAAGATGAGATGGGTATTAAACTACATAATATTAATTTTGAGAATTATGGCGATGCTCAAGGAAGTAACGGATATTCTGGTTGTAATATAGTATTTGGTAGACATGGTAAGATGGATTTTGAAATTGATAATTGTAAATTTACTGCTCTCGATTCTGTGAACTTTTATGTTACCAATGGTTATGTTCAAGGTAGTCAACCAGGCGGAGCACTAGAACCACTTACTAATTGGTATTTTACTAATACTACATGGATGACTAATTATGGAACTGTTCCTGTGGGGGCCCCGACATATGCTTATCCAAACTGGGTTTTAAATCAGTATAGAAACGTTGGGAATCGACAAAGAGTTCTTTTACACAATTCTAAGTTTATTGTCACCGGTAATGATTATTTCTTCGGAGATACTGCTGGTGGTAGTGGTGGTGTTGCTGGTAATAGCGGACATATTATAACAAACTGCTACAATGTGAAATCACACTGGTGGATGTCTTGGTCTAATAATGTTTTTTATGCGCCAAATCAACAAATTATTCAAGCTAGTGGTAATACTTTAACATGGCATATGTGGCTTGAGATGACCGTCTACCCACTAGGTAATCATCTAGATTGTCTTGGAAGTTCTATATCAGATAATCAAATAATTGGATATTCCGGTGGTGTTGGTACTCCTGTATTTATTGATACGTTGGGTAACTTTGCTGTAGCTTTATATGGTAATAATAATCCTGGTACTATAATGAATTATATAGAACAAGTTTAATTAGGTATTGCTACGCCTCTCTTTGAAACAACTATTGAAGACATTTTATTGGCAAAAATAATAGATGATTTAATATCACCGCTTTCTATATACTTTAGAATAAAAGAAGCGGTGAATGTATCACCTGCTCCACTAACATCAATAGTTTCTTGTGGATTTGGACTAGGATATATTTTACCATTAAATTTAGTTCCTTTACTACCTAAAGTTATTAAGATATTATTACACTCTAATAACTCAGAGTTTTGTAAAGATTCTTTTTCATTTAATTTTACAAATGAAAAAGAGCTTATAATTTCTTTACTTAGTTTTCTTTTTGAATCTAATATAGATATTTTTGAGTTTTTACCTATTTTTAATAAATCCTCATTATTAATAAATCCTTTATCATAATCACTTACAATTACTATACTATATTCAGATAATAGATTTAATTTAAGATTTAATTTAGATATATTTGATTCACCTTCATCTAATCTTAAAAACATATGATTACTTTTCTTTTCTACAAATCTAGTTTTAGTAATAATTTCATCTTGATACCAATGTTCTATTAAAACATCATTATTCATAGCTTTTAAGTTTCTAACAACATTACCAGCCATTCCATCATTTTCAACTATTTCAATAGGGTTTAGAACAGGTACTGGTGCTTCTGGACTAAATCTAGAAACATCACAATACATAAATCTATCTGTACATTTTTCTCCTATTACTAAAATCTTAATCATTTACTTTCTATAATTTTTGTTGATGAGTAACCATCTATTTTATCAAAGAATATAACTTCTTTAACTAAATGAGAGCCTATTACCTTTTTATCTTTATAATCATTTCCTACTATGATAATATCAGCACTCCACTCTTTTATTCTATCACAAAGTTCTTCATCTGTTGAGAAACTAACAGAACTATTTACATATTTAATAGAATTCATAAAATAAATTCTATCATTAATATTATTTATAGGTCTTAATTCACCTTTGAATTGTTTAACTCTATCATCTGTGTCAATGCCAACTCTTATCTCACCAAATTGACTGGCAAATTCTAATAGTTTGATGTGACCTATATGTAAAACATCAAAGGTTCCATTAACCCAAACTTTTACTTCTGTGAATCGCCTTTCCATACTCTATATGAATCAGAATCTGAGTGTGTTGTTGATACTTCAAAGATAACTCCATCGGTTAAAGCTTCTAACTGATGAGGTTGACCAGGTCTTTGTCTTACTGTATCACCTTCAACTAATTTTTGTTCTATAACATCGGCAGTTTCAGTGTCTATCCAACGATATAAGAATTCACCTTTATCAACATACCAAGTTTCATCTTTAATCATATGATAGTGCATTGAAAACTTAGCACCTTTATTAAAACAAAGTAACTTACCGCAGTAAAGTTCATTGTTTTCTATAATAATTTCTTTACCCCATCCTTTTGGGACACAACACCCTTCTGTATGAAGTGCGTTTATAACAATTGGTTTATCCATTTATAACCTCATTTATTTTATCAATAACCATTTGAGAAGTTATTTCTTTAGTACATTCAAATTGTCTTTCCGTATTTTGATGGTCTGGACACCAATTCCAATCACTAGCATTTAATCTGTGTCTATTGAAACATCCAGTACAAACATTCTTATTTATAACACGGTAAGTATCTAATGTTGTTTCGCTATATTCTTCACTAAATCCAGAAATTAAGACAACTGGTAGTTCACACGCCCAAGCTAACCAACTTAGACCAGATCCTAAACCAACAAAGAATTCACAAGAAGCCATATCTTCAATCAATCTTTCGATAGAACCAGCTTCAAACTTTGTTATACCTTTTGGATGAAAATTACCCATATAACCATCATTTTCTTTTGAATAAAGAACAACTTCATATCCTAAAGAGATTAAATAATCAACTACTTCTTGCCAACCAGTTGGATTGTTCCAATATTTTGCTTGACAAGTTGAGTGTAAACCAATTCCTACTTTCTTTTTCTTTTCCACTTTTGGAATATTTAATAATGGTCTAGTTTCTTTATAATCTAATCCTAAAATATCAGAGGCTGTTTTTTGTAAAGGTTCTTTTCTGAAATCATTTGGATTTTTAGCTACATCAAATTTCTCATCTTTATAGAACCAACCTATTTTATACATAGCGTAAATATTGTTTGCTGCCATTCCCGGTTCTATAAATTCAATATCTGGGTAAGAATCTTTAAATAAATAATTCATAAAAGTAGAAACAATTAAGTGACATTGATGTTTATCTTTGAATTCTCTAATATAAGGAACCCAAGATAAAGTATCACCTAAAGAACTACTATCTAAACAGATATAAACTCTTTTACCTTTTAAATCTAAGGTATAATCATGTATTAAATATCCATCTTCCCAAATTTTGGTATTCCATTTCGTGAAATATTCTCTATTTAACTTAACCCAGTGGTTTATTGATAAGTTTTCTGAATAGTGACATCTTCCTTCTTCATCATAAAATTCAATCTTGAATTTACTCTCACTCACTCCTTTTATTTCTAAAAAAGGATTCAAAATAAAATTTTGAATAATCTCAGGTTTGGGAGTAAATACAGATTGTTCCATTACTGGCATTCTGTGAATTTTTTTATAGAAATTAGAGTAGTTATTCTCAAATGATTCAGACTCATCTTCTACTACATATTTATTTTCAGAAGAAAGAAGTGAGATTATTTTATATTTAGTTGATGTTATATCTCCATCTATTTCTGTTATGTATGGTGTAAACATATCCATATATTGTTCAAGATTTCTTGACAATATTTTTAGTCCAAAAGAAGCGGCTTCTCTTAGAACTAACGGATTACACTCCCAAGTTGAGTTAAACATAAATAAATCTGCGGCTTTCATGAAATTTTCAACATCAGATCTCTCATCCCATACAGTTACATTTGATGGTAGGTCACTCATTATTGGTCCCCAATATTCTTCAAAATTTGGTGCTTGATTTCCAATAAAATGAAATTGAATTTCTGGATTAGATTCTTCTAAAGACTTTGCTACTTCAACTCCTTCTTTTTGATTTTTACCAGATGTCCATAAACCTACGTTAATAATATGTTTTTTATTAGGATCCATTCCTAATAAAATTTTAGCCTCTAATTTTTCCTCATTTGTAGGCACTCTATTTTCTATTGGAAAAGGTAGAACTTCAGCATATGATGGCATTTCCGAGAAGGTTTTAAATTTATGCCATGGTGTACAAAAAGCATATCCATCAGGATTATATTTTTTAGATGTATTTGGATTAAACCAAACATTATGACAAGTTTCTACTATTTTCCAAGTTCTATCATTGTTATATAAGTCATTAAACATAGAATCTGGTATTCTATTTGAATGTTCAAAAGCTTCTAAAATCTCATCAGCATGTACTATATCTATATTATTATCTTTGATAATATTCATTAATAATGACTTATCTTCATATAGGGTAAAGAAATTTTCCGGCTTGATTATTTTTTTGATTTCATTTTTTTGAACAACATATGCCCATCCTCCAATATCAGCATATTCGACAACAAACAGTTCAAAGTTTTCGTTATTCATCAGAGCTTTTATTCTTCTTAATAGAAATGATGGCATTCCTCCTGTTGATAAATGAGGTGCTAAAAAAAGTATCTTTATTTTTTCCGACATAATTATTTATATTTTTTCTTACAGATTATATTAAAAATTACAATAAAGTTATATAATGAATAATTAAAAAGTGCCTATAGAATTTAATATATACAGTATGAAACTTGTAAAATATTTTGAATTCAATCAACAAGATTTAGAACCTATTAAGTCTTTTTATCTTAAAGATGAATTGAATACTAAGCTATGGGATGATTTTAAATTAGAAGATGAAGTTAGAGAACAATTATTACAAATTGCTCAAGACTTTTATGAAAAAGTTGAATTATCTTCCGATGTTGTTGATATTGTTCTTACTGGTTCTTTGTGTAATTATAATTGGTCTGAAAAATATTCAGATTATGATTTACACGTTATCATTGACTTTGATGATATTGATGATAATTTTGAATTAGTTGAAAAGGCATGTGATTATGCTAAAAAAGTTTGGAATGCTCAACATGATATTAAAATTAAAAACTATGAAGTTGAAATAGCCATTCAGGATAATGATGATTTAGGTAAAGCTATTGAAGGTGGTAGAATGGGTGGTGTTTTTTCACTATTAAATAATAGATGGATTAAAAGACCTGAAAGAGCAGATTTTGAACCAGATGAAAAACTTATATCTGAAAAAGCTAAAACTATTATGATGTCGGTTGATGATATTGAAGAAGAATCAGAAGAAGATAAATATGAAGCTTTTGATGAAAAAATATCTAAAGTTTGGAAAAAGATAAAAGATTATAGACAAAGTGGTTTAGAATCTGAGAGTGGTGAGTATTCAGTAGGTAACTTAGTTTTTAAGTTGCTAAGAAGAAATGGTTACGTTGGTAAAATAATGGAACTAAAGAGAAAAGTTTACGATAATCAATTTAAATAATTATGGAAATTAAAATATCAGAAATAGAACAAGTGTTCAAAGATGTCTTTGTTGAAGAAAAAGGCGTAGTAAATACAGTTGAATCTGTATATGAGATGTCAAGAGATGAAGAGTTTTATAAATTAGTTATTTCAATTCACGGTCTATCTACACAAGATACATCTATTATACACACTAAATTTATATTTAAGACGGATTTAGATAAAAGAAATATAATTGATAACTCTTTTATTTATTTATATGATATTAACTGTATTTACCATAAGATAGAATTTACAAATGTGGTTGATATGAAAAAGAAGATAGAAGATATCATAGAATCTAAAAACTTTGGTGAAGATTTACAGATTCTTTCTGACTTTATTGAGGCACCAGCAATGTTCTTAAACTATTATATGAGAAGAGATGACATTACTGATTATTCAATCTTTGATGTTGAGTATGAACCTAAGTTCAAAACAACTCCTTGTGATAAAACAACATTTGATTTCAATATCAACATTAATAATAACTATGATATGGAATTGTCTATTCATAAAATAGACAGAGTTGATGAAGAGGAATTAGATACTTATAAGTTTCAATTCAAATTTATGGATGAGATTGAAACATTTGAAACAGATACAATCAAAAACGTCCACTTTTTTATTGGAGACCATATTGCTAAAATCTTAGATAGAAAATTAAAGAATAAGTAATGAGATATCTTGAGAATTTTGTTAATTATCTAAATGAATCCGCTGAAGACATTACTGATTTATCTAAAGAAGAATTAGATGAATTACTTATTCCTATTACAGATTTAGGCGTTCAATATACATTTTCATCACCAAGAGTTATTACTGATGGTGAATTTTCCGGATATAAATCAATGAATATAGTTTTTAGAAACTCTTTTCAATTAGGTCCATCTGGTGGATATACCGACCAAATTATTGATGAGAAATTTTGGGATTTCTTAGATGAGTTAATAGCTCTTAAAAATCGTTTAGAAAGTGCTAAAGTTTCTATCGGTACTAACTGGAGACATCACATAGTTGTTACTTTTATACAAAAAGCTAAAGTTGAGGGTGATTTATTTACAATACAAAAGTTGTATAATGATATGAATCTAAGAACCAACGCCTCAAAGAGTGATTTTACAAATAATATGACTAAGAATTTAGATAAAGAAAATTTAAAAATCACTGTTAGATGTAATGGTGGTTTTGGATCCTCTGATTATACAGATAGAAAGTGGAATGGTCTTTTTAGAGGTATAGATTTTTCTAATTTTAATCTAGAAAAAGAAATTACTGAAGATAGATTTGGTGGTAAATCAGCTGTTGTTACAATTACACTTAAAAGCAAATCATAATTTAATATATAAGTTATAAAAATAAATAAGTCAAATGTCTCATATATTATTAAAGAAAGTACAAGATAACTTGATATCTGCTCCAGCTTCAAACTACGTTAAATTTTTTAGCAACGATAGTGATGGTGGTCTTTTGTATTATATGAATAGTTCAGGTGTTGCTACACCTATTGGTTCTTATAATCCAATTATAGATACTACATATTCAAATTTGTATTCTTTATATCAATCTGATGGTTTTGCTACTGGTTCTTATTATTATATAAATGACTTTCAAACTATTTATGAGCAACCTGATTTTTATTTTGATGATAAACCTAAAACAGTTTTAAGTCTTACATCCAGTACATCTTATCCAATTGTTGTTTTAGCTACTTCAAAAAATACCTTAGCAGTTGATGCTTATCAACCTGATTATCCAAAAGATGAAATTAAATATGATTTTACTTGGAATGAAACAGAGTTTGGTAATCCGGCTAAAGGTAGAATTACTGAAAGAATTGATGTTGATGGTAATAGAACAGACTATGACCATAGGACTATAAAATTCAAAAGATATCAAAACTATGAAAGAGATTTACAACTGAATGGTTTCATCAATAATTGGGATTGTATAACTGGAACTGTTAGTGGATCTGCTACGACTTTTATGACTGATCTTTCTATCGGAGATATTATAATTTTAGACTCACATAGTGCTTGGGGTGGTGATAAAAGTTATACTATTGGTTTAAAAGTTAAAACTAAAGTTAGTGATACCACAATTACTGTAGAAGTTGATAGTTTATATACTGGTGGTGTTCCTTCTACCGTCTTATTAAATAATGTAGTTACTCAAATAATACCAACAACAAATTATACATTTGGTTCAAAACTTTATACATTTTGGTCAACAATTCCTGGTGATTTTACTAGTTATAAAGAAGTTTATTTTAGTCAATTTGATGATGGTGATTTTGATAATCTTTATACATTTCATGTAGGTGGTGCTAGTGTGAATAATTATATAGGAAATTATTCTCAAAAGTATTTAAGTGGTTCTTATAATAATACTTTGATATTATCAAATAATGTTTTTACTCACACTTCTTCGAGTTATAATAAATTAGAAGGCACTTGTTATAATAATCACTTTGAAGGTAATGCTTTAAATAATACAATAAGTAATGATTTTAATAATAATATAATAATTGGAGATTTTAATAATAATATAATAAATGGTCCTTTTTATAATAACTTTATAGGTGATATGAGTAATAATTCATTTTTTAATCAATTTTATCATAATTTTACTGAAATATCTTATAATTTTAAATATAACTCTATAAAGTGTGAGGTTGGTTATTTTGGTTTACTTTCGCCGGTTACATCACCATCACATATTTATGGAACGTATAGTTGTGATATAATTTTAACTTCAGGATTAGATGTTAAATTATCTTATTATAACGGATCTAATGCTTTGACCGTTGTTAATATTACCGCTTAATCATTCATAAAAGAAATAACTAAGTCTAAGTTTTCTCTATTAAATCCATCTGGTAAAGGTTTTCCGCCTTGTTTTAGATAATCACTATATATATTATTGTATTCGTCTATTGTATAGAATCCATTATCAATTTCTGATAGAATCACATTTGTATCGTGAAAAGAAACAGTTTTATTTTGTAACCTTGTTTCACCATATGCTGGTCCAATTGGGCCAACTAATTCAGTACCCGATACTTCTTCGTTAATAAACTGTTTGAATGATTTAATCATTTTTTGATTCTATTTTTTCAAAATATTCATCTTGTTCTTCTAATGAATATTCATCTTTCTTAATGTTATATATTAAATTATAAAGGAACTTATCATGTAATTTATGATGTTCATCGTGAATCATAGTTATTTTACAGGTTTCTTCCTCAAAATTGTTTTCAATTTTAACTATTTCCATACCAAATTTACCATTTCTGTCGTGTAAATTACAAATAACTTTGATACCGTTTTCAAGTAATTCTAAAATCTTACTAAAAGTAGTGTTTTTAGATAAATATAAGAAGTCTTTTAAGTCTTCTTTTTTAGTAGTTGATTGATATAATTCTAAAAAGTTAATCTCTCTCTTAGTTAGAGTCTTTCTTTTATTGATTTTATCCTTTATCTTATTTAATTCCATATCCTTAATAGATTCTTTAAATAAATAGTACTTAATCATTCTTTCAATTTTTCTCATACAAATATAATACTTTATTAATTTATATATTAAGAAGTATTTGTTTATTTTATATATACATTGTAAAATTTATATTATTTAATGGATAAGAAGTTACTAGATAGTTTAAGTAATTTGTCTTTAGCACTAGAAGACATTGCTGCCGCTCTTAAAGATAAGAGTGAGGCACAGTCTGCTACCGCAAAAGCCATGAAGGGTGGAGACTTTGTTAAAGAAATCAAAGAAATTAATGTAGGTGTTAAAGCCTTACAAAAAGATACTAAACAAATCTTAGCTAATCAACAAACCATTATGGGTATGGCTAAGAGTAAAGGTGGTAAAAAAGAAAATGTCGCTGAAGGTTTAGGTAAAGATAAAACGGCTCAAAAGAATTTCAAAGAAGGTCTCGGTGTTATTTTACTTATAGCTGTGGCTGTTTTAGCTATTGGTGTTGCTTTTCTTTTAATTGGTAAAGTTAATTTCTTATCAGTTATTGCCTTGTCTATAGCTCTGCCCTTACTGGCTATAGGATTTGCTAAAGTACATAAGTCATTAAAAGAAGTAGGTTTTGATGCTAAAAAAGATGCTAAAAACTTTATAATAGCCATAACTGCTATTTCTGTTGGTATAACCGCCGCTTCTTGGATATTATCAATGATTACTCCTTTATCGTTTAGTAAGTTCTTCACAGCTACATTTATTGCTTTGACTTTTGCTATGCTTGCGCCTTCAATTTTCAAGTTTTTAATGGCATTTAAAAAAATGTCGTGGTCTGATTTGATAAAATCTGTTGTAGGTTTTATTATTATCTTACCTGCTATTGCCTTGGGTATAGCATTTGCTTCTTGGGCTTTTCAATTGATTAAGCCAATAGGATTTTCTCAGTTCTTAACAGCTGTTGGTATAGGTATCGTATTCGCTATTATATCATTTGGTATTAGAAAATTATTAAAATCATTTAAGGGTATCGGTGTTAAAGATTTAATGGAAGCTGTTATTTTCTTACCTTTAATATTACCGGCTATTGCCTTAGGTATTGCTGGTGCTTCATATGCTTTTCAATTGATTAAACCAATTGGATTTATCCAGTTTTTAACTGCGGTTGGTATTGCTATAGTTTTTGCTGTGATATCCTATGGTATTAGAAAATTACTAAAATCTTTTGAAGGTTTGAATCCGGCTACTGTGGCAGTTGCGGCTATAATGCTTCCTATTTTGTTGGTAGCCGTTTCATACGCTATTGCTTATTCATCAGTTGCTTTAGGTAAAATAAAACCAATTAGTTTTTCTCAATTCTTAACGGCTGTTGGTGTTGCCGCTGTCTTTGTTGTTCTTTCTTTTGGTATTGCTAAAATAGTAAATGGTATTAGAAGAATGAACTACTCGGATTTACCTAAAATACCAGTATTTATGGTTCTGGTAGCAATAGCTATAACCGCATCTTCTTATATTTTAGCAATGGCTAAGGTTATACCTGCGGCTACGTTATTAAAGATAGTACTATATGGTATTGCTTTGGCTATTGTTGCTGCCTCTATAGGTGGTGTTATGGCTTTATTTAAAAAAATGAAAGTTGGTATTAAAGATGCTCTTATGGGAACTCTTTTAATAGTTGTTATTGCTGTTGCTGTTATGGTATCATCTCATATTTTAGCATTAGGTAATTATAAAAACTATCCTGATTGGAAATGGGCACTTGGAGTTGGATTATCTTTAATCGCATTTACTCCGGCTATTGTACTATTAGGAGCTATCGCCATGTCTGGATTTGGTGCTCTTGCTATATTAGCTGGTGCTGGAATGGTTCTTATAGTTGCGGCTACTATTACTGCTGCTTCTTATATACTTGCTGCTGGTAAGTATGGTAATTATCCACCTTTGTCTTGGTCGGCTTCTGTTGCTATTTCTATGGCGGCATTTACTGCTGGTATGGTTGTCCTAGGTGCTCTTATTATAGGTACATTTGGAATTGGTGGTCTTATGTTAGCCGCTGGATCCGAGGCTGTTTTAACAGTAGCTGAAACAATTGTACAAGCCTCACTTATTTTAGAAAAAGGTAAATATACTGGTGGTCCTACTTTAGCTTGGGCAGGTGGTATAGCTTTAGCTTTGGGTGCTTTTGCTCCTGTTTATGCTATGATGATGGCTAACTCTATACTTTCATTATTTGGAGGTGGTGGAGTTGGTCCAGATGATTTTGCCACAGCTATTAAAACAGTATCTCGTGGTATAGTTGATGCTGCTGGTTTCTTTGCTGAAAATAAAGCCGCCTTTATTAATGGTCCATCTAAAGAATGGTCTCAAGGAGTAGGTTTAGCAATTGGTGCTTTTGCTCCTGTTTATAAAATGTTGGAAGATTTCCCGTTCAGTGGTGGTCAAAAAATGAGCGCGGCTATTATAACTATTTCAAGAGGTATTATTGATTCTGCTAATATATTTGCCGCAAATAAAGCTACCTTTGATGAAGGTTATCCTTCTGAAAATTGGGGTAAAGGTGTAGGCGCGGCATTGAATGCTTTTGCTCCTGTCTTTAAGTCTCTTAGTGAAGATACAGGTTGGTTTACTTCAGGTGATGAGGTTATTGGTAATATGTTGAAAGGTATTAAATATATTACTGCTGCTTTAGTTTCTTCTGGTCTTGCTTTCTTTAAGGCTGGTGATATTTGGGGTTCTTATCCAAGTGAACAATGGGCCAGTGGTGTGAAATCAACTGTTGTTGGATTTATGGACATTTTCCAAGCAATAGAAGATAAGGGTCTTACAATAGCTAGATTTACAATAAATTCTATGGTTTTAAGAAGTGCTATATCTAATATATCTTCTTCTGCTAAAATGCTTTCTCAAAGTGAGAAATATTTTAAATTTAAGTTAGATCCTTCTTGGGTAATGAATTTGTCAAAAAATGTTTTGCCTTATGCCGCATTAACCAGTCAACTTGATAAAATACTAGGCTCTGATGAAAAATCAACGCTAAAACAAGGAGGTTTCTTAGGGTTTGGTCAAACAACAACAACAACAACAGTTAGAAAAATGAAAGATGTTTCTATTATTAATAGAATCGTTAGTCAAATGGTTGATACTGCTAGAATATTATGGAGTAATCAAAAGTTTTTTAAAGAGTTTAAATTGGATTCTAATTGGGTTTATAATCTACACTGGAATTTACAAAATTATGCTAAATTAACTAGAATACTTGAAAAAATTCTTACTATTAACGAGGTTAAAACTATGAGTCTTGGTCCGTTTGGTAAGTATTCTATTGAAACTACTAGAGCCGCTGATGTTGGAATTATTAATAAAGTTGTAAATCAATTGGTTGTTACTGCTCGTATTCTTCATAAGAATAAAGGATTATTTGGATTTAAAATAGATCCAAATTATATGAAGAGTATAGCATCAAATGTTATGACATTTGCTGAATTAGCAAATAATCTTTCTAAAAAACAAAAAGGTCAATCCGTTCTTGATGAGATGTTAGGATTAGATCCTATTTCTAGAGTTGCTAAAGGTATGGTTAAGATTGCTAATGCTTATGATACTTTGGCTAAAGCTGTTAAGAATTTTAGTGGAGCTATTAATGGTTTAAATGTTGGTAAATTACATGAATTTAGAGTATTGACTGGCAACTTAGCAATGTTATCTGCTATGGATTCTACTATGTTTAGTAATATGTTAAAAGTATTAGAAAGTAGAAGTGGTGTATTTGCTAATATGTTACAAATACAAACTGCTGAATTAGGCAAAAGACCAGCCGTAAAGGCAGGCGCTGGTGCTACCGGTGTTCAAAGTAAAAAAGCAGATGAATCATCATATCATAAAGATGCTAAAGGTGAAACACAATTACAAAAACTAGATAAAGTTATTTTATTATTGAAAACAATTAAAGATGAGGCTCAAGGAATTAACTTATACTTACATAATCCAAAAGAAACAAATGCGGATATGGGAAGTAAGGGTGATGGCTAAACAAATTAATATTAAATAATATAATTAATATGGCAAATAAAATTTCTTTTTTTAAAAAAATAAAAATATTTAGAGAATTTAGGAAAATTCTTAAATTAAATAAGATCGAACTAGAACAAGTTTTTGGTGCTAGAATTGATAATGCTTATAGAATATATAATGTTCTTAATATACCTGCTGAAATGATAGGAGAACCTTATAATCTTAGAAAGTCTGATATTGATAAACTGGCTGAGACATCTATAAGAGAATATACCGTTAAGATTTCAGAGTATTTAGACTCAAAAGGATTAAAAGAAATGTATGATTTTTATGAGGTTAAAAAAGTCGATAAATATTCATACCTTGTTGTTTTAGGATTTTCACTACCTAACGATACATTTAGAAGTAATAAGTATTATGATAATTTAAGGTATAGAGTAATTCCAGTTGTTTCGGTTATATCTTTAATTTTATTACTTATTTTACTTTTTTAAGTAAACTTTCACCACTACAGAACTTATAAATAAAAAATATAAATTCTAAAAATATGGATAAATTTTATGAGGTATCAGAAGACGCAATCGCAAGATTTTATGAAGTCTTTAACAAAAAATCCTTCCCAGTGAGTATTAAATTCCAATTCGTAGGTTGCGAAAAACAAAAAGAACTTATCAAAGTAACAAAGATTCCGGATCATTTTGCTTTTGTTCTTCAAAAAGAAATCTTAGTTTCTATTAATGATGACTTAGTTAGTGTTTTTGATGATGAATCGATTGTAATTTTAATGGAACAAGAAATTGATAAAATCAATATCAACATTGAAACTGGTAAAATCAAGTTTATTAAAACTGATTTAAATACTTTCTCAGCTATTGTTAATAAATATGGTGTTGAAAAAGTAGCAAGAGCTAATAAAGTTGAAGAGCTTTACCAAGAACAAAAGAAAGATGGTAAAGTAGAAGATGAATTTATCGCTTAATAAAAAATAAAATAAATAAAATTATATATGGAAAAGATTGAAACAAAAGTAGTAAAACCAGAAACATCATTTTTTGAAAATGAGATGGATAATTTAATCATAACAGCTCAAGAAGAGTCTTTATTGGATTCTAAAATTAAAGACATTGAGAGTTTTATGAAAAATAACTCAGGTAAAGGTAAATCTGAGGGAGAAAAAGATAGTCTTTATTTAGAATCTCAAGGTTTGTGGAGTTCTTACTCAGCGGCTCTTAAAGAAGCTAAGTATAATTTTCAATTAAATAGACCTCAGCATAAGTTTTTAACAGATTTAATTCTTACTAAAATGGAATATGATGTTAATACAGTATTCTTTGCTATTGAATTGACAAATATGTTAGGTTCTATGAAAGAAGCTAAATATACAAATGATGATGATTTGATTGCTTTTGCTGTTAATGCTACAGAAATCACTTATATCTATCATTTGATTTCTAAACATAAAGTAAAAGGTCTTACTAAAGATGCTTATACTTTCTCTAAAATTCTTTTAAGAATTGGTGGTATCAGTAAAATGTTTAATTATTATGAAGCAGCAAGTAAAAACCTTTCACAAGATATCCAAGATTGGGTTCTTACATTTGAGGATGGTGTTGTATCTGATAAGTTTGAAAATGTATCTGAGACAAATACTAAATCTAAAAAAGAAAAAGTAACTGAATAATAAATTAGTTAATTAAAAAAAACCTCTGTTTTCACAGAGGTTTTTTTATTTTAATAAATTGGAGTTATTGGTTGAAATGGACCTATTAAATCAATATAAGTAGTTGGTTCCGTTAAATCTTTAAGACCTCTTATTTCATAATTCTTTTTATCTCTATAAATTAAACCATAACCATTGTCTGAGGTAACTTCAATCACAATAAATGGATCTATATTAGAATCAATTGTAAAATTAAAAGGTAATATTGGATTTGAATTATTGCCTTTCGGTGAGTAAACTTCTAACGTATTTGAATCAATAGGAATGCTAGATGGTGGCATTGGATTTGAATTACCACCTATCTGTGGGTAAACTCTTGTATCATCTGGTTTATTAATTTTTCTAAACTCCTTAATAGTTTGTACTGGTTCATAATTTATTTCTTTCCATTCGGTTATTTTTAACCAATTGTCACTATCATTTATTGGCGGTATGATAGAACTAGCAGTAGATGACATAGTTCCTAATCCACTATAAACAAAAACATCTCTGTTATATTCAACCGTGGTAGTTACTGAATATGAACCACCCGAAACCCAGCTTGTTAAGTTTTCATACTTTTTCGGATTTTTAATTTTATTACCGTCAACTTGTGACTCGTATAATTTACCGTAGTATGAAATTTTATCACCAGTATTATAAGTTGTAAATGGTGCCCATTCTTTATATGTTTTATAAGTTCTTATTGTTATATCAAAATAATCAGGTAAATCAAGATTAGATCCATTAAATGGTTTAGGTGGTGTTAGTAATCCTGTTGGATTTTTATCAGCACCAACACCATCTACTATTGAATAGAAATCAATTACACAGTTATATACAGTTGATCCACTATTAATAGGCATAAGATAAACTTCATTCAATTTGAATGAAATTGGTGTCATATTTTGTCTAATATTAATCATTTGAATATCATATGATGTGTGTGTTATTTCAGTTTGATTTTTGAAATAAGCTCTACCTGTTATGTCTAATATCTTATGAGTTAAAGGTATAATATTTCTTTTTAACCAGTATTTAAGACCTTGTAATTTAATAATTACCTCATCAATTGAATAATTAATGATATTATTTCCATCTTTATCAGTTATGTTATATGTTAAGTTAAACATTCTAGTTTCTTCATAATCATCATTAGGGAAGTTATTTGTAATGAAGTCACTTTCAGTCCAACCCTCAACCGTATTATCAAATATATCAGGTATTTCCTGCTTAAATAATTTTAAGAATTTTTCAGACTCTGGATTTATATTTCTATAATACTCATTTAATTGTAAATCGTTATAACCAAAAAAGTTAATAGCATTAATAATTGATTTATAAGCACCGATATAAGGATATATCAAGTGTTTCATCATTAACATTTCTTTTCTCTTCTTATTAAGATAAGTCCAATCAATACCACCTTCTAAAACATCATAGTCTTTGAAAATAAATACTTCATTTGGTGCTATTAATTTACCAACATTGCCCAATTCTGTTTTGAATCGTATATCCTCAATCTCAGTTTGACCATAAGTTATGAATCTTCCAATTTCTCTATCAATTACGTTAATATCAAATTTACAATACGTTGTATTTCCTGAAGTTGGATAATTCGAAATTAAAGTACTTTCAGTAAATAAATAATCATTTATTCCTAAGAAATCAACAATAAGAGTTTTATAAAATACACTCCTAATTTTAAAAACTGAACCATTATTATGTGAGATATACTGATTCTTTTTATTCATATTATCTTTTATGTAAACGGCTATTAGTTGTCCTTCTTTAAGACCTTTTTCTGTAAAGTATTCAGATGAGTTTGTATTTAATTTTATCAAACCTCTTTTATCTGGTCCATTTGGATCTAAAGTTTCTAAAGTTATAAAAGTGTTATTAGTAGATGTTGAATTAATTGATAAAGAGACATCTTCTTTTTTATAAAGCTGTAATATCGATCTTATTGCTCCTTCATCATCAGCTCTAAATCCTAAGAATAATTCTAAAGGTTCTGGTGCTGTTGATATATTTGTTTCGTCATCAATATAACTTAATGGGTAGTAAACCTCATCAAATATTGTTTGTTGATATTCCGGAGAATCTAATTTTGTTAAATCTTTATTAGGCTTTTTATTTAAAACAACCGTTGGTAAAGGTTTAGGTCCTGTGTATGAATAACTACCTGAATTAGTTAACTGAGTTCCTGAGAAGTCATAAATAAAGAATTCTGGTGATACATCAGAATACCATTTCCAATAGTATTCGACTCTTGCCTCTTGAGAAAAATTCTCTCTTGGTTTTCTTAAATATTCTTTAGTTTTTAACCATAAACTATCATGTGGTACATAATCTGGATTTAATGTACCATATCTATTATCTTCTGATATAGGAACCGATGGTACTATTTCAGGTGTTATTGTGCTATTAAGTGTAACCTCAACCTCTATTATAGAATTTAATCCTGGTTGTATAGTCCAAATTGATTTTCTTTCAGGATTATAGATTATTCTATCAGTCATCGAAGTCATTGGATTGATATTAAGAGATGTTCCATCTACTGGGTTAATAACCACTATAGCACTAGATCCTTTGGATGACATGTAAACACTTCCGTCATATTGATTTAATACTAAATAACCATAATTACCAAGATAAGTTGTAAATCCTACATTATTTGTAGTTAAATCAATTCCTCTGAAAGCTGTTGATGAGTCAGATAAATCCATCTGACCAGTTAAATTATTAAATATAATGTCTGAGAATCCAGTTACTGATACGCCTGATATAGAAACTGTTAATCCATTATCAATTTTCCAAAGATTTGATGTATCGTAAGCATAAACTGACTCATTTACTGGTTCATAAAATAAAGAACCCGTTAAACCTGATATGCCATAAGATGTTTGTATAGTTCTATTTGTATTTACTCTTATAACTTGACCTGATACTCCAAAAGTTTGAATATACATATCACCTTCAAATTCATTGAATGCCATTTTTCCGGTTGATACAACACCTGACGGGAAGTTTGTTGTAGATCCTGATAAAGTAGTATAGTAATTGTTACTTGAGTTATAAATATCAACTGTTGGTGAATTTATAAAAGAAATATACATATCACCATTTGATGTGTTAAATTTAACATCATCAATAATCAATGATGTATTTGAGAATGTCATCGATTTAACTACTGTGTTTATTAAAGGGTCAATAGCGTAAATGATTTTATTAGAAACACAATATAAGTAGTTATTAACTGGATTAAATTCCATTTTTTTACTTTGTGTATTTCCTGGTAAAGGAATATTTGTTAAGTAATCTGTTAAGAACGCATCCATTACTACAACCTCATCTCCAAAAGCATAAATTGCGTTAGATAATTGAACATAAGATATATCAACTAAATTATTAGTACCATTATATTGTTGTAGGTTATATGTATTTGTTGTGTAAACATTTGGATTATAGGCTAAACTAAACGCACTACTAAATTGTTGTAAATTAAATGGACCGCCACTTGAACCTCCAGTTGGTCCAATAATTGGATCACAAGCAGTTTGTCCAAATCCAATTTCAAATGCTAGTGTTATAAAAGCTGATGAGTTACAAGTGGGGTCTTTAGTGCCCCAGAATGGTCCTTGGTAACTTAAATTCATAACTTCTGGATCTAAAAACTGAACATTAAACTCTGTATTATTCCAAGTGTGAAATGTGTTATTTATGGAAAATGCCATTCCGGTTGCGAAACCAGCATCTTCAAATGAATAAGTACCTGAAGCAGAATCTGGTAGTCTAACTTCATTAGATGTTATAACTACACCATTATTTCCTTTAATTTTTTTAGTAATTATATAATCACTCATACCTGGTAAAGAACTCTTACCGGTTGTTATAGTATAATCTAGTCTTCTATCTAATTTTTTAACATCAAATTTTAATAAATTGTGTATATTAGTTACTAATATTCCATAATTTGCTAAGTATGATCCATGTTCATCTACCCAAGCTTGTAATGTAGCTGGTATATTAGGATATTGTGAATAAGTTCCTGTTAAATATATTGTACTTTGGTCATAAGTATCACTATTGATTTCTAATGATAAGTAACTACCCATATCATTGAATAAAACTTTTGAGTGTTCTATGTAATAATTAGCAGTTGTTCCAACTTTAACATCATTTACATACATTTCAACATTTGGATATTCTGTGTGTAATTTTATTGAGTTGTAAAAAGGTGAAGTAAATGATCCAATATATTGTAAATCGGCTATTATTCCTAATTTTTGAAGATTGATATAATTTCTTGTTAACCAAGTTCTAAGAGTTCTATCAATAGTTCTTACCATGTCTGGTCCGATACCACTATAAACCCATGCTATTTCTTCTTCAAATACTTGTTTATTTACTATTAATTTAAAACCATATTCATCTAAGTCAGTAAATACTATATTAACTGAATGATTTGATGAGAAGTTATAATTTAATTCCTTTGTTAATGGTTCTGATACTTGAATTAGTCTTTCATATGTTTGTTTAATATTACCAATAGAATATGTTGGACCAACTGATCCTTGATAGTAATTTACCTCTACATATTTACTTGGATACATCAAATCAGCCTTCAATTGACCTTTTTCGTAAAAAAGTTCAACATTGAATGATTTTAAGTCACTTGCGTATTTTTCAGCAGCAGATGCTAAAGTCACTTGCGAGCTTTGTGTATAGCCGTGTGAGAAATAAAGTTTATCAGTAGTTAGATAAACTTGACAACTTGATAAGAATTCCGGAGTTATTTGTTGGTCAACTTTTACATGAGAAATTATATCTGTCCAATATGTTGGCTCATTTGTCGGTGTTATAAATTGTGTCGATTCTAAAGCAAAACTTTGAGTATAAGCTTGAATACACTCATATATTTTATTATTAAATAATACCTGAGATTTAACATCATAAAATGTTTGTTGACTATTTCCGTAAAATGTTGGAATACTAGCGACTGTAAAGAAATTTTGATTATTATTAGAGCCAATTACTTTAAATTCTCTACCTGACTTTAAAACTTGTGGTACTAGTCCACCAAAAACTAATTTATTGATTTCAGGTGTAGACCAAGTTCCAGCAGTGTATTCAAATGATAATGAACCTTCATATATTTTAGGTAAATCAGTTTTTGAAGCAACTTCTATAATCAAATCTTGATTATTATCTATATTTGAAGTGTAGTATTCAAAAAATCTAGTATCTGTTATTTCTTTTTCTAAAACAGTGACCGTTTTATTATTAAACTCACTATTTATAATATTAAGTTTTTTTCTTTTGTATAATTTATCATAAAAACTTGGTTCATTCCAAGCTGATAAATTATCTTTATAAGAACCATCTATGTAATTATAAACACCTATTGCGTTAATGGCTGATATAGATTTGCCTAAGTAAGTATCATTGTATATGTATTCATTATAATAGTTAACTTCAAATGTGGCGTTATCCACAGAGCTTATAATCATTATAGCTCCTTTTTTTACAGATACAACGGTATATGTTTGTAATGGATTAGTGAATTCTAAAAATGACGAATTGAATCTAATAATAGTTCCAATTGGAAAAAATATATCAAACTTTTCACCATAAATCCATTTTGAATAAAAGTTAGGATCGTTGTTAATAGGTTCAATCTTTGTTACGGATTGAGTAAAATATTTACCCTCGTAAAAGTCAAATCCAAATTCATTGAATAACTGAAATTTACTCAAATACATTTCACCTGGTTTTTCAAACTCAAAAGATGGAATCTTTTCTAATGTATAAATACCCGCAGTTTTAAACGTATCGTTTGAGTTCTCATGAAACATTATAGATCCTTCGAATCTATCATTTATATCACTATAATTAAAATTTAAATTATCCCCTTCTTTATTGAAAAATAATAAGTTCTTATGATTTGACATCTATTATTATAAACTTTTACATATATATTAATTTATCTTTTCTTAGTAGGTGAATTTAATATATAAGAGTATCAAAATAAACTAATAATTATGAAACACATTAAAAAATTTAATGAAACCAAAAAAGAAGACAAGATTGAAGACCAAGAAGTTCTTTTTAATGCTGAAGTTTTAGTAGATAAAGATGAGAAACCATCATTTACGACCGATGTCGAAGACCAAGAAAAAGTTAAAAAAGAATTTGATAAACTAAGAAAAGTTAAAAGCTTTGAAAACTTTACAATTGAAGTTGAGGTTGAGGTTAAACCTGAAGGTGAAGAAGAATCTGAAGAAGAATATAACACTCCACATTCTTTTGAACCTGAGCAAGAAGAGGGTTGTAGTTGTGGTTGTCAAGACTGTGCTTGTGGTTCTGAAGAGGAATCAAATCCAGAAACTGATGTTAAAGTTATGAATATAGCTGACTTTATGAACTCAATTGCTGGTCAATAAATAAAAATATAATTTTATGAAAATTATTAAATTCACAGAATCTGTAAATATATCAGAATCTCTTAAATATCATTTAGAGAATAATAAACCTATTACTGAAAATATATTCAGACCGGGTTCTGATGCTTTCTATGAAGTAATCAAAGAAGCAAGAGAGTTATTTGATTTAGGCAGAGTTAATCTATGTGATGTTGATAAAGAATTATACGAATCAACTGATATTGGTAAGTTTGGAATGTACAATGGTGAACTAGTTCCTTTAGATTTACCAATGGAATTTGTTGTTGAGACAAATCAACCAGCATTTTCTATACATGATGTAACACCTGATTTCAAATATGATGTTATGGGTAAAATGGTTACAAATATTAAACCATTAGCTTGGGTTAAAAACGGAGAAGCGGCTTGTACTTCTTTTGAAGGAGAATTTGATGGTCAACCTTGTAAGTGTAAATATGATGATGGTCAAGATGCTTATGTATTTGAGGCTAAATATCACAATAAAGAAGTTAGGTTAAACTATCCAATGCGTGGTGGTTCTAAGAAGTATCAAGTTTATGTTAAGAATCCTAAAACTGGTAAGGTTAAAAAGATAGCATTTGGCGATGTTCATGGTGGATTAACAGCTAAAGTTAGTAATCCTAAAGCTAGAAAGTCATTTGCGGCTAGACATAACTGTGATATGAAGAAAGATAAAACTAAAGCAGGATATTGGGCTTGTAGAATTAATAAATATGGACACCTTTGGGGTGGTAAAACTTATCCCGGATTCTGGTAAAATATTATAGCACATGAAACATTTAAAAACATATAAAATATTTGAATCTGTTATAAATGCCACTAGATTAGAGATTCCGTATGAAACATATGCGAAAGATCCTAAAACCGGTTTATTAGATCCTAAAAATAAAATTTTTGGAAAGTCTAAGATTATTGATTATGCTGATAGAAAAATAGTTGTCTTTAATGTTAATGGAATTCACGTTCCATTTTATTTATCATCTGGACATGGTGG
>Ga0214163_1000291_pt1 | contig 23789 bp, 16 predicted proteins | sample LakMenepilimnion_2_FD_153001 | JGI IMG/M metagenome (GOLD analysis project Ga0214163, IMG submission 153001) | Freshwater microbial communities from Lake Mendota, WI - Practice 15JUN2010 epilimnion v4 | ecosystem: Environmental > Aquatic > Freshwater > Lake > Epilimnion/Euphotic zone | place... | reverse complement strand
TCGGTGAGGAGGATGGCCAAATAAGAGAACAGGCAGGCCAGCGCGAAGGCGGAGAAGGTGACGATGAGAGGGCGGACGTAGGGGCGCATGGAATTGCGAGTATCGAGTCTGGAGTATCGAGTTTAGGGTTAGAAAGGAAAGTTAACGGCTGATGACATCGATCGAGGGTGAGGGGCGTTCGGCGGAGAACCAGTGGGCTTTCAGGGCGTACGCTCCATAGGGCGTCTCCTTGAAGCGCGTGACCAAGAGGCGATAGGCAGGATTGGCCGCTTTGGGTTCACGGTATTTGAGCAAGTTACCCGCGTATTGCAGGATCTGGCCGCCAGCCGGATCGTTGTCCGGGAGTAGTCGGGCCGCTTTGAGCGCTAGGTCGAAGGCGGCGTAGCGGGCGTCGCGTTCGGAGCGGACGGGCTTATCGACATGGGCCGCAAGCCAGCTGTTGAGCCGGGTGGTCTCTTCCTGGCTGGGTGTGACCAGGGTCATGGTCTCCGTGGTCACCCCATCGTGATCCCGACCTAGACGGCGATAAGGGAGGAAACCATAGCCGATAAACCATTGTTCACGCTTATCGTCGTAAGTGTAACTGGACCAACTGAGGCCCATCGGTGCGCTCAGAATCGTCTCGCCCACGCCTTCGATCAGCTGGGCTGCGCGCCAGTATGCGTCCGCCCGCGTGCGGTCGGCGAGATCGGTGCGTTGGGCGAGACGCAGATACAAGACGTAGGAGCGGGCCCCGGAAGCGTAGTCCCCGTCGGCGTATTCCAGGGCTTCATCCATCCGTCCGTCGCGGAAAAGCCGGGATACCAGCTTAGGCCGCGCGTAGGCGAGACCTTCGAAGGCCGCAGGTGATTTCGTCGCGATGAAGCGTTCGACCTCGCCCTTGTATTCGTCGGTGGTGAGCAGGCACTCGCCGACGTAATCGGCCTCGTCGGTGAAGCCCGCCTGCGCGAAGCAGCGGAAGGCTTCGCTGAAATCGCCTTGGCAGAGGGCGGCCATGCCGCGTTCAGCGACGGCACGATCGCGCAGTTCTTGGGGATTATTGAAGTCAATCAGGACGGTGAAGTCATGGTCGTCATCTTGCGTCGCGACCGGACGGGATCCATTGCGTGGAATCTCTTTCGCTGATGTCGTCTTAGTCGGATCCAGAAGACGTCGGGAAAGGGCCAGGTCGCCGGTCAGGCGAAGGTTGCAGCGTGAAGCCATGAGTCGGCGGAGAGGGTCGCCGGCGGGCAGGAGTTCGACCGTACGTATGCAATCGGTCCAGCGTCGAGCGACGTGCTGCAGCATCGCGATGCGCGTCGGATCGAATTCCGGGCTGACCCCCGCCTTGTCGAGGGCATCGAGCCAGGCTGCCGAAGCCTTGCGTAATTCGGCATGGCTGAGGAAGGTCTCGGCGTTGTTGGATCCGCCGGCGGCGAGATAGAAGGTGATGAGCCGGCGCATGTCCGGATCTTTGGCGCAACCTGTGAAGTCACCCTCGTCGCAGAGCTTGCGCATCAGGTGGAAGCACGAGTTGACCGCGTTGGCATCACCGCGCATGGGCATGCGGAGGTAGGTGGCGAGCGCCGAAGGGAGATCGGCTTCGTCGAGACGGACCAGTCGGGCCGTCGGCAGGATCATCGAGCTTAGGTAGGCCAGCCAATAAGCGGTGTTCTCGGCGATGTTGCCTGGATCGAGTTCGCCCTCGGCAGCGAGGACGGGCACCGTCGTCAGGTCGTCGCGGATGGCGCGCAAGCGCAGGCCGGCTTGGGAGTCCGTCAGCTGAGCCCAGTCTTCGAGCGACATCGTGAGACGGGCGCGTCGGTAGCGTGCGACGGCCCTCAGTCCGCAGGCTTCGTCTTTGGATAGGGCGAGGAGCGCGTCCATCATCTCGATCGCCCGGGTGCGTTCGGCTTCCAGCGAATCGAAGTAAAGCGCATAGGCGCGGGGGAGTCGGGTCAGGGCGGCGCGATAAGAAGCTTCGTCTGGTTTGGCGTCAGCGCGATTGGCCCGGAGCTGTTCGCTCTCCTTGTAGTCGTCGACCGCGGAGATGGTCCAGAAGCCCCGGGCGTCCTTCCATGGTTTGAAGGCACGGGTCCAGAAGCGCCAACTGGTCGACTTGTCCGGCACCATCGTGGTCCCTAGGTATTCCGCGATCATGCGGACGTCGTCATCGTCCCGGCCGGAGTCGCGGAGGCGGAGCGTGAGCGAGCGGAGAATCTCCGTCACCACGACATCGGTCGAGGGAACGGGCATCTCCTTCTTTTCGATTCGGTCGCCGTAGTGTTTCTTGATGTCCGCCATGAAGTCAGCGCGGAAGTCACACAGCATGCTCCGGTCGCCGAACTCGAGAAGCGAACCAATACGGTAACGGCGTTGATAGCCGCTGCCGTAGAGTTCTCGTTCCTTCCGCATGGCCTGCTCGGCGGGCGTCTCGATGTGTTCCGTCTTCGTCGGAGTGGAGGTTGATTGTCGCGCATCAGCGCCGGCCTCGGCATCGCGAGTCGTGAGCAGATCGGTGAGATAGACAACGGCCCCGGATAGTCCGAGACAGAGGGCAGCGACGACGAGCGTGTGGCGGAAACGTGAAAACTTGGCGGAAGATTTGTTCATCAGGGTCGGAGAGAGGATGCGAAAGAGCAGGGTAGGATTGTTGTATAAAGTTCTAGACTGACATTTCCGCGCGGCGGGCGCAAGGGGCGCGGAGGCGGTTTCCTAGGCATAAGTAAAATATGACTACGGAGGGCGGAGCATTAGGGCGGCTCATCGGCGACCGAAGGTCGCACGTTGAGCCGCGAGGGGGCACGTGGGCACGGTGACAAGGGGGCACGGGCATGGATAAGAGGCACAGAGGCTTGGAGGACCAGGAGACACGAGGGCACGAAGGCCTGATTTTGGTCGGCCGCGGTTGAGCGAGGGCGCTCAACCCTACCGGAAGACAACGGACGCGTCGACGACGCGTCCCTAACCAAGGCGGCTAGGGGCAGCACTGGGTGCTGATCCTTCCTGGATACAAGGATGACCGGGCCGGTCATCCCTGCCCATGCAGAGGATGCGGGGTTGAAAGGGGGGCGAGGGGAGACAGGATGACGGGCGTACCCCAGACCTTATGCGTCCCCCCATCCTGGCTTGTTTGTTGGTCGTTTCCACGGTCGCCGAGCTTTCGGCGGCTCCCTTGAAGGCTGGGGCGGCGGCGGTGGATATCACGCCGAAGGAATTCCCGATGAACATGCCCGGAGGGTTCAGTCCCAGTCCGGCGACCTCGGCGCACGATCCGCTCCATGCTCGGGCCTTGGTCTTGGACGACGGTAAGACGCAGCTCGCCTGGGTCGTGATTGATAACCTGGGCGTTCCCAAGAAGGTCGTCGCCGAGGCCAAGGAGCTGGCCGCCAAGGCCACTGGCATCCCCCAAGAGCATATGCTGGTCAGCGGCACCCATACCCATTCCGGCGTGAACCCGGCGGATGAGCCGCCCGCCTCGGGCGCCAAGCTCTCGGACCGGGAGGCCAAGGCGGCCGCCTATCGGCAGGTGATGCTGGAGGGAATCTCGCAGGCCATCATCCGGGCGCATGCGGCCTTGCGTCCCGCCGCGGTGGGCGCCGCCGCGCGACCCCTGACCCACGAGGTCTTCAACCGTCGTTGGTACCTCAAGCCCGGCAAGATGCCGCTCAATCCTTATGGGGAATATGACCAGGTGAAGATGAATCCCGGCACCTCACCGGACGTCCTGGACCGTCCGGCCGGTCCCACCGACCCAGACATCAGCGTCCTCTCCGTGATCGACGCCAAGCGTAAGCCCCTGGCTTTGTTCGCCAACTATTCCCTGCATTACGTCGGCGGTACGCCCGCGGGTCAGGTCTCGGCGGACTATTATGGGGAGTTCGCGCGGCTCATGCCGTCCCGGCTTGGCGCCGGGGAGGGCTTCGTCGCCGCGATGTCCAACGGCACCTCCGGGGATATCAATAACATCCCCTTCCTGGTCGGTCGGCCGCCGCGGGCGCCTTTTGAGCAGATCCGGATCGTCGCCGGGGAGGCAGCGGACGTCGCCTGGCAGGCCGTACGTGACATCCCTAATCACCAGAAAGACGTCGTCCTCGGGGTGCGCCAGCGACTCGTCACGCTCAAGTATCGTAAGCCCACGAAGGAGCAGTTGCTCTACGCCCAGGCGATTCTCGCGATCAAGGACAAGGAGGCTATCGAGCGGTTGCCCCGGCTGGCCCAACATTACGCATCGGCTGCGATATCGGCGGCGAACCGGCCCGAGGAGACGGTTGACGTCATCGTCCAGGCGATCCGGGTCGGGGACGCCGTGCTGTGCGCCGTGCCTTTCGAGACCTTTGCCGAGACCGGACTCGAGTTGAAGCAGAAGAGCCCTTTTGGACGGACCATCGTGGTCGGCATTGCCAACGGTCGGCATGGGTATCTGCCCACCCCTCGGCAACATGAGCTCGGAGGTTATGAGACCTGGCTAGGTACGAACACTGTGCAGAAGGATGCCTCGGAGATCGTCGTGAAGAATCTCGTCGAGATGATGGGGGAGTTACGCTGAACTCGGCCAAAGGCCGAGTTCAGCGTGGGGGCAAGCTGGCAAGGGGACACGGGGACATGGGGCACGCGCTTGCGCGAGGGGGCAAGCTGGCAAGTTGACACGTTGACAAGGAATACAGCGATACAAGCTAGAGGCCCGGAGGCTCAGAGGCTCGGTTGATCAGAGAGAGGCAGAGCTCAAAGGGGGCAGCATAGGGAGACCGGATAGTTAGCTTGGGTACATATTGACCGAAGCATTAATCCCGGTTTCCGGTTTCCCTTTGAGATGTTGAATCGTTTCGGGTCTCAGGTCTCGGCAATCGGGACTCAGGTACGGGTTGTCAGGTTCGGGTACGGGTGCGGGTCCTGAACCCGGGACCTGACGACTGAGACCCGGGACCTGAGAATGGGTTAGCAGCCGCTATGTCGTGACGCGGTCCCGACCCTACCCAAGGTATGGACATAAGAAGGGCGCGACTGTGTCGCGCCCTGAAGAGGAGGGGTGAAGGGGGCTTACTTCTTGTCGCCTTCGAGCTTCTCTTTGAGCTCGGGGTGCTTCTTGAGGAATTCGGCCTTTTCTTCGGGGGTCATCTTGTCGAGGCGTTCCTTCATTTTCGCGCGCAGCTTTTCTTTCTGTTCCGGGGTGAGGTTTTCGCCGCGCTCCTTGAGCTTGGCCTTGAGTTTCTCCTTCTGCTCGGGCGTGAGGTTGTCGGCGCGCTCCTTGAGGGAGGCCCGGGCCTTTTCAATCTTGGCGGCGACTTCCGGATGTTCCTTCAGCCAGGCCTGGCGTTCCTCGGGGGACATCGCCTTGAGCTTTTCGAGGGTCTCACGGAGTTCCGGGTGCTGCTTGAGGAATTCGTCGCGGCGGTCGCCGTCGCGCTTAGCCGGAGCGTCCTTGCGGGCGGGTTTGTCGCCTTCCGGGACCGCCTGGGAGAAAGAGGCCGCGAGGACGAGGGCGAGGAGGGAGAGACCGAAGGTTGAGGATTTCATGGGTGTTCGAAGATGGAACACCGGAACCTCTGGGAAAGTTGCACGATGCGATGAGGGGGCACGTGGGCAAGGTGACACGTGGGTAAGGGCGATACGAGAGTATCGAGTATGGAGTATCGAGTATAGGGGCAGACGGTAGCTGGCCAGTTGGCAGGTTGACATGTGGGCGAGGGCTAATTGCGAGAACTACTATCGAGGTCTAGGGCTGGGGCAGGTAGCACCAGAGGCAAGTGAGGTAGGGGCGTGCGGCTCGCGCGCCCGAGGATGACCGGGTCGATCATCCCTACCTAAGGCAGCGGATGCGATGTCATCGCATCCCTACCAGTCAGGCAATGCGCTGGTAGGCCCAGATGAGGCCGGCGAGGGCGATCAGGGCGGAGGCCGGGATGACGACAAAGCGACGGTATTTCTCGTCGTCCTTGAGCCAGAAGGTGGCGGCGATGGCCAGGCCGATGACGGCCAGCTGGCCGAGTTCGACGCCGACGTTGAAGCCGAGCAGGGCGCTGACGACGGAGCCTTCCGGGATACGTTCATCGACGAGGCGCTGAGCGAAGCCTAGGCCGTGGATGAGTCCGAAGGTGAAGACCAAGAGTATGCGGAAACGCCCATAGGTCGGGCGGAAGATGTTTTCCAGGGCCACGATGGCGATCGAAGCGGCGATGATCGGTTCGACGATCTTCGGGTCGATGGACACGTAACCGAGGGTCGCCAGGGCGAGGGTGATCGTGTGGGCGACGGTGAAGGTCGTGACCTGGATCAGGATCGGCTTCCAGGCCCGGCAAAGCAGGAAGAGGCCGAGCACGAAGAGGATGTGATCGAGCCCTTCGGGGAGGATATGTTCGAAGCCCTGCTTGAGGTAGCTTACGAAGGTCGCTGCCGTGCCGCGATCGGTGTCGTGCGTGCCGACGCTGCCGGCCGTGGGGCCGGTCGGAGGCTTGGCCGCTAGGCCCGTGAGATCGAACGTGAAGCTCGTCTCGCCGGGGAACATCACCATGAACCGGGGGTGTTCCTTGCCGTCGACCGTGTTGGTGAAGACCGTGGCGACCTTGTGGCCAGGGAGGGAGCGGACTTTCCAACCGGTGACACCGGCGGGGATTTTCGTCTTCCAGCGACCGCGGGCGACAACGGCGTCATCCATCTTCATCAGAGGCTTGCCCGTCTCGGCGACGAAGTCGTAGGTGAAGTCGGGCTGGACGCGGCCGATGGGTTCGAGGGTGAACTCCAGGTAGGTCGCCACCCAGGCCCGGGTCTTCTTGAGCAGCTCTTCGCGCTGGGCGTCCGTATACGTCAGGAACTGCTTGTTCTCCAAGGAGAGGGCCATCTTCGGGCTCTCCTCCCAGTTGCGGGGGTTGATCTCGATGGTGATTTCGGCCTCACCGCCGGTCTGGAAGCTGCCGCGCACCGGGACGTCCGGGATCGAATGGGCGCCTAGAACTGCGGAAAATAGCCCTAAAATGGCGATTAAAAGGGGGCGGAGCAGGGGGGTCGACCTGGACATGGGTGGACGATGGTTGGGTGACAATGGGGATTCAACCCCGATTGTGGTTTGCCTTCCGCAACTTTCTGGGGAGCATCGGGGTTCAATCCCCGAACCCATATGAAGAACATCCTCAGCATCCTCACCGTTCTTGCCCTCGCTGCCGCCGCTCAGGCTGGCTGTGGCGCCAAGATCTCCTCCAAGGGCACCGTCAAGTCCTACGACTCCGAAAAGAAGGAACTCGTCGTGACCGTCGCCGGCTCTGACACCACCTACACCCTTACCCCGGAGACCGAAGGCGCCGACAAGGCTGCTGACCTCAAGGGCAAGAATGTCGAAGTCAACGTCGACAAGCACGTGAAGAGCAAGGTTCTCTCCGTCGCCGTCGCCGCTGCTGGCGAAGAGAAGAAGGAAGAGAAGAAGAAGGGCGACAAGAAGAAGAAGACCGAAAAGAAGGCCTAATCGGCTTTCCTTTCCGGAACCGGGCAACCGGGACCCATCGACCCGTCACGAGAGTGGCGGGTTTTTTTGTGCCGCGCGGCCGGAGGCCATGAAGGAAAAATTAGTTGATCCGTCGGCCAGTGGGCCAGTTGGCAAGGGAGGCAACTAGCTGGCCGGTTGACAAGTTGGCAGGTTGGCAAGGGATGCGAATGAGAGGCCTGAAGGCCCAGAGGCTTGGTTGGCCAGAGAGTCAGAACTCAAAGGGGGCAGCATAGGGAGACCGGATGATTAGCTGGGGGCATAATTCGAGGACCAGAGGACCTGAGGACACGAGGGCCAGGCAGAGACAGTGCAAAGGTGCAAATCGGCCTGCGGCCTGTGCAAAGGTGCAAAAGTGAAAGAGACCGCAATCAAAGGGGGCACCATAGGGAAACCGGATGATGAGTCAGGATTCATCTATTCAGCCCTCGATGCAGTCCTCCACGCGGTCATCGACTCAGTCCTCCTTGAATTAATAATCTTATGAGTCGGACTCCCAGCATCAGCGGGACTGATGATAGGTTGTTTTGCCTAAGCGTTAACTTTGAGGTGCGGCCCGTGTTTAAAGAGATACATTGAACGCCATGAACTACTCTTCACTGGTTCCGGTCTTGAAGATAGTGATGATCACGGTGCTCGCGCTGATCGAGGTCGCGCCAGCCCGCACCGGAGAAAGTCCGGTGAACGAGGAGCGGCTCGAGTTGCATGAACTGAAGCTCGGCGAAAAATCAATCGAAGCTCCAGGTTCGGGCCGCGCGCCGAAGATCAAGCTGCTCGTCTCGAGCCGCTCGCTCGGTGAGCACGGATATTCTTCGAAGCTGCATTTGAATTCGGAATAATCCGCGGAGCGGATTATTCCGAGGGGGCATGTTGACAAGGTGACAAGGGGGCACGGTGCAAACGAGAGGCACCGAGGCCCGGAGGCTCAGTTGACCAGAACCGAAGTGCAAAAGTGCAAATCGGAGCTCCGCTCCTGTGCAAAGGTGCAAAAGTGGAATATGAGAGTATAGAGTATAGAGTATGGAGTATCGAGTATAGGAGAGGCGCCGATACGGGTGGAGGGTGGCAGAAAAGAATTTCGAGTCTCAGGTCTCGGCCGTCAGGTCCCGGGTACGGGTTGCCGGGTTCAGGTACAGGTACGGGCCTGAACCTGCACCTGATGCTGAACGCCTGAACCTGTTACCTGAAGGCTGAGACCTGGGACCTGAGAGTGTCTGCTTGATTGAATCAACCAGCGCACGCCGTCCCGGCGAGATATCCGGTCGTCCAGGCGTTCTGGAAGTTGAAGCCGCCGGTCACGCCGTCGATGTCGAGGACTTCGCCGGCGAAGTGCAGCCCTGGGATTTTCCTACTTTCCATCGTCTTGAAGTCGACTTCGGAGAGCTTCACGCCGCCGCAGGTCACGAACTCGTCCTTGAACATGCTCTTGCCGTCGACCTTGAACTCTGCGCCCGTGAGCTGGCCGGCCAGGGCTTGCAGGGCAGGGTTGCTGACGTGCGCCCAGGGGGTGGTGGTCGGGATACCGGCAGCGATGACGAAGCGTTCCCAGAGGCGTTGGGGCATGGCGACCGGGCTGAAGGTCGTGATTTGCTTGCGGGCGTTCTGTTCCCGCACGATCGACAGGGCCTTGATCAAGGTTTCGCGGGTATGGGGTGGGGTCCAGTTGAGTGAGATCGGGAACGCGTAGTTCTTCTCCGCAAACTCTCGGGCGCCCCAGGCGGACAATTTGAGGATACCGGGACCGCTGAGGCCGGCATGGGTAACGAGAACCGGACCGTCGGTCTTCAGTTTAGTGCCCGGGGCGGTGACCAAGGCGTTTTCGACCGAGACACCGGCCAGGTCGGTCAGGCGGGGGTCCGTGATATGGAAGGTGAAGAGCGAAGGGACCGGTGGGACGATCGTATGGCCGAAGGATTCCGCGATGGCTAGTCCGCCGGAAGCTTTATTGCCGCCGGTGGCGACGATGACCCGATCGAATCCCTCGACGATGCCATTGCCGAGCGTCAGTCGGAAGGTTTCAGCCTCCTTGAGGATGGAGCGGACCGGCGTGGAGATACGGATCGTGACGCCGGCGCGGGTGGCGGCGGACATCAGGCAATCGACGATCGTGCCCGAGTCATCGGTCGTCGGGAACATCCGTCCGTCTTCCTCGGTCTTCGTGGCGACGCCGCGACTGCCGAACCATTCGATGGTATCCCTCGGCTGGAAGCGATGGAAGGCTCCGAGCAGTTCACGGCCTCCTCGCGGGTATTTCTTCACCAGCTCGTTCGGCTCAAAGCAGGAGTGGGTGACGTTGCAACGGCCCCCGCCGGAGATGCGGACCTTGGCGAGGAGGTGAGGGGTGGCCTCGAAAAGGGTCACCGAGCCATCCTTGCCCAGCTTCTCCGCGCACGTGATCGCCGCGAAGAAGCCGGCGGCTCCTCCGCCGAGGACGGCGATGTGGCGGGTGGGGGGCATTGTCGCCCGTATGAAGCAGACGGGTGACCGAGTATCGAGTATAGAGTATCGAGTATAGGGGCCGAACACTAGCTGGCGGGTTGGCAAGGTGACATGGGGGCAAGAGAGGGCAGAACTCAAAGGGGGCACCAAAGGGAAACCGGATAGTTGGCAGGGGTGCATAAGGTAGGGGCTTGCGGCCCGCGCGCCCGAGGATGACCTGGCCGGTCATCCCTACCTATGTCCACAGGTAGAATTCCGGTCTCCGGTTTCCCTTTGAATGGCTTTCTTTTCCTTCATCGATTGAGCCATCAGTCATCGACCCAGCACTCGACTCAGTCATCCGTTTGGTGTTGTTTGAGGCATGCCCCTGATTCGTCTGCTCGCCGTCTGCGGCTTGGCCGCCTCCGCTGTCTTGTCCGCCGCCGAAGAGGCGAAGTGGTACAAGGGCAACCTACATACCCATACCTATTGGAGCGATGGGGATGATTTCCCCGAGATGGTGGCCGACTGGTATAAGAGCCATGGTTACGACTTCTTGGCTTTGTCGGACCACAACATCATCGCCGATCACGATAAGTGGCTGAAGGTCCATAAATCCAAGACCGGCGCCGTCGCCCTGGATAAGTATCTCCAGCGGTTCGGCAAGGAGTGGGTCATCACCCGTGGAGAGGGTGAGCAGAAAGAGATCCGCTTACGGACCCTGGCGGAGATCAAGGGTAAGCTCGAGGAGCCTGGGCGCTTCCTGTTGATTCCGAGCGAGGAAATCACGGACAAGAACGTGCACGTCAACGCGACGAACATCCAGGAGCTGATCCTCCCGGACAAGACCCTCGATACCACGACCAGTCCGCAGATCATCAAAGCGCTCCAGCACGCCTTTGATGCCGTCCATGCGCAGAGGGTGCGGACCGGCGTGCCCATGTTCGCGCACCTCAATCACCCTAACTTCAAGTGGGCGATCACTGCCGAGGAGCTCATGCAGATCGACCATGAGCAGTTCTTTGAGGTCTATAACGGTCACCCGACGGTCTATAATCAAGGCGATGAGCTCCACGCCGGTACCGAGCGGGTCTGGGATATCGTCCTCACTGAACGCCTCGGCCATCTTGGCAAGCCGGTCATGTATGGCTTGGCTACGGATGATTCTCACAATTACCACACGGCGGCTCCTAAGGCCAGCCTGTCGGGGCGAGGTTGGGTCATGGTCAGAGCCAATGATCTCAGCGCCACCTCGCTCATCGCCGCCATGGAGAAAGGGGATTTCTATGCTTCGACCGGGGTCGAGCTTTCTGCCCTGAAGTCGGGTGCCGGACGAATCGAACTCGAGATCAAGGCCCAGCCGGGCGTCGAATATGTCATCGAATTCATCGGCACCCGGAAGGGTTATGACCGGAAGACCGTCGCCGTGAAGGCAGCCGATGGCAGCGAGCTGCGGGTGACGCGTAAATATAGCGCCGACGTCGGAGCGGTCTTGGCTGCCGTCAAAGGAACTAAGGCCGAATACGTCCTGAAGGGTGACGAACTTTATGTCCGTGCGCGCATCACTTCCACCAAGCCCATGCAGAGTTCACCGGTCGGCGGTGAGGTCGAGATGGCGTGGACGCAGCCGGTCAGACCCTGATCAGTTGACACGTTGACAAGTTGGCCGGTTGGCCAGTGGCCCAAGGCCGCTAGTTGACCGGTTGACAAGTTGACATGTTGGCAAGGAAGGCAGCGCGGCGGAGCCGCGAGGGGGCAAGGGGGCAAGGGGGCAACATAGGGAGACCGGATGATTGGCTTGGGATATATGACCGAAGCATTAATCCCGGTCTCCGGTTTCCCCTTGAGCTAATTGAATGTTTACAGGCTATGTCGTGACGCGGTCCCGACCCTTCCCAGTTACTTAAGAACGGACTTCAGGAACGAGAGCAGCTCGGCGGTCGAGGGGTCGTTCGGTAAGCCGAGGTCGGAGTTGATCTTGCCGTGAGTGGTATTGGTGGCGCCGTAGGCTTTGGCTGGGATGTTTTTCGAGGTCAGCGCTTTCTCAAGACGTTTGGCCTGGTCGGGCGTCAGAGCAGCGGCGTCGTCGTAGAGGATGAGAAAGGGCGGAATGCCTTTGCCGGCGGCGACGTGGGTGGTCGCGGAGTAGTCGGTCCAGAGTTCGGGCTTGCCGCCGAAGATCTCACGGTGGCCGTATTTCGGTTCGGGCTTACCCGCGGCCTTGCGGTTGGCGGTCGCTAATTCGATGACCGCGGGGATATCGAACGTATCGGCATCGACCGGTACGCAACCTTTCAACATCGCGAGGGACAGGCCTTCAGCCTTCAGCGGACGTTCGTCGATGGCCAAGTAGGCGGCCAGCTGGGCGCCCGAGGAGTGGCCCATGATCACGATACGGTTAGGGTCGCCGCCGAATTCGGCCGCGTGGTCATGAGTCCAGCGGAGTGATTTTGCGACATCGCCAAAGATTTCATTCATCGGGGTCGTCGTGACGTAGCGATGGTTAGTCGCGACGAAGACGTAGCCGAGGTCGGTGAAGAACTTCGGCTTTAGCTGCACGCTGATCTTCTCGCCGCCACGCCAGCCGCCGCCGTGAATCCAAAAGATCACCGGTGCGGGCTTGGTGGGCTTCGCCGCGGGCGCGTAGACGTTGAGCGTCTGGCGGAAATCGCTCGTGCCGGCGTAAGGGATGTCGGCCTTGGTCGGGGCGAGCGGGGCAGGGGCGTCGGCCGCGGAAGCGAGGCTGAAGGCGGCGAGGAGCAGGAGGAGGGAGCGCATAGAAAAATCAGAGGGCCTTAAGCATTTCCAGGGCTTGGGATTCAAAAGCCTTCTGCCACTCCGGGGCAACGAGACAGTCGCAGTCTTCTTGGGCGTAGCCGGTGTTCAGGCGCTGTTTCGCGGTGGGGGCGTAATAGATATAACCGTTGGTGTAGCCGGCGACGAAGGTGCCCGGCTGTCCGGCGGCTTGCTTGATGTTCATGCCGATCTCGCTGGTCAGTTCGCCCGGAAAGGTCACCAGACGGAAGTCACCGACCCGCAAGGCGGTGAGCTCGACGTCGAGCGGTTGATTCAAGGCCTTCTGATTATGGGCGAGGTGCATCTTGAGGAGACCGAGATTCGTGTTGAGACGCGTAATCTGCTCCATGATGGCGAGATTTCCGAGGTAGGCCTCAACGGCTACGCGATTGTCGGCATCCAGCTTGGCGAGGCCGTCTTTACCGACCGAGCGTTCATGCAGGTAGCTTTGGGCGGATTGGGAAGGGTAGTCCGGATTGAGTTTCTGTTGCAGCAGAAGCGGCAGGAAGGATTTGAAGTTCAGGTTATTAGCCCGGAGTGATTGGGCCAGGCGGAGACGTTCCGCTTCCACCTTGGCGATACGGGCGGTCAGGTCAGCTCCGCGGGGTAGAAGCATGTTCTGGCGGACGAAGCGAAGCGGGCTGTCCGCCTGCGTGGTTATTTTGCGGGCGGCTCGGAGGACGCTGACCGCGAGCTGATTGCCCAGTGGGGTGGCGTTGGCGGGCTGGGTGACCTGCTTGTAATGGACGGGATTGATGTCACCGGCGCATCCTTGGATGAAGAAGGCAGTGCCCCCGAGCTGTTCCTCAATGATGGCCGACGCAACGCCAGGGAAGTCAGCCGAATTGCCGCTACTCGGCGGATTCATGATGGGATGGCAGGCGAAGTTGTAGATGAGCGCGAGGTTGCGTCCATCGAGGCGATCGAGGCGGAGCAGGCCGATCTGCGAATCGATAGCACCCACGCTCGCGATGGCCTGGTCGTTCGGCAGGGAGTAGGTGCGACGCATGTCGACCTCGCTACCGTCACGCATGTGGAGGCGACGGTTTTCGCTGATACCGGTTTCCTGCCCGTTGCCGACGCCAGCGCGGACGGGAACGAGCTGAGCGTGCGCTGACTTGATGACTTGGAAGCAGAGTTCCGGGAAATCGGGACGCAGGGTGCCGTGGCAATGACTCGCATTAACGATGAGATTTTCGGGCGCCAAGCCCAGCTCTTTGGAAAGACGGGTGCGGAGTTGCGGCAGGAAGTCGGACTTGATGCGGCCGAGTTCACCGAGTGCGACCGCGTCGACGGTCAGAAGGACGACCGTACGTTCACCTTCCTTGAGTACAAGGGCCTTGGCGTGGAGCGTGTCGTGGACCGGAATCGTCCGGTCCGTGACATCGGTCACGGCCGTGCCGGCTTCGAGGGCGTGCAGACCCGGGCAGGCTACGCCAAAGAGAAGGAAAGCGGCAGGAAGGAGATATTTCATTGAGAGGGTGCTGCTTACTTGGCCTCAAGCAACAGCTTCATCGCCTGAATCAGGATCGGTTCGACCTGCGGGGCGACGTTGGAAGATGTCGGGCCGACTTCGTAGCCGCCCTGTTCGTAGGCGCAGGTGCTGCCGATGTAGCCGGGGCCGTAATCGCCGTAGGCCGCGACCGCGACGTGGAGATCGGGGCGCATCGCCTTGGCCGCCAGTTGGTATTCCACGAACAACTCGCCGGGCAGGTGGAGCATACGGGAGGAACCGACGCGCAGGCAGGTGATGTCGATCGCATGGCCGGATTCGTGGCGTTTCAGCCAGGCCAGCTGGTCACCGTAAGAGATATACCCTTTAGGGGTGGTCGCCTTCAGTTTGGCCACCAGTTCGTCGGCCTTCAGGTGGGTCGACAGAGGCAGGCGGACCGGCACCGAGGCCCAACCGATATCCGCCGAGCTCAGGGGGGTCTTCACGGTCTTATCGAGGGCTTCCTTCATCCCGTCGGCCAGGCGGTTGGCCAAGGTCATGCGGTTCTCCCAGGCGCCGTCGTTATATTTACCGGCCGTGATGTTGCCGCCCGCTCCGTTGAAGTGCACGTGCAGCGTATGCGGCCAGGATTGGCTGCGGATGAAGCGGGCGATGCCGGGGAAGTCCGGGCTCGGGTAGCCCAGGCGGTAGTAGCTCTGCGGGTGGCAGGCATAGCTCGTGAGTACCGCGATCGGGCCGGTCTTATCCCAGAAACTCAATGACGTGACGAGCGGATCGATGACCCCTTCAGGTTCGGCGCGCATCGCGGCGTTCTTGGTCGAGGACGTGCGCGTGAACTTCACCTTGCCGTCGGGACCGAGTAGGCGGCGCTGGCTGGCGACCTCCTTGACTGCGGCTTCTCCCCAGCCCCAGTGGGTGGCCTCGCGGGCGGTGGGTAGCGCGTGCTTGATCGCCTCGGCGGCGCGGGCGATGACCACGCGGTGGAAATCGCCCTCGAAGCGGGAGTAGCCTTTCACGCCCAGATCCTTGATGAGCTTTTCGGCCGTGAAATCGCAGCCCGGAGCGTCGTGCTGGTGGAGGGCGTGGACCGCGACGCGGGCGGGCGTAGTCCCCGCTGCCTGGGCGAGGGCGGTGCGGAAGGCGTCATGGCCTTCGTTGGCGATGCCGATCCAATCGACCGCGCAGAGGACGATCGGCTCGCCCGAGCCCGTGATCACCACGCCTCGGCACCGCAGCGTCAGGTCATCGAGGCGCTTGACCAGGTCGTAGGCCATCGCCGAACCGAGCGGCGGGGTTGCGTCGACGTCGAACGTAGCGACCTTGACCGGAGCCGCCGGCGCTAGGATGGCGAAGGCAAAGGCGAAGATAAGCGGGCGGAACGTTTTCATGGGTGGAGGGAAGAGACGCCCTTGGGTAGGGCGTAAAGGGCGGCGATTTCTTTGGGTGTCAGGACGCGATTCCAGGCGGCCACGTCATCGAGGTCGCCGACATATGCGGCGCCTAGGACCAGTTTCGGCGAGGACGGATTCCAGCCGAAGGTCAGGTCATGTCCGAGGATTGAGCCGACGGGCCGGCCATCGACGTACAGATGAGCTTTTGGCGGCGCGTCGTGGGCGTTGAGGCGTTCGAGGGTGAAGACGATGTGGGTCCAGCGGGAACGGCTGAAAGGCGCGCTCTCCATCTTGACCATCGGCCGGCGGGCGTCGGGAATCTCTTCCCAGCCGACCGCGTCGGGATTCCACAGGTGATAGAGCGGACGGACGGCGAAACGAAAGTGCCGGGGCTGGTGATCTTTGGACCATTCGAGGAAGATGAAACCTTTCTTCGAGTCATCGCCGATGATCTGCAGGGGGTCACAGTAGCCCGGAGCCAGGTCTTGATCAGGATTGAGCCGGAGCCAGACGGAGACCGTCGCCGACCAGTCCAAGGTCGAATAGGCGAGGGATTTCGCCGCGGCAAACTCCGGTCGCACGGAGCCCTTGCGATGGAAACGCAGCGCGGAGCCGAAGCGGCCCTCGGAGATGCGGCTGACGTCGGGCCCGTCAGCGGCAGGGCGGAGCGCGCTTCCGGCGCGGACCAAGCAGGCCGGAGCATCGGCGGAAAGCGCGGCGTCATAGCCTTGGTCGAAACCCGCATGGAACGAAAGCCCGCGACGCAGCCCGTCGTCGGCGACGGCGGACGTCAGTGCCAGAAGTAGTATCGTGCGGAGCATCATAGCGAGCGGACGACGATCTTCCGCCAGCGGATTTCGCCGCCGTGGGTTTGGAGCATGATGGGTCCTTTAGCCGGAAGCGGTTTACCTCGGTCCCAGTAGTTTTCCATCTTGGCGCGGTCGACGACCAAGCGGCCATTGAGCCAGACCGTGGTGATGTCGCCTTGCTGGATGATGCGGAAGGCGTTCCATTCGCCGAAGGGTTTGTCGGCGGCCACGAGCGGATCGCGTCCGGGAGCGCCAGGCGTGTTATTGAAAAGACCGCCCGAGCCCAGGTGCGGCTTACGGTCGGGCTTCTTCGGATCGAAGACCTGGTTGAGGTCCCAAATCTGCACCTGTGGAGTGCCGCGGAGGTAGATACCCGAGTCGGCCTTGGCGACCGTCTTATATTCGAGGCGGAGCTCGATGTCGCCGAACTCCTCGTCGGTGGTCGCGTAGGGTCCCGTGCCAGCGTTGACCAGCTCGCCTTTATCCACCCGCCAGTGCTGCGGAAAATCTGTACGCTGCTTGGCGAGGTCGGCCGCTTTCTTCTCGCCGGTCAGCTTGGGGCCTTGGTGCGGATTGTGGCCGTGCCAGCCGGAGAGGTCCTGGCCGTTGAAGAGCGTCCGGAAACCTTCCGGAGGCGCGTCGGCCAAGAGCGGCAGGGAGAGCAGGCAGGCGAATAGGGAGCGCATCTTATTTCAGGGTTTCGATGAAGGTGAGCAGGTCGGCCATGTCCTGGGTCGTGAGACCGCCTTCGAGGCCTTCGGGCATCAGGCTACGACCGTCGGAGGAACTTCCGGTCACGTCGGCGCGGAGGATCGTCTTAGCGCCGCCGCCGGGCAGCTTGAGCGTCAGCTGCGCCGCGGTATCTTCCGCGATCACGCCGAGGTAGGATTCGCCGGCGCGCGTCTGCACCAGGAAGGACATGTATTGGGCGGCGATCTCCTTGTTCGGTTCGAGGATGGCCGTGAGCAGGGCGGGGCGCCCCTTGTTCTTCACCGTGAGCAGGTCAGGCCCGACTTCCATCCCTTGTCCGCCGGCCCGGTGGCAGATCACGCAGGCTCGTTGATAGACCGCGAGACCGCGGGTGGCGTCACCGGCGAGGTCCACGCTGGCGGCATACTTGGCCGTGATGACTTCGCGGGAAGGCGGAATCACCTCCGCGAGCGCCGTACGCGCCAGCGTGGCGACCTGTGGATCCTTGTGTTTGAGCAGCGATTGCACCTGGCCGGCGTCGAAGGCCGCGGCGGGCAGCTGCTGGGCCGCGACGGCGTCCAGGAGAGGCTTCACGCGATCGGGACGTTGAAGGAGTTGGGTCATCGCCTTTCCTCGGAGCGAGGCGTCGAGCTCCTTCCATCGCTCGATAACCGTGAGGGTGAAGCTTGGGTCAGCCATGGCGCCCCATTGAGTCAGCGCGGCCGCCTGGAGCTCGGCCGGCCGGTCGGCGGAGAGACAGGCCTTGAGGACGGGACGGCTGAGCTTGATGGGAGCGGCGGATAGCAAAGCGAGGTGGTCGACGCGGCGAGTGATTGACTGCTGGGGATCGTTGACGACGTCGCCGGCCTCGGCGAATAGACGCGTCAGCTTTCCTGAAGGATCGGCTTTCTCCAGTGAGGAGCCCGCACGGGCGAGTCCTTTCGCGAGCGCATTCAGGTGGGCAGGGCGGGCGCCGAGGCGGAGCACCAGATCGAGCTGGGCCGGCCGGTCTTCCGCGGGTTGGGAGATCGCGCGCACCAGGATGAGTTGCGACAGGAAGGCTTCGGCTTGTCCGGCTAAGGTTTCGTCGGACAGCGCAGGCAGCAGGCGGCGTGAAAGCACCGTGGGGTGGGCGCTGAGGATCGCCGGGGCGATCCAGGCGTGGGTGTGGTCGCGGCGGGCCAGGGTCACCAAGGCGTCCGAAAGATCGGTCGCATCGTCGGCCGGCGTCACCCGAGCAAGCGTGAGCGCCGTCTGGAAGCGGAGACGAGCGTCCTCCGAGGTGGCATGACGCATCAGGGCGTTGACCGATCCGCGGCTCAGGGGATGTTCGCGGTAAAAGTCACCGGCCAGGAACGTGGCGCGTTCGCGGACGGCCGCGTCGGCGTCGCCGAGGGCGATGACCAAGAGCGTTTCCGGCAGTTGCTGCGTCGCTGCCATAAGGTTCAGCGCATGCAGACGAGCGAGCGGATTCGGGGCGGTCTGGAGCAGGCTCGCGAGCTGGGAGCGCGCGCCGGGGTCGCGGCGTTCATAAAGCAGGCGCGAGGCCGTATCGCGGTGCCAGCCGTTGGCATGGGAGAGCGTCTCGACGAGCTGGGACGCCGTGGCCTTGGCCAGGTCGACCGAAGGACGACGCACCCACTCCTTGTCGTCAGGGACCAGGCGATAGATGCGGCCGCGATTATTACCGTTGTTCAGGTCGAGGTGCTGCTTGATCTCGTCGGGGATGGACCACGGGTGTTCGATCACCTCGCGATACATGTCGCAGACGTGGAGGCATCCGTCGGGGGCGTTGGCGAAATTGACCACGCGGACCCAGGTGTCGCGGCTGGCGGCGAATTCGAAGCCCCGTTCGTCGGCCGGGCGTTCGCCGGAGAGATTCACGCCATCGGCGGCGGGTGAGATCACCTTGCGGTGGATGAGCTGACCGCCGGCGTCGCCCGTAAAGCTGTTGTTCTTGAAGGAGGGGCCGTAGGCATCACCACGGTAGATCGTCGTACCCGTCGCGCCCGTGAAATAACCGCTTACCCGTCCGCCGCCTTCGACGGCTCCCGGGACCGCGCCGGAGACACGCCAGCGCGTGCGGACGATCCGCCAGGGTTCGTCGGGACTGATGCGGAAGACTTCGGCCGCGCCGCCGTCCTTGGCGATGCTTTGACGCGGCGCGGGCAGGGGGAGGTGAGGGTTTGGCGACGCCCCCGAGCGGTCGTGGACCCAATATTGCAGGTGGTCCGAGTTGGAGCAGCCGAATTTCCGGCCAAAGTCATCGTAGCTCATCCCGTATTGGGCGCCGCCGGCTTCGAGTCCGAACGTATGGGTCAGCGGGTCGAACCAGAAATCATTCCCGCCGAGTTCGAGCGCGGGGAGTTCGGGGCGGAGCAGGCAGGAGACTTTGCCTCGGTTGCCGCCGCCGGCGAGGAGATGGACGCGTTGGTCGGGTCCCCACTGCAGGCTGTTGGCCATCCCTTGGACGTTGATGATCTTCAGCCCCGTGCCGAAACCCGTGAAGACCTTCTCGCGATGGTCGGCCACGCCTCGGCCCGCGCGGTCTTCGAAGCGCCAGAGGTCAGGGGTCGCCAGCACGTAGAGACCGCCGTTGGCCCAGAGCAGCCCCGTGGGCCAAGGCAGGTTGTCGGCGAAGACCCGACTCGTCTCGTAATACCCGTCGCCGTCCTTGTCTTCCAGGACCGAGACGCGGCCGAGGTGCGGGATCTCATCGCGCCGTTCCGAGTAGTCGATCATCTCGCAGACGAACATCCGTCCGCGTTCGTCGAAGCAGACCGCGATCGGATCACGGACCTGCGGCTCGTGCGCCGCCAGTTGGAGCTTGAAGCCCGGTTTCACTTTCCAGGTAGCGAGAGCGGAGGCCGCTTCGACGGCCGGATAGCGCGGCAGCTCCTTGGCGGCGTCGACTTTCGGCGCGCCTTTGGATCCGCCGTAGGCTTTTTCATAAGTCGTCGTGGTCTTGATGCCGTCGGCGGCGCCGAGCAGCGCGCAGAGCAGGATAGGCAATAGGAAGAGGATGCGACGAGCGGTACGCATGGGGCACGGGTGAAGATGACCGAATGGCGGCGGGGATAAATCATTAAGACATGCCCGAATCCGCTCCGTTGCCTGCTGAAATGATTGAAACCGCTTCATTGCGACGCCAGTTTAGATCCATGCGCTTCGGCCTGCTCCCCCTTTTTGTCGTATGCCTCGTGGGATGCGTCAGAGCCCCGATGGCACGGCTCGAGGTCATGCGCAGCTGGCCGGCGGCCGAAGCGAACCAAGGCGTGGCCGTAGGGGCGGAATATTTCTACGCCATCGGCGACCGCACGCTCGGAAAATATGAGAAGTCCTCCGGCCGTAAGGTCGGCGAATGGAGCGCCCCGCCCGGGTCGGGCATCAAGCACCTCAACGCAGGCGTCGTCGTCGGCGACCAGCTGGTCGTGGCGCATTCCAATTTCCCAGCCAAGCCCGACGAGAGCTCGTTGGAGTTCTTCGATGCGGTCACCTTGCGGCACCTCGGGCGGAAGGTCTTCGTCGATCCGCCGGGTTCGTTGACTTGGGCGGTGCCCGAGCGCTCGGGTTGGCTGGTCTGTTTCGCGCATTATGCGGTGAACAGCAACCCGGCGCGGAGCCGGCTCATACGTTATGACGCCGATTGGAAGCCCTTGGCTGAGTGGTCGTTCCCGTCCGAGCTTCTGGCACGTTTCGGCATGTTCAGCAGTTCAGGCGGCGGCTTCGGTCTGGACGGCATGGTCTGGGTCTCGGGGCATGACGCGAAGGAACTCTATCGGCTGAGCCTGCCCGCCGGCGGGGGTCAGGCGCGCTGGGAGGGGAGGGTGGCGTTCGCTTCGGCCGGTCAGGCCTTCGCCTGGGATCCTACGCGTCCGCAGGAGCTTTATTCCATCCAGCGTAAGACCAAGCAGGTGTTGGTCTCCCGGCTGGCCATGGATGCCCCTTGAAGCGGGCTTGTTTTCCGAGCTGATTCGGGCGAAGGTGGCGCACCCCCATGAGCCGTCTCCTGTTATTGCTCTGCGCACTCGCGGTCAGCGCCGCCGATCGCCAGCCCAACATCATCTACATCTTGGCGGATGACCTTGGCTACGGGGACCTCGGATGCTACGGCCAGAAGGTCATCCAGACTCCCGAACTGGACCGTATGGCCAAGGAAGGGCTCCGCTTCACGCAGTTCTATGCTGGTGCCACAGTCTGTGCGCCTTCGCGCAGCGTGCTCATGACCGGCCTGCATCATGGGCACACGCGGGTAAGGGGCAACGCCGGACAGAAGAATCCCGCCGCGCAGGCTCTTCGGGAAGGCGACCTGACGGTAGCGAAGCACTTGCAGTCCGCCGGCTACAAGACCGCCTTGATCGGCAAGTGGGGTCTGGGTGACGTCGGCGCGGCCGAATCGGGCCTGCCCCGCAAGCAGGGCTTCGACGAGTTCTTTGGTTTCCTTAACCAGCACCACGCACACAACCACTTCCCTGATTTCCTCTGGAGGAACGAAACCAAGGAGCCTTTGCCGAACGTCGTGACTCCGGTCGGCGAGACCGGCGCAGGGTATGCCACCAAGATGGAGAAGTTCGCGGACGATCTCTTCGCCGAGGAGTCCTTACGCTTCGTCGAACGCAATAAGGGTCGCCCGTTCTTCCTGTATTGGTCGATGGTCGTACCGCACGCCAACAATGAGCGCGCGGTCGCCTTGGGTGACGGCGCAGACGTCCCTGATTACGGACCGTACGCCGAGAACGCCTGGCCAAAGCAGGACAAGGGGCAGGCGTCCATGATCACCCGGCTCGATGGCTATGTCGGCCGGATGCTGGCCAAATTGCGGGAGCTCGGCCTCGAGAAGCACACCTTGGTCGTCTTCACCAGCGACAACGGACCGCACGATGAAGCGCGGCATGACCTGAAGCGCTTCAATCCCAGTGGTCCCTTCAGCGGCATCAAACGTTCCCTTACCGATGGCGGTATCCGCGTTCCGTTCATCGCCTGGTGGCCGGGACGGATCCAGCCGGGACGCGAGACCGGACATGTCGCCTACGCGGGAGATTTTTTCGCCACGGCTTCGCAGCTTGCCGGCCGGCCGGCGCCCGTCGGCCTTGACTCGCTGAGTTTCCTTCCGGCGTTGACCGGACAAGGTGACCAGTCCGCGCATGAATTCCTCTATTGGGAGTTCCATGAAGGCGGTTTCCGCCAGGCCGCTTTGTTAGAGGGCCGATGGAAAGGTATCCGCACCGGAGGTCCTGATCGAACCGTCCGGCTGCATGACCTGAAGAACGACGTCGCCGAGCAGAAGGACGTCGCCGCCGAGCATCCAGAGGTCGCCCGGCGACTGGGGGAATACCTGAGCACGGCTCGGATCGATTCCGCGGATTGGCTGCCCGTCTGGCAGGCCGGCAACGGCAAGAAGCAGAACAAGAAGAAGTGACCATGAAAAGCCTGCTCTGCCTATTACTCACGACCGCTGGACTGGTCGCCGCCGAGCCAGGCTTGGTCCGTTCGGAGTTCATCTTCGAGACCAACCCCGTGCCGAGCTGTCATGCCACGACGATCGTCGAGGCGAAGGACGGTAAGCTTGTCGCAGCGTGGTTCGCCGGCGAAGCCGAGGGCAAGCCAGACGTCTCGATCTGGACGGCTCGTTTCGTGGACGGTAAGTGGTCGGCGCCGGTCAAAGTCGCCGAAGGTACGCAGTCGGACGGTAAGCGCTTCCCTTGTTGGAATCCCGTGCTCTTTCAGCCAAAGGAAGGCCCGCTGCAGTTGTATTACAAGGTCGGCCCAAATCCGGTTGAATGGTGGGGCCTGCTGCGCCTCAGCGATGACAACGGCAAGACGTGGGGTGAGGCGCGTCGTTTGCCAGATGGCATCCTGGGCCCCATCAAGAACAAGCCCGTGCAGCTGAACGACGGCACCATCCTTTCGGGTAGCAGCGCCGAGGGATTGAAGGTCGGACCCTCGTGGCAGATTCATTTCGAACGCAGTCGCGACAACGGGCTCACGTGGGAGAAGGTCGCCGTCGAGCAGGGGCAGGGTAGTCCCGCGTCGATTCAGCCCAGTATCTTATTCCTGAAGGATGGCGGGCTCATGTCGGTCGGCCGCACCCGGAACGGCAAGGTCTTCAGCACCGTCTCCCGTGACCAAGGCTCGACGTGGTCGAAGGTCGAGCTGACGGACCTGCCCAATCCTAATTCCGGAACCGATGCCGTCACGCTCAAGGACGGACGTCATCTCCTGATCTATAACCACACCGCCAAGGGTCGTAGTCCGCTCAACCTTGCCGTGAGCAAGGATGGCATCACTTGGGAAGCAGCGTTGGTGTTTGAGGATGAGCCTAAGGGTGAGTTCAGCTATCCGGCCATCATCCAATCCGCGGACGGGCTCGTACACGTGACCTACACGTGGAAGCGGAAGCTCGCCAAGCATGTGGTCATCGACCCGGCCAAGCTGGTCGCGCGGCCGATGGAAGGCGCGGCGTGGCCGAAGGCGGCTGATATGTCCGGTCAGGCCGGCCTGGAGCGCTTGAAGTATAACAATCCCGGACTCGTCGTGGATCTCGGCGTAGGCCTCTGGGCTTGGCCTTTGCCCATGGACGTCGATGGTGACGGCAAGTTCGAGCTCGTCGTCAACTGCCCCGATAAGCCTTCGAACGGCGTGTATGTGTTCCGCGCCGATGCCGACACTGCGAAGCGTCCTTTGCCCGTCTTCAAGCCCGGCGTGCGTATCAGCAAAGGCCTGCAAAACGTCGAGCTCAGCTGGGGTGCGGACGGTAAGCCGCGGGTCCTGTCGCCGGC
>Ga0214163_1000288_pt1 | contig 23849 bp, 16 predicted proteins | sample LakMenepilimnion_2_FD_153001 | JGI IMG/M metagenome (GOLD analysis project Ga0214163, IMG submission 153001) | Freshwater microbial communities from Lake Mendota, WI - Practice 15JUN2010 epilimnion v4 | ecosystem: Environmental > Aquatic > Freshwater > Lake > Epilimnion/Euphotic zone | place... | reverse complement strand
GTTTCAGTTTACCATCCGCGACCAAGCCAAGTCGTTAGGGGTAAAACAGGACGAGCTCAGCGAAGCGATTCGAAGCGCTTACTATGGTTCGGAAGTGATGCGGTTGCAACGTGGACGGCACGAAGTCAAGCTAATGGTTCGGCACCCCATGGAAGAACGGCGATCGTTAGCGGATTTCCAAGATTTACGCGTCCGCAGTCCCGACGGAATCGACCGTCCGATTGCTGAATTGGCGGAAATCAAGGTAACTCAGGGGTATTCGGAGATTAACCGTCTGGATCAAATGCGGTCGATTACCGTCTCCTCCGAGCTTGATACAACCAAAGCGAACGCATCGACGATCGCTGCTGATTTGCGCAAGTCACTCGAAGACGAGTTTCGTACGAAATATCCCGCGCTACGATTCCGATGGGAGGGGCAGCAGGAAGAGACACGCGAGTCGTTCATGAGTTTGGCGATAGGATTCTCAGTGGCAATGGCAGCGATGTATTTGCTGTTGGTCTTTGAGTTCCGATCTTATCTGCAACCTTGGATTGTTTTAGCGATTGTTCCATTCGGTATGGTCGGCGCGATTTTTGGACACGCTTTGATGGGTTTGCCTCTGACGCTCTTCAGCATGTTCGGCATGGTTACACTTGCGGGTGTCGTGGTAAACGATTCGATCGTCTTGGTTGACTTCATCAATCAGTGCGTCCGACAAGGAATGCCGCCGGTGGAGGCGATTGTGACGGCAGGTTCGCGGCGACTGCGGGCCGTGTTCTTAACGAGCGTAACGACCGTAGCTGGTCTGCTACCGATGTTGTTGGAGAAATCGTTCCAAGCTCAAGCGTTGATTCCGATGGCTACAAGCTTGGCCTTTGGGCTGATCGCATCGACGTTGCTGGTCTTGCTCATGGTACCATTGCTGTACCGATTCTATGTGGCCCTTACCTTTACGAACGAAGAGATGTTAGGAAAGGGGCAAAAAGAAAACCTCGCCGCTTAACGGGCGAGGTTTCTGTTGCATGGTCGCTTTAGGATCGCGAGTGCCTTTAGTTGTTCTTAAGGCCTTCGATCATCTTGATGAAGCCTTCTCGTTCGCCGGCTACTGTTTTCTTGGGGCCGGTCATTTTGATGAAGACCGTATCACCGGTATCGAGTTCAAGGATAACGCCGAGCATAGCGTGGTTCTCAATCTTCTTCATCGGGCCGGGGGCGAAAGGTCCACCACCCATCGATTCCTTGTAGGTCCCTTCAAGCTCGACGATGTGTGCGATCGTCTTGCCGATTTCCTTCTTCTCAATCTTCGCATCGGACTTCTTCAACCCATCGAATTGGCCGATCCAACGGGTGATGTTCGCTTCGATTCCGCCCGAAGCGCTCATGATCGTCACGCGCGATGTGTCTTCCCCCTCAGCAGGTGCACGGAATTCGTATTCGATAATGTTCGACTTGGGTGGAACGGTTTTCCAAGAAGCTGGTTTTTCAACCACGACTTTGCCACCCGCGAGCTTTAACGCTTCGCCCTTGGCTTCAGCTGCTGGTTTCGACGGTGTGTCTTGGGCCAACAAGCATGGGGTGACGAATCCCGCAACAACGGCTGCAAGAAGCAGCGGGCTTGTGCGACGAACTAAGGAACTAAGCCGGAAGCTTGATCGCATAAAACGAATCTCCACGATTAAATGAACTAAATTGGAAAATTGCCAGATTGGTAAATCGCAAAAGCGAGCGTAACGACACGCTCTGGGGACATCATCAGAATAGCAACCTATCAAGTCGCCTGCCCGCGTTGAAAAGCAACGTAAGGTCGGTGGGCGATCGAGTTAGGCTATTGGTGTAGTCGATTCAGCTAATAGACTACCAAAAAAGGTGGATTGGATCAGCCAAGAACCGGTTGCACCGGGGTGAAATTGGTGGGAGAGAGGGAAATTTAGGGTCGGAAACCTGCTCGGAAATCTGTTCGAGGGTACACTGTGGGGTCGAACTAGGATCTTCGCACACGGCGGAGAATTTATCTTTTGGGCCTTTAAAACGTTTGAGTATGCCGATGGATTATCGACCGCAGACGATCGACGCGCCGTTGCTTGAAGACCTCTCCGACATTTTGCGATTGGCCATCCGTGAGGATTTAGATCGCAGCGTGGATCTTACGACGATGGCGATTGTGCCCACAGGGGTTCGCGGATCGGCGGCCCTTATCTCACGCTCTGCCGGAGTTGCAGCGGGGATCGATTTGATCGATGAAATGATCACGGAATTAGACGCTGGGATTCAGTGGGATCAGCGTGTCGGTGATGGAGAGGCGATCGGACCTGGGCAAGTCCTCTCGGTTTTGCATGGCGAAGCGAGGGACTTGTTAACTTGCGAACGGACGATTCTCAATGTCGTCTGTCGTATGTGTGGAATCGCATCATTGACCGATCAATTTGTGCGAGCGGTAGAGGGGACGAACGCCAGAGTCTACGATACACGTAAGACCACGCCTGGATGGCGACGCTTAGAAAAGTACGCTGTACGCTGTGGAGGTGGGCATAACCACCGACTTGGACTCTACGATGGCGTTTTGATCAAAGATAATCATTTGGCTAGTCGGGCTGCGAAGGACGGGGAGCTTTTGGATCCCGGTCAAGCGGTCGCGTTGGCGAAGGAGTTCGTCGCTTCAGGGGCAGTGCGCTTCGAGTATCCTCCGATGATCGAAGTCGAGATCGATCGGCTGAGCCAACTTGAGTCAGCTCTGAAAGCCAAACCGAACATCGTGTTGCTCGACAACATGACATGCGCTCAGCTTGAGGAGTGTGTGGCGATTCGCAATCGTATTGCACCAGAGGTTGAATTAGAAGCCTCGGGTGGAGTTCGGCTTTCGACGATTGGGGCGATCGCTAGAACAGGTGTCGAGAGGATCAGCGTCGGAGCGTTGACACATTCGGCGATCGTTCATGACATCGGTCTCGATTGGCAGCTCGGTAGCAATTAATCCCCGCAAGCAATCACATACTTTTCGAAAGGCAAGCTTGGAATGAGTACACATCGATTTGATCACAAGAAATTCCGCGTGAAGGAAGGGGATTCCGTCAAGCTTTCGAAGATATCGACGAAAGCAGGAGATGAGTTCGGTGGAAAAACGCAGGGAGTCGAATCCTTGGAGCAAGACATTGCGAGCTTGCAGCAAACCCAAGATCGATTGTTTGCGTCGAACTCGCGATCGTTGTTGATCATCCTTCAAGGGATGGATACGTCTGGTAAGGACGGAATTATCCGGCATGTGTTTCGTGGCGTGAATCCCCAGGGATGTCGCGTTCACGGTTTTAAGGCCCCAAATAGCGAAGAACTCGAACACCACTTTCTCTGGCGTCCGATGCGATTTTTGCCTCCTAAGGGGATGATCTCGATTTTCAATCGCTCCTACTACGAAGAAGTCTTGGTGGTACGGGTTCACCCGAATTTTCTCGATGCCCAAAATTTGATGCCATACAAGAAACTCTCCGACTTATGGAAGAGGCGTTACGAAGAGATTCGGATGTTCGAGAAGACCCTAACCGAAAGTGGCACCTCCGTCCTGAAGTTCTACTTGCACATCTCGCGGGACGAACAACGCAAACGATTGCTCGAACGGCTTGAGACACCTGATAAGCATTGGAAGTTCAATGCGGGTGATTTGGCCGAACGCAAGTTGTGGAAAGAGTATCAAGAGGCTTTTGAAGATGCGATGGAAGCGACGTCGACGAAGGCTTCACCGTGGTATGTGATCCCTGCTGACGATAAGTGGTATGCGAGAGCAGCGGTTGCTGATTTGATTTCCGGGCATCTGGATTCGCTGGAACTCGAGTATCCTAAGGTCAGCCCAGAGGAGCTTGCGAAGTACTCCGGGTACGTTTCCGAACTCAAGCAGGAGTCGACATCAACGACATGAGCGACTTGATCGAGATTGTCGATGGGCCGATCGAAGTAGATCGCATCATCGCGCAATGCCAAGAGGCTCGCAGTGGGGCCATTTGCGTTTTCATTGGCACGACTCGCCAGTTCACTAAAGGTGTGGAAACGGAGTATCTTGAGTACGATTCCCATCGCGAGATGGCACTTGCACAAATGAGACTCCTGGTGCAAGAAGCACGAAAGCAGTGGCCGTTAAACCGTTGTGCAGCGGTCCATCGTCTCGGTAGAGTCGATATCGCGGAGCCAAGCATCGTTGTTGCCGTGAGCTCTCCGCATCGCAAGGAGGCATTCGAAGCTTGCGAGAGCCTTGTCGATCGAATCAAGAAAGATGTTCCGATTTGGAAGCGGGAGTACTACAAGGACCAGCCCGCTCAGTGGGTTCACCCGACGACGGATGCTTAGCAATTGTAGCGGAGCCGCGCAAGCAGCCCGGTGAGTGGTAATCGCACTGCGCACAGGAAGCCTGCGTTAATACCGCTTTCAATTTCTCTAGCGTAGCTGCGCAAGTAGCCCGGTAACTCTAGCGGTGCCGCGCAAGCGGCCCGGTGTTTGAATTACACGGCTCAAGGCCATCCGAACGTTGAGCCAATTAGGCCCTATGACGTTGTGGGAATTGAATTACGGGCGGAATGGGTAGATATGAATGCATCGAGCGGAGAACACGGAGGAGGGCCGCTGGCACCTTCTCAAGGGTTATTGCGAGGCTTGCGAGATCTTTCGAGGCGATGATGCTTTTCTGGACGCGTGTGCATTCCCCATCGTAAAGCTTCGTCTTGATCGTAGCGTTTGTTCAGCGTCAGAGCGGTTAAGGCTTTGGCCAGTTCGAATCCGAGATAGAACGAGTGTGACACATCCACGTTGCTCGATTCGGGCATTCGAAGCAATTCATCCATCATAAGAAACGGATCGGTGCCTTGGATATGTACCCCCGCGCTCATCAGATGAATCTTTTCCCCATCGTGGCAGATACGATAGTTGTTGTCTTTTATCTGAGCAGCCATGTGCTCGAGCGATTCGGGGGTAGGGGAGACGTTCGAGGGATCACGAAGCATGATCAAGCGTTCTTCGAGATGTTTGGGGGGGAGTCGATGCCGAACGGCGTATTCGACCAACCGGCGGGCCAAGTCGCATTCCTTGACCGACGATTGCGCCCAAGTGATAACCTGTGTCGTTAAGACGCTGTGGATTTGAAGTTCGGCGCAGATCCCAAGCAGAACGGTATTGATGGCCGCCGAGTCGCCATCGGTAAGCTCGGTTACGTTTCCTATTCCCATCATCATGGCTGCTTCGGGGAATAGCTCACGGGTCTCCATGTATCGCTTGAGGGATGCTGCGAATCCAAAACCGATCGGTTCGAGGATAGGATCAAGTCGAATTGCAACTCCACGATCGAGGAGGAACTCAGCGGTACGAACCATCGACCCACGATAATCCTCTGGCGTATCGGGAACGACGACTACTTCTACCCCCCAATCGACGGCTCTCTCGCAATTCGAAGAGTTCACCGATAGGACCAGAGTCGCACCTCCCTTGACTGCGTGTTCGACTTCCCAAGGATCAAACGTATCGATCGATACGGCGATCCCTTCGTCGGTCAGTGCTCTGACTCGCTCTGTTACTTCATTCCATCTCATACCTGGTTCGCAACCAAGATCGATACGATTGGCACCCATCGCCGTAAGCCTTTTCGCTTCGGTGATGAGTTGATCGATCGAGAGTCTTGGAGCGTAGTTGATCTCTGCGATGATCTCAATTTGATACTCGCCGTAGTCGGCTGATCGAAATCTTTTTTTACCGAAGAGAGTGGGCAAATCACGCACATCTTTCGGTCCACATTCAACCGGAATCGCAATAGCCTTGCGTATCTCATCGATATGAGGAAGGAGATATCCAGGGAGTAAGACTTTGGTAGCTTCTGATGGAATTTTCAAATGGCGCATCAACCACTTGGGAGTCATCAATGCGGCGACGGTGATCGGAAGAACGTCGATGCTGTAGAGGAAGCCATGTTGATCAGCGAGTTGATGAACGATCTCTCGAACGGCGCTCTCAGCAAGGCGTCCCGTCACGAAGTGAATCGATTCCGTTGAGTTGGATTGCATCTCTTTAGCGTTGGTTTGCATCGTGTTGCGTTCAAACTTTTTTTAAAACTTCCATGCATCGAGCTTGCTGTGCCCTATTGACCCGTCGGATAGTTTCCGCGAATATGACAGGTGCGAGAAGCACTAATGGAACAAAAGCTTGGATGCGTTTGTTTCGTGGCCGGTGTTTCTCGTTTTTTTTTGCATTGACCGAACCTACATTAGGGTTCGACGTTGCCAAAAAACTTCATCGTTCATAAGCCGCAAACGCTATATGACGTGAAATACATTGTGATCGCCATTGCTCGTTCTAGCAATCCAGCACCATCAACGACGAGCCCGCACCAGACGAATTGATTCATGCACAACGACGAACCAGACCGTAGCGATGAGACTCCTGTGGTCATTCCCGTTTTGCTGGAAGATGCATGGTTCTTGGTCGTTAACAAACCAGTCCACTTGCTCACCCAAGCCCCGGATGGGATTCCAAGCTTGCAAGCTCAACTCCTTGCTCAGTTTTCTCGAGAAGGGGGACCGAAACCATTCATCGGAATACCCCATCGACTCGATCGGATGACAAGTGGCGCAGTGGTGATAGCTCGCAACCAAAGAGCATTGCGAAGACTCTGCGATCAATTCGCCGCACGGACTATCGACAAAATCTATCTCGCATGGGTTCATGGAACACCAAAGCCATCCGATACCTTTGTCGATTCGATGCGCAAGGTCGAGAATGAACCTCGCGCGGAGATTGTCGATCCGAGCGAAGAGGGGAGTCGCACTGCCTCCCTATCGTATCGGGTACTCGGTACGCGAACCGGATTGAACGGACAGAGCGAGTCGCTCGTCGAAGTTCAGCTTGGGACAGGTCGCATGCATCAGATACGTTTGCAGTTCGCCAGTCGAGGATACCCCATTCTCGGGGACAGCCTCTATGGAAGTGAGGTTAGTTGGGGGGACAGGCCGGAGTATTTTCGAGAATCGCCGATGGCACTCCACGCTGCTACGTTGTCGTTCGCTCACCCCAAAACGGCAGAGCGGATTCTCGTTCGGGCCCCGGTGCCCGCTGGGTATCCCTGGGGAACGCTAGCCGAAGAATTTTCTTGCGCTCGGGGTGGTGATGGAAATGGAAACTAAGTTTCCGATTGATCGAAAGAAATCCGCGCCGATTAGGGGCGGTTTTCACTTCGAATTCCCATGCTAAGGCTGAACCTTTGGGGATTTTCGTGGTCTTGTATCGTTGGTGTGGCACACTATGACTTGGCTTGGCACACCATGTGCTGTACAGTGTTGACGTGCCAAGGGCATGCCAACTTTACAAGATAGCCATCGGCTTGGATGTTATTCCCTGAAGGAGAAATTGCGACATGGGACATGCAGCAGAGTTTTCGGATACCAGTTTTGACAGCGACGTTTTGAATTCCAAGGAACCAGTCCTCGTGGACTTTTGGGCAACTTGGTGCGGCCCATGTCGCCAAATCGCTCCATTGATCGACGAACTGGCGGTTCAGTACGCAGGGAACGTCAAGATTGGGAAAGTCAACGTGGACGACAATCCAGAGCTTTCGACCAAATACGGGATCAACGCTATCCCAACCTTGCTGTTGTTCAAGGGTGGTGAGATCATCGAGCGATTCCAAGGAATCCCTCCCCGCGCGAAGCTTGAAGCTGCTTTGAATTCCGCCGCTGAGTAGTTTTGATCGCGGTGCACGGTCAGAAGCCAATCAATAACACCGAAGGTTGATCCCTTCGGTGTTTTCGTTTTTGCCCTCGGCTTTTGGTCGTAGAGTTGATTAGTTCTACGTATCCCTGAACCCCTAATGGATTGAGCCAGCGATCGCTAGTCGTAGCTCAGGTCTTAGCTGGCGATCACGCGGTGCAAGACTTCACCAGCCACATCGGTCAGTCTGAAATTTCGACCGTTATATGGGTATGTCAATTTCTTGTGATCGATCCCAAGCAGGTGTAGGATCGTAGCGTGCAGATCGTTGAGGTGCACACGATCAACGGCAGCTTTGTAGCCGATTTCGTCAGACTCTCCGTAGGAGATGCCACCTTGCGCGCCGCCTCCGGCGAGCCAAGCGGTGAAGCAATGTGGATTGTGGTCGCGGCCAGGTTTGCCACCGAGTTGAGCGATTGGTAAGCGTCCGAATTCGCCGCACCAGATGACAAGGGTATCTTCAAGCATTCCGCGTTGGTGTAGGTCTTCAAGCAACCCTGCAACAGGTCTGTCGGTTTCATCGGCGAATTGCTGGTGATTGCCCGCGATGTCAACGTGACCGTCCCAGGATCGTTCGTTCTCCATTCCACCGGAGTAGATTTGAATGAAGCGAACGCCCCGTTCGAGGAATCTTCTTGCCATCAAGCACTGCCGAGCGACGTGATCGCACTTTGGATCTCCGATCCCATACAGCTTATGGATATGTTCTGGTTCGTCGGAGATATCGATCGTCTCAGGAGCTCGGCTTTGCATTCGGTAAGCCAGTTCAAAGCTTTCGAGTCTAGCCGCAAGCTCGGAATCGGAAGCGTGGGATTCGAGGTGGAGTCGATTGAATTCAGCAAGTGAATCGAGCTGCTGTCGTTGTGTGGATAAAGATAGGTTGGGTGGCAGTTGCAGGTTCTCGATCGCATCGCCGGTGGGTTTTAGGTAGGTCCCTTGGTACACACCGGGCAAGAAACCAGCGGACCAGTTTGCGGCGTGTCCTTTGGGCAATCCGCGACCTTTCGGATCGCTCATCACGACGAAGGCGGGCAAGTCGCTACTTTCGGATCCAAGTCCGTAGGTAACCCAAGAACCTACGCATGGAAAGCCCATACGGGCCATTCCGGTGTTGATTGCAAAGAGAGCAGGGGAGTGGTTATTCGATTCCGTGTATCCGGAGTGAATGAATGCCATTTTGTCGACGTGGTTCCCAAGGTTAGGGAAGATCGAGGAGACCATTTTTCCGCACTGCCCTCGAGGAGTGAACTCGAAAGGAGATTTCATCAAGTTCCCAACGGCATGCTGAAAGAAACCGGTAGTGTTTGAAAACGAAGCATCAAACTCTTTGATCGACTTCCCGTCCGCTTTGATCAACGATGGTTTGTAATCCCACGTATCGACTTGGCTTGGGCCACCGTTGACGAAGATCCAGACGACTCGTTTTGCTTTAGCTGGAAAATGAGGTTCGCGAGGGGCAAGCGGACTCTTGGCCCGGTCCCCTAGTCCATCGGCGCGAGCCATCGTCAGACCGCCATGCTGTTGCAGTAAGGCTTGGAGACCAAGCCAACCGAAACCGCAACCAGCACGCTGCAACCAAGCTCGGCGAGTCTGGGCCCCTAGGATCGCACTGTATGAAACCGAGTGGTTTTGAGTTGTTCTATTCATGGGTTTTGAGATGTCGCTTTGGTCTTCTTTGAACTGAAAATTATCGACGAATCCAATGGCAAGCTTTTCGGTGGCTTAGTCTACATAGAGAAATTCATTAAAGCAGAACAGGACTTGGCATACATCGGCGAAAGCCATTTGTTCTGCATTCGCTGTTGCTGGTTGGTTCGATCGATCGCGAAGTGCATTTTGAAAGAGCGAGTCTGCCAGAGCGCGTTCGCGATCGGATGGTTCGCGGGAAAGAACCCGAAGAAAAACCTCTCGGACACGATCCGGGTTTGCGTAAGTCTGCGAAGCGAGCGCTTCGGCGGCTTGCCTAGCGATCGGATTGTTCATCAAAGCTAGAGCTTGAGGTGCCACCGTGGTGGCTTGTCGTTGCCCGATACTGACGAGATGTTCGGGCCAATCGAAAAGCATCATCATGGGGATCAACTGACTTCGCTTGATGAAGAAGTAGATACTTCGACGTTTCATGTTGTAGTCGAGGGATCCTGGGCCGTACATGGATTTGTCCAGCAAGCCGGAGGTGCTGAGCAAGGCGTCGCGAACCGCTTCGGCTTCGATGCGCCGGGGGCTTCGATGCCAAAGCAGTTTGTTGTCGGGATCGACTTTCGTGCGTGGATCGGCGTGAACGCGATTGCCTTGCATGTAGGTCTGACTGGTAAGTATGGTTCGATGAAGAGACTTGATGCTCCAGTTGTTTTCTACAAGTTGGCTGGCGAGCCATTCGAGAAGTTCTGGGTGGGTTGGTTTCTCGCCCGTGGTACCGAAATCGTTAGGGGTAGAGACTAGTCCTCGTCCGAAGTGATGAAGCCAGATGCGGTTTGCCATCACGCGAGCGGCAAGGGCACCTGCACCGGAGTCCACATCGGTGAGCCAGAGTGCAAGGGCTGCCCGCTGATAGCTTGATTTGGGGTTTGATCGTGATTGATCCCAATGCAAGGCTGGTTCGTTGCGGGTGCGACCGAGGAATACCTCGGGGACGCCGGGGGAGGCGACGGAAACCTTTTGCGCAACATCACCGCGTCGCAGGATATGAGTTTGCGGATAGAAGTGAGGGTAGCCGCGATCGTCGGCATGGTGAGGAAGATGCGGTTCACCTTCCGTAGTCACCAAGACGGTCGCGAGCTGAACCGGTGGGCCTTTACGCACAAGCTCGGCGATGGACTTGTCGAGTTCGTTCCATCGGTTCGAGATGGACTTGTGCCAAGTCATTAGCGGTGGCCATTGTGGGGATTCTTTAAGTGTTGCGACGAGCTGCTCATCGGATTTCCCTTCGGATTCCATTTTGATCTTCTTCGAAAGCTCGGCGATGGCAGCTAACACGTCGGCCGGAGGTTCTTTACCACCGACTTCTACCGGTGGTTGCGTTTGCGAGGAGGCCGAGAAGCGAATACGACCGATGATGTGTTTTGAGTTCGGATGATGGAAGCGTAGAGTTAACCGCAACGTATCGCCGGGTTGCAGTGAGGAGGCAGGGTCGTTGGATGGTTCGGGTAGGAAAACCACTGCGGCTTGGCTTTTGCCTATTTGCCCATCGACTGCCCAGCCTGAAACGAGATCCGAATCGAGGGAGGCGGCGATTGAGAGACTATCTCCATTTTGCTGGTGTGTAGCAGCGGGTTTCGATAGTTCAAGTTTCCGTGGTGCCTTGCCTTCGGAGAGGATTTCTGCGGTGAGATTTCCGAGAGCGAAATTACCGTTGTCAGCGCGTCCGGGGCCACTTCGAGGCAGCGATGAATCTGCTAAGGCTTCGATCCGCAGAGCGCGGGTGGCAGGGCCAGCGATTTTGGATTCGAAGGTAAGAGTTTCTCTTGCTGGAGCGTTTCCCGACGCGAGGAACGACCCATCGGGCTGCGCAATATAGGTGCTTGCGTTCTCAGTTGTGAGGTTTCCTGAGAGGACATTCCAAGGGCCGGTAAGAGCGGTGGGGTCGTCGTTTGCTGAGCGTTTCAGGAAGTCGAGAAGTTCTAGTGGCAGGCCATTTTGTTCGAAGGTATCGCGGTCCACTTTCGCTTGGGCGAGTGTTTCGTCGTATTGCACTCGCCGTTTTGCGTTTTCTTCGGGGCTGAGGTCAAAGGTCTTCTCAGAGCGGATCGCGGCGGTGAAGGTGGACGCGAATCGGTAGTAGTCTTGTGCGGTGATCGGATCGAACTTGTGATCGTGGCAGCGAGCACAACCGATAGACAAGCCCAAGAAGGAGACTCCGATAGTCGCAGTCATATCATCGAGTTCGTTGTACCGGGTCGACTCGAACTCAGTTTCGGTAAGTTGGGTTGGGAAAGCGCCTGCACCAAGGAAACCGGTTGCCATCCAAGCTTGCGGGTTGTCCGGTTGAAGTTCATCACCAGCGAGTTGCCATTGAGCGAATTGGTTATAGGGGAGATCGTTATTGAAAGCGCGAATTAGGAAGTCGCGGTAGTGGTAGGCGTTTGGTCGATTGTAGTCTTGTTCGTAACCGAAGCTTTCCGCGAAACGGACCACGTCCATCCAATGGCGTGCCCAACGTTCACCGTATTCGGGGCGATTCAATAGTTGGTTAACGAGTTCTTCCCATCCCTGTTGAGAGATCGAGTTCGGAGAAGACTCAGATGCTTTGTTATTGGAACCCTTTGTGGGAGTTATCAGAGCGAGGGCTTGTTGAAGTTCCGTCGGGGAAGGGGGGAGTCCGAGGAGATCGAACCAGAGGCGACGGACGAGTGTTCTTGGATCGGCGGTAGGTGCTTGGTAGATATTGTTTGCAGCGATTGCCGAGAGGATCCATGCGTCGACTGGGTGAGTGTTTTGTGGGGAGGATGCGATGGTAGGTGGAGTAGGATTTTTCAGTGGCTGGAGAGACCATAGCTGACGACCGGATTGGATATCGGGTCCTTTGGTTGAGGGGGGGGCTTTTCCGGAGCGAGGGTCTGGAGCGCCGAGTTTGATCCAACGCTCGAAGTCTTCGATAATGTTGCCCGGAAGTTTCCCGGCGGGTGGCATTTCGTATTCTTCGTAGCGAATCGCCTTGAGGATCAAACTGTTGAGGGGTTCGGAGGGATCGAATGCAGGTCCGGAGTCGCCACCACGAGCGATCCCTTCGCGGCTATCGAGCCAGAGGTTTGCTTTAAGGTTGCCATCCCGTTTCGCTTCGTCGGAGTGGCATTTCAAGCAATGTTCGACGAGAACGGGTCGGATTTTCGATTCGAAGAAAGCGATGTGTTCGGGGTTGTTGGTGGGGGGGGTGTTGGGAGCGTCGGGCTTCTCTTGAGCGAGGGATGATTGCAGGAGCATTGAAAGAGCTGCGATGCCCAGCAGGGATGGGAGAGTCGAATGCATAAGAGTCACGGTGGTGTTTTATAGGGGAGGGGTGTTTGGGGGCGGGAAGGAGGCCGAGCGTATTGTTCCAGACGCTTAGACTTTGTGCATTTAGTTTAGCACATACAACGGTAGAAATCGCGGCGAATCCTCGGAGAGCTAAGGGTAGCGGAACGCCGATGTAAGGGCCGCTTGCGCGTCACCGCTAGAGTCACCGGGTCGCTTGCGCGTCACCGCTAAAGTTAGTCAATGTCCGCAGTTCCTGCGATAGCGGAGTGCTTGAGTTGCGCGATGCACGACTCGGTCGGGAACAAGAGGAATGAGTACTCTCTGGATCGCAACAGCGATAGTTGCTGCCCGGAACGATGGTGCTGCCGCAATCGCTCAAATTGCCCTTGCGAAATCGATGCTGTTGCGATCCGAATCTGACTTCGCAACTGCCGCATTTGATGATGCCACAGTTTCCTGCTCCCGTCCTTCGGCAATGTTTGCAAAAGTAAATGATGCGCATCGAGCAATCGCTGATGCTCATTATCCCCCGCATCGAGAAACAACTCGGGACGCGACCGCATGTCGTGCATCTGATCCGCAAGCCGCTTTCGATCCTTGGTCTGTGATGTCAACTCCCGAACCAAATCCTCAGCATAAGGCAATCTCAAGGTTGCTGTCGCAATAGCATAACTGGGTGATTCAATACCCAAGAACCTTTCGATCAAACGATCTGTCAGCCGATCGTATAATCCTCCACCAATACCATGCACAAAACCTTCGGCGACGAATACTCGTAGAAACAACGTTGTCATCAAAGCCCGCGGCCGAACGCAAACGCCTTGAGCTATCCACTCTTCAATGCACTCCCGCAACCGACTCTCGGATGCGTCGCATCGCAATGTCCAATTCAATTGCTCCGCAGTTCCCCCTGATCCTAAGACATAACCTCCATGGGTCCTGCGAACCCATAGGCGACTTCGACTCGAATCGCTTTGGCGATAAAGCCAAAATGGTAGCTCTACCCAGTCGGATTCCCGATGAAGCGACGGAACGGGTTGACCGGCGTTATGGACGTTGTACTCCCGCCGGTAATCGGCCAAACATTCGTTGTATAGATCGTGCAACTTGTTGGTTTGTTCAATACAGTGAACGACAAAATCTATCCAAGCCCCAGTTTCGCAAATGCGACTCATAGGAATTTCTAAGTTGCATATACCCGCTTGAACTTCAATTCGATGGCGTGCTTGCGATAAGGCGATCGCTGCATTTAAACCCTCGGAACACTCTCGCAAATAGTTGCAAAACGGAACCACAATGGGGTGCTCAATACCCAATGTCTTAAGCGACCGTTGTACCTTTCCAGCAAATGCATCGAGCTCTACGGGATCGATACTGTGGAAATGCCAAGGCTTGAGAAGACTTCGATCGGTCGAGGATTGGAGAGGAAGCGGCATCGTTTCAGCGGAGAACTTTGAAACACCTTCGCTTGCACGAACGGGCACTCGTATCGATGTCGCCTTTGCAAGATCGTGATCGATGATCACGTGCAAGCTCGTTGCAGGGGCGTCGTTGTCGCGAAGCTCCTTGGCAATGGAGTCGAGATAGAAATTTTTAAACCATACTCCGGGATGGAACGCTTCAGGTTGATGCCCTCCTACGATCCACCGACCTTGGGCAATCCCATCGGCTGTGTCAAATCGATCGGGTGAGTGTTTAGCTCGACCGGATGGCGTAAAGCCTGGGATATAAGATCGTACGTAGCCTAAGGCGGCTTGTGCTATCTCTCGGCGAGCGCGCTCTCGCAGGGTGAGAACCCACGTCGAGGAGGTTGCATTCGAAGATGAGTGAGCATTCGATGTGTGGTGCTGAGCGTAGAGGCTGTCGAGCCACTTGGAACGAGGCGGGACAATGAGGGCTTGATTGTCGTCCGCCGGTGCTTTGATATGCCCCCAATCGATCTCGTTTTGTTCCAACGCTGGCCCCGCCACCTCTAGCAGCACTCGGTGCCGCAACCACTAACCGCTGAAGGCTTGGGCAACTCGTAGCCTCTGGCTTGCATGGCCAAGATGCTCTCGTCGATGACTTGGTTGTAGTGATTCAAGCGAACACCGCCATCATCAAGTGCACCACCGAAGGATCTTGCAAGATCCAGATAGATTAGAGGAACAGGGATCTCGAGAATATTCAACCCGAGCATCGCCGCTTGGGCCCACAACTCCAGTGGCATTGCGTATCCGTCGATGGTGATTCGCAATTGTTCCAAAGCGGATACTCTGTAGGCTTTGAACCCGCAGAACGCATCGGTCAGATTCCAATGGAAGGTGTCATTCAGACGCTTCGTTACGGTACGATTGATGAACAATCGCTCGGGGGGCGGCAACGAGTCACCTGCGTAGGTTTTCAAGTATCGCGATCCGGATACGATGTCAGCGTGCTTGCAAGCTGTAACGAACCGTGGGATCCGTTTGGGTTGATGTTGGCCATCGCAATCGAGCGTTACGATGATCTCGTAACCTTCTTCGATGGCATACTGGAAGGCGGTTTGCAGTGCAGCACCGTAGCCCCGGTTCTTCGGGTGATGAAGCACGGTCACGTCGCGGCGTTTATCGAGCAGATCCGAGGTGCCGTCCGTTGAGCCATCGTCAACTGCGAGTACATCCGGGGCGTAGCGCACTACTTCGTCCAAGACGCCATCGACACTCTTCGCTTCGTTGTATACAGGGATTGCAGCCAGCCAGCGTTTCATAACCCAAACCGTTCCGTTAGAGGGACTAGTAACCTGACCATTGTAGATGCCAGGGGGCTAGGGTCAACGATCACCGCGCCGCATTGCGGATTCCTGGGGTGCTACTTTGTCGATGATTCGGATTGCGGAGACTTTAGCAGCGGGGAAAAGGTGGCTGGGCCCCAAACAAGCGTCTGAGTCGCTCATTCCGGGTGCTTGTTCTCGATCATCGTTGAGGTACGGATTGTCCAGGGTCACCAATTCGCTTAGTTTTGGAAGTCTAAGCCACTGAACGCTTCCGTCGCTGAAGAGGATATTCACTGCCCGGCGACCATGCATTTCAAAATCCGAGTCGAGCGATTCTTTGGATCCGGCAGGGACAGGAAGCCGATCGCCGATCCAAGCAATTCGCCTGGAGGATTGAGAATTAGGCGGTGCGTATTTCCCACCGATCAAGGTTCCCATGTGGTAAGCGTAGTCTCCACCCGCGAGGAATCGCCAGACTTGCTGTTGCTCCCGACCGGCAATGAGATAATCCAGAGATGTCGGTACGTTTGCCATCCAATTGGGGGCAGGCTCAGAGGGGCATTGCAACCAACGTTCGGTTTCGAGAAGCTCAAGGTCTCTTAATCGGATCGCATAGACACCAGCGAAGGAAAGAGGGCTGTTAGGTTCGATCCCTGGAAGTCGGTGGGCTGGTTGAAATTGTGCGAAGGTTCGAAGCGCATCGCCGATGTGCCGAAGGTTCTCTGCGCATTCCTGTTGACGTGCGACTTCTCTCCAATGAAGCAACCCCGGGAGCAGGAATGAGAGGAAGACGATTCCAACTGCGAGGGCAACGAGGCTATCGAGCCATGCGAGTTGGATCCCAAAGGGTGCCGATGCAGGTTCGGAGTTTCCGCTCTGCGAGTGATCACCAACAGCGGAGAGAGAATTGGAACCACTGCTGGCGGCTTCGTTCGGTGTGTTCGCGGTGTTTGATACATCTCGATCAGAGGTCTTGGAACGATCGAGTTTTGCGATCATCGCCATGGTCTCTTCGATAAGACCTTCTCGAAAGCCCTCTTGGCTCGCGTCATCGATTAAGTCGCTGGATGCGTCGTTAAATGAGCTGGATAAATCGTTCGATGGCAGTGAGTCGTTGGGGTTTTGAGCATCGTTGGATTCGCGAGTTCCGTCTGCATTGCCTTCTTCGAGAAGTTCGTCTGCGAAGGGTTCGAGCATGGAGCGAAGATCGCTCAAGCGTTGCATCAAGGCGTCAGACTTGGCCAGTTGGTCTTCAATAGCCAGCGACTCCTCATCGGACAGGGCGCCGAGGAGGTAGCCGAGCAGCGTTTCGTCTGAAGGGGGCAGTGGGTCTGGACGCATGTAGAGTCACAACGGGGGTTTGGTTCGCGAGGCGATCAATACCACGAGGCTCAATGGAACGTTACGAAACCTCGTTCTCTTGCATACGCAACCAAATCTCATTGAGTTTGCGCATGGCGGTAAAAACTCGACTTTTTACCGTCCCGACCGGAATATCGAGGATCTCGGCGATATCGGCGTATTTAAGACCTTGATAAAACGCCAACTGGATAAGTTGTTGGGTTTGTTCGTTGAGTTGAGAGACGGCCAAACGTACTCGAGAATTGGTTTCCGATCGCAGTGCAATTTCTTCGGGAGTCGCTTCGCGAGACGGGATCCGCCCTGCAAGTGCTTCATCGGCCTCGTTCTGCTTGGATACACCATCGAGACTAGTGGCTTGATGACGTTTGTTACGACGCATGAAGTCGATCGCTTTGTTGCTCGCGATCGCGTAGAGCCAAGGTCGGAATCGCTTTCCGGGTTCAAATTGGCTAATACGCAAATGAACGCTCAAAAAGGTGCCTTGGAAAACGTCTTCGGCATGCTGAACGCTTCCGAGAAATCGGCGTAAGAATGTAAAGAGTTCACGTTCATAGCGCCGCATGAGGGCTTCGAAATGCTCTGGCCGTTGCTCGTGCAGATACCTATCTACAAGCTGCTCGTCGGTCCATTGGACGAACCGGCATTCCTGCGAAAATCCGGATTCCGGGGAGGAGATACTTTCCTCGATCGAGTTACTTTTCGCAGACTGCATAGGAATTGCTTTCCAGGATATCCACACGTAGTCGAGTTGAAGGTCAAGTTCTCCGGACGGATTCTCAGGTCAGATTCGAACGTCAAACACGCACGTTCATGAAAAACTGACGACTGCTTCCGGCCGAGCCTTTTCGACGGAGTAAGTTTACCGGTAGTTCCCGGAAAAAGTCAAAGAGCGTTCACTGGAAATTCATACCGGAACGACCAAACGTAACGATTTCGCTTGAATTGCCGACTTTGATGCAGCTTGCTAGGTGGGCAAGACATTGGATTCCCCGAAGGACTCTTGGAGTACGTCGGGAGAAAAATGGCCGAAACGGAAGGATTTTCCGGTGCGAAGATTGATCATCGTCAGGACGGCTGGGGCGAAGAGCCCGGGGTCGACTTTGTAGAAGTCATAGCCGTAGGCTTTGAAGGTTTTTGCAAAAGGTTGGCCGCAATCGCGGGAGGAATTGCTCGGGACTTTGGGGCCCAGTGTGACGAGTTGGTCGTCTGAAGCATCGACCCACAAGGTAACATGTCCACCGTAGAGGATCGCATCGTTGGTTCGTCCGATACCGGTCGCAAAGTCTTTTGCGACGGGAGGAATGGGGGCCGAACCGACTCCTGAGCGAATTTGATTCAGGTCAAAATCGAGTTCAAAGAGTTTGTGTAAAGAGGTTTCGATCGACCTGGCAACGACTTGCATGACCCCTGCAATGCTGCTTGTAGAAGCGACACAGAGGACGAGTTTGGAGGTCTGGACGTTGCATTCGGATGCTATTTGCTCGGTGATTTCATCAGCAGGAAGTTCATCGCTTTCCAACACACCAACGGCACTCTTGGAGTGATCGCCAATGACAAACCGATCCAACACCGCTTCTTTACCCCGCTTGGCTCGCATGGGACCGGATCCCATGGCGAAGTATTTACCGTGGGAGATTTTCCAACCGGCGTATTGGCTTGCCATGCACGCTTTCAATGGTGAATCGGTGGAGACCAGAAGTTGTGGGCCGTTCCAAATAGCACGATCGGCTGCCGTAAGCTGAACGTTAGCACTTAGTCCCATGCAGATCTTGGAAAGAGCTAACCCGGCTTCGATTCCTCCCGAAACATTACAACCGAAATCGATGACTCGAGCACCGTTTTGGAGAACGTGCGTTTTTACTTGTAGGTCATCTTCGTTGGCCACGACCTGTTGCTCGATCCAATGAAGCGTTCGATCGTTAAGGGACGTGTAAGTGGCCATCGATGGGTCTTAAAAGTGTGAAGTCAAATATGGATTCGGTCAGGTAACACGGTCAAGTAACACGGTACGGAAATCGGTCGAAGTTGACAGCGATTCTTCCGGCATTCAGCTTTCGACGGCTCATCTACGCAAAAACTTGTGACTACCGTTGGCGAGGTAGTCACAAGCGAATTGGGAGCTGAGTCGAAAGATTAAGAGTTGTTACTCTTTCGCTTCGGTGGCACCTTCGATGATGGTTGCCTTCTTCAAAACGATCGGTTCAACAGGCACGTCACTGTGTGGGCCTTTGTTCCCCGTTTTAGCTTTTGCCATCTTGTCGATGATTTCCTCACCTTTGACGACACGGCCGAAAACGCAGTAACCATAGCGATCGGCGGCATATTTCTTGTCTAGATCGCGGTTGTACTTCAAGTTGACGTAGAACTGGGATGTAGCTGAGTGTGGAGCGCGTGTGCGAGCCATCGACAGGGTCATGCGATCGTTTTTCAGGCCGTTGTCAGCTTCATTTTCGATCGGGTCATCGGTTGGCTTTTCCTTCATGTCGGGAGTCATCCCGCCACCTTGGACAACAAAGCCCGGAATAATGCGGTGGAAAATGGTTCCGTCGTAGTGGCCTTTTTTGACATAGCTGAGGAAGTTCTCAACGGTTTTGGGTGCTTCCTTCTCGAATAGTTCGATTTCGACGTCACCGAGGGAGGTTTCGATGAGGACTTTTGGGTTTTGAGCGATTGCGACTTGGCTGGCGAGAGCCAAGCACATACCCGCACCAAGCAAAGCTGCTTTGTTGCCCACCATCATGCATTGTTGGACGAGACCTGAAGCCAATTGGTGCAAATGCCCCATGTTTTGTTTTCTCCGAATTTCCTTTTTAAGAACCCGTACTAGGTTGAGGGTTGTTTCGCCTCTTCCCACTGGTGAGATATGATACCGACTTAGTTACGATGGATCGACGGCTAGTGGTTCAGTTTTACCTGCCTGTTTTCAGCGAGTTTGTTTCCATGTTTTTAATTGCTGGGTTTGAACGTCGGGGTAATTTTGCCTCGATGAGTGTAGGGGTGCTGGGGTTATGGTTGCTTTGGGCAAGCTATTCACTCAGTACGGTCTATGGGCAGGAAAGTGCAGGGACTGCCAAGCAGGATGCGACTGCGGAGGCGGTAACCGCAGCCGGGGAACTAAAACCGACGAGTCCTAAGTCGCCGATGACGATTGCGGAGCGATCGAATTTTCTGGCGACATCACGGGGCGAGGAAGTCGAAGCCTTCCTCAGTCAGCTTGCGCGAACAAGCCCGTTTGCGAAGCTGATGGAAGTAGGTCAAACGCACGAAAATCGCTCGCTGTGGGGATTGGTAGTATCGAAGGATCTAAAAGTCTCGTTGCCACTCGCCGCAGATGACCCTCGCTTGGTGATCCTGATGATTGGCGGAATTCACAGCGGGGAATGCGATAGTAAGGAGGCCTTACTGGCATTGGCTCGCGATACCGTCCAAGGTAAGCACAACGATTGGCTCGACCGATGTGTCTTGGTTTTCCTCCCGAATTTCAACGCCGATGGCAATGAACGAGTCGGTCCGATGCATCGACCTGGCCAAGAGGGGCCTGCTTTGGGGATGGGGACACGCGAGAATGCGCTAGGACAAGATTTGAACAGGGATTTCGTCAAGCTTGATACACAGGAAGTCCGTTCGCTGGTTCGTTTGATCGATGCTTTTCAAGTCGACGTCTTGTTCGACGCGCACACGACAAATGGTTCGTTGCATCGCTACGACATGACCTATGACATCCCTCACAATCCAGCAGTCGATCGCGACATGATCGGGTGGCTCAAGTCCGAGATGTTGCCAGCGGTCTCTCAAAAGATGCAAGCCCTGGGTTCGCCAATTTTTCCTTACGGAAATTTCAATCGAGATCATACCGTTTGGGAAAGCTACGGTTTTGAGCCTCGGTACAGTACGGAGTACATGGGGTTACGGGGCAAAATTGGGATATTGGTCGAATCCTATTCGTATGCGACGTATCAACGACGCATCGAAGTCAGCTATTCGTTCATCGAGGAATCGATCAGCTATCTATGCGAGAACTTTGATGCCGTTCGCTCGTTGGTTCGCAAGCCGGTCTCGACTTCTCCTAAAGGAGTGGCGATTCAAGGGGTAATCGAACCGGGTGAAGAGCGGGCAAAGGTGGCTGGCTATCGTTGGCCAGAAAAGACTACAGCCGAGAAAGCCGCAACTGAGGAAATTGCAAACGAGAAATCCACAAGCGAGCAGCAGACAAAAGAGACAAAGCCGCAGGAGGTTACCTTCCCGAGTCCGAAGGATCGCGGTCGTGTGAAGGAAATGGAGGAAACGCAATATGAAGTTCGCTTAGCAAACGTGGCGACGAGAAAACTCGAAGTCGACGCGCCGATTGCTTACCACATACCCAAGGAATGTTCATGGCTTGCGAGCCGTATTCGATTGCATGGGGTTCCGATGATCGAGGTCTCGGGCGAGGTGAAATCGGTTGTCGAGCAGTACGAAATCACCGACCGCAAAGAGCTTAACGAATTTCAGTTTCGTAAGTTATCGAAATACAGTGTGGCTTTGGAAGAGAAAGAAATGGTGCTAGGGCCAGGCTGGATTGTTCCAACCGACCATCCGTTGGGCGTGTTGGTAACCTACATCTTAGAACCTCATTCCGATGAGTCCTTGGCGATGTGGGGGTTTTTGGACCCGATGCTCCAGTCCGGTGCGGTTTACCCCATCACCCGATGCAAAGCTATGCCGAGTTTTCCAAAGGTTACGCCGCTCGAGCCCCTTGCATGGCTTGATCTAAAAGCGAGGGATATCGTTGGAGAGAAATTAACGCTTGACAAACTGTATTCGCCGAAGGACAAGGTCGCCTATTCGGGTGCACCAACGCCATTACCCCGTTGGATGCCGCATGGCGAAGGGTACATCACTCGGCGGGAGCAACGTTGGTTTCATGTCGATGCAGCTACCGGTGCCATGCATCCATGGGAAACGCCTCAACGCATGGTCGAAGCACTTTCGAAGCTTCCGGAGTTCGCGGATAACGCAGCAGCTCCTTACGGTCGTCAGATCGAACTCTTTCAAGATGGTTTGGAATCGGCGGTGATCAATCACAAGAACGATTTGTATCACTTTGATCTGTTAACCGATGCGGCCCAGCGCGTGACAAATACGCCAGAACAAATCGAGGAGTTAGTCGAGCTTAGCCCAACGCAACGACACGTCGCATACGTCCACCAACAAGACCTGTACGTTGCTGATTGTAAAACCAAGGAAGTAAAACGATTGACCGACGATGGTGGTGGGGAGATTCTCAACGGCAAGCTTGATTGGGTTACGCAAGAGGAAGTATACGGTCGAGGGCAGTTCAAAGCTTACTGGTGGAATTCCGATGGAACCAAAATCGCTTATTTGCGATTGGACGAGACACCGGTTCCGACGTTCGTGATCGATGATTCCCTTTCCTTCGCACAGAAGGTTGAGAACATGCGATATCCGAAAGCCGGACAGCCCAATCCTCGGGTTTCCTTGCATGTGGTTGATGTTCAGACGGGGGCGAAGCAAGAAGTGCCATTGAGCATTGAGGACCCTGCCGAGCGATTGGTCGTGCGCGTAGGTTGGAAGCCAGGGGTTCCCCATGCGTTGGTCTATCAGATTCAAAATCGTATCCAAAATCGGCTTGATGTGGTCCTCTATGATTGTGCAACCCAAGCCTCGCAAGTGCTTGTGCACGAGGAGTCCAAAGCTTGGGTGGATGTTATCGATAGCCCGCGATGGCTTCTCGACGGTAGTTTTATATGGGTTAGTGACAGTGGGTTGGATGGTCAATATGTCGGAAGAAGGCATTTGTATCACGTCGCAATCGATGGCACGAAACGAGCATTGACCCGAGGGGATTGGGATCTGAAGGAGATCTCAGCGATCACCGATGGAGGCAAGTACGTCTGGATGACAGCGCATCGCTCTGCACCTACGAATACCGATGTCTTGCGATTAGCCCTCGAGACAGGTGAGCTGGAATCGATGAGCGAACAGGCCGGAGCGCATCGCATCAGTGTACATCCGACCGGTAGTTACTTTATTGACAGTTGGAGCGACTTGAATCATCCGCCTGAGACTTGGCTGCGTGATCGTGAAGGGAAACCGATACGATTGCTCAGCGGATATCGCAGCGATCGATTCGATTATGTGCAAACCGTTGCACCCGAGTTGATCCGGGTTCGCGCTCGCGATGGAGAGGTGTTACAAGGCTTGCTGTACAAACCAGAGCGTCGCGATGGGGATAACACACGTCATCCGGTTGTGATGTATGTGTATGCGGGGCCGTCGGCACCGACAGTAGAAAACAGTTGGACGCATCGAAGCGATCTGTGGCATCGATATCTTACCGACCGAGGTATAGCGGTGTTGCTATGTGACAATCGCTCGGCTTTGGGCAAGGGAAATGCGGACACATGGAAGGTCTACAAGAACTTAGGTGCACTTGAATTGAGAGATCTTGAAGACACCGCAAGTTGGTTGAGTGGGCAGGACTGGGTTGATAAGGACCGGATTGGGATTTGGGGTTGGAGTTACGGTGGCTATTTCACGGCCTATGCGATGACGCATAGCAAGTTATTCCGCGCGGGGATTTCCGGTGCTCCGGTGACTGACTGGCGTAATTACGATTCGATTTATACGGAGCGTTACATGGATACTCCGCAAGCGAACCCAGAGGGTTACCAAGCCAGTTCAGTGGTTGAAGCGGCGAAGAATCTTCATGGGCGATTGTTATTGATCCATGGAGAGATCGACGAGAACGTACACATGAGCAATACACTGCAATTCGTCAATGCGTTGCAGGAAGCTGGAAAGCAGTTTGAGTTGATGGTGTACCCCAAGAATCGTCATGGAATTGTCGATCCTGAGCAGATGCAGCATCAGTATCAGATGATGACTGACTTCTTTATACGGAACCTTGGTAAGTAAGATAATTTTTCAGCTTGCTCCGGAGCAAAGAATTGTGTTGCATGAGGCGGTTTACGTAGTTGCGTAGATTTGGCTAGGATATGATGGTCTACCGGGCTTAAGTTATTTGTGCGCTTGAGGTTGCGCGGTCACCACCCTCACCCCCGGACCCCTCTCCCGCGTAGCGGCCGAG
>Ga0214163_1000283_pt1 | contig 23960 bp, 22 predicted proteins | sample LakMenepilimnion_2_FD_153001 | JGI IMG/M metagenome (GOLD analysis project Ga0214163, IMG submission 153001) | Freshwater microbial communities from Lake Mendota, WI - Practice 15JUN2010 epilimnion v4 | ecosystem: Environmental > Aquatic > Freshwater > Lake > Epilimnion/Euphotic zone | place... | reverse complement strand
CTTCAACCAGGAGATCACCTGACACTCATTCCTCTGGATTTCTCCATCGTCGTGGACATCTCCAGCAAGACTGTCAGTCTGCGGCGCAAGATCGGTGAGAAGGAATACTTCTTTAAAGAATATCAGGCTCAGGATATCTGTCTGCCATCCGCGATGAAAGTCCCTGCGGAAATGGAGATCAAAGGCAAGTCCGCCATTGCTGAGGGTAAATCGGTACTTTCGACAGATCCTCGCTACATCGACGCTGACAAATGGCTGCCCGGCAGTCGCACTGGCGTCGTCCTCCGCACACTGCCGCCTGTGGTTAATTCCGCAGCTCCCGCCCCTATCACTGCGATTGCCGCACCTAAATCCGACCTCGCGGAGCCTGCACCAGCGCAGGAATCCGGGGTTTTCCTGGAGCATAGCGACCTGGAAGAGCTTTTTACGCTCGTCCGCAATGGATCAAAACTTTACTTTGTTCGTTAACCTCAACGCATCTATTTACAAGCCATGAAACAAGTCCTGGAATTCGAAAAACCTGTCGTCAAACTTCGTGAAGAGATCGAAGAAGCGAGAAAGAAATTTGCCAGCAAGCCAAGTGACAAACTCGCGGCTCAAATCTCGGACATGGAAGCCAAGGCGGATGCTCTGCACAAAGACATTCACACCAATCTCAATCCCTGGCAGCGCGTTCAGATTTCCCGTCATATCAATCGCCCCTTCATGCTCGATTACGTGAAGCATTGCTGTGACGAATTCATCGAGGTCCATGGTGACCGCCACATCGGTGACGATCAAGCCATGCCAGCTGGTTTTGCCACATGGGGTGGTAAAAAAGTCGTCGTCATCGGTCATCAAAAAGGCCGTGACACCAAGGAAAACCTGCTGCGCAACTTTGGTAGTGCCCATCCAGAGGGCTACCGCAAAGCGCTACGCCTCATGCGCATGGCTGAGAAGTTTGGTCTACCGATCGTGACACTTATCGACACCCCAGGAGCCTTCCCTGGCATCGGTGCTGAAGAACGTAATATCGCCGAGGCCATCGCTTTTAATCTCCGTGAAATGATGACACTGCGGACACCCGTCGTGGCCGTCGTTATTGGCGAAGGTGGCTCAGGTGGCGCACTCGGCATCGGTATCGCTGACCGCGTCCTGATGATGGAAAACGCCTATTACAGCGTCATCAGCCCGGAAGGTTGCGCCGCCATCCTTTGGAAACATCGTGAGCATGCTCCTGAAGCGGCCTCAGCCCTGAAACTCAGTGCGCAGGACCTTTCCCAGCTCGGCATCATCGATGGCATCGTGCCCGAGCCTCTTGGCGGTGCGCATAATGACCATGAAGTCGCCGCTGCTGCCCTGAAGGATGCCGTTTTGGCAGCCATCACAGAACTCGAGAAGCTGCCTACTGCGGAGCTTCTGGAGAACCGCTACCAGAAGTTCCGTGCGCTCGGTAAGTTTACTGAAAACTGAGTTCACGCTCTGTTTTAAATCATACAACTCTGTCGGAAATCAGCAGCCAGGCACCCCCAAAAAACGCCGCTGAAAGTTTCCCGACAGGGTTGATTGGCGAGTTACATTCGGTGCCGGTGACGAGCAGCAATCCTAAATTCCCCGGCTGTAGGTAAAAAACTTTTTCTGTGGATACAATGTGATGACATGACCATGAACAAGTCACTCTTTGCTCTCAGCCAAATCGTCCTGGTTTTGTTTTTCGGTTTAATCGCAGCAGGTAGCCTGAATGCTCAAATCGGCCCATTGGTACGACAAGTCATCGTTGCACGTGCCGCCGGGTGGAACTCCAGCACGGCTACCCTTCAGGCCTACCAGCGTGGCTCTGCAAGTGAACCCTGGAGTCCGGTTTTCTCCCAAAGCATTCCCGTAAATCTGGGACGTTCCGGCCTCGCCTGGGGACGTGGCGTGTTTAATGCCCCTCAAAATGGCATCCCCTTCAAGGTGGAGAAAGACTGGCGTGCCCCGGCGGGTGTTTTTCAGCTGGGCTTGTTGTTTGGCTACGCCGCCAAAGCTCCATCAGGTGCCCGCTGGCCATACCATCAGGTCGGGCCTTGGGATGCGTATGTGGATGATCCCAACAATTCCTATTACAATCAGCACGTCCGCATTGATCCCCGTCAAGTGCCGCCTTGGTTCGAGAAACAAAAGATGCGTCTTGGAGACTCCGCCTACAAATGGATGCTGGAAATCCGCCATAACCAAAAACCCGTAGCTCCGGGCTATGGCAGCGCCATCTTTTTTCATGTCCGCCGTGGTCCCAATAAACCAAGTGCCGGATGCACCACCATGGACGTGGAGAATTTGGAAAAACTCATTCGCTGGCTCGATCCGAAAGCCTTTCCCCATTACGTTTTGCTGCCTAAGTCCGACTACGACTACCTGAGGGCAACCTGGGCCTTGCCTTGATTGGTGATGGAGTCACTCAAGCTGTCATCATGTGACGTTCTGCGAGTACGGTCACGGCTTCCAGGATACGTTGGCGGTTCATTTCGTGGACTTCCAACTTGTGGCCGATTTTGGGCACCAGTGTCACTGTAAGCTCGCCACCGAGGTGCTCGCGGAATTCTTCAAGGCCTTCCAAGATGGCCGGTTCTCCCGTCTTGCCTTCAGAAAGAAGGTCTGGGTGATACGTTTCAAAGCCAATACGCTCGATCAGCGTTAGAACGCGTTCTCCTGTTGCCGCATCAAGGATTCCTTGCTTCACGGAGTAGATCAAATCCACAGCCATGCCGATCGCGACTGCTTCACCATGGGTAACTTCAAAGTGGGTGATTTGCTCGAGTTTATGCGCAGCCCAATGCCCAAAGTCTAGTGGACGGGCGCTCCCGAGTTCAAAGGGATCTCCTCCCATGGCGATGTGCTCGACGTGCAACTCGGCACTGCGCTGGACTACGCGTTCCAATGCAGACTGTTCGAGGTGGGCCAGGGCGTCTGCGATTTGCTCGATCTCCTCGAAGAAAGCCTTGTCCCGAATGAGCGCAACTTTGATGGCTTCAATGATGCCGTTTCGTCGCCCACGTTCGGTAAGGCTTTCCAGAAAAGTGAAGTCATTAACGACTGCAAAAGGAACAGCGAAACTGCCCACCCAATTTTTTTTACCGAAGAAGTTCACGCCATTTTTGACGCCGACACCTCCGTCACCCTGACTCAGGGTCGTGGTGGGGAAACGAACATGCCGAATACCACGATGTGCCGTGGATGCGGCAAAACAGACCAGATCAAGGGCTGCACCTCCACCGATGACAAAAACGTAGCTGTGACGGTCCAACCCAGTGTCATTGATGGCGTGCCAGCAGTGTTGGACGAGTGAAAAATCGTTTTTACAAGGCTCTCCGCCAGGGATGACAACGACCTCACCAGCCAGGTCGATGACTTCAGCGTGGGCGCCTGCGTAATTACGGATGTCTATGCTTAGTCGTGGATTGGCAGCCATGACCTGATCGTCTGCAAAAATTAGCACACGCGGGACTTTCTGCGGCTGATCAAGCAGAAGTAGATCCCGAATCATGGTGTTGGCAGGCGCAAAGACCTCTCGTGTAAAAAGGATGCGGTGGGTGTATTCGAGCCTGATTTTTTTCTCCAACATGGGCGGGAAGTCTCTGTGCCCTTGAAGCGCGCAGCGTTCAAAGGGAAATTTCAAACGGTTACAGGATCAAAGACTTTCGATCTCTCGGTTTGGTTACGAGCATTAACGGCTAATAGATAAGAAGTCTCAGCCTACTTCGTGGTTTTCATGGCGCGGACATGCTCATAGGCAGCTTCCTGCATGAACTTCATGGCCTCTGGTGTGTTTTTGTGGCCGGCGAGGGGGTCGATGTGCAGCTTTTTGGGAATCGTCAGTGCATTGTAGGCTGCATAGACGCTGGTAGGTGGACAGGTGGTGTCGATGAAGCCGATGGTGACAGCGGCTCCTTTGGCATGGCAGCGCTGGGCAAAGTTGACGTTGTCAAAATAGCGCGCGGTTTGGAGCTCGGCAGCGTTGGGTTTGCCCTCTGTCAAACTCACGAGCTTTGGCCAGCCATTGATGCGATCTGCCATTGTGCCGGTGTGGTCGCAGCCTGCAGGGACGCCTGCACAGATGAAGCTGACACGTGCATCCAGCGCTCCAGCTGCAAAGGCCTGGAATCCACCCTGGCTGCTGCCATAAACGATGACGGTTTTACCATCCCACTCTGGCTGTGCGGTGAGGAAGTCAATGGCACGGACAAGCCTGAGAAACATGCCTTTGAAGTAGTTTTTCTCACGGTCGCTGCGTCCGACGTAGCGGTAATCCTTCAGCGGGCCTGCGCCTTGTTCTTTGTAAAAATCAGCGGGGCGGCCATTGGGCAGGCCGTGAGCATTGATGTCCATGGCCAACATGCCGCCTTCACGCTCAGCCCAGACTGTGCTGCCGAGACTTGAGCCGCCGACTCCTGCCCCATGGACAAAAAGAATGGCTGGCAGGGATTTGGCTTTGGCGTTTTTGGGACGACCAAAATAGCCTGAAACGGGAACACCCAAGCAGTCGATCTGCGCATCAAAGGCATCGACGTTTTTGGCTGGTGCCGTTACGGGGTTGAGGGTGAATTTGAGTGGCACCTTTGCGAGTGCGGCTTTTTGGCTGGCCCAGAAACTGTCAAAATCGTCAGGCATCGGCATGCTGGGTTTGATCTCACCAGGATCAAAGGCTGCCGAGGCCATGGCGGATGTCTGACCTGCGACCACTCTAAGCAGGGTAAAGCCTGGCTTAGTCACTTTGATGCTAAGGCTGCCTTTACCGTCGGTCAGTGGGACGCTCTGCGGTGCCTGCGGTTTCCAGCCGTCTTCTGAAAGCATGGCTGTGACCTTGGCGAGGCTGGCATCGTTGGATTCAATGCTAAAGGTGGCCGTTTCACCGACTTTGTAGATGGCTCCAACGTTGTCAGTAACGGCCTTCAATATCAGCGTCTTGGCTGTCGGCTGCTGGGCGAGTGAACTTGAGGCGACCAGAGCAATGCTGAAGAGGGAATGTCGGAAAATCATAGGCATGAATCAACGCTTCCAAGCGACGATCTCTTGTGGAAGAAAACGAGGTCACCGGATCATCAGGGAAGCGAAGTTTGCTGGGCTGAATTAATGAGCCAGAAACTCATCCAGTGCCGCTTTGGTGATGCGGTACTGACTGCCGATCTTTTTGCCCTTCAAATCACCAGCTTCGATGCTGGCGATGACATCACCCTCGGTGACTCCGAGTGTCTGTGCCACTTGGGCTGGTGTGAGAATGTCTGTCACCGGAGCTGCGCCTGCCGTGACGGGAAGGGGTGGCGGGGTGCTGCCACTGAGACTGAAAGCGCCCTGAGCCATCATTTGCTGGGCCATGCCAAAACCCATGGCAATTTCGGCTGCGGATCCCGCGACTCCTGGACCACCTTTGGCCATGCTTTCTGCCATTTGGAACTTCACGTAATCATTGAGATTGCCGATGGCGCCCATGCTACTACGTTTGTCGATAGCCTGCTCCACTTCTGGTGGCACGCTGGCGTTTTCGAGGATGAAGCTGGTGATCTCGATGCCATATTTCCCCCGAGTCGCTGGATTGATCAGCGGCAGGAGGGCGTCACCAAGCTCGCTGTAGCGGGTCGCCAGATCAAGAACCGGTACTTTCGCGGTAGCCAGAGCGTCAGTGAAGACACTGACGATCCGGCTGCGCATAGTATCGGCGAATTCATCCAGACGGAAGTGATGATCAGAGCCGGCCACTTCTTTGAGGAAGAGTTTTACATCCGAAATACGGAAATCAAAGGTGCCAAAGGCCCGGACACGGACGATGCCAAAGTCCTGATCGCGCATCATGATGGGGTTGCTGGTGCCCCATTTGTTGCCGGTGAAAAGGCGGGTGTTGACGTAATAAATGTCAGCCTTGAAAGGAGATTCAAAGCCGTACTTCCAGCCTTTGAGTGTGGAAAGGATGGGAATGTTATCCGTGACGAGGCTGTGTTTACCTGGACCGAAGGTGTCACCAAATTCGCCGAGATAGACAAACTGCACGGCCTGTGATTCACGAACAATCAACTGGGCGCCGCGTTTGATTTCCTTGTCTTCATCTGGGAAGCGCCAGGAAAGCGTGTCACGTGAATCGTCCGTCCACTGGATGATTTCAAGAAACTGTCCTTTGAGGTAGTCGAGTATGGCCATGTCTGTTCTTTAGGGGATGAGTTTTTGCCGGTGCTGTTTCTAGGCTAGGCGGAGGCTGAGGCGATTAAAAGTTCAAACTTGGATTGTAAAGCAGCCCTTGGAAAAAGCCCGTTACAAAAAGGAATCTATGGAAAGCCTCCCTTGCGCCGTTTCGTTTGTGCTCTTATCACTACGATCAATCATGAACATCCCCCATACTCTTGCTGCCTTTGGACCGCTCGGAACCCCTGAGCTGATCATCATTGCCATTCTCGTCCTCGTTCTATTTGGCGCTAAAAAGCTTCCGACCTTTGCCCGCAGTCTTGGCAAGAGCATGGGTGAGTTTAAAAAAGCTCGTGATGAGTTCGAGCATGAATTGACCCGCGCGCAGGATGAAGCCGAGCGTCCGACTATTCCCCAGACAGCGGAAAAGCGTCAGCCCGTCGATTCTTCACGCGACGTCTAATTTTCATTTCCCTTACCTGAATGAACCGCGCGGGTTTTCTCTCGAAGGTTGTCTCAGGTTTAATGTGTTTGAGTTATCAAGTGGTCCCTGCTGAGGAGTCGGTAGGGACCACTTTTTGTTCCTACAATCTGCGCAACTGGCTGCAAATGGAGCGAAATTCGGTGACGGGTGAAAAACTTGCCCCGGCCCCGAAGCCTGAAGAAGAAAAGCAGCGTGTGGTGGAAATCTTGGTTCGCATCCGGCCAGATGTGCTCGGTGTTTGTGAGATTGGGGATGAGAATGATCTTAGGGATTTGCAAACACGTCTTAAAAAAGCAGGCGTGAATCTGCCACATTTCGAAATGACGCGTGGTGGGGATCCTGTGCGTAGTTTGGCGTTACTCTCGCGCCATCCCATCACCGAAAGGCGCAGCCAGTCAGATCTGACCTATCAGATTGGTGCCAAAATCCTGCCAATGCAGCGTGGCATCCTGGATGCCACCGTCCAGCTCAGTGAAGGCTTGGCGGTAAGGATGATCGGGGTGCATCTGAAGTCAAAACGAGAGGTCACCGAAGCTGACGAAGGCCTCATGAGGCGTGCGGAAGCTTCTTTGCTGCGAAGCCATTTGAATTCCATCTTTGATAAGCAAAACAACCCCCTGATTTTATGTTATGGCGACTTTAATGAGTATCGCAATGAGCCTGCTATCATGGAGGTGATGGGGCCTCGTTCTTCTCCCCATTATCTGCATGAGCTGCCATTGCGAGATTCCAATGGCCTCGTTTGGACGCACTTCTGGGACGCTGCGGATGTTTATTCACGGCTAGATTTCATCTTTTGTAGTCGCGCACTGCGGCCAATGATCGACCTGAGGCGCGGTTACATTTACAGCGTTCGGGACTTTGATAAAGCCAGCGACCATCGGCCTCTCGTGATCAAAATTCAGCCAAAGGATTAAAGCTAGAGTGCATCTTCTGATTGCCAGTTGGTGCGCTGACATCCAAAGGAACATCCATGCCCAGCCAGCCTCCGGTCAAAGAACAGCCTCACCCACTCGCCGATCTCCTTCTTACGGTCATATTGCCTTCCTTGGTGCTGGAAAGTCTGAGTAAACCTGAGCGACTCGGGCCAGCTTGGGCGCTCGTTCTGGCTTTGCTCATGCCGCTGGGGTTTGGCGTTTACTGCTTCGTGAAAAAGCGAGGCCTGAACATTTTTTCAGTGCTTGGACTGGTGGCCGTGATCGTTACTGGAGGTATCGGTTTATTGAACCTTGACCCGCTCTGGTTTGCTCTCAAGGAAGCTGCTTTCCCGGTGTTTCTTGGACTCGCTTTCCCTCTTAGCTTTTATTGGAAAAAGCCTCTCGTGAATGAGTTGCTGCTGAATCCTCAAGTGATCAATCAAGGGCTCTTGAATGCCTCTCTGGATAATGAATTTAAGCGCGGGGCGATGAATAATCTGCTCGGGCGTGCTTCTTGGGCTCTGGCTGGCACCATGCTTCTGTCTGCAGTGGCAAATGCTCTGCTGGTGCTTTATTTCCTGGAGGGAAAAAATCCCGGATCAGAGGCTTACATCCAGGCGATCGGTCGCCAAAACTGGGTTGGTTTTATTGTCATCGGGCTGCCCATGGTCGGGGTGACGATGGCGCTGCTTTTCTGGTTGCTGGCCCGGATACAGAGGCTCACAGGATTGGAGCGTGAGGATCTCATGAATCCAGGCCAGACTGTTCGTCGGAACGTTGGCTGACTCTGCCAGAGATTACTGTGGGCCTTGAATGTATTCGGTGACGCGATTGTTCGTGAAAGTCACAGAAGCTGCTTTGTAAGGCACATAAACGATGCCCTGGCCGCCGCCCCAGTAGGGGTCCCATGCTCCACAGTAGCCGTAGCCGCCGCGCCCACGGAAGCCACCACCCCAGCCCATGCCCATACCCATGCCGTAGGTATTTGTAAAGACGGGCTGACTGCCCATGTAAGTCCATTTTTCGAGGTTCTTTCCGCTTTTTTTGCCGGTCGCCACTTGGTCTGGTCTGCCCAGAGCTAGGAAGACCGCTTCTTTGTTCAGCCCTTCCCTGATGCGGCCCTGTTGGATCAGCACTTGATCATTGGTGGGCAGGGCATTGTAGATGGTTGGGTTATTGGCGATGCGTTTCTCCCGCGGATTAACGCAGGAAGCTAGAGTTGCGAGGGCCAAAACGCAGACACTGAGGCGGAGGAGGTGGGGTTTCATGATGAGGTGCGGCTGACTGACCGGAGGTGAGGTTAAAGTGTTCAAGAACGGCTGAAATCAAAGTCGCTGTGCGAAGTGGACCTGTCTCCCGACTTCCTCAAATCCGCAGGAAGGATACAGATTCTGTCCCACCACATTTGAGGCCATGGTCTCGATACGAGCGACCTTGAGACCATTTTCCCGGAAGTGATCCAGTGCATGATGAATCAGCCTGCGGCCTAAACCAAGGCCTCGTGCTTGCTCGACGACGGCCAGATTCGGGATGCGGCCCACGGAGTTATTGAGATCAATCCTCGTCGTGATGTAGCCGAGTATCTGCCCCTCCCGCTCGGCTACAAAGCAGCCTTCTGGATGCATATGGCAGTCCTCGTCGATGTGGTCAGCCTTGCGGGCCTTCCAATCACGTTCATTCCAAATCCCGAGTCGATCTTCCAGCATCTGATCCAGCGCTACGCTGCCAAAGGAATCGACGGTGATCTGACGCAGGATCGTGAGGTCCTCGGTGCGGTAATGGCGGATGGTGACGGGTTGTTCGTAGCTCATGGAGGTGGGTTGGCTGCTGCAAGATAACGAAGCTGAACATAAGAGACTTGGCAACTGATCGCCTTTTTGTCAGTCTGGCGGTCTTCTATGTCATCTCCAGCCCCGTTCATTCGTGCCCAGCAGCTAGTGAAGAAATTTCCGGGCGTCACTGCGCTCAGTGATGTCTCTTTTGATGTCGCTGCGGGTGAAATTCACGCGCTCTGTGGCGAAAACGGCGCCGGTAAAAGCACGCTCATCAAGCTCCTCTCAGGCATTCATTCTCATGGCAGCTATGATGGCGAGTTTTTTGTTTCCGATGTCCCGGCGCGTTTTGTCGGCATCGCTGATGCGGCGCGAGTTGGCATTTCAGTGATCTACCAGGAGCTGGCTCTGGTGGATGAGATGACGGTGGCTGAAAATATCTACCTTGGCTGTGAGCCTCTTCGTTGGGCTGGGCTGGTGGATTGGTCAAAAATGCGTCGTCAGGCGCAGACTCTGCTTGACCAGTTTCAGGTCGATCTCGATGCGGATGCGCGGATCGGGGATCTTGGTGTCGGGCAAAAGCAGCTGGTTGAGATCGTGAAAGCTTTGGGTAAGAATTCCAAAGTTTTGATTTTGGATGAGCCTACTGCTGCTCTCGCTGAGCATGAGGTTCAGGTTTTGCTGAATATTCTGCGTGATCTGAGGCGGCGTGGCATTGCCTGTATCTACATTTCCCACAAACTGGAAGAGGTCTTCGCCATTGCGGATCGAATCACAGTGCTGCGGGATGGCTGTTCCATCGCCACACTGAAAGCCAGTGAAACCAATCGCTCTGAGGTCATCGCTAAAATGGTGGGCCGTGAGATTTCAGATCTTTTCCCCCGCCGTGCAGCGCAAGTGGGCGACGTGGTTCTGGACGTCGAGCATTTGTCCGTGGGTGATACTCTGGGGCGCACCCGTTTGCATGATGTCAGCTTTCAACTCCGCGCTGGCGAGGTGCTCGGCATCGGCGGTCTCATGGGCGCAGGCAGAACGGAGCTTTTGATGCATCTTTTCGGTGCCTGGGGCCACCGCAAGAGTGGCACCGTTAGCTTGCAGGGAAAGACCTTGCCTCAGGCAGATCCCGTCAAAGCACTGAGATCTGGTTTAGCTTTAGTAAGTGAGGATCGACGCCGCTACGGCTTGGTCTTGGAGGAGCCCATAGGTTTTAATCTCAGCCTTTCCAGCCTTCAGGAAGTCACGCAGCATGGGCTGGTGAATCGCAGTGCTGAAGCGCGGCGGAATCGTGAAATCTATGAGGCACTGCAAGTGAAGGCCACCGGCTTGGAGGCCATCGTCGGTAGGCTGTCAGGTGGTAATCAACAGAAGGTCGTGATCGGTAAAGCGCTCCTGACTCATCCCCAGGTGGTCATGCTGGATGAGCCAACCCGTGGCATTGATGTGGGCGCAAAGATCGAGATCTACGAGCTCATCAATCGACTCACGGCTGAGGGCAAAGCGGTGCTTCTCGTTTCCAGTGAGTTGCCTGAACTCATCGGCATGAGTGATCGTATCCTGATGCTCAATGCAGGATGCATCGGCGGCTCATTCAGCCGAGCTGAAGCCACGCAGGAAAAGCTCATGCAGGCTGCTGTTGCCGCATCGACAGAGCTGGGGATTGGGGCGAGATAAGGTTTGCCTGTCGCCGTTTCTTCGCTGGCGCGGGATCTTGAATGACAAATTTTGGCTCCTTGCCATCCGCTTTTGTGAGGGCAGGGAGCCAGTGTAACGAATGCACTTCGTTTTGTGACGGAATTCTCAGGCGGCGGAACGATCGATGCTGCGGCGTTTGTAGAGGAACTCGAACATGTTGCCCTCGTGTGGCTGATCCCAGCTGATGCTCATGGTGCTGAGTGGTCCGAGGTTCAGGCGGTCGATGTCTGAGCATTCGAGGAGCTGCTCGGTAAACTCTGGGTCAGCTGTGATAGCCGTGACGATGAGGGAGTAGCCGATCTTACTCAGCACCTCACTTTGCTTCACCTCGACGACGCTGGCGTAGGGGCAAAGGAACTCGCGGTTTGCGAGCGAGTGCTCCCACGAGTCGCAGCGGATGATCGTGGGGCGGAGGTAGGTGCCGCCTTGGAACTCGACCTTGCGTGGGCCGTTGCGATACTTGGCGGTGACGTCTTCCGCGCCGGGTGTCTTGAGGTCGTTGTCGATGGTGCTGTCGATGTAGTCGGCCATCTTCGTGTTCGCAAAGCCAGAGAGGCGGGCGTTTTCGTCATCGGCTGGTAATGGCTGCACCGGGCCAAGTTGCTGGGCGATGGCGTCGGCGATTTCCTTGCCATACTTCGGCACGATGACGGCGCTGGCGTTGATGCAGGAGCGTCCGCCGTTATCACTGATGGATTTGACGATGACGTCGATGTACTCTTTCCAGTTCTCGATCTTGTCCTCGCCGATGATGATCTTGCTCCAGCCGGGGCCGTGGACCTGCACGCTTGGGTTGCCTTCATACATCTTCGCCATGGCGACATCGCCGAAGACGAGATTGCGACCGCTGAGTTTGACGACTTCGCCACTGCCTTCGTGGTCGGTGGGGTAGAAACCGAAGGCTTCAGGCGGAGCGCCAGCGGCGATGAAGGCTTGGATCAATCGGAAAGGAGTCCAGGGCTCCTCGCGGCCTGGTTTGATGACCACCGGGATCTTTAGCGCGATGGCTGGGAGCCAGAGGGAATTCACCGCAGGCGAGTTGCTCGGCATCACAAGGCCAAGGGAGTGTGTGGTGGGGAAATAGGAAACCGGGCATCCAGCCTGCGTGCCGAAACCTTTGTCGATGACGCTCATGTCGAGGCCGCGGGAGAGACCATTTAAGATCATCTCCATGTGGGTCAGCGCGTAGTGTAGCTTGGCCATGTTCCGCTTCACCATGATGTGCGGCAGACCGCTGGTGCGGGAAAGGGTAGCGATGTATTCCTGTGGGCTCTGGGTATGGCCTTTGTCACCGAGTGGCAGGGTGCCATTGAGGAAAAGCTCGCCCGCTTTGGCGGTGATCTCGATGAGCTGGGCGACGGTGAACTTCTTCAAAGCTGCCCGAGCCTCGCTGATGCGGCCCAGATCCTTGCGGACGATGCCGGCATTCACCTGGCTGACTTCGGCGCAGACTTCGCCGGTTTTGTGGTCTTTGACCTGAACTTTATCAAGGGACTCGTAGGAGCGGCCTTTGCGGAGAGCGGGGAGGTGGGGAACGGACATGAAAAACAAATTTCAGAATGACTAATGAGCAGGGAGAAAACTAAACAACAATACCATTACGCAACTATCAGCTTATTGGTCTTTGTAAGCTGCTTTTCAATACGTCTTTTTTGCCGTGAAACAGTGTGTATTCAATGACTGAGGCAAACTGAATGTGCCCTTGGTTGGCAGATCGTTAGCCTGGGCTACCAGACTAACGGATGGTCAATCCTTGCAGGGCCTCTTTTTCAGCCGCCTCCGCAGCTGCCTGCGATCGGGCATGAATACGCAGAAGCACTTCACCTGCATGAATGGACTGGCCGACTTTTAGCATCTGATCGACGCCGACTGCGGGATCGATGTGATCATCCGCCTGTGCACGCCCCGCCCCGAGTCCGAGGATGGCGAGGCCGATGTGGCGGGCATCAAGACGCGTGAGAATGCCTGAGGCCGGGCTCTTCACCTCATGGATGACAGGCGCAGCGTGCAGTTGTGCCATCTTTTCCAGCGCGGTGACATCACCGCCTTGCATAGTGACCATTTTTTGGAAAATCACCCAGGCTTCTCCGGCGTGGAGTTTGGCGCGTAGTTGCTCACGGGAGGAAAGCGAAACGGCAGCGCTGAGATCGAGCACGAGGTCTTCGAGATCAGCCGGACCTTTTCCCTGAAGGCAGCAGACGGCTTCGGCGACTTCCAGAGCATTGCCTGCTGCGAGCCCGGTGGGTTCATCCATCGGGTTCAGGTGGACCTGTGTTTTCACGCCCATCGCTTCCGCCGTGCGGCACATGCTGTCAGCCAGAGCCTGGGCTTCAGACCTTGTTTTCATGAAGGCACCGCTGCCGAATTTCACATCCAGCACCAGCCGATGCAGCCCTTCCGCGATTTTTTTGCTTAGGATGCTGGCCGTGATAAGCGGGACGCTCGGCACGGTGCCAGTCACATCACGAAGCGCGTAGAGTTTTTTATCTGCCGGACAAATGTCTGCCGTCTGGCCGACCATGACGCAGCCGATGCTTTCGATGACCTGATGAATCTCTGCCTCCGAGAGCTGCGTGCGGAATCCAGGGATGGACTCCAGTTTATCCAGTGTGCCCCCCGTGATGCCGAGGCCACGGCCTGAGATCATCGGCACCCAGAGACCATCCGCCGCCAGCAGCGGAGCGATGATGAGGCTGGTCTTGTCACCAATGCCGCCCGTGCTGTGCTTATCGACACGCAGCGGAGCCTCTGCAGGCCACTTTAGCACAGAGCCGCTGTGGAGCATGGCCTGAGTCAAAGCAGCCGTCTCCTCTGTGGTCATACCTTTAAAATAGATGGCCATGGCCAGCGCGCTCATTTGGTAGTCCGGCATTTTACCTGAGGTAAAAGCTGCGATGAGGTCTTGGATTTCCGAGGCGCTGAGGCTGCCGCCTTCACGCTTGCGCTCGATGAGGGTAGGAATGTGCATGGCGGGGAAAAAACGGCGATTGGTCAGCGCGAGTGTTTAATTTTCCACAAAATTCATGCTTTCCTAAATGTATTATTCCTGTACGCTCGGTCGCCGTGATCTCTCAACGCATGTATCTCAGTATTTGGTTTGGCATTCTCATGGGCAGCGCCGGCTGTTCATCCACAGACAAGCAGCCTCAGGTTAGCTCATTGCCAGAACCTCTCGGACCCCAGGTTTCTCAGCAGTCCACGATTCAGGATAATCCCCTGGCACGCAGGCTGAACCAGCCCTCGACAATGCCGACGGTGCCTCCCGCTGGAGCCCGCATCAGCTACTCTCGCGTCAATATTTCCCAGCCTGTGCTGGCGATGACCTTCGATGACGGCCCGCATCCCTCACTGACGCCCAAGCTGCTGGACATCCTGAAACAGCGGAACATCAAGTGTACCTTCTTTGTCATCGGCAAAAACGCCCAGATGTATCCAAACATCATCCGCCGCATGATCGCTGAAGGCCATGAGGTGGCGAACCACACCTGGACGCATTGCAGCCTCACGAGCCGCTCAGACGCCCAGATCCGCGCGGAGCTGAAACAGAGTGAAGATGCCCTGGTCAGCGTCGCCAACTACCGTCCCCACCTCATCCGCCCGCCTTATGGAGCCATCAATGACCGCATCAAGAACCTGATGTTTTCCGAGTTTGGCTACTCCAACATCATGTGGTCGGTGGACCCCCAGGACTGGCGTCGCCCAGGCGTCTCTGTCGTCACCAACCGTCTCGTGAGTGGCGCGCATCCCGGTGCCATCATGCTGGCTCATGACATCCATCCGCCGACCATTCAAGCCATGCCCTCGATGTTTGATCAACTGCTGGCCAAAGGGTATCAGTTTGTCACCGTCAGTCAGCTCATGAACATGGAGAAAGCCAACATGCCTGTGGGCGTGGTCATCCGCCCGGCGATGTCGGCGACTGAAAAAGATCCAACAATGCTGGCGCAGTAAATTTTCAAAGTCTCCTTGCCAAAGCTGAGCAGAGAGCCCACCGGCCTGCTTAGCTTTCGACTTTCCTCCTCGGTTCCTCTTTCCTGGCCGCCTCATGATCGCCGACTCTTACTTCGACCTACGCACTCAGCTCGATGCCGAGCTGACGAACCTAGGTGCTGTACTCAGTGATCTCGGGGCCGACGGCGAATCCATCGCCATCGTGGATAACCTCATCGCCAGTCTGAAGGAGCCCTTTGTCTTTGTGGTCGTCGGTGAAGTGAATGTCGGCAAATCCACCTTCCTCAACGCACTCTTCGGCCAGGACTTCTCCCGCACCGGAGTGATGCCGACGACGGACAAGATCCTGTTCTTTAAATACGGCCCGCAGCATCTCGTCGCCCCCATCACGTCCACGCTGGATGAAGTGCAGGTGCCCGCCGAGTTCCTACGCGACTTTCACATTGTCGATACACCCGGCACGAACAGCATTGAAAACGAGCACCAGGAGATCACGGAGCGTTTCGTTCCGATCTCCGATCTTGTCATTTTTGTCTTCAGTGCCATGAACCCTTGGGGAGCCTCGGCGTGGCAGTTTCTGGACAAAGTCCACAAACACTGGATGCGCAACGTCATCTTTGTCATCCAGCAGTGTGACCTCCGCAGCCCTGAGGAAATGAGCGTCATCCTCGACTACATGGGGCAGCTTTCCCAGCAGCGTTATGGCCGTGATTTCCCCATCTTTCCAGTCTCGGCGAAAAAGGCCTACCTTGCCCGCAGCTCAGGCATCGACCGCCAACGGCTGATGGATGAAAGCGGCTTTCACGGACTGGAAAAACACATCTCCACCTTGGTCGGGCAAAACACGACGAGACTGAACAAACTCGCGAGCACCATCCGCATTGCGAAACAGTTGCTGGATCAACTGCATCAGCGCATTGATGCCACCGTGCAACACGCCATTCGGGCCTCCGCTCTAGTGCAGGAGCTGCAAACCGAGCGTGAACTCCAGATCGACCGCACGCTCAAAAAGATCATTCCAGCGCTCGACGCCACGGAGCGCGATTATCAGGAATCAAGCCTGCATGTCGCCGGTTTGGCGGAAGACGCGCTCGCTACAAAGCGTGCCTTCCGTGCAGAGGCTGATGACGTAGAGATCCAGACTTCAGGCAACAAAGCCCAGAGCCTCGATCACCGTCTGTTTCAGGATCTACAACACCGAACTGGCGACCGCTGGCGTCAGGTTGGGATCATTTTGGAGGAGGACTACCTGCAATACGAGCGCTTCCTCCACGCTCAAGGCCGAGGCAGTCTCTTCCCTGCGGATGACAAACTACCGACAGAAAGCGACCCCGAGATTCGCCGTCTTTTTAGTGCGCACATCGACAGCACCATCCGCCGTTTCGTGCTCGGTCTGAAGCTGGACGAAGCCATCGAGCCTGGTCTCATCGCCGCACGCCGCCGCGCACGCTGGGTGCCCTGGCTGGCGGTGCCCACCCTTTTGGGCATTGGCGCAGCCTGGTATTTTGAAGGACTGCTTGGAGCTGGCATCACTGCCGCAGCTGGCTTGCTAGTCGTAGGTGCTGCCTTCCTCATCGCCCAAGCCGCCTTGAACACCGCTCGTCGGAATCTTTTCGACCGACTCGAAGAAGCCGTGCAGCCACTGCGCCAGATGATGCACGAGCAGGTGAAGCTGGATGTCGAGACACTCTTCAGTCGTTTTTTACCCATCCTCGGCCCAGCCCAGGAACAAGCCGTGCAGCGTGAGCAACTCATGCACCTCCAGACTGAACGCCTGCAAAAAATGGCCGCCGATCTTGCCCAAGTCGAAAGGCAACTGCGAGCTAGTGTGTGCTAGAGCATATTTGCTGCTGTCCCGCCATCCACCACGATGGCTTCGCCAGTAATGTAGCTGCCGGCTTCGCTCGCCAGGAGTAGTGCCGGTCCCACAAGTTCACGCGGTGCGCCCCAGCGTTTCAAGGCGGTGCGATCCGCGAAGTGCTGTTTTTCGACATCGTTCAGCAGCTTGCCGGGCATATCTGTGAGGAAGGGGCCTGGGCATAGGCAATTCACGGTGATGCCATAAGTTCCGAGGTCCAAGGCGCTTGCACGAGCAAGGCCGATGAGGGCGGATTTGCAGGCGCAGTAAACGCTGCGTTTAAGTCTGCCGCCAACGCCGAGTACGCTTGAGATGTGGATGATTCGGCCCCATTTTCGTGCCTTCATGCCGGGAACCAGAGCACGTGTCAGGGACATGACGCTGGTCAGATCCACCTCCACCACGGAGTCCCAAGCTTCATCGGTGATTTCGTCGATGGCCTGTGGGATGTTGATGCCAGCATTGTTGATCAGGATGTCCACTTTACCGAGTCTGCGAGTGGCTTCTTTGGCGAGCTTTTGCACCTGGGCTCGGTCTGCCATGTCCGCGACCATCCATTCGACTCGTACCTCAAGACCGTCAGAGATTTCGTGAGCAGCTGCTTCCAGTTCATCGGCCTTGCGGCTGGAGATGAAGATATCTGCCCCGGCTTCCGCGAGACCGCGAGCCATGGCTTTGCCGAGTCCTTTGCTGCCGCCAGTGACGAGAGCGGATTTGCCTTTGAGATCGAAGAGTGGTTGGATCATTTTCACATCCAAAGCAGCAGGGATAGAAGATGCACCGACTTTTTTAAGGAATTGAGGGGCCGTGGAATAGGTTGGCCAGCAGCCAGACATAAAGGGCAAACAGGCCTGCAAGCATCCCGATTAGCACGGCAATGATACAGCCCAGCACAAGAAATAAGCGCCAGGTGCTGCGCTTCACGTTTTCATGATGCCCTGCCTGCCAGTCTTGAAGCAGGCGAAGATTGCGCGAGTTGGATTTAAAAAACGCGCTGGCTACGGGGCCTAGGGCAGGAATGTAATCGAAGAGAGTGTTGATAAAGAGATTGAATGCCATGTGCATCAGCACGGGCACGCTGACGCGACTACGCACGGCCTCGATGAGGATGATCAACCCGCCTCCGGAAGCGATGGTGCTACCGAAACCGGGAAAGAGAGCCAAGATGGGATCGAGCCCGATTTTGAAATCAGTGCCGGGTATGCGCAGGATGTTGTCCAGCCAGCGTGCGAGAAACTTCGCCACATCAGACTCCAAGGGCATGCCATTGACTGATGGTTCAAACGTTGTGTCGCTCATGCCCGGTTCAGCCTTCTGGCCCGCACGCAGGATTTCGTCGATGTGGATTTCACGTGGAGGCTGGGAAGGCATGACTTGGGAGGTTAAGAGCCTCGTGGCTATCTCACAAGAATGCTTTTTCCCGAAGAAAATTACAGCTGCAGAGTCCGAAACTGAACCTTTAGCGACAATAAACCAAGAGATAGACGATGTATATAGATGGCAATTTTTTGTCACCCCTAGCGGCCCGGTGGAACCCAACCAAAATCCCACCGGGCCTAAGGTGACCGGGCTGTCCCCAACCATGAAGTGACAGTCCAGCTCGTTATTTTGAAGCTTGCGCTTCAAGTTAGACAATTCAGCAGCTAGCAGGCCAAGTGCTGAGCGAACTTGAAGAAATTTTACAACTCGGCTTTGATGGCTGTGAGCAAATCTTCGTAACGATCGAAGCCTTGGAAATGAGGGAATTGAGTGCGGATGCTTTCTGGCGCATGGAAGAAAAAGCCTCGATCCGCCTCGCCCAGCATGGTGGTATCGTTAAAGGAATCACCGGCTGCGATGACTTTGTAGTTGAGGGATTTGAAGGCTGCGACAGCTTTCTGCTTCTGGTTAGGCTGGCGCAGTTTGTAGTCCACAATGCGGCCGGCGTCGTCGGTTTCCAGGTGATGACAAAAGATGCTGGGCATGCCAAGGTGGCGCATCAGCGGTTGGGCGAATTCTTCGAAGGTGTCGCTCAAAATGATGACCTGGGTGCGGGCGCGCAGTTCGTCAAGAAAGGTCTTGGCTCCTTCCATGGGGGAGAGGGTGGAGATCACGTCCTGGATGTCCGGCAGCTTCAAGCCATGCTGGTCCAGGATGGCTAGGCGGCCCTTCATCAGAACGTCATAATCGGGCTCGTCACGTGTGGTGCGGCGGAGTTCTGGGATGCCGGTTTTTTCGGCAAAGGCGATCCAGATTTCAGGAACGAGAACGCCTTCGAGATCAAGAGTGACGATGGTTTGCTGCATGGGGCTGCTTTGGTAGCGTGGAGCCGCCCGGATGCAACTTTGAAACCCTGGGTCAGTTTTTGAAGTAGGGTTCCAGTTCAGCACTGAAATATTGCAGGGCGTTCTTAATGGGTAGGGGCACGCCGCCACCGAGAGCGCAGAGGCTCGTCTGCTCCATCGTGTCCAGGAGATCAGTGATGAGCTCGCGGTCGATCTTGTAACTGCTGTCGCCACGGGCTTTGGCGATGAGTTCCTTGCCGCGTGTGCTGCCGAGGCGGCAGGGGAAGCATTTGCCGCAGCTTTCGTCGGCGGTGAACTGGAACAGATGCTGAATGTACTCGATCATCGGCATCGACTCCGGGATGCTGACGACGCCAGCATGACCAAGGAGAAAGCCGGCTTTTTTGAAGCTCTCGAAATCCACGGTGAGCTGATCAACTTGGGAAAGGGGCACGATGCCGCCGAGCGGGCCGCCGATTTGGATGGCCTTGATGGCGGTTTTAAAGCCACCGGCCAGGGCTATCACTTCACTTAGGGGCGTGCCCATCGCGACTTCATAGATGCCGGGTTTCACGAAGTGTGAGTCGAGCGAGATCAGTTTCGGGCCCGTGCTCTGTGGCGTGCCGATCTTGGCGAACTCCTTGCCGCCCATCCTGAGGATGGCGTGCAGATTGGCAAAGGTTTCGACATTGTTCACGATCGTCGGACGGCGGAAAAGACCTTCGATGGTGGGGAAGGGAGGGCGAGTCCGCACTTCCGGGCGCTGGCCCTCAATGCTGGCCAGTAGCGCTGTCTCCTCACCACAGATGTAGGCACCGGCACCTTTGATGGATTTTAGGGTGAAATTAAAGCCGCTGCCGAGGATGTTGCTGCCCAGCAGTCCGGCTGCATGCAGCTCTTCGATAGCTTCATTGATGATGCGCACGGAGTCTGGATACTCGGCGCGGATGTAAAGCACGCCGGTCTCAGCCCCTGCATACCAGCCTGCGACCATCATGCCCAGCAGCACGCTGTGCGGGCGCTGTTCCATGAGGTATTTGTCGATGTAGGCACCGGGATCTCCCTCATCCGCATTGCAGACGATGTATTTGACGCTGCCTGGAGCCTCACGGCAGGACTGCCACTTGAAGTGCATGGGGAAACCCGCGCCGCCTCGACCGCGCAGACCGCTGTCCTTCAGTTCCGCCGCTAGGGAGTCACGATCTTGTGTTAGCAGCTTTTTAAAAGGGGCGTAATAGGCGTCGATACTCGAAAATGGGGCGGTCAGCTGTGCAGGCTGGAGGTGGGAGACGACGGCGTAGCGGTCTTCGCTGTCACCCTGACCGGTGCTGATGAGCTGATTTACCGCTTCAGGGCTGAGGCCGGAGTAATTTTTCCCCTGATATTGGAACGCCGCGCCCTCATGGCAGCGCCCGAGGCAGCAGATGTGGCCGATCTCCTCAGCAGGGAAATGCTGCTCCAGATCATGATGCAGCTTTTCCTGAGTGCCCGCGCACAGGCAGGCGGAGCCGTTGCAGAGAAAGATCTTTCTGTGGGCATTCTCGGCCTTCAGGAAATCATAGGCGGAGACAGCGCCCAGTGTGATGGCGTCTCCAAACAGAGATTCCTGCCCCAGACGATGCACATCATCATGAATCTCTGCCGTGCCTTTTGCGTCAGCCGCAGCGACCATGCGCTCGAAGAGATTTTTTTCGGTGCCTTGACGGAAGGAGAGCTGGCTGAGGTTTTTAGACATGAGTGCGGTGAAAAAGGGGGATTAATTAGCGTCTTGGGATGGGGCCTTCTATCAGGTGCAGTCATTCTCTAGCCAGCAAAATCAGAACAAAGTTCGTTCTGCCCGCCTCGGGCGTTAGAGATGCAGGATCACTACGATGGCTCCAATCTATCGCAAAGCAGATGCTGCGAGGTGCGTTCAGTCTATACGTAACCGCTTAACAACCTATTTTGAGATGAACCGATTCGCGCTTTGGATTTTTTTGCCGCTGTGTGTCCTTGCCCAGCAGCCAGCACCGCCACCGGCTCTGAGTGAATATGAAGGCCGTGTAATAGCTCAGACCATGCACTGGCAAGGCGCAGCATGGTTGGTGCGACACAAGCGAGACCGTGAAGAAGCAACTCTGCTCATGCGCGAAAAGCTCGATTTGAAGCCTGGCATGAGCGTCTGTGACATGGGTAGCGGCAATGGCTACCACACGCTGCCCATGGCCAAAGCCGTGGGGGAGGCTGGTAAGGTCTTTGCCGTGGAGGTGCAGCCGGAGATGATCGAGATGCTGCACCGCCGCGCAGAAGAGCAGGGGATCAAAAACATCACCAGCATCATCGGTGAATCTCACGATCCGAAGCTGCCTGCTGAATCCTGCGATATGATCCTGCTTGTGGATGTGTATCACGAGTTTTCACATCCTGAGCTGATGCTGGCAGGAATGCGCAAGGCTTTAAAAAAGGATGGTTTGGTGGTTCTCGTAGAGTTTCGCGCAGAAGACGACGCCGTGCCGATCAAGCCAGAGCACAAAATGACGAAAGCTCAGATCAACAAAGAAATGACAAAGAATGGGTTCAAACTCATTCGTGAGTTTGATGGTCTGCCCTGGCAGCACATGATGTTTTTTGGTGCTGCCGAAGAGAAGTTAAAGTGAAGCTATTCAGCCTAGCGCTGCGGTAGCTTCCTTGCCTTCAATGACTTTCAGCGAGGGTTCTTTGATCTCGTGGACGATGCCGATGAGCTTGAAAAACTTGAGGGCATAGTAGGTGGGATCAATTTCCCACCAGAAGAATCCCTGACGAGCGCAGTGAGGATAATAGTGATGATTATTATGCCAGCCCTCACCCAGGGTCAGGATGGCAAGGATGAAGGAGTTCTTGCTCGATTCGCCTGTTTCATAACGGCGGCTGCCGAGCAGATGGCAGAATGAGTTGATAGCGAAAGTGGTGTGATAAAGGATCACTGTGCTAAGGCAGAAACCCCAGAGGAAACCAGTCCAGCCGCCAATAAGAAAGCAGGCAAGCCCCGTCACTGCGGGTGGAATGTAATGGTGTCGGTCAATGAAGACGAGTTCTGGAAACTTTGTCAGATCCTTCACGCGTTTGGCATCATAGTCGAAGTACTCAGGGGAAAGGATCCAGCCCAGATGCGCCCAGTAAAAGCCCTGCTGTTTCACCGAGTGAACGTCTTCAGGCTGATCGGAATGCTGATGATGATGGCGATGGTGTGCTGCCCACCAGAGCGCCCCTTTCTGTGCCGCCATGCCACCCAGGAAAGCAAGGACGAACTGAAACCAGCGTGAAGTCTTGAAGGAACGGTGAGAAAAGTAGCGGTGGTAACCACCTGTGATGCCAAATTTACGAATGACAAACAGGACCACGCACATAATGACGCTGGTCATGTCAGGTTTGACAAACAAAGCGTAAATGGCTGCCAGATGAATGGCAAAAAAGAGGATGGAACCTGCGGTTGGAGTATAGGCTGTTTTGGTTACGGCTGACATTATGCGGGCAGAGTTTTGGCGTGTGTCGGACTAAAAATCAAATCACAGATTTGTCTCGTGGCGGTTTGGTCACTGATGCGCAAAATCTGATATAGTGCTTTACGAGTTGGCCAGACGTTATGGCGCAGAGAAAACTGTGACTGCTGATGGCAATCGACGTATCTATGCCTGAAGACTGTATCTCTTTCATTTATGGATTCTGCCCGACTCAAACAATGTGCTCAAAAACATCTGCCTGAAGCGCTTGACTGGCTTCGACAGATGGTCGCGATCAACAGCTTCACTACGAATGTCGTAGGCGTGAATGCTCTCAGTCGGCTGACGGTTGAATGTTTTGATTCTTTAGGCTTCAGTGCCCAGACGATTGATTCCACGCATCCTGATCATGCTTCGCATCTTTTTCTCCGTCGTGGTCCCTCGAAAAAGAAACCTCTCGTCTTAGTGACTCATTTAGACACGGTTTTCCCGCCTGAAGAGGAGTTGAAAAATAACTTTCGCTGGCACCCTGAAGGTGAGCGCATTTATGGGCCAGGAACGGTGGACATCAAAGGCGGCACCATGCTGATCTGGCTGATGCTGCGAGTCTTGAAGGACATGAATCCGGAGCTTTTTGAAAGCACGCACTGGCTCATCGCTGCGAATTCTGCGGAGGAAGTCATTGGCTCTGATTTTGCGAACGCCACGCGTTCAATCTGCCCCCTGGGTGTAAGGGCGAATTTGGTCTTCGAAGGTGGGCCCTGTGATGAAAAAGGCTGGCACATCGCGGTGGCGCGCAAAGGACGTGCCGAATATCGTGTCACCTGTCATGGTCGCGGTGCTCATGCCGGAGGAAACTTCCAGCAGGGAATCAATGCCATCGTGGAGCTTTCCAAGGTGCTGCCACAAATATCTGATCTCTCACGCAAAGACTGTCGTCTTACTGTCAATGTGGCCAATATCCGCGGCGGCACTGTGCTAAATCGTGTGCCCCATGAAGCAGTGGTTGAGCTGGAAATGAGATGCTTTAATCCCCGAACCCTTGAGCGCACGGGACAGGCGGTGATTGATCTCGCGGGTCCAACCGAGGCTGGAGCTGAAATCGTCGTCGAATGCATCGGACGTACGCCATCTTGGCCAGGTGGGCCGGATACAGATGAGCTCTTTAGTCATTGGGAAAAGCGTGGTCAAGAAATGGGTTTGCAGGTGGTGCCTGTGAGGCGAGGTGGTCTCAGTGATGCGAATTATCTTTGCCTGCTCGGTCCTACTTTGGATGCACTTGGTCCCACGGGCGGTAATGCACACTGCTCAGAGCGTAGCGAGGACGGTTCTAAACTCCCTGAATACGTAATCCCAGAGAGCTTCGTCACCAAGACCGTGCTGAACCTGCTGGCCATCTCAGACATTCCTGAATGAGTGACTCATGAGTCCA
>Ga0214163_1000282_pt1 | contig 24007 bp, 25 predicted proteins | sample LakMenepilimnion_2_FD_153001 | JGI IMG/M metagenome (GOLD analysis project Ga0214163, IMG submission 153001) | Freshwater microbial communities from Lake Mendota, WI - Practice 15JUN2010 epilimnion v4 | ecosystem: Environmental > Aquatic > Freshwater > Lake > Epilimnion/Euphotic zone | place... | reverse complement strand
TGGCCACGAAATAGCGGAGTGCTTTCAGGTTCATAGAGCGTCACGATTGGTTAATCTATGCCGTAATGATATGGCATGGAGGAAATTTGGTATTGGATCGATGCCTTCACCGTTCCTATAATCATTATCAATTCCAGAATATTCCTTTGACACCATGGCTAACACTCAAACCAATATCAAAGTTTCTTTTTCTAATTTGCGAGACTTCATTCAATCGGCCATGGAAAGCCAGGGTTTGCCAAAGGCTGATGCACTCAAGGTCGCAAGCCTTATGGCTGAGGCCGACATGCAAGGCTCCGATGGTCATGGCGTTATCAGGCTGCCGCAGTACATCAAACGGATTCGAGCTGGCGGAATCAATAAAAATCCGAACATTCGTGTTGTCCATGAAATGCCCGGTTCAGCAGTTGTCGATGGCGACAATGCAATGGGTCACCTGGTTGTCTCTCAAGCAGTCGATTTGGCGATTGAAAAGGCACGAAAATGTGGCGTGGCATGGGTGAGTACGCGCATGAGCAATCATGCTGGACCGGCATCGCTCTATTCCCGCAAAACTTTGCAACACGATATGTTGGGTTTGTATTTTGCTGTTGGCAACGCCAATCACTTGCCGCCCTGGGGCGGCTCTGACATGTTGTTGTCAACCAATCCAATCTCTGCAGCAATTCCGGGGGCAGAAGAACCGCCGGTTGTTCTTGACATGGCCACAACCGTGGCTGCATATGGAAAAGTCAAGGCCAAAGCCAAGCGCGGTGAACAGATGCCTGTGGGATGGATGATTGATCGACAAGGCCAACCCTTGACAGATCCCAATCGAGCGAACGAGGGCTTCTTGTTGCCGATTGGTGATTACAAAGGCTATGGATTGGCCCTCATTGTGGGCATGCTGGCTGGCACCTTAGGCGGCGCAGCCATGGGTCGAGATGTGGTTGACTTCAATGCCGACCATGTCACGACTACCAACACGGGACAGGCCATTCTCGTGATCAACCTCGCCGCATTTGGTGACCCTGCTGTGTTCAAACAAGCCGTAGACAAATTGGTGCGTGAAATTCGCGAAAGTGAAAGACTGCCCGGGGTTGAGCGCATTTGGTTGCCTGGAGAGCAAAGCCATGAAAAACGCCAAGCCTATGAGACTCAGGGTATTCCTGTTGCCCCATTTTTAATTGATGAGTTGAATCTTTTGGCTGCAGAGATGAAAATTAAGCCTATCGTCACGATGGCGTAGACAAATTCTATTCGCACCTAAAATGAGCCTATTACATTTTGAAAGGAAATCACAATGACAACTTCCACAGAATACCGTCCTATTGTTTTGAAACCCGACCAACTCAAAAGCCATGACCGTGGTGGTGGTGCCAAAACAATACCGCTCGTTTCTCCAGCCATTGGCGCGTCAACTTTCATCAATGGCATTACCGAATTCGGACCCAGCGCAGCCATCGCTTTTCACAGCCACAATTGTGAAGAAAGTGTCATGCTGCTAGAAGGCAACGCAGTGCTAGAGATGGAAGGCCATGAGTCTGTTGTTCTTAAAAAACACGACACAACATGGCTTCCTGCCAACCTTTCACATCGTTTCCGCAATCTCTCAGACACTGAATCGATGAAGATCCTTTGGATCTATGCCAACGCGCAGGCTACCCGCAAGCTCACTGAGACTGGTGAGACGCGTTTTGTATACGCTGAGCACAAAAGCTAAGCAGCGTCACCAGTTTAGGCTGGGTGTCAGCTTTACTTAAACTCAATCACCCAGTACAAGGAATTGCGATGAATGCTCAACAGGCTTTAGCGCCAACTGGAAAGTTGCGCGCTGGTATGAATATCGGCAACACCCTCTTTACCCGCCAAAATGAAGCGGGTGAGTTGTTTGGCGTGAGTGTCGACCTGATGCAAGAACTGGCCAAGAGCCTGGATGTTCCACTTGAGTTGCTTGTCTACCAGCAACCGGGTCAGGTGGCTGATGATGCTCTCAATGACAAGTGGGATGTTGCTATTTTGGCCATTGAAAAAACCAGAGCCAAAACAATTATTTTTTCGCCTGGGATGACCGAAATCGAAGCTGGTTATGTTGTCCAACAAAACTCAAGTTTTGAGTTGGCGGAGCAAGTTGATTCAAGTGGAATCAAAATTGCTGCACCTGAAAAAGCAGGCTATGAACGGTATTTGATGACCACATTGAAAAATGCGTCAATTGTTCACACCCAAAACTTTGCAGGTTCTCTTGAGTTATTCAAGCAAAATCAAGTTGATGCAGTGGCAGGGCTGAAGCCGAATCTGATTGAATCAATGCATCTATTGCCCACGGGTAAGTTGTTGCAGGGCAACTTCATGACTGTCAATCATGGATTTTCAGTTCCACTTGGAAGAGTTGAAGCAGCTGCTTATTTGGAAAAGTTTGTCAAGCAGTTGATAGAAAAAAGCTTTGTTGACAGCTCTATCAAAAAGCATCAGATCATCGGTTTGACAGCCATCAAACCGCAATCAAATTAGAAAGTGGTTTACGAAACTTAATTGAACAACGACCGTTCAATTTTTTTCAATAAACCACTTGCTAAAGTTGACGTTTTAAGAAATGACTCTTTTAGCTGCGCTCATTTGATCAGCGTAGCCCTTTTGCCATTCGACAGATTCGTGGGCTTCAAAATAGCCGCTTCTGGCTTCCTTCAGAATTTCGGGTTGGTCTACACCTGGAGCGGCATTACCTTCCTGAAAAGCGCGCGCTGCTTTAAGTGCTCGCCTGCGAGTTCTAGAAATCATGAGGTCACCGGGGCCTAAATGTTCAAGCTCGTGATTGGTAATAGCACCCATCGACTCAGTCACTGCTTGATCTTGCAGTCCAATGTTGTCTATGCCTGAATAAATGCGATTGGTCCTTTGAGCCTCGCGATCGATCAACCAGTCATTGCTTTCATTGGCCTTGACTCGATATCTGCCAAGCCATTCAGTCGAAATTGGCAGATATTCTGGTTGAGGTTTGCTACCACCCAGGGGTTTGCCGTCTTTCAGTGGCTGAGCAGTACCGCCGCCTAGGCTCTTTGTACGCCAAAAAATCATCATCACATGTTCGTCGTCAAGGGGCACCCATGCGCGAGCTTGTATGTTGATGGGGAATTCCCCCTGAGGAGTTTGGGTCCAAAATGGAAACATGTAGTTGGCGAAGCGCCAGTAGGTTGTTTCTGGCCTCACTGTTCTGTAAGCGCCATAGGTTGTGCCCCATGGAGCATCACTCACGTGATACTCGGGGGCTCTCTCGCTTGCTGTGTGCTCAAGCGGATGACCTGCTGGAACGTTGTCTGGGTCTAAATGCCCGACGTGAAGAAATCCAAAATGAGAGGTGTCGATATCACCTTCAAGTGCTTGCAGCCAATTGCAATCCCTTTGGGTGAATGAAATTTCTACTTCACTTTCTAGAAGCAATGTGGCCTCTATTTTTGGCAATGGCGGCGGTTGTTTTTTGGGTCCCATGTAAACCCAAATAATGCCGTTGCGATCAACAGCTTTGTAGGCTTTGGCTTTGACTTTTTCTTTGAAGTCTTGACTGGGTGCAACGCTAGGCATTTCAACACAATTGCCATCCACGTCAAATTTCCAGCCGTGGTAAATGCAGCGGATGCCATTCTCTTCGTTTCTACCTAAAACCAAAGAGGCACATCTGTGAGGGCAGAGGTGATCCATCACACCAACACGGCCGCTGCTATCACGGAAGGCAATCAATTTTTCACCAAGAAGCATCAGTCTCATTGGCGTTCCGTCATTGTCCAATTCACTGGATTTGGCTGCTGGAATCCAATACTCACGCATAAAGTTACCCATGACTGTTCCGGGGCCTACCCTGGTCATGTCGATGTTGTCTTGTTTAATACTCACAAGTTCTCCTTTGTTTATAAGTTGATTAATTTCGGCGAATTAGTTTGATTTGGTTCAGTTGACCGCTAGACCCTAGGCCTGAGTAGCTTTCGATCTTTTCAATTTGATGGCTGACCCCTCTGATTGCGATAGCAATTCATTTTAAAAAAAATGGATCAATTCACTCTCGGCAATGCGGGTCATCAGAGAGCCTCAGGTTTGTAGCCACTGGTTCTTGCCAAAACTTCAAATTTTTTGCGATCTTCATTCAAAGAGTTTGCCAATTGCGTTGCGTTCATTGGTGCGATAGCCATGCCTTGTGTAGCCAACTTGGCTCTGACATCTGCCCTTTGTAGCATTGGCAAAGTGGCAGCAGCAATCCTATCGACCAATTCTTTGGACATTTTGGCGGGTCCAAATAAACCTGTTGAGTTTTGAATGGCGATGTTCAATCCTGATTCTTTCAATGTTGGAACTTCTGGAACCAACTCAGAGCGCTGCTCTCCTGAAACAGCCAACATTCGAATCTTTTTTGCTTTGTGCATCTCAACCAGTGCGCTTGTTCCCGTGATCAGCATGGGCAACCTGCCTGCAGCCAAATCGATGATCCCAACGCTGCTGTCTTTGTAGTGAACAGGCTCCATCTTCATTGCTTGTGATTGCGCCATGGCAATGCCCAGAAAGTGAGATGACGAGCCAGCACCCGGCGCAACGCCATAGACACCACCAGCGCTACCTTGGGATTTAACTGAGGAGATCCACTGCGCAATGTCTGTGATGCCGCTGTTGATGCCAGTGGCAATGCCTAAGTCAAACCATGTGAGACCACAAATTGGCGTGAAATCGGTAACGGGGTCATAGTCAAGTTTGGTATAGATGTGGGGGTAGATTGAAAATAGACTGCTTGTGGAAAACATCACGGTGTTGCCATCAGGTGCAGCTCTCTTGAGTTCGCCCAACGCCAGCCTACCACCCGCTCCGAGTTTGCTAGACACCACCACGGGTCGGTTGAGTCTTTCGCGCAATTGATCGCCAATGAGTCTGGCAGTGAAATCCATGGAGGAGGCTGCGCCAACCAAAACGGTCATGGGTGATTTATCGTCTTGCGCAAAAGCAGAGCTTGATAAAAGTTCGACTGCAGTCAATCCTGCTACTTTGAGACTGGTTCGACGGTCCATCATGCATCCTCCTTCACATAACCACTTGCTTTGACCAAAGTCTCGTAGCGTTTTCGCTCTTCAGCCAAAGACTGCGCCAATTGAGCTGGATTGGCAGACCATGGCGTCATGGCTTGCCCAGCAAATCTCTCGCGCACAACAGGACTCAGAGTCATGGGGTTGATGGCCTCGTAGAGCCTTCTGACCAAGTCAGGCGGCATTTTGGCCGGGCCAAAAATACCCGTTGAGGTGGTACTGCTGACCGCAATACCCGCTTCCCTGAGAGTTGGAACATCAGGCACCAGTGGCGATCGTGTATTGCCAGAAACGGCCAACAGTTTGATTTTTCCTGCCTTGTGCAATTCAACTTGTGGGCTGAGTCCAGTGATCATGACCGGCAGTCGACCTGCTGCTAAATCAATCAAGCCAACGCCACTGTCTTTGTAAGGCACATGAGTGAGTTGCAGGTTGGCAGCCAAGCCAATTGAAATGCCAACAAAGTGAGACAGAGAGCCATTCCCAGGTGCTGAACCGTAAACGGCATCACCTGATTTTTTGCTCTTCATCCATTCGATCAACTGCGCTAGATTTGAAACCCCAGTAGCGGGCCCTGTGGAAATGGCCACATCAAAGGTGGATATTCCCGCAATGGGCGTGAAGTCGCTCACCGGGTCATAGTCCAATTTGTTATAGACATGTGGATAGACTGCAAACGGGCCACTGGTTGCAAATACCAATGTTCTGCCATCGGGTTGCGCTCTTTTCGCTTCACCCAAGGCTATGCGTTGGCCAGCACCCAATTTGCTGACCACCACCACGGGACGGCCCAGCGCTTCTCGCATTTGTTCGGCCACAGCCCTTGCGCCGAAGTCCATGGATGACGCTGCCCCTACCAGAATGGTGATGGTTGAGTTGTCTTGTGCAAAAACATTTTGGGATGCAAACCCCATTGAACTGGCCAGCATACCTAGCATTGCTTGTCTTCTGCTTGTCATTTTGTCTCCTATTGGTTAACGAGGGGGTCTATGAAATTGAATCACTCGGATTCAAGGGAATGGGGATTTCAAATTTTTTAAAGTAGGCCAAGACTGGTCAACCTTGTAGATGTATGAGGGCTGTTCGAGGCAGGGCCATTGGATGTCTAGTTCAGGGTCATTCCACAAGAGACCGCGCAAATGGTTTTTATCGTTGTAGTCGGTAAGTCTGAAGGACACCTCAGTGTCATCTTCTAACGTGCAAAAGCCATGCGCCAATCCGGGTGGTACAAGGAGTTGAACCCAACTGTCTGCAAACATCTCAATTGATTCGTGCTTGCCATAGGTGGGAGAGTTTGTTCGGATGTCAACGCAAAAATCCAAGATACTTCCCTTAACGACTCGCACAAGTTTGTATTGAGCTTTGGGCGGTGTCTGAAAGTGCAGGCCTCTGACAGTCCATTTCAAGGCATAACAAGAAGCATGCTCTTGAACAAATTCTGGTGTGACCCCCCATGCTTTCCATTGTTGACTGTCAAAGTAATAGCTATACCTACCGTTTTCATCCGAGGATTGATCTGGGTAGATCGCCCATAGCCCTTCAATTGACAGTTTCTTGACTTGCATTTTTTCGATAGAATTTGATCGAAATCAAAATATAATTCCATTTTTGGAATAAAGCAAATCACAGGATCATTTGAAATGGCAAAAATAACGCTTGGAATTGGCACATCCCATACGCCCATGTTGAATGCGCCTGTGACTGATTGGCCCAAGTTCATAGAGCTAGATCTCCATCGTGTGCATCTAGACAAAGAGGGAAATACACTGAACTACGCCGAATTACTCAAGTTGGCTGGCCCACAAATACCTAGGGAAATCACTGAGGGTAAATTTTTATGGAAACATACGAAAGCCTTGGCAGCACTAGAGCATCTGCACCATGTTGTTAAAAAATCAGAAATAGATGTTTTGATCATTGTGGGAGACGATCAGAAAGAGCTCTACAAAGACAACAACATGCCATCTATCTTGATGTACAGGGGCGAAACAATCAGAAATGTTCCCTTGAAAAGTAGACCAGGCCCTGAATGGGCAAAAAAGGCTTCTGCTAAATACTATGAAGATGAACACGAAAAAGAATACCCAGTAGATTCTGCGCTGGCCATGCATTTGATTCACCACCTCATTGATGCGGAATTTGATGTGTCATGTGCTGACAGCATTCAAGATGGCCAAGGCGAAGGCCATGCATTTGGTTTTGTGCACAATAGATTGCTACAAGATATCGAAATACCAGTGGTGCCTATTTTCTTAAATACCTATTACCCTCCAAATCAACCCACGCCCAAACGTTGTTTTAAGTTGGGGCAGCAAATCAGAAAAGCGGTTGAATCATGGCCTCAAGACATCAAAGTGGGCGTTGTGGCTTCAGGTGGATTAAGCCACTTCACGGTCGATGAGGAGCTTGACAATGCTGTGATGGATGCATTGCGTTCAAAGTCGTATGATGATCTGTGCAGCATTCCACTCAATAAATTGAATTCTGGTAATTCCGAGATTAGAAATTGGATTTGCATGGCAGGTGCCTGTGAAGGACTGAATTTGCAATTGATGGAGTACTACCCAGCTTACAGAACCCCAGCGGGAACAGGCACTGGTTTGTGTTTTGCTCATTGGGAATGAAATCGTTCATGACATCAAGCAGTCATACAGAAGAAAAACAGTCGCTTAGGGTTCGACTCAAATCCATTAGCTATGAAGCCCAAGATGTTTTGTTGTTTGAGTTAACACCACTGGATGGTCTCACATTGCCAAGCTTCAGTGCGGGCAGTCACATCGATGTTCATTTGCCCAATGGATTAACTCGGCATTATTCTCTTTGTAATTCGCCGCTTGAAAACAATCGATACGTGCTTGGTGTTAAGAAAGACTTGTTCAGTCGAGGCGGATCCAATTTCATGCACGATGAATTGAGAGTGGGCTGTGAACTCAAAATTAGTTTGCCAAGGAATCTTTTTCCACTTGCGAATGAATCCTCTCATGCTATTTTGATTGGCGGCGGTATAGGCATTACGCCACTCATTTCAATGGCGCATGAATTGACTGCAAAAAATGCTTCATGGCAATTGTTTGCCAGTTTTAGGAGCAAAGTCGATGTTGCCTTGGTTCAACAATTGAATTCCAAACGAGTTCATCTTCACATCGATGGTGAAGCAGAGGGAAGATTTTTAAATATTCCCTCTATTTTGGACAATGCACCGGAGGGCAGTCACTTCTATTGCTGCGGCCCTGAACCCATGCTGAATCACTTTCTTGATTTGTCAAAATCAATTGATCCAAGCAGAATTCACTATGAGTCTTTCAAACCTGTTTTGGCAAATTTATCGGGCGACAGTTTTGAGGTCAAACTCAAAAAGACCCAAAAAAGCTTCTCCATAGGACCAGATCAAACCATCTTGCAGGTTTTGCTCAAGCATGGCATTTCTGCTCCTGGCTCGTGTGAGCAAGGCATTTGTGGTACTTGTGAAACTCGCGTGGTAGAGGGCATCCCTGACCACAGAGATTCGCTTCTTTCAGCAGAAGAGCGTTCCTCCAATCAAATCATGATGATTTGTTGTTCTAGAAGTTTGAGTTCATCGATTACGCTTGATTTATAGTCTCTGTTTTTAATTTCAAAAGGAAACAGTGTGGGCCGCCCAATTCGAAATGCAAGTCCAATCCTTCCAGATTACTCTGAAGGAATTCAAATCAAGACAGATGATTCCGACCCAAGATTCATTTCTGCGCTTGCCAGGGGCTTGGCTATTTTGCGCTGCTTCGAGTTAGACCAAAAGTTGCTTGGCAATGTTGAAATTGCAGAGATGACGAGGCTACCGAAATCCACCATTTCCCGACTTACCTTTACCCTGACTCAGCTTGGCTATCTCAGGTACCGACATGAATTTGGCAAGTACGAACTGGCTGCAGGTGTGGTGGGATTGGCCTATCCTTATTTGGCAAACATGAATGTGCCTGCATTGGCAAGGCCTTTGATGGTTGAATTGGCACATAAAACAAAAACCAATATTGGATTTGGTGTGCAGGAAAATAACAGCGCCCTTTATCTTGAATATGCCTTGGGTGAGCCCAGTCCCAATCGACGTCAACGAGTTGGATTCAGGGTGCCGCTGGTGAGAACTGCCATGGGCAGGGCTTGTATTGCCGCCATGAATTTTGAAGAAAGAGCCAGGCTTTACTCAGAATTCAAGAGCTATTACGGGTCTAAGTGGAAAGATATTCATCAGGAGCTAGATTCGGCCATTGAACAGGTAGAAACAGATGGATACTGCTTTGCCATTGGCACCTTCAAAAAGAATACGAACTCTGTTGCAGTTCCTTTTTTGCACATAGACAATCACACCATCATGGCTTTCAATTCGCAAAGTTCTGATGCAAAGCAGCCTTTGTCGGTGCTCAAAAAGAACGGTCAACTTCTTCTGGACATGGTTGAAAAAGTACGTGGTCTTTTGATCGAGAATCACACCCGTCCCAAGATTGGCCGAGTTTAATCTCATGATCATTCCAGAATCGAAATTATGCTAAATCCATCAGCAGTCGTCTTGACTGAGGCAGGACCCATCAGAGGTTTTAAGAAGCAATCTTCATCTGCTGAGCCTAGTATCGATTGTTTTTTGGGAATTCCTTATGCAGCGCCTCCAGTTGGAAACCTCCGGTGGAGATCGCCTCAGCCCTTAAAGCATTGGCAAGAAGTTCGAAACTGTTTTGATTTCGGTCCTGATTTTCCTCAGGCGACCAATCTTCTTTTTAGAGCGCCCAGTCAGAGCGAAGATTGTCTGTATTTGAATGTATGGGCACCCGAGATTCAGCATGCCCGAAAACTGCCAGTCATGGTGTGGATTCATGGCGGTGGCTTTGTTGGAGGAAGTGGCTCTGATGAAAGGAGTGACGGCACTCTCATGGCCTCTAAGGGCGTTGTGCTTGTGAGTTTCAACTATCGATCGGGCATCTTTGGCTTTTTAGCGCATCCAGAACTTTCGGCTGAGTCTGAATTGAAGGTCAGTGGCAACTATGGAGTGCAAGACCAAATTGCAGCCTTGAAATGGGTTCAAGAAAATATCAGTCATTTTGGTGGCGACCCCACCAGAGTCACTGTGTTTGGCGTTTCTGCAGGATCCGCCTCTATCTCTTTGCTACTCACTTGTCCTCAATCGAAAGGCTTGTTCCAGCAGACAATTCTTCACAGCCCTGGCGCTGCACGGCCGCTGGCTACCCTGGCACAGGCAGAAGATTTTGCACTGAATGCGTTGGGCTCCGGCATCAAGCGTCTGCGGTCTTTGAGTCAAGAAGACATATATAAGCTCACAAGTTCAATGAACCCCAAAATCAGAGGTTTAACAACACCCAGAATTTTGCGTCCCATTCTAGATGGCGTGTACTTAAGTGAAAATGAAAGAGATGTGTTCAAAGCACATCGGCAAGCAATGCTCCCCATGATTGTTGGGAGCAATTTGGATGAAGGAAGTTTGCTTACCAAAGAGTGGGCAATTCACTCAGTAGATGACTATGTTCAATTGGTCAATATAAACTTCAAAACTTTTGCGGCACAAGCTTTGGCCTTGTATCCGGTTAAATCCGAAGAAGAAATTCGAAACGCCATTGCCCATTTGTTTGGTGATACGCAATTCAATTACGGTACCCGATTGCTTGCCCAATCAAATTCAAATCAAGTTGCGAAGACCTGGCGCTATTTGTTTGCCAAGCGCCGCCCCAGTCAATTGGATGGTCCTCATCATGGGCAGGAGGTTGCTCATGTTTTTGGCAATTTGTCCGCCAAAGTAACACCCATTGAAAATGATTTCGATCAAAAAGACGAATTAATTTCTACTGCGATGCTCAATTATTGGGTTCAATTTGCGCACACAGGCAACCCCAATCAAAAAGAACAGCCAGAGTGGCATCCCTACAATATGGTTTCCGATCACATGGTTGTTTTCGGCACTGATATTTCAAATCAAGATGGATTCCGGAAAGAGAATTTGGATTTCATTGACCATTTCTTTCAAGCCAACACGGAGGTTCGTGTTCAATGACAGTCAAGAATAAAATTTCCTATGGTCTCGGCGGCAAAGTTTGCTTGATCACTGGAGGTGCCCAGGGAATTGGGGAAGCCTGTGCGCGGCTGTTTTTGGAAGAAGGTGCGCGTGTCGTCCTTGTGGATATTCACAAAGAGAAGGGTGAGTCTCTCCAATCTCAATTGCAAGCGCAAGGACACGAAGTTCTTTTTGTTACCAGCGACATTGGCAACAAGGTGGAGGTCGACTCTCTAATAAGTCATGTGCTCGAATCATATGGCCGCATTGACGTCTTGATCAGCAATGCAGGCATCTTCAAAGCAACTCCTTTTTTGGATGTGACAGAAGCCGATTTTGATGAGGTTTTGAGGGTTAATTTAAAGGGTGCATTTTTAATTGGCCAAGCAGTTGCGCGCGTCATGAAGACGCAAGGCGGAGGCGCCATTGTTCACATGAGCTCAGTCAACGGCGTATTGGCCATCCCTGAAATTGCTTCTTACAACGTTAGCAAGGGTGGCCTCAACCAGCTCACCAGGGCAATGGCCTTGGCATTGGCCGACGACGGTATTCGGGTTAACGCGGTAGCACCCGGTACCATTGCCACTGAGTTGGCCAACAAGGCGGTTTTGACAAGTGAAGAAGCTCGCCAAAAAATTCTTGGCCGAACACCCATGAAGCGATTGGGCAATCCTGTTGAGGTGGCCCATGTGGTGGCATTTTTAGCCTCTGACGCAGCCAGTTACATCACCGGCGAGGTGATTACTGTCGATGGCGGAAGGATGGCCTTGAACTACACCGTCAAGGTCTGATCGGCACCGTGTCCTCAATAGCTTAGACAACCCTGCATTTCTCAGGGACATCCGTGTTTATTTCTTGAGCTTTTTTTAAAAAGAGCTTCAAATGCTTTCTACATTAAATTTTGGAGTCCCGCCCTATGAAGCTGTCTGTCAACGGAAAGAGTCATACGCTCGATGTCGAACCCGAAATGCCCTTGTTGTGGGCTTTGCGTGACGAACTCAACATCAAAGGGCCAAAGTTTGGTTGTGGCGTTGCACTGTGTGGGTCTTGCACGGTGCTTTTGAACGGGGAGCCTGTTCGGTCTTGCTCTTACCCAGTCTCAGTTGCTGCTGGCCAAAAGGTGGTCACCATTGAAGGCTTGGCAGACAAAGGCAAAATGCATGCCGTACAACAAGCTTGGATTGAGCACCAAGTACCTCAATGTGGCTATTGCCAAGGGGGTCAAATTTTGGCTGCTGTGGCCTTGCTCAAGAAAAAGCCCAAACCCACCGATCAAGACATCGATGCTGCCATGACCAACATCTGCCGTTGTGGCACTTATGCCCGCGTTCGAGCCGCCATTCATTCCGTGGCCAAGAAGGGAGGCCGCGCATGACTACGAATTCCAACTCTGGCCATTCAGTGGCAGACCATTCGGGCATGGACCGACGTCACTTTCTGAAGGTTTCTGGCACTGCCAGCGCTGGCATGTCATTGGGCTTTTTCTTGCCTGAGCGTGCTCACGCAGCAGATACACCACAACTCAATGTGTGGATAGAAATTGAACCCAACAACACCATCGTGATTCGCTATGCGCGAGCAGAAATGGGGCAGGGCAGCATGACTTCTGCACCCATGATGATTGCGGAAGAACTGGAAGCCGATTGGAAAAAAGTGCGCGTTGAGTATGCAACAGCGCATGAAAACTTGCGCACCAAACGCGCCTATGGCGACATGGCGTCGGTGGGCAGTCGCACCATTCGCCACTCACAAGAGTACTTGCGCAAAGCAGGTGCTACAGCCAGAGAGATGCTGATTGCTTCAGCTGCACAAAAATGGAACGTACCGGCAAGCGAGTGCAAGGCCTCTTTAAGTAGGGTCACTCACGCCCCTAGCAAACGCTCTTTGACTTATGGTCAATTGGCAGCTGATGCAGCCAAGTTGGATGCGCCGAAAAATGTTCAGTTGAAAGATCCCAAAAATTGGACACTTATTGGTAAGTCTATTCCGCGCGTCGACATCCCAGAGATTGTGCTTGGTCAGCGCAGTTATGGCATTGATACGCAGCTGCCTGGCATGTTGCATGCGGCAGTGGCTGCTTGCCCCGTGTTCAATGGCAAAGTTAAATCTTTCGATGCCTCTAAGGTGGAAAATCGCCGCGGCATTGTCAAGGTTTTAAACATGGGCGAATTTGTGGCGGTGGTTGCTGACAACTGGTGGCGGGCCAAAGAAGCCTTGCGTGAAGTTGCTGTCGATTGGGATGTGGGCGAGCACGGTACCCTGACTAGCGCGGCCATCATGGCTCACTTCAAGGCTGGCATGGAGCAAAGTGAATTGGCTGTGGCGCGCAATGATGGCAATACATCAGACGCACTTTCTAAATCGGCCAAAGTGGTAGAGGCTGAATACTTCACGCCTTACTTGGCGCATGCCACCATGGAGCCTATGGTGTGCACAGCATGGTTGCAGGGTGACAAACTTGAAGTTTGGTCTTCCACTCAAAATCCAGAGGCCACATTGGCCGTCAGCGCAGCCACTGCGGGTGTACCGCAAGCCAATGTGAAAGTTCACCCTGTGCAATTGGGCGGTGGTTTGGGTCGAAAAAGTCCCCAAGACTTTACACGCCAAGCTGTCATGATTGCCAAGGCCATGGCTGGAAAGCCTGTCAAAATGTTGTGGTCGCGTGAAGAAGAAATTCAACACGGACTGTATCGGCCAGCCAGTTTGATGCGATTCAAAGGTGGCCTGAATGCCAATGGCAAAGTGGAGGCCTTGCACATTCGTGTCAGCGCACCTTCTATTTTGGCCACCCTTTTAAAGTTGCCTTTGCCTCGCGGTGTTGATGGTCAGGCAGTGGCAAGTTTCAGCGATCATCCCTACGATATACCCAACACCTTGGTCGATTATGCCCAGCGCAATACCAATGTGCCCGTCGGTTTTTGGCGCACGGTTGGGCATTCACAAAATCCATTTGGCCGTGAATGCTTCATTGACGAATTGGCAATGGCGGCAGGCAAAGATCCTGTGGCTTTCCGTTTGGACATGTTGCCTAACACCGAAAAATCGAAGCGCGACAGAAGTATTTTGGAAGCCGTAACCAAAGCTGCAGCTTGGGGCAGCCAATTGCCCAATGGCGTGTTTCGCGGTGTGGCTGAAACAGAGGGCTATGGCAGTTGGACAGCGTGTGTGTGCGAAGTTTCTGTGAACGCCAAAAACGAAGTCAAGATTCACCGTGTGGTGATTGGCATTGACCCTGGCTATGCGGTCAACCCAGACAACATCGTGGCTCAATTTCAGGGCAGTGTTGTGCATGGTTTGACAGCTATTTTTTGGGGCGAAAACACCATCAAAGAAGGCCGTGTTGAGCAATCCAATTTCCACGACTACCGCATGATGCGTTTGAACGAGATGCCCAAAGTAGAAGTGGTCATTGCACCTACCGGTGGATTCTGGGGTGGCGTTGGCGAGCCTGCGCAAGCGCCCTTGGCACCCGCACTCGTCAACGCCATTTCTGCAGCCATGGGCAAGCGCATTCGTTCATTGCCCCTCAAGAACCACGGATTGACCTTGAAGGTTTAATGAACTGCAAGCATGAAGCCATGAAGCTTGAAAGTCGGGTTAGACGCAAGGGACTTCAAAGTCTCTTGCTGGCAGGGTTTTCTATGCCTTGCTTATTCAGTGGAGTTGCACTCGCGCAACGGATGAACTCAGGCCGTTTGCTTTCATTGAGTGAAATGGTGCAGCCCATTGTCAAAGGGGCCATTCTGCTCAATAAAGATTTGCAAATTGAAGCGCCACTGTTGGCCGATAATGGTTCTTTGGTGCCCATTCAAATTCAAGTTCAAAGCCCCATGTCTGAGCAAGATCATGTGACACAAATTTATTTGTTGTCACAGCGAAATCCGGTTACTCAAATGGCTGTTTTTCAATTGGGTCCATGGAATGGTCGTGCGGAGGTCAGTACGCGTGTGCGATTGGCTGGAACGCAAGAAGTGATTGCCTTGGCCCGCTTGTCGAATGGCGAATTCAGATACAAGCAGATGGAAATCATTGTGACTGAATCAGCTTGTGTGGATGCCTCATGAGCATTGCCCGCGTTCACTGGCCAGAGAAGGTTCGATCAGGCGAAGTATTTAAAGTGCGCTTGCTCATTCAGCACCCCATGGAGACGGGCTATTTGCAAGACTTAACAGGCAAGGTGGTTCCTAGAAATATCATCCAATTGTTAACTTGCCATTTGGGCAATCAGGAGGTCTTTCGAATTGAGCCTTCGTCGGGTATTTCCGCCAATCCATTTTTTGAGTTTTTCCTGCGCGCCACAATGACTGCAGAATTCAAGGTTCAGTGGGTGGACGACAAGGGCGTCAAAGGCCAGCATCTTCAAATTTTGAATGTGGTGTAGTTGTGTTGCAGCATTTGCCGTTGTTAAGCGTTGAGCGAGAAGATGTGCGTCTTCATACGCGCTCTGTGGGGTCTGGTTCGCCTTTGCTGTTGATGCATGGCCATCCTCAAAGCATGGTCATGTGGCACAAGGTGCTTCCCATTTTGGCCAAACAGCACACCCTGGTTTTGATGGATTTGCGCGGTTACGGTGATTCATCCAGACCCAAAGCTGATTCTCAGCATCTCAACCACAGCAAGCGCGAAATGGCCTTAGACGCAATGGCTGTGATGGAGGCTTATGGCTTTGAGCAATTTGACGTATTGGCGCATGACCGTGGTGCGCGTGTTGCTCATCGCTTGGCAATAGATCATGCACACGCAGTTGGCCGATTGATGTTGTTGGACATTGCTCCCACATTGGCAATGTACGAAAATACCACGGAGGCCTTTGCACGTGCCTATTGGCACTGGTTCGCACTCATTCAAGCTGCGCCATTGCCCGAGGCACTGATAGACGCCAACCCTGCTCGCTATGTTCGGTCTGTAATGGGCGGAAGATTTGCAGGACTGGCACCTTTTTCGCCCATGGCTTTGGCTGAGTATGAGCGATGTGCGCTCATTCCTGGAACCAGTACCTCTATTTGTGAAGATTACCGCGCCAGTGCAGCTGTAGATTTGGAGCATGACCGAAAAGACGTGGCCTCTGACAATCGAGTTGTTCAGCCGCTTCGGGTTATTTGGGGAGAGCATGGTTCTGTGGGGCGCTGTTTTGATGTGCTATCTTTGTGGCGCGAGCGAGCCAAGAATGTGAGTGGCATGGCCTTACCGTGTGGTCACTACTTGGCAGAGGAGTTGCCTGAAGCGTTAGCTGCTGAAGCTTTGAAATTTTTCAATTGAATCAAGAATATTGATGTTATGAAATTCCTCTTGACCCCCATAAGGGCAGTTCTTATAAGCGTTTTGAGTGCTTCATGGGCAATGCCTGCATTGGCGCAGCACTCACATGGCAAGGGCTCTCTTCAACTCAGTTTGAACGGCGATGTTCTTCAAGGCCAGTGGACCATGCCGATGGAGGCCTTGCTTGGCTTTGAACATTTGCCCAAAAACGCCGCGCAAACCGATGCTATGAACCAATTGCAGAAATCTCTGCAAAACGCCAGCTATTTCATTGAGCTGCCCACAGAGTCAAAATGTCAGCAATTGGAGGCCAAAGCCCAATCTGATATGTTTCAGGGCATCAAGGGAAAAGGGCACAGTGATTTGAACTATGAGTTCAAATTCAAGTGTGCCAATCCTCAAATGCTGACTAAATTTGAATTTCCTTTTTTCAAGTCACACATCCGTTCTAAGCAACTCAAGTTGGAATGGGTGTCTCAGGGTTCGCAGAAATCTGCTACGGTTCGATCCAGTAAGCCAACATTTTCACCATGACAATGAATGCGCTTGAACTGCGCCAAATTGAATTTGCTTGGCCAAATCAAACCAAGCCACTGTTTGTCATTCCCGAGCTCAGTTTGCAGCAAGGTCAAACCTTGTTCATTGGTGGCCCAAGTGGTTCAGGCAAATCAAGCTTGCTCAGTCTGATTGCCGGCATTCAATTGCCTCGAAAGGGCAGTTGCCAAGTGTTGGGTACCTCATTGAAACAACTGTCGTCCTCTGAGCGAGACCGATTCAGAGGCGAACATTTGGGCCTCATTTTTCAGCAATTCAATTTATTGCCTTTTTTAACTGTTGAAGAAAACATTGAATTACCCAGTAAGCTTTTTGCCAGTCGTTTGCAGAAATCTACACAACTTTTTGGCAGTGTTCAAAGGCACATTGACACACTTTGCACCGCGCTTCATTTGCAACCCTCATTGCGTCGTCGGCAGGCCCGCCTGTTATCGGTAGGCGAGCAACAGCGGGTGGCTGCGGCCAGAGCGCTTCTGGGTTGCCCTGCATTGATTGTGGCCGATGAGCCCACCTCCGCACTGGATGAAGACAACAAATTAGATTTTTTGAACCTGTTGCTATCGACTGCCAGTGCCCAACACACCAGCGTGGTGACGGTGAGCCACGACATGCGAATTGCTTCCAATTTCGACCATGTTTTCCAGATGCCAAAGATGGAGTCCAGCCATGTTTTGGCTTAATTTAGCTTGGAAGAGTGCCTGGTCGCGAAAATACTCTCTGAGCCTAGTGGCTGTTTCGGTATGTCTGTCAGTCATTGTTTTATTGGCTGTTCAGCAAATAAGGACAGATGCCAAACGCAGCTTTTCGAATGCCTTAAGCGGTGTCGATTTGGTGGTGGGCCCTAGAGGGAGTTCTACCGATTTACTTTTGTACAGCGTGTTTCAACTGGGCACGCCCACTCAAAACATGCTTTACGCAGATTTGAAGCGTATCAAGGAAATGCCCGCAGTGGCTTGGGCCATTCCCATTCAACTTGGGGACTCGCTGGATGGTTTCCCTGTAATGGGTACCTCCGTCGATTTCTTCAAGCACTACCGATCTGCGGGTCAAGCTTTGTCGTTTCAATCGGGCCAGGCCTTTCAAGACCCCCAAATGCATCCCACTGCGTTGATGCAAGTGGTGATAGGTTCAGAGGTGGCCAAGTCTAAAAATGCAAAAATCAAAGACAAGTTTGCGCTGACACATGGCTACCAAGCCATAGAAGAAACCGTTCATTCTGATCATCCTTTTGAATTGGTAGGTATTTTGAAGCCAACCGGTACGCCGCTAGACAGATCGGTACTGATCAGCCTAGAGGCTTTTGAATCACTGCATGTGGGGTGGGGAATGGGCTTGAGGCCCTCTGCATTTGATACCCAAGCCAATGCTCAAAAAGATCTGCCCAATGTGGCTGAGCTCACCCCGTCTGAACTTACGGCAGTATGGATCGGTCTGCATTCACGTGCCACAGTTTTTTCAGTGCGCAAGGCCATTGAGAGCTTGAAGCCCAATGCTTCCGCCTTGCCACTTATGGCCGTCTTACCTGGGGTTGCGCTCGATGAATTGTGGCAAATTGTTCGGGTGGTAGAAAACGCACTCATTGTGATGGGCGCTTTGGTGGCTGTCTGTTCATTGCTGGGTGTTGTATCGGTTCTTTTGGTTGGCTTGTCGGCGCGACGCAAAGAATTGGCCATTTACCGCTCTTTGGGTGCGGGGCCATACTCAATTTTCATGGCTGTGGCATGGGAGTCTTTCTTGGTGTGCGGGGCAGCTATTGCGGCAGGTGTGCTTGGTACTCAGCTTTTGATTTTGATTTGCAAAGAGTTTTTGCTGCAAAATTTTGGCATTCAAACGCACAATGGCTGGCCCGAGCTGGATGCTTGGTATAGCATTGGAATGTTGCTAGCAGGGGCTTTGATGGCCAGCATGTTGCCTGCTTGGCGTGCCTACCGCATCTCATTGTCTGATGGTCTTCATCCACCTAGCTGAACCACTTGAACCAAAAATCAAAATGACATCGAACTTCTTGAGAATCAACTTGATCAAACTGTGCTTTGCAGTTTGTCATTTGTTGTTGATGGGTTCTGTGTTGGCGCAAACACCAGGTTATCAAAAAATCACGTGGGACGATTTGTTGAACTTAGAGTGGTATCAACAAATGAAAAAAGACATGGCCAGTTATGGGCGCATGGCTTTTTTGAAGGATGGCTCAGAAGAAGCTGAAAAACTGATGGCCAGCATGCGCTCAAAATTGGACGAAGCACCTATTTCAACCAAGTACATCAATCAAAAAATTCGAATGCCAGGCTTTGTGGTGCCATTGGATGCGGTGCGAAATGGGCAGCGTGAATTTTTGTTGGTGCCTTATTTTGGCGCCTGCATTCACACACCACCTCCACCTGCCAATCAAATTGTCTTGGTCACACCGCATCCCAAACTTAATTTGTCTAAACCACTGGAAACAATGGAAGTGATTTGGGTAGAGGGGGAACTTAAGGAGGCTAGAACCAAAACTGCTTCAGGTGTTTCTGGTTATTCGTTAGAGGCTGTTCAGGTTTATCCCTATAAAGCCTTGCACAATACAAAAAAATAATCTTTGAAAAGACAAACTGAAGTTTGTTGAGGCCACAGTTTGTCTTCATAGCCTCAATTAGAGCTTAGCGGTGACGACAGGTTTTTTTGCAGCCTCAGACCTGCTCCCTACCTGCCGTACCAAAGTGATGGAACAAAGTCCGCTAGAGTCAATAGAAAAAGCAAAATCAAAATGATGTTGTAAAGCATTGGGAACCAACTTCTTAAGAGTTAATGGCTCTCCAATTTATGATTTTCCAATGCTCATGTCTGTGCGCCGTAGCACCGACTTTTAGCGGAATAGAATTTATCTGCCTCTAAGCATAGGACTGCGCTTTTTACAAAGATCACAAGTAAACGTTCTGTGACGGTGTGAGTTTTTCACGCGACTTCGTATAAACCCTATGCAGCCGACTTGACACTTTAGATGAGTGACTTAATATGAAATTTCTTTCATGTGTGGATGGCCGTCTGAGCTGTGCCATTTGTTGATTGGGCAGACTCGAATTTGAAAAAGAATGAACACTCAAATGCAACCCAAAATAGCATTGATACACGCCACCCGATTGGCCATTGCGCCCATCGAAAAAACTTTCCAAGATTTCTGGCCTGAAGCCAATACATTCAATCTCTTGGATGAGGGCTTGCTGAAAGATATCGATTCTTTAAGTTCACAGCAAATGAACAAGCGCTTCCAGTCGCTGGCAAGTTATGCCACGGACACGGGTTGCGACGCCATTTTATTTTCTTGCTCAGTATTTAGTGATTCTATTGACTCTGTCAAAAAAATATTTGATTTGCCAATTTACAAACCCAACGAGGCCATGCTCGATGCCATATACCAGCTGGCACGAGAAAAAAAAGATTTGAAAATGGTGGTGATGGGAACCTCCCAGTTATCAGTTGATTCATTGAGCTCTGAAATTGGCGAATGGTCAAAAACCAATCATGCTTCTATCCATATAGAAAAATCATTCATCGACAAGGCCTTTGAGTTGTTGGGCAAAGGTCAAATGGATTTGCACGATGCATTGATCATGGATGCAGTTAAAAAAAATCAGAACGCAGATCTGATTGTGTTTACCCAATTTTCGATGGCCAGTGCCTATCAACGATGCCAAGAGATTTCTTCAGCACCAATTTATAGCGCACCAATTATTGCGGTTCAAACTCTTCAAACAAGGATCACCCATGAACGCTAACCGTGTTTCATTCAATCAGTTAAAACAGTTCATTGCCAATGCAATGATCAAACTGGGCTTGCCCCCTGACGATGCACTCAAAGTGGGCCATATCATGGCCGAGGCAGACCTCCAAGGCTCTGACGGTCATGGTGTGATTCGCCTGCCCAGTTATGCCAAAAGAATCAAGGCAGGTGGCATCAATCTAAATCCATCCATGAAGCTTGTGAAAGAAAAAGCGGGCATGGCCGTTTTGGATGGCGACAATGCCATGGGCCATTTGGTCATGAAGCGCGCTGCTGAAATTGCCATTGAAAAGGCTAGAAATTGTGGCATTGCTTGGGTCGGTTCCCGATTCAGCAACCACGCCGGACCTGCATCGATCTATGCACGGATGCCCATGGAAAAAAACATGATTGGCATTTATTTCGCGGTGGGTGGGGCCAACCATACATCGCCTTGGGGTGGCTTGGACATGTTGTTGTCCACCAACCCCATTGCCATTGCAGTGCCAGCTAAAAATGAACCACCGATGGTGCTGGACATGGCCACCACGGTCACCTCGTATGGCAAGATCAAAGTGAAGGCTCAAAAGGGTGAGTCCATGCCCGAAGGTTGGATGATTGACGAAAACGGTGCGCCCATCACCGACCCACACAAAACCGATGGCGGAATTATGTTGCCCATTGGAGGCTATAAAGGTTATGGCCTGCAATTGATGGTGGGGGTGTTGGCGGGCACCTTGAACGCTGCCGCCATGGGCTCGAGTGTGATTGATGGCAATGCCGATTTCTCTACCAAGTCCAATACGGGTCAAGCTATCTTGGCAATTGATTTAGATGCATTTGGTGACGTCGACGAGTTCAAGTTGCGCGTTGACCAGCTGTCGCGAGAAATGCGTGAAGGTAAAAAAATGCCCAACGTCAAGCGAATTTGGCTTCCCGGTGAGCAGAGTTATGAAAAGCGCAAATCGTATGAGCGGGATGGCATTGACCTGCACCCCAATTTGATTGCGCAGCTAGATGAGTTTGCTCATGCTCATCAGGTTCCAACTTTGATGCAAACCCCATCGTCTTAAGTATTTCTCAAGGAGTTCTAAATGACCAAAGCTAAGATCATATTTTTCTGCCTCTTTCTTTTTCATTCGCTGAGTTGGGGGCAAAGGGCCAATGAAACTTATCCCAACAAGCCAATCAGACTCATCGTGCCATTGGCTGCAGGCAGCTCTGTTGACACAGCTGCCCGGATCGTGATGCAAAAGGTGTCACAAAATATTGGCCAATCTATCATCATTGAAAACAAACTAGGCGCTGCAGGCATTATTGGTGCTGACCAAGTAGCCAAATCTGCGCCTGATGGCTATACCTTGGGTGGTTTTAACGACAGCATCATCACAATGATTCCCAATCTCAATCCCAAATTGCCTTGGGACATTGTCAAGGATTTTGAATCTATCTCACAGGTTGCTATCATTGAGTGGGGTTTGATGGTCAGCTCAAGTTCGCCTTATCGCAATGTCAACGATTTGATTGAGGCTGCAAAAAAATCACCAGGAAAGCTCAATTACAGTTCCGGAGGAAATGGTGGTCCACAACATATTGGCATGGCCATGTTGGCTTACCAAGCAGGCGTCAACATGATGCATGTGCCATACAAGGGTGCAACACAAGCCGCTGTGGGTGCAGCAGCAGGAGAGGTGGATGCTACGCTACAAGGTATCTCTACCATCGTGCCTTTGGTTCAGTCTACTAAGGCCAGGCTCATTGCTGTTTGCACACCTCAGCGCATGGCCCAATTTCCAGACGTTCCAACTGTTGCTGAATCAGGCATACCCGGCTTCAAAATGAACTCTTGGTTTGGACTCATGGCTCCTGCGGGCACCCCTAAAGAAATCATTGCTTTTCTGAACAGGGAAGTTTCAAAAGCATTGGCCGATCCAAATGTGAAAGATCGATTGATTTCATTGGGCTTGTTTCCGGTGGGATCCAGTGCAGATGAAATGAGCTCTCTGGTTCGTTCTCAGTTAGAGCATTACAGAAAAGTGATTACGCAAGCAGGTATCAAAGCCGACTGACAGCATGACGGTATGCATCAAGCCACAAGCTTGATATTTTCTTTCTTGATTTTTTGCGAGCAACGCTTTAATTCAGACACTCGCTGAATCATGCTTGTAACTGCTCGAGTGTTACAAATTGAAGTGCTTTTTGGTGAGTGCTTTCTAGAATCACTTTGGGTGCTACACCCGCTTCAAATGCTTCTTTCCAACGAATAGCACATAGGCACCAACGATCGCCATTTTTGAGTCCTGAGAATCTGTACTCGGGTCTTGGTGTGATCAAGTCGTTGCCTTGTAGAAGTGAGAAGTCTAAAAAAGCTTGAGTGACCTTTGCACAAATCACATGACTTCCACGGTCATCGCTGTTTGTTTTGCAGCAGCCGTCTCTGAAAAATCCTGTTAGCGGATCATAAGAGCATGGAATTAATTCAGTGCCTAGGACGTTGAGGGTTTTTTCAGTCATAGCAGTCGTTTTTTAGGTCAAAGAATTAGTCATAATTTATTGGGTGATTATCGTGACCCGATGGGCTGAAACAAAATATCCATATATATTCCGAAAATCGCTTAACTAACTTTTAAAACGCACATGTTTACAACAATTCTCCGACAAATTCTTGCTGTATTTTTGCTCAGCTCATTGCTTGCTCCCTTAGGCGCTATGGCTCAAGATTGGCCCAACAAGCCCATAAGGCTGGTGATCAACTTTGCACCCGGTAGTTCTCCTGATGTTTTAGGCAGAGCTGTTGCCACCCCCTTGTCGCAGGCTTTGGGCGTGCCAGTGGTGGTGGAAAACCGCAGTGGGGCAGGCGGCCTCATAGGCGCCGATTTGGTTGCCAAGGCGCCGGGCGATGGGTATACGATTCTCATGGCGTCTGGTAGCACGATGGTTGTGGTACCCACCCTCACTCCCAAAATGCCTTTTGACCACAACAAGGCACTCGTGCCTGTAGCCGCTACAGCGCGCCTTGAATTGTTCTTGGTGGTCCGGTCAAACTCTGGCTTCAATAGTTTTGCCGATCTGCAGAAGTTTGCTAGAGCCAATCCTGGCAAATTGAGCTATGGCAGCCCTGGAAATGGTTCTACCCCACACATTGGCGCAGAAATGCTCAAGAACATGGCTGGCATTTTTGCCTTGCACATTCCCTATCGCGGTTCTGCCCCTGCATTGCAAGACCTGTTGGCCGGCAATATTGATTTCTTCATGGATCCAGGCATTGCCACACCTCATATTCGTTCGGGAGCATTGCGACTCCTTGCCGTTGGCAGCACCAAGCGATCTTTCCTTTATCCCGACACCCCCACGCTGGCTGAGCTGGGCTTGAAAGGATACGAC
>Ga0214163_1000281_pt1 | contig 24007 bp, 22 predicted proteins | sample LakMenepilimnion_2_FD_153001 | JGI IMG/M metagenome (GOLD analysis project Ga0214163, IMG submission 153001) | Freshwater microbial communities from Lake Mendota, WI - Practice 15JUN2010 epilimnion v4 | ecosystem: Environmental > Aquatic > Freshwater > Lake > Epilimnion/Euphotic zone | place... | reverse complement strand
AAAGCACACAGAACCATAAAAAATAAGCCCGAAAACGACGCGAAATTAACAAGATACAAAAAGGCCAAAGAACATAAAACTGCTCCTCCACCGACAATGACCAATACGGGGATAAAGTATCTGTCCAGTTGGTCTGCTGCTCCAACCAATGATTATAAAAATAGGTCCAATAATACCACGGATGCTCATAAAAATCGGTATTAATCGTAATTGAGGCCCTTTTCAGAACCAATAATCCAGCCAACACTAGAAAATAAATGGGGAAAATACGTAAAGCCCTGCGTACTACGAAGTTCTTAAATGAACGCAAAAATTGCGCTTTGGTTTGTTGGTCCATCAAGATATTCGAAATCAAATAACCAGACAAAACAAAAAATAAAGTCACGCCGATTGGACCATTGGGCAAGATATTTATTCCAACTCCCTCTGGAAACCAGTGAAAAACTAAGACCAATAATATGGCGATGGCACGAACTCCATCTAAAGCGGGAATATATTTCATTCCGACAAAGCTAAAAAAACGTGCGCAGGAATCAAACCTCTTATCCACCTATATCCCACTTTATCCCATGCTTGTATCTTTTGTCTAAAACTCAAGATACTTTCAAACTTTGGATGTATTTTTGAATGAATTATAGATTTACACATGACTAAAATAATTGAGACCCAAAATATTTCTAAACGCTACGTAATGGGCGAAGAGGTAATCGATGCGTTAAAGAACATCAATATCTCCGTCAACAAAGGCGAATATGTGGCATTTATGGGACCCTCAGGCTCTGGTAAATCTACTCTCATGAACATTGTAGGATGTTTAGATACTCCGTCTACAGGAAAATATATTCTTAACGGACAGGATGTTTCTGAGATGTCAGAAAACGAGTTAGCCGCCGTAAGAAATAAAGAAATTGGATTTGTTTTTCAAACGTTCAATTTACTTCCCCGTCAATCTGCCCTTGAAAATGTTGCACTTCCTTTAATCTATGCCGGATATTCCAAAGCTAGAAGAACTGAAATTGCTATGGAAACATTGCGCGGCGTAGGTTTAGATAATCGTGCACTGCACAAACCCAATGAACTTTCAGGGGGTCAAAGGCAACGTGTGGCGGTGGCGCGCGCCCTTGTAAATGACCCTTCGATTTTATTAGCGGATGAACCCACAGGTAACCTAGATTCAAAGACCTCCTATGAGATTATGGATCTTTTTGACCAATTACATAAAAAAGGAAATACGATTGTCATGGTGACCCATGAGGATGACATCGCTCAATATGCACACCGCATTATTCGTTTGCGCGATGGATTGATTGAATCGGATACAATCAATACGAATGTCAGGAAAGTAGAGAAATAATCAGTCTCTTGATTATTTAGTTTACTGATAAGTTTTAAATTTATTTGAAACTCAAAAACCATGTATTTTTAATGATTAGATATAACATTCAAATGATCATGAAAAATAAACCTGAATTAAAGCCTTTCTTTTCAACTCATCCTGGAGAACTTTTATTAGATGAAATGAAAGAACGAAAGCTATCGCAAATTAAAATCGCAAGCCAAACAGGAGTTAAACCATCATTTTTTAATGAGGTTATCAAAGGTAAGCGAAGCATTCATGCGCATTTCGCCATCTCATTAGAAAAAGCCTTAGGCATCCCAGCGGAATACTGGTTAAGACTACAAATGCATTATGATTTAACCATGGCTAGGGCTGCCTTAAGCCTAAATTAACTAGCTAAATTCATAGAAATAGATTAAACAAAAAAAGCTGCTCATTTCTGAACAGCTTTTTTATTTATAAAAATCTCAAACCTATTTTTTCTTCTCTTTTACACGAGCCGCTTTTCCTTGCTTACCTCTCATGTAATATAAACGTGCACGACGAACCTTACCACGACGGGTTACTTCGATCTTGTCAACGTTTGGAGATAAGATAGGGAAGATACGCTCTACACCTATTCCATTAGAAATTTTACGAACTGTAAATGTTTCTCCAGCACCCGAATTCTTGCGCTGAATAACTAAACCTTGGAATACCTGGATACGCTCCTTATTTCCTTCACGAATTTTTACGTGTACATTAACGGTATCACCAGCTCCAAACTCTGGATGCTCTGCTCTACGGGGTGCACTTTCTGCTTCAACAAACTTAATTAATTCACTCATCTTTCTTAAATTTTGGATGATTATCAGCGCTTAGCGGTCCAATTGTACATAAGCCGAGCTGATTCGGGTTGCAAAGATAGAAAAATAAAATCTTTTTTTAAAAGAATGATTAAAAATATTCCCAAAATTTATTTTAATCCCTTGATACTTTTCACAAATCCCACAATTTCCTCTCGTAGGTTTTGGGCATTCCCTAGAAGTTTCACAAATGCACTTCCTATAATGGCCCCCGATGCACCATTTGAAGCCTTCAAAAAGCTCTCTCGGTCAGAAATTCCAAAACCCACAAGACGTGGATTTTTTAGTTTCATGGCATCAATGCGTTTGAAATAGGCTTCTTGATCCGATGAAATACCCGTTTTAGCACCTGTAGTACTCGCAGATGATACCATATAAATAAATCCTTCACTAATGGAATCTATTTGCTTGATCCGTTCATCTGAAGTTTGCGGGGTAATTAAAAAGATATTGAACAAGCCATGCTGTTCAAAAATCTTTTGATAACTAAGCTGATATTCGGCCAAAGGTAAATCGGGTAAAATCAACCCATCCACACCCACTTCCTGACATTTTTGGCAAAAACGCTCTACCCCATATTGCAATACAGGATTTATATATCCCATCAGTAACACAGGAACCGAAATACTTTGGCGCATATTTTTAAGCTGATCAAACAGATGTGCCACTGTCATTCCTTGATCTAAAGAAACCTGGTTGGATTGTTGGATCGTCTCCCCATCCGCAACTGGGTCCGAATAGGGCATCCCAATTTCAATCATATCAACTCCCCCTTCTTGCAATGCATTTAAAACAAGCATCGTATCTCCAAAATTAGGATATCCCGCCGTCGCATATACATTTAAAATAGGCGCTTGAGTTGAACTAAATAAAGTTGATATACGATTCATATTACTGGTTCAATTTTAATTTTTCTTGGTAGGTCGCCAAATCCTTATCTCCTCTTCCTGATAAATTTACCACAGAAACCTCATCAGGTTTTGCTCCTAATTTTCCAAACACAGCTAAGGCGTGAGCAGTCTCCAATGCAGGAATGATTCCCTCCAACATCGAGCATTCTAGGGCAGCTTCTAAAGCCTCATCATCCGTAATATCAAAAAACTTCGCTCGGCCAGATGTGGCTAAATGAGCGTGCAAAGGCCCAATCCCTGGATAATCCAAACCGGCCGAAATCGAGTAAGGTTCAATCACTTGGCCATCTTCGGTTTGCATCAACAAGCTTTTGGATCCATGCAAAACACCTGGTTTACCTAAAAAAGTAGTTGCTGCTGAATGCCCGGTTGAAATACCTTGGCCAGCAGCCTCCGCGGCAATGAGAGCTGTTCGTGGTTCATCCAAATAATGGTAAAATGCTCCCGCGGCATTTGAACCACCTCCTACACAAGCTAATATGTAATCCGGGTAATCGCGGCCTTCTTTCTCTTGTAATTGCCATTTGATTTCTTCCGAAATAACGGATTGAAATTTGGCCACCATATCAGGATAAGGATGCGGTCCCACCACGGAGCCAATGATATAATGTGTATCTACCGGGTGATTAATCCAATGACGCATTGCTTCATTGGTCGCATCTTTTAACGTCTTTGACCCAGATTGCGCAGCAACAACAGAAGCCCCCAGCATTTTCATTCGAGCCACATTAGGTGCTTGGCGCTCAATGTCTATGGCTCCCATGTAAATAATACATTCCATCCCCATCAAGGCGCAAACCGTGGCAGTAGCTACTCCATGCTGTCCGGCACCTGTTTCTGCCACTATTTTATGCTTACCTAATCGCTTGGCCATCAAAATCTGACCTATCGTATTATTGACTTTATGAGCCCCCGTATGGCACAGATCCTCCCGCTTCAAATATATTTTTGTGTTGTATTTAGCCGACAATCGCTCCGCCTTAAACAAGGGGGTCGGTCGGCCCACAAAATCCTTCAACAAGAAATGAAATTCCTTTTGAAAGCTAGGTTCCATCATGTATTCCAAATAATGTAAACGCAATTCCTCTACATTGGGATACAACATTTCAGGGATAAAAGCACCCCCAAAATCACCATAATAACCCTTTTCACTGACATGAAAAGATATTCCTGCATCGATCATCTTTCAATTATTTTTGAAATATTTTTAACTTTTTCTATATCCTTAACTCCTGGTAATGACTCTAATTTACTGTTAAAATCAAGCCCATAGATGGGGAATTGTCCTTGCAATGCTAAGGCCTCATTCAAATTTTCTTCCCCTAAACCGCCAGCCAATATCAATGGAATTGACTTTTTATAGGCCTGTAACATCGTCCAATCAAAAGCAATACCCGTTCCACCCACTTGTTCCCCTTTTTTAGTATCAAATAAAAATAAATCAGGCTCCCCCTCCCAGGCCAATAAATCATTTTCCGAACTCACGGAAATAGCCTTAATTACCTTAAGTCCTAAAGACTTTAATTTCAAAATATCAGTAGCCGATTCCCCTCCATGCAATTGCACCCATTCAAAACCGGCCCTTTTAGCCAAATCAGCTATTTTCTCCACAGATGCGTCAACAAAAACCCCTACGGCCTTCGTTTTTTTAGGCAATACTGGAATTATAAACTCTTCCCCAACATAACGGGGTGATTTCGTGGCCCAAATAAATCCCATAAAGTCGGGCTCAAAGGCAGTAACATCCGCAATATTACCCAAATCTCGCATGCCACATACCTTCCACTTCATCTTAGCTATTTTAAAAATTCAGTTAAAGCTTCCCCAGGATTCATTGTCTTCATAAAACTTTCGCCGATCAAAAATCCACGATAACCATATGTTTTTAAATCCTTAATGATCTCTGCACTCGAAATACAACTTTCAGAAACTTTCACAAATTGAGCCGGAATTTTATCCGACAATACCTTTGAAGCCTCCACGTTTTGCTCCGAAAAATTCTTTAAATTCCGATTGTTAACACCTACCACCGAGATATAATCCCCCACGCTCCGATCTAATTCTTCTTGGTCATGTACTTCTAACAAAGTCTCCATCCCTAAAGAACGCGCTAATGTGCCTAATGTTTTAATTTCTAATGGACTCAGTGCTGCAGCTATCAATAAAACAACATCCGCACCCATGGATTTAGCCTCAATAATTTGATACTCGTCAATCATGAAATCCTTGCGTAACAAAGGAGTACCCGGGTTCGTCTTTCTCGCTAATTCAAAATCTGCATAGGTACCCCCAAAAAAATGCTCATCGGTCAACACCGATAAGCAAGCAGCTCCAGCCTCGACATATCCCCTCGTCACTTCATCCACGTCCATTCGATCATTAATAATTCCTTTGGAAGGGGACTTACGTTTAAATTCGGCAATAATCCCTGTAGAGGCAGGGGCAATTAATGACATCGACAAGGAATGGCATGCGCGTGCAAAATACCCCCGCTTCTCCAATTGAGCCGTGGATAAAGCAAGTTTACATGCTTCAACCTCCTCCCTTTTTTTAGCAATAATTTGATCTAAAATGCTCATTTTTTTTCCTTAACTCGCGATGCGATTATCCCGTCTTTACATTTAACTAACGACCGCAATTTCACTTTTTTTTATTCTTCGCGACGCAATTATCTCGTCTTAAGATTAATTTTATTCGTTGAGACGTGATACCTCGCGTCTATTTAATCCATAATAAATTTCTTAAAGGCCTGAAAAGCTCGGCCACTTTCAAGTGATTCCTTTGCCATCAAATACCCATCCTGAAAACTATTGGCCTTTTCTGCCACCCATAAAGCCGCACCTGCATTCGATAAAACAGCCTGCGTTTGTGCAACAGTTCCCTCTCTTTGCAATATCTTATATAACATTTTGGCCGATTCCTCCACATTCGCTCCCCCATGCAATTCCGATTGCTGTACTAACGAACACCCTAAATCAGAAGGTTGATATACGTTGGCCCCAGCATTGGTCGTTAATCGAAACGAAGAGGTCAATGAAATTTCATCATAGCCATCTTCGGAATAAACGATGCCATATTTATTTTGACTTTCTTTAAAAAAGCCCGCATATAAATCAAAAGCTGAAGGCGCATACACACCGGTCAATTGCTTAGTGACCCTAGCCGGATTTAAAAGAGGTCCCAATAAATTAAAAAAGGTTTTCATGCCTAACTCTTTTCGAATAGGACCCACAAACCTCATCGCAGGATGAAATAAAGGCGCATGTAAAAAACACATGCCTGCTGATTCCATTTTGCGCTTTAAAATTTTAGCATCACTATTGAACTTCAATCCCAAAAATTCCAATACAGTCGATGAGCCCACGGAAGATGATACTCCATGATTTCCATGTTTCGCTATTTTCTGGCCAGCTCCCACAACAATAAACGACGAAGTGGTACTAATATTAAACGTATCCTTCCCATCACCCCCTGTACCACAAACATCCATGGCATCAAATTCAGATAAATCGACCGTCACCGCCAAATCAATCATTGCCGACACAAAACCTTTTAATTCTGCTACTTGTATCGGATGATACCAATACGAGGATAAAAATGAGGCAATTTGGCTTGGATTTATTTCACCTTGCCCTATTTTCAACATAATATCCCTCGCCTCTTGTTCGCTAAGCGCCTCACCTTCTACGCGTCTCTCTAATATTTTTTTCATCGTTATTTCAACCAATTTTTAATCATTTGCAAACCATGCTGGGTCAAATATGCCTCAGGGTGAAACTGCACCCCACGCACATCATACGTTTGATGTGCCTCCGCCATCACAAAACCCTTATCATCCACAGCCGTAATTTTCAGGTCTGTCGGCATAGTCTCAGGAACAACGGTCCATGAATGATAGCGACAAACCTCAAAGCGAGTCGGGATACCTTCAAACAATTTTTCTTTAGGGTCTAACACCACACATTCAGTAGTCACCCCATGCAAGACCTCTCCCATATTTTGCAATTTGGAACCAAAGGCCTCACCAATCGCCTGATGACCCAAACAAACACCTAGTATTTTCTTACTTGACTTATACTCTTTCAATAAATCCAGCATAATCCCCGCCTCGGATGGAATTCCGGGTCCAGGAGAAAGTAAAATCTGATCATACGCAGCCACTTCCTCCAGTGATATTTTATCGTTGCGAAAAACATCCACTTTAGCACCCAGCTCCTTTAAAAGGTACACCAGGTTGTACACAAAAGAATCATAATTATCAATCACCAAAACATGCATAATTCCTTAAGATAAAGTTTCTGCCACTTCCAATGCTCTACGTAAAGCGGCTAATTTATTATGTATTTCTTGCATTTCACTTGCCACAATTGACTTCGCCACAACCCCCATGCCGGCCTGAAAAAACAAGGTATTTCCTTTGCTCAAAAATGTTCTTATCGCAATGGCATGATTAAAATTTCCTTCAAAATCCATGAAGCCAATCGCCCCACCATAAATGGCACGGTTAGTCGGCTCAAGCCGATTAATAATCGTCATCGCATTGTGCTTAGGCGCCCCACTTAATGTGCCAGCTGGAAAAGTGTCGGCGACCAATTGGAGCGAATTAACTCCTTTTTGCATATGACCTGTTACTTTTGACACCAAGTGAATCACATGGGAAAAAAACTGAACTTCCTTGAACGTTTCCACCTTCACATTTTCAGCACTTCTACTTAAATCATTCCTCGCCAAATCCACTAACATAACATGTTCGGCCGATTCTTTGGGATCTGCAATCAAAGCTTGGGCTAATTCCGCGTCGCGCGCATCATCACCCGAGCGCCTGAAGGTTCCAGCAATGGGATGAATTTCAGCTAAATCCCCCTCAATCTTAATTTGTTTTTCTGGGGATGCCCCAAAAATACGGTACTCTTCATAATCGAAATAAAATAAATAAGGCGAAGGATTAACGGAACGTAAAGCCCTGTAAACCTGGAAATCATCCCCTTGAAAGACTTGACTAAACCTGCGAGAAGGAACGATTTGGAAAACATCCCCACGCAAGCAATGTTTGATACAAATATTTACAATTTCCCGGGTTTGATCTTCGGTCAAATTACTAATTTCTTCTCCTTGACGTGCAAATTTTCTCAACACATCCGCAGGTTGGTCCATCGTATTTAAAATCGCATCAAAACTAGGTTCACTTCCATCGTAGGTGTGCGAATAATAGGCCAACTGGTTATTAAAGTGATTAAATGCCAGTACATAGCGGTAAACAAAATAGCGGATGGACGGAATTTCAGTTTCCTCGCTTTTGCCCCTTATCTCGATGTCTTCAAAATATTGAACCGCATCATACGAAATATGTCCAAAAAGCCCATTGGCCATGGGCGAATCCCCAGCTTCCTTCGTATATACAAAACGATCAGAAAAGTTTTTTAATGCCAATATTGCTTGTTGGCGCGATGCCAACATAAAAGTCTCTTCAGTGCCGTCAGGAAATTTTTGAATAACCTTTGATTGGTCTAGGGTAAAACTAGCCATCGGCTCAAATGCAATATGAGAGAAACCATGCTCACGTCCGTGGTAATCTGCAGATTCCAATAAGACCGAATTTTTGAAATTCTTTCGAATTTTAAGAAATAAGCCAATAGGCGTCATGGTATCGGCCAAAAGCGTCTTTCTACTCGTTTTTATATGTATATGTTGTGTCGTAGACATGTTTCTAATTGAATACAAATTAATAAAAAAAGGCTTACTGAGAACAGCAAGCCATTGTAAAACATATCATATGTGCACACAGCAAAACTGTTCAAGGGTTAATTACCCTTGCCAACCGTTTTTGTTGTATGCTGCTTTTTTCATTTTGTTATAATTTTTACAAATGTAAAATGAAATCTATTAAATCAAAACTTTAACCTATTAAATCCCACAAATTTCCATATAAGTCTTCGAAAACAAGGACTTTACCATACTCCTCGACTGAAGGCCCCCGAACAATCTTGATGCCTTGTTGGCGCAAATTTTCAAAATCCCTGTCAAAATCATCCGTATGCAAAAATAAAAATACACGCCCCCCCGTTTGATTTCCAACTCGCGATTTTTGTTCCTCCGTGGCAGCCTTTGCTAAAAGCAGTTGGCAACTCCCCTCTCTCGGAGGTTGGACTAAAACCCAACGCTTCACCTCGCTCAATAGTGTATCTTCAATTAATTTGAAACCCAACTTCTTTGTATACCAATCTATTGCCTCATCATAATCAGCCACCACTAAAGCGACATGCATTAACCGTTGGTTCATATTCTTAATTTTCGTCTCGCCCTACAAAGTTGAATGGCGATATTAGCTTTAACTCATTTTTAATTGATTCACTCACAGCAAGTCCATCAATAAATTGATGAAAAACGGCCTGGTCTATTTTTCCATGATGACGCGTTAAATCTTTCAGTGCTTCATACGGTTTTGGGTAAGACTCCCGTCGAAGCACCGTTTGAATGGCTTCTGCTATAACAACCCAGTTATCCTCTAAATCTTGCGTGATTTTAGCCTGGTTTAACTCCAATTTTCCTAATCCTTTTTGCAATGAATGTAATGCGATTAACGTGTGCGCCAATGGCATTCCTACATTCCTTAACACCGTGGAATCTGTTAAATCACGTTGCAACCTAGAGATGGGCAATTTCGCCGACAAAAATTCGAAGTGAGCATTCGAAAAAGATAAATTACCTTCCGCATTTTCAAAATCTATCGGGTTAACTTTATGAGGCATCGCAGAGGAACCAATTTCACCCTCTTTAATTTTTTGCTTAAAGTAGCCCATGGAAATATACTGCCAAATATCTCGAGAAAGGTCAATCAAAATAGTGTTTAACCTTTTCAATCCATCAAAATAGGCCGCCATATTATCGTAATGCTCAATTTGAGTCGTATACTTCGACCGAACTATCCCTAAATTAAGATGCAATTTTTTGGCAAATTGAGGCCAATTTATAGCCGGAAATGCTACTTGATGTGCATTAAAATTTCCTGTGGCACCCCCAAATTTTCCTGAAAAAGGAATTTGGGCCAATAAATCTAATTGACGATTCAATCTTTCTACAAACACCATTACTTCCTTACCTAGCCTGGTGGGCGAAGCTGGTTGGCCATGGGTATGCGCCAACAAGGGAATGTCTTTCCAATCTTGTGCATAACTCGATAAAATGTCAACTACCGATAAATAGGTAGGTAAAATAACATTTTTATGCGCCTCCGCGATGGACATCGGGATTGCTGAATTATTAATATCTTGAGATGTCAAACCGAAATGAATAAACTCGACATACGGCGTTAAGTCACCATGCTTGGCTGAAAGCGCAAGCATTTTTTCTTTAATAAAATACTCAACGGCCTTGACATCATGATTTGTCACCTTCTCTTTTTCCTTAATCCATTGCGCATCCGCCTCAGAAAATTGAAGATATAAATTTCTTAACTCTACAAAAGCGTCCACTGGGAATTTTTCAAGTGGTTTTAAGGGGATTTCACACAGGGATATAAAATATTCAATTTCAACTCGAACTCGGTATTGAATTAAACCAAATTCAGAAAAATATGGCGCCAAAACAGCTGTTTGCCGACGATATCTCCCATCCACAGGAGAAATAGCACTTAATAAATTTAATTCCATGGGATTCCTTTCAAAGTGTAAAGGTACAAAATTTGTCTTGGAAGCGGGTTTATTCAGAAGATTTTGACTGATTTAGATAGGGATTTCACTAATTTTTTATGAAATTTAGCAAAATACCTGATATGCTAAGTCCAAAATACCTATCTCTTGTTCTAGCTATTGTGATTGCCGGAGTAACGACTGCATTCATTTCATTTTTACCGTCCTCTGATGTCAGTACCCTATTTGTTTGTTTTACAAGCTCTCTTATTTTTGGCGCTATCCTCATCTATTTTGCCTTGGATTATTTAGTTTTCAAAGAGGTAAATCTATTGTATGATCGCATCAAACAAATAAAAAAGAAAAATTTTTCAGTGATTCCACGTTCTCAGTTAATCGAGAAAGACAATCCGATTGCCTTGTTGACAGAGGAATTAAATTCCTATGTCACCACGAAGGAAGATGAGGTGAAAGAATTAAAAAAATCAGCGAAGTACCGACAAGAATTTTTGGCGGATGTCTCCCATGAATTAAAAACTCCCATTTTTGCAGCGCAGGGTTTTGTACATACCCTTTTGGATAACCCGGAAGAAGGCCTTGAGATCAGAACTAAATTTTTAGAAAAAGCTGCCAAAAGTTTAGACGGATTAGACGTTTTAGTGAAAGATCTTTTGACGGTATCTCAAATCGAAACAGGAGCCATAAAAATTGACAAAAAGTCAATTGATTTACGTCCCATCATTCTCGATATTTTTGAACAATTAGAAGCCAAAGCTAAATCAAAGAAAGCTTCATTGAAATTGACCGGAAAAGAAGGGCCACTTTTAGTCAAAGCAGACAGCCAACGCATGGAACAGGTCTTGGTCAATTTAATTGAAAATGGTATCAAGTACGGAAATCAGGAAGGAAAAGTGAATGTGTTGATTGAAGAGCGAAAGAAAAATCTTCAAATTTCAGTGAAGGATAATGGACCGGGTATTCCAGCGGAACACCTACCAAGGTTATTTGAACGTTTTTATCGAGTTGATAAAAGCAGGGCAAAAATGAGTGGTGGCTCAGGCTTAGGACTATCCATCGTGAAACACATCGTAAAAGCTCATGGAAGCCAAATCTCAGTCATTTCTAAAGTCGACAAAGGAACTAGCTTCAGCTTTAAACTAGAAAAGGCTTAATCGAATATGAATTAAACCGCTCCTTCTGTAAGTCTTTCTGCATTTTCCGCAATCCTTAATTGCTCAATAAATTCCCCGATTTCCCCATCCATTACGGTAGGTAAATTGTATACAGTTAAGCCTATGCGATGGTCTGTCACACGACCTTGCGGATAATTATAGGTCCTGATTTTATCCGAACGGTCTCCAGAGCCCACCATTGATTTACGATTACCGGCAATTTCAGCGTTACGTTTGGCTAACTCAATTTCATAAAGCCTTGAGCGCAAAACGGTCATGGCCTTATCAAAATTCTTAATTTGAGAACGCTCATCTTGACACTGAACCACAAGTCCAGAAGGAATGTGCGTCACACGAACAGCAGAATAAGTCGTATTCACCGACTGACCACCCGCTCCGGATGAACAGAAAGTATCTTTTCTGATATCATTCATATTGATCTGAACATCCACTTCATCAGCCTCTGGCATCACGGCCACCGACGCGGCCGAAGTATGAATTCTTCCTGCAGATTCAGTGGCTGGTACACGCTGAACACGGTGAACACCCGATTCAAATTTCATTTTGGCATATACATCCTCCCCTTGAACCGAGGCGATAATCTCCTTATATCCACCCGCTGAACCCTCGGTAAAATCCATTATTTGAAAAGTCCAACCCATTTTTTCCGCATATCGCTGATACATTCTAAATAAATCGCCGGCAAAAATACTTGCCTCATCGCCACCAGTACCTCCGCGAACTTCCAAAATACAATCCTTAGAATCGTTCGGGTCTCTTGGAATAAGCATCTCCTTTAACACCTCATTCATATCTTTTTCAGCTGGAATTAATTCATCCAACTCGGCCTTCGCCATATCCCTAAAATCTTCGTCTTTTTCGTTGGCAATCACATCCTTTGCCTCCTCAATGGACTTCAATAAATTTAAGTAGGTGCTATATTGATCGACAATTTTTTGCAAATCTTTGTATTCCTTACTCAATGTTTTGAATTTCTTTAAGTCTGATACGACTTCCGGCATGGCTATCTGTTGCTCCACTTCTAAAAAACGTTCCCTAATGGCCTCCAACTGCTCAAGCATGATTTTCTATTTTAAAAATTTTTGCAAAGATAACAATTAGTTGAATACCTTTGCGTAACGCTTTTTTATTATGTCATTATCCAAATTCTTCTTGCTCTTTTTAGTCATTGGATTCTTTTCCTGTGACTTTTCAACACGCATAGACACCACGGCTGCCGTAAAAGAAATGAAGGCCAAGCAGGTTAAGCGCGTCTTACCGGAACAAATTGTCAACCAAGTAGACACTTGGGGTTTAGGCGTCCAAAAAGAAATAGAAAAAAAGGTGGGTGAAACATCATCGATTGACTTTTCAGCCATCGCAAAAAAATATGGCATTTCGATTATAGCGGGAAAACCTGCCGACCTAAAAGGGCAAGTGGGAGACAAAAAAATCAAAGAAATTTTGGATGCCTTGGATTATAGCCAATCAATCCAACAAGAAATACCTCCAAGCATACAGAAAAATGCCAATGGTGATAGCCTATTTTACCTATTTACACATCCAAAATTACAAACCGTTATTTTGGGATTCAGTAAAGTCAGAGTCATTCAAGAGATGGACCGACCGTTAATCAAGTGATTGAGATTTGATTAAGGCCAACATCTGTTTATAGATTTCCTGCATTTCCGGACGATCAATGAGTGCTTGTTGGTCCATCACCATTCTTCCATCTTGTAATTTTGCAGCTTCCTGGGCAGGAGATATAGGATGATTGGAGAAAAATGACTTCATGTAATTTTCCACAACACCTTGGATTAATTGGGGTTCTAATTCGATCGAAGTCAACAATTCTTTCGCCTGGTTCCATAGTTGCTGAGTAAAAGTACCCGCCATTAACATCGCCAAATGAATTTTTTTTCGTTCCTCTCCATTGACTAAATAAATGGCATCGGACACATCTTTGGCAAGGGCTAATAAAATAGTTTCCGTTTCTTCTACCAACACCTCCACACATATCGGGGTGTTAGAAAGGTTTAATTTCCGACCGCTAAGCACATGTTGGACCGGGAAAAACACACCAATCTGGTTCATACTTTCCCTAAGTGGATCATACAAAAGCATCGATTCCGCTAGTTGGGCCGTACCCGAAACCAATACCAACGTTCCATATTTGGGCAATAAAAGTTCCGGTAAAACTTGAGGATAGGCCGATTCAGGCACACACATAAAAAATACTTCTGACGTAGATTCAGAAAAATCTAAATGTTCCTGAACACGTGCGTTATATAAAAAGCTACTTAATTCTTTTGCCTTTTTGGGGTCTCGGCTGAAAACCTCTTGAACAGAGTTTCCTGCATTTTCTAATGCTTGAGATAGATGCCAAGCCACATTTCCTGCGCCAATAAATGAAATTTTCATACTTAATAGATGGGTTCTCGTTTAGATCCCACAAACGGAATCCATTGTTGGTCCAAAATTCCGGAAAAATTTCGCAAAAACATAACAAAAGATGGTTTGAAAGGATGGCGTGCTAAATGCATTCCTGCTTCCTCTGGAGTGAGGTCTCCTTTCTTCGAATTACAGTATTTACAAGCGGTCGTTAAATTATCCCAAGAAGTTCTTCCCTGTCTGGATTTTGGCATTACGTGATCTAAAGTCAAATGATCTTTAGACCCACAATATTGACACGTATTGGCATCTCGCTTAAAAATATTTTGTCTAGTTAATACCACCCCCTTATATGGGAAATAAACATATCGATTTAAACGAATGACGGAGGGAAAGGGGAAAGTTTGGGAAATGGAATGCAATTTTGCGGTCGTTGATTCAGCCACTAATTCTGCCTTGTTTAGGTAGACCAAAAGAAATGCTTTGGGCATCGAACAAATCGTAAGGGCACTGTAATCTTGATTGAGAACTAACACTTTCTGACTCATAGACAAAAATTATTTTTCGCTTTTTTCGCAAATCCTCTACTCGTTTTAAAGGTAAGAAAATTATCAAATGATTGTCATCCTTTCAACAGAAAAATAATATTTTTTTTATCGCTTTTTCACGTAAGAAAGGAGGGTATTGTTCATTATTTGTAGCTTTGCAAAAAAAGAGAAAAAGGTCATGTCGCTACTGATTGAAAAGATTAAGGAAATAGCTAAAAAAAACACGCTGGAGGTCATCAGAAATCGCCATCATTTACATGCGAATCCAGAACTTTCTTACCATGAAGTAGAAACTCAGGCCTATGTATTGGCCCAACTCCATTCCATGGGAATTCATGCTGAGCCCATCGCTAAGACCGGTTTAATCGCCAAAATCGAAGGTAAAAATCCAAGCAAACGTGTGGTTGCCTTACGTGCTGACATGGACGCATTGCCCATTTTTGAAGCCAATGAAGTACCCTATAAATCTCAACGCGAAGGTGTTATGCATGCTTGCGGACACGATGTACATACCTCCTCATTACTAGGTACGGCAAAAATATTACAAGAAATACGAGGGGAATTTGAGGGGACAATTAAATTACTCTTTCAACCAGCGGAAGAAAAAGCACCGGGGGGAGCGAGCATCATGATTCAGGATGGCGCTTTGCAAAATCCAGTTCCGGCTGGAATTTTAGGCCAACATGTCGCGCCAAATATCCCTGTCGGAAAAATAGGTTTCCGAGAAGGCATGTACATGGCCAGTGCGGATGAATTATATTTAACGGTGAAAGGTAAAGGTGGCCACGGGGCCATGCCAGATATTTGTGTGGATCCGATTTTAATTGCTTCGCACATCATAGTAGCCATGCAACAAATTATCTCTAGAAATAAAAATCCACGGTTACCTTCGGTGTTGACCTTTGGGAAAATCGAGGGCCTAGGGGCAACCAACATTATTCCAGATGAGGTTAAAATTCAAGGAACCTTCCGCGCGATGGATGAAGTATGGCGTGCAGATGGTTTGGCGAAAATGAAGAAATTAGCGGAAGGAATGGCTGAGGCGATGGGAGGAACTTGTGAATTTGAGGTTTTAAAAGGATATCCATTTTTACAAAATAACCCAGCATTAACCCGTCGAATGAAAGAGGCGGCAATCGAATATATGGGGGAAGAACAGGTTATTGACCTGGACATTTGGATGGCGGCTGAGGATTTTGCTTGGTATACACACCATGTTGACGCCTGCTTTTACCGACTGGGCACTCGGAATGAAGCGCGCGGAATCATTAGCGGGGTGCATACGCCGACCTTTGATATCGACGAAGAAGCTTTGGAAATCGGGCCAGGACTGATGGCTTGGTTAGCCATTGCCGAGCTCAATCATGGAACGATTGACAAACAATCGTAAATTATATCAATTTCCTGATCTTAATTATCAGTTTTTAACGGGCTAATATGGTCGAGATTCTATAGCTTTACTAACTTTTCAAAAGTTAGTAAAGCTTGAAATGAGGGTCTTAGATCAATATTTTTTCACCTAAATTTTGCGATTTTTAGCCCCCAAAAAATCATTTTTTATGGGATGAATCAGACGCGAGGTATCGCTTCTCTACAAAATCTATTGGTTTATCGAGTTTGTTTAAAACTCCATCGGGTCAGGATGCTTAAATTGATATTTCAATTCTTTCGTTATTTTTTCGCCCGAAACAATTTTACCTCCTAAGCAAGGCTGCGAATAATCCCAAGTCCCGGCAGGCATTTTGCGTTTTTCAATATCATTTTCTCCCACCTCCCCTTTGGTAGGGTGAATAGGTGCTACAATATTATAAACACCCTTATTTATTTTCTCAACGGTCAACGCACAGAGAGCGACCACGTCGTCTTTGTGTACATAATTAACTGGACAATTTGCCCCATCATTTCTACGGCCTGAAAAATATTTAGCCACAAATCGGTCGCCGCCCATTAAACCCCCTAACCGCAAAATAACACTGGGTATTTTAGATGCCTGTATGATCGCCTCAACTTGTGCCATTAGAGAATTTTCGTTAATGGCCGATTTTTCATCTACGACATCAGAAACATTTTGATAGATCGAAGTGGACGAGAGAAAAATGATTTTTTTTACCTTTTTTTCATCTAAAACGCTGAGCCAATCCTGTACTATTTGCAAGTAAAATTCTTCTGAATTCTTTTTTCGACGAGGAGGTATGGCCCAGATTTGGACTTCAGACTGATTCATTTCGTCCCAAAGTCCCTTTTCCATATTAGGCTCAGCCCTAAATTCTACCACCTTAATATTAGGATGTTTGGCTTGTTTGTGCGCTGACGATGCGGACACGATCACCTCGAATTCAGCTAACGCTAATTTAAAGGCTAAAGGTGCACCTACCCAACCGCCCCCATAAATACTGATGTTTTTTTTCATAATTTTTTGCACCTTTGGAACAAATGAACAACAAATTTAGTTGTAAACCACAATAAGCAGGCCTTAGTCTCATGAATAAATTGTTTTTTGTACCGTTTTTATCGCTGGTAATTTTTGCGATTGATTATTATGTTTGGCAGGCTTTTCGCACGGCCACGCATCAGTCTACAGCTCAAATACAAGCCATTACCCGCTATGGGTATTGGGGATTTACGAGCTTGATCATCATTGGTATTTGGGCGTATAATTTCTTGCCCCTGCATTTTTGGAAAAACGAAATTCGAATCACCTTCATGGCTATGGTGATGATCAGCGTCATTACTAAATTATTCATCATCCTTTTTTTACTCATTGAAGACATCACCCGGATTGTTCGTTGGTCCTTCCAAAATGTCAAAATGCGCATTAGCCCCGACGAATATGCCCCTGGAAATATCAGCCGAAACGAATTTCTATCCAAAGCTGCCTTGGCGGTTGGCGCCGTCCCTGCGGCCACCTTTGCCTTTGGTATCATTTCGGGAGCACACGATTACCGCGTTGAAAAAATATCTTTAAAAATTCCAAACCTACCTAAAGCCTTTAAAGGCATGAAAATTGCGCAAGTTTCTGACATTCACACCGGAAGTTTTTTCAATAAAACAGCTGTTAAAGGGGGTGTCGAAATGATGATGCGGGAGAAGGCAGATGTGATCTTTTTTACAGGAGATTTGGTCAATAATGAAGCAAAAGAGGTTAACGACTATTTTGAAATATTCTCAAAATTAAAAGCCCCATTAGGCGTATACAGCACATTAGGAAATCACGATTATGGCGATTATGTGCGCTGGAATTCCCCTGCAGCTAAAAAACAAAATTTGAAAGATTTAATGAAAGCTCATGAGTTGATGGGCTATGATTTATTAATGGATGAACATCGTTTCATCGAAGAATCTGGTGAAAAATTAGCGATTATAGGCGTGCAAAATATTGGCGTGGGCCGGTTTCCTTGGTATGGCAACTTAGGTAAAGCCCATGCAGGTACGGAAGAAGCTTCTACTAAATTGCTTCTTTCACACGATCCTACTCATTGGAATGCTGAAGTAACTAAAAAATTCAAAGACATTAATGTCGCTTTTGCGGGCCATACGCATGGAACGCAATTTGGCGTGAAAATTGGAAATTATAAATGGTCTCCTGCACAATACGTATATAAACAATGGGCAGGACTCTATCAAGAAGGAGAACAGCAAATTTATGTGAATCGCGGATATGGATATTTAGGGTATCCTGGCCGAGTAGGCATGCCACCAGAAATTACCGTGTTTACGCTATCTTAAATAAGACAGAGGTATAGACCTGGAATTCAACCTTCATAAACTGAATTTTAAACAAATCATTTGCCCATTAGCAAAAAAGTGCTATTTTTGCATCCCAGTTAATTGGTTTCGTGGCCGAGCGGCTAGGCAGAGGTCTGCAAAACCTTCTACAGCGGTTCGAATCCGCTCGAAACCTCAAAAAACCTTCCAAGTGAAGGTTTTTTTGTTTATGTTGAAAATTTAATACTTAAGCTAAAAATAATTCAATAATCTTTTGGGCTTATTTTTAAAAATTCTAAATAAGGAGCTAATCCTTAAAAAATCCTGAAATTGAATGACTAATTAATTGTTTCCTAATATTTCAGATAGTAATTTTGCGCACTGAATTAAAATGAGAATTCCAAGCTTATGTTTTGTAAAAAATCAACTCTCGTTACCCTTCTTTTTTCAATTGCCTTATTATTTGCGTCAGCAAGTGCGTCTTTTTCACAAGATGCGGCAGAAGGAGAATCATTATTTAAAAACAATTGTGCGGCATGCCATAATACATCCGATGAAGTCCTAGTAGGGCCAGGATTAAAAGGTATTTCTGAGCGTCGACCGATCGAATGGATCGTTTCTTGGGTTCATAATCCTCAGGCGATGATTGCGTCAGGCGATAAATATGCCAATGATTTGTACAACAAGTTTAACAAGGCGGCGATGACCCCGTATCCCAACTTCACCGAAGGGCAGATCAAAGGGATTGTTGCTTACATCGATGCGGCAAATGCAGCTCCAGCGGCTCCGGCAGCAGGTGCAGCGCCAGCGGCAGGTACAGCTACGGCAGCGGCTCCAAGCTCTGGTGGCATGATGGAACTCTTGTTAGTAGGTCTTTTAATCATCATGGTATTAGTACTTATTGCTTTATTGTCTATAGTGAACACATTAGGTAAGCTTTCAGGCTCTGAGACCAATGAATCAGGAAAACCATTTTTCCAAGCTTTATCTGAAAATGCTAAATCACTCGCAGCAAATTCAGCGATTAAAACAGGTGTAATTGTTTTAGTCCTTCTATTAGGAGGCAAGGCAACCATCGATGCTGCTTATGGGGTTGGGATTCATCAAGGATATGCACCAGAGCAACCGATCAAATTTTCACATAAATTACATGCAGGCGAGTATCAGATCAATTGTAACTACTGCCATACAGGAGTTTACGAGGGAAAAGGTGCGAATGTACCATCGGCCAATATCTGTATGAATTGCCACAATGCGATCAAAAGAGAATCACCTGAGATCCAAAAGATCTATTCAGCTTTAGAGAAAAACGAACCTATTCAATGGGTGCGTGTTCACAACCTTCCTGATTTAGCGTATTTTAATCACTCTCAACATACGAATGTAGGGGCTTTAGAATGTAAAAGCTGTCACGGAGATGTGGAGAAAATGGAAGTGGTGGAGCAACGTTCATCTCTAACTATGGGATGGTGTATTGATTGCCACCGTCAAACAGACGTGAATGCGAAAGGAAATGCCTATTATGACAAATTAGTTGAAGTACATAATAAGGATAGCAAAACGCCTTTAAAAGTTCAAAACATCGGTGGCTTAGAATGTTCTAAATGTCATTATTAATAGTAGAAAAATAGATTCAATTTTAGTCTGAATAAGAAAGATTATATGGAAAATTCGAACAAGAGGTATTGGAAAGGGATTGAGGAGTTAACCAATGAACCATCGTTTGTAAAAAACATTCACAATGAGTTTGGCAATATGCCAACTGAAAATGATTCAAAGGGAGAATCCCTTGTCGATGGTTCAGCAACTCATCGCCGCGATTTTCTGAAAATGTTGGGTTTTGGAGTAGCTGCAGTTTCTTTAGCTGCCTGCGAATCACCGGTAAAAAACACAATCCCTTATTTAAATAAGCCCGAAGATGTAGAGCCTACAATCGCGAACTGGTATGCGTCAACGTATACAGATGGTGGAGAATATGCTTCTATTTTAGTTAAAACTAGAGAAGGAAGGCCGATCAAGATTGAAGGAAATAAATCATCATCTGTTTCAAAAGGCGTTTTATCTGGTCGTGCACATGCATCCGTTTTAAGTCTATATGATAACGAGAAACTAAAAGGGCCATCAATAGGGGGCAAATCCGCTGATTGGGCTCAATTAGATAAAGAGTTTACAGCGAAATTAACGGAAGCAGCTGCCAAAGGAGGACAAATTAGAATTGTATCTAATTCTATTCTCTCTCCTACTACTAAAAAAGTGATTGCAGAATTTACAGCTAAATATCCAACGACACAGCATGTTGTTTATGATGCTAATCCAGCTTTTGGATTAACTCAAGCACATGGCGGTATTTTACCTAATATTGATTTTAGCCAAGCAAAAACGATTGTTTCGATTGGCGCAGATTTCTTAGGATCTTGGATTGCGCCCGCAGAATTTGCAGCTCAATGGGCTGTAACGCGTAAAGTAGGTTCAGCAAAAGATGGCAAAAAGACCATGTCTCGTCACTTCCAATTTGAATCAATTTTATCGAATACGGGAGCGAATGCGGATTATCGTTCAACATACAAGCCCTCTCAGGAAGGTTTAGTTGCCTTATCTTTATACAATGCAGTGGCCAAGTTAACAGGGGCTGCAGCAGTTTCTGGAGCAAGCATTAAAATAGATCACTTAGATAAAGCAGCCAAAGATCTTGTTGCCTCAAAAGGTGCATCGATTATCGTATCTGGTTCAAATGACCCGGAAGTACAAAAGATTATTGCAGCAACAAATAGTTTAGTTGGCGCCTACGGAACCACTATCAACACCGGCCTAGCTGTTCATTACCGTCAAGGAAATGATATGGCTATGGCAAATTTCATTAAGGAAGCGTCTGCTGGAAGTATTTCTGCCGTGATTTTCTACAATGCAAATCCGGTTTATAACCATCCAATGGGAGCAGCACTTGCTGCAGCTTTACCCAAAATTGGCCTAAGTTTAGCGACGAACGACCGCGCGGATGAAACCGCTTCTTTATGTCAATTCATTGCCCCAGATTCACATTATTTAGAATCTTGGAATGATGCTGAACCTAAAGCCGGTTTTTATTCATTGACTCAACCAACCATCTCGACCATTTTCAAAACACGTCAAGCGCAAGCAAGTTTCTTAACTTGGGCTGGCTTAGGCAATGATTTTGCTACGTATTTAGAGTCGAACTGGGAAAAAAATATTTTAAAAGGGGGGAAAGTAGCGTGGAAAAATGCCTTGCATGATGGGGTATTTGAACCCAATGCTGTTACTGTTTCAGCAGCAAGCCCAATTGTAGATGTAAATGCATCCGCGAGTGCGATTGCTAAAACCTATTCAGCTTCGTCGACGGGATTAGAAATCACTGTTTACGAAAAAGTAGGTCTAGGAACTGGATCACAAGCGAACAATCCTTGGTTACAAGAATTCCCTGAGCCGGTATCAAAGGCTTGTTGGGACAATTATGCCTCTATTTCGCAACCAACGGCTACCAAATTAAACTTGAAGCAAGGCGATGTCGTAGAAGTAAACGCGAAAGGATATAAAGTATCTCTTCCTGTGTTAGTTCAACCAGGTCAGGCACAAGATACGGTGGCGATCGCCATCGGTTACGGTCGGACGAAAGCAGGAAAATCTGCGGATGGCGTGGGTGTAAATGCCTATCCATTCTCAGCAGCTGGCGCATTAACGGCAACAGTTAGCCCAACAGGCGAGACAAAAGACATTGCGCAGACACAAACTCACCAAACTGTGATGGCACGCCAAGCGGTGGTTCAGGAAACTGTTTTGGGAAGTTTTGTGAAGGACCCACTTTCAGGACGTTATAATCCACAAATATCAACGGCTGAAGGAAAGAAAGATGCAACAGACATTTCATTGTGGAATGGACATAAATACAATAACCATGCATGGGGAATGGTCATCGACCTAAATACATGTACAGGTTGTTCTGCCTGCGTTATTTCATGCTCAGCTGAAAACAATGTGCCCGTTGTCGGTCGCCAAGAAGTTATCAATCGACGCGAAATGCACTGGATGCGAATCGATCGATATTATTCGTCAGATGCAGAAGTAGAAGATTTAAAAGGATTGGAAATAGCTTCTGATAACCCAGAGGTGGTATTCCAACCGATGTTATGTCAACATTGCAATAATGCACCTTGTGAGACAGTATGCCCGGTACTAGCGACCACACACTCTTCAGAAGGATTAAACCAAATGACTTATAACCGTTGTATTGGAACTCGTTATTGTGCTAACAACTGTCCTTATAAAGTACGTCGCTTCAACTGGTTCCGTTATTTCCAAACAGATGATTTTGATTTCCATTTCAATAATGATTTGGGACGTATGGTCATCAATCCTGACGTAACTGTTCGTTCACGTGGAGTCATGGAAAAATGCTCAATGTGTGTTCAAAGAATTCAAGCAGGAAAATTAGAGGCTAAAAAAGAGAAGAGAAGACCGATGGATGGAGAAATCCAAATGGCCTGTGCACAGTCTTGCCCAACTAACGCCATTACTTTTGGGGATATGAATGATCCTAGTTCTGAAATTTCTAAATTATTAGAAGTAGAAAAAGAAGGTCGTGCATACCATGTAATTGAAGAAATTAATGTGAAGCCAAATGTTTCTTATTTGATGAAAGTGCGTAACAAGGACTCAAAAAAAGAAGCTTAATCGTTATATAAAATAAAAATTAAATAAAATATGTCGCACGTTGTATCACCCATAAGAGAGAAACTAGTTACTGGTGGAAAATCTTATCACGATGTTACCCACGATATCTGCAAACAAGTAGAAGGGGAACCCACTAAAGAATGGAAATGGGCCTTTGGTATCTCATGTATTATTTTTGCATACGGAGCATACTGCTTATTTTACACTTGGTGGCAAGGAATCGGAGTTTGGGGACTGAATAAGACCGTTGGTTGGGCTTGGGATATCACAAACTTTGTATGGTGGGTTGGTATCGGTCACGCGGGTACATTGATTTCAGCGGTTTTATTATTATTCCGTCAAAAGTGGAGAACTTCCATCAACCGTTCGGCTGAAGCCATGACGATTTTTGCCGTTTTATGTGCAGCTTCCTTTATTTTAGCCCACATGGGACGTCCTTGGTTAGCACATTGGGCTTTGCCTTTACCCAATGCCTTTGGTTCATTATGGGTTAACTTTAACTCGCCTTTAGTTTGGGACGTATTTGCAATCTCTACCTATTTATCTGTTTCTTTATTGTTTTGGTACATGGGTTTAGTGCCAGATTTGGCTACTATCCGCGATCGTGCGACCACAAAAGCAAGTAAATTTTGGTATGGATTATTTAGTTTAGGTTGGACTGGATCTGCTAAAACATGGGCTCGTTATGAGTATATGTCATTGATTCTAGCAGGTATCTCCACTCCACTGGTACTTTCGGTACACACCATTGTATCGATGGACTTTGCAACATCCGTTATACC
>Ga0214163_1000280_pt1 | contig 24022 bp, 20 predicted proteins | sample LakMenepilimnion_2_FD_153001 | JGI IMG/M metagenome (GOLD analysis project Ga0214163, IMG submission 153001) | Freshwater microbial communities from Lake Mendota, WI - Practice 15JUN2010 epilimnion v4 | ecosystem: Environmental > Aquatic > Freshwater > Lake > Epilimnion/Euphotic zone | place... | reverse complement strand
CAGGAGGTGCCGGTGGTGCCAGCGCTGGAGGTGGCGGTGCAAGCGCGGGAGGATTGAAATACCTCCCTGCGCCTCAAGACACCCTGAGCCCTGCTTCTGGCCCTGGTGGAGCTGCCGGTCTACTCGGAAATACGGGTGGCCCGGGAGCCGGTGCAATTGGCACTGGGACCGGTGGTGGCACTGCCGGGCTGCTCGGTAATACAGGAACTGGACCCGGCGCTGGGCTTCTTGGTGCCGGTGTCGGTCCTGGAAGTGGAGCAACACTAGGAAATACCGGTGGTGAAGGCCCTGGCAGTATGGGTGCGGGCATTCAAGGACTTGGCGGTACAGCAGCCGGATTCGGTGGAGCAGGAATCGGTGGAGCAGGTTTCGGCTCTCAACCATCCATGCCAAACATCGAGTCCATGGTCAAGAACTTCAGCTTCCAAGAAATCCAACTACCCTCCGGATCGATTCCGCTCGGATCGGGATTGGTTTACATCGGAAGTGCAGAGAATACCGCGAAGCTGACCGAACGTGCTATCGAGCAGCATTACGATGCTTTGATCGTTTTTGAAGTAGATGCATCCATGATCATTGCAAATCGTTCCATCAAGAACGATTGCAGAATCAGAGCCGTTCCATTGAAGTCTGCCAAAGACAGCAAGGAAAAAGCGATCGTATCAACTTCGCTGAACAATCGCGAAATGGCGCAGGACAAAGATCCCAATTCCAAAATTGAGAACGCTGTCTCGCAGTTCATCGATAAACTCGCAGAGGCTTATACACTCGATGATTTGCCCAACATACCGGCCGAATCCGTCAAAACCAGACGACTCGCAACGCTCGCCTCTGATAACTCGCGCACAGTGCTCGATCGCCTAGCCGAAGTGCAATTGTACTTCTCCAAAGGTTTAATCGACGAGACTCTCAAAGTCGACGCGTTTACGCAGATAGCAGGTTCCGATGGCCAAACGCTCGCATCGGGTACGGATGAAGAGCGTGCGGCAACCCTCGATAAATTGCTCAAGCGAGACTAAGAGCGAGACACTAAGAGCGAGACTAAGACTGACAACGAAAGAGTTCTCCCCATAGCGAAGGGAGAACCATAGCGAACTTCGCAAAACTTGATTTAGATGCCTTGTGAAAAATAGAAAGTGGACAGGACCTACGATGAGACGTTTTTTTGGAGCACACCGATCAAATGCGAAAGCTTCCGTATTGGCCCTTGGCCTAATGGTGCTTGGGTTCGGTAGTGCAATTCAGGCTCAAGATGCTTGGCTTGATCTGCCAGGTGCTCCTGGAAAAGCAGGTAGCGGCAAAAAAGTAGTCATGATCTCTGGCGACGAAGAGTACCGTAGCGAAGAAGCATTGCCGATGCTTGCGAAAGTCCTCTCAGAGCAACACGGTTTTCACTGCACCGTTCACTTCTCGATCAACCCTGAGACCAAAACGGTCGATCCGAACTATTCAAGCAACATTCCTGGGTTGGAAAACCTAGACGATGCAGACTTCATGGTGATGTTTTTGCGATTTCGAGCATTGCCCGAAGAGCAAATGAAGCACATCGATCAGTTCGTTCGTGCTGGCAAGCCGTTTTTGGCCTTGAGAACCTCGACCCACCCGTTCAATATCGGTGATGCAAATCACCCTTACGCCAACTGGTCTTGGAACAACGGCAAGTGGCAAGGTGGATTTGGTCAGCAAATCATTGGCGAAACTTGGGTTTCACACCACGGTGTTCACAATGGCCAAGCAACAAGAGGTGTCATCAATCCAAAACATGCCGACGCTCCAATTCTGCGCAGCGTTAAAGACGTCTTCGGCCCGACTGATGTCTACGGTGTGATCCACCTTCCTGCCGACACCAACGTGGTGTTGTACGGACAAGTCTTGAGTGGAATGAAACCAACAGATCCACCTTTGCCCGGCGAGAAGAACGAACCGATGATGCCATTGGTTTGGACCAAGTCGTATCAGATGCCCGAAGGAAACGGGAAACCCGCTGGCAAAGAAGGCAAAGTCATCGGATCGACCATCGGAGCTGCCGTCGACTTGCTCAGCGAAGATCTTCGCCGACTCTTCGTCAATTCCGTCTACTGGGGAATCGGCTTGGATGTCCCAGCAAAGGCTAGTGTCGATATTCCCGAGTCCTACAAACCAAGCTACTTTGGTTTCAAAGACCGGAACTTTTTTGTCGATCAGAAAATTACCCCCCAATCTCTTCTGAAGAATTAACAGAGTCTCTTCTGAAGAACTAAAGGGTGGGGTAATTCCTTAAGCAGTATGCCGCTTGCGGGCAGCTGCTCCAGAGACTCTCAACCGGCGAGCAGCCGTCTCTACGGCTTGCTCGACCGCCCTCACCTTGCGATATACGCCCGGTCGGTTCGCGAAACGTTGAAGCGACCGGCGGTACTTCAAGTAGAACATAAAAGTCTCGGCAAAATCCTCACTCGCGTTCGTCGTCGCGTAGTCGGTGATGAATTCATTCAGCAGGTAGCCGTAGAAAAACTTCAGCTGCCCCTTCGGAGAATGGCAGCGTTTTTTTCCCGCTTGATACTCCGGATTCTTTTTGAGGATCTTTCGCCACTGGTTGTACGGTGTCGCATTGCAGTTGGCGTAGGATGTTCCAAAAGCGCGAGCAAACCACTCCGCACGGAAGAAACTCGGATCGTGAAAATACCAAGCGTGGGCGTACTCGTGACGAATCGTGTCGCAAAGAGTTAATCCAGGTTTGCGAGGTTGATGAGGCAAGTCCCGAGGCAGATAGATCACCCCTGGGCGGTACCCCCACTTCGCATAATGGCCCACTTGCTCGAAAACATAGCCACGCTCCCCGACACTCTTATCGCCCGAAATGACGAGCTCAACAACATCGAGGTATAGGCCATCGGCAAGTAAACCGACTTGTGCTAACTCTTGGCGGACGTGATTGTATGCGCGATCGACATTCGTCATGGCAGTGGATGCGGAAACTTACGAAGAAGCTTCTTACGGGTAGCGAATTGCGTTTGTAAGCTCGAATCAGTTCGAAATTGCAAACGCTCTATCGGGGGGATAGCATCCGTGCAGAGGGTTTTGACGTGATTCAGTCTGGTTGGAACCTGGTGTGGGTTCAACTGACAAAATCACATTTAGCAGAATCAGCAGGGCTGATACTGCGGCTTTTGATTTGCCGCTTGAAGCAGAGAAAGCGGCGAGGAGATTCTCTGGTGGTAGGCCAACAGAGGCAATGCTCCCGGAAACAGAAACAATCCTAAGCCTATACCCAAAAAAGACTTACAGCGAACACCACGGGCGGACACAGGCAGCTTTTCGCTCTAAGTGTCCAGTTGGGGTGGTGCGTTTTGTAGGGATTGCAGGAGTAATTGCACATGCTCCAAGCGGTGATGGGCGTTGAGGCTAATGCGGAGAAGACAGCGGTCGACGGGTACCGTCGGAGGCCGGATAGCCGGCACATAGATCCCCTGGGTTTCAAGATACCTCGACAATCCGATGGCCACCCTAGGCGATTCGACGTACATCGGAATGATCGGAGTGCGGAAAGCTTCGGCAATGCTCGCTTGATTTCCCTGTCCGACTGCGCTGTCTTGCCCGTGTATCTGTTCATGTGGATTCTCAACGCGAACGATACTCCCAATTTCGCGCAGTCCGAGCACTAGCCGCTTGCTTAACTCCTGAAGTTTGCGGCGTTCGTCATCCAACGTTTGCAAGATCTCGATGGCTTGCGAGCACGATGCTAACGTATTGGGAGGAAGGGCAGTCGAGAAGATCAGCGTACGAGCGCGTTGTACGATCAATCGGCACAGCAGCTCCGGTCCGGCAACAAATCCACCGACACTCCCGACAGCTTTGCTTAACGTTCCCGTTTTGATCCACAATGCGGGGTCAGCCCCTATGAAGTCCAATAGCCCTTTGCCTCGCTCACCCACGACGCCGCTGGCGTGGGCTTCGTCGGCTAGCGGGATGGCTTGATATGCTCTGGCAAGCTCTTCGATCTCCAAGATAGGAGCGATGTCACCTTCCATGCTGAAAATTGAATCGGTAAGAATCCACGCCATGCGGTAGGCTTGGCGATGCGTTTTGAGAAGTCTCTCGAGGGCATCGCAATTCGCATGGGGATATACAAGCACTTTCGCCCTGGAAAGTTTGCAAGCATCGATCAAACAAGCGTGGTTTAAGGAGTCGGAAAACAATACATCATCGGGAGCGACCAAGGCTCGTAGCGTACCGAGATTGGCAGCGTAACCCGAGGAAAAAACAACCGATTTCTCCGCGTTTTGCCATCGCGCGATCGTTTGGCAAAGCCGATCGTATTCCAGGGTAGCTCCGAGGATCAACGGGCTGGCCGTCGCTCCGCTTGGGTACTTGGCATAAATGCCATTGTCGCTTTTTTCGCTGACCCTCTCCGATAGCCCGGAGGCAAGACTTGGGTGCCAAGCGAGTCCAAGGTAATCATTTGATGCAAAATGGAGCAGTTTTTTTCCATCGCGAACGATGTGGGTCGGACTCAATTGCTCGGTCGGCCGAAGCGATCGAGCAAGGGAATCATTGGCAAGGCCATCTAATTCGCAAGCAGCCTGGCTCCAAAATGTCTTCTGGTCAATGGATCGATCGGCTGGGTGCATCTTGTTGGATCCGGAATTGATTCCCGCGGGTCAAGCGGTCATAATTTATCTATGAGGAGTTTTCGGAGCAACGCGATGGAGACAAGATCGTTGGGCACGGAATCGATGGGGAACTAAAGTTGTAGGGCGCAGATAGCTATGGGGCAACGTGTATTAATAACCGACGACGATGATGCGTTTCGCACAACGCTCAGCGAGGTGTTATCTCGCCGTGGCTATTCTACCTGTTTAGCTTCCGATGGCCTCGAGGCCGTGGAAGTAGTTGCTCATGGAAACATTCACCTCGCCCTCTTTGACATCCACATGCCGAGGCTCGACGGACTAGGTGCACTTGAACGCGTCCGAGAATCGCTACCGATGCTTCCTTGTATCTTGATGTCCGCAAAACTAGATGATGGGATTCTCGCGCGGGCTGAAAGGCTTGGTGCAAACGCAGTCTTGCCCAAACCTTTCTCCATCGCCGACCTAGTCGAATCCATCAAAAAATTCTTGGGCTAAGACTCTCGAAACTGGGGCGAGTATCGTTAGCGGGAAGCTATGCGATTATTTGCATTCACGCTCATCAGCCACCCAAGCAAAAGACCGGAGAGAAGTCCACCGAGGTGTGCGAAGTTCGCCATGTGCAAATTCCCGACCGACCCAGCGATATCTCCGGCAAAACCGAGCACAAGGATGATTCCAACCATAAAGAATGATTGAGGGGAAAGCGAGAAGCCCAGTTCGGGTCTCAAATAAGTCTTCATCGCGATATAGCCAAAGAGTCCCATGATCACTCCGGAGATCCCAACGAAATTCGGCGAACCCGAAAGCCCTTGGATATTCCATATATTTTCTTTGAGTAAGCCTTGGGGTAGATGCGATCCGATGGCCAGCAAGAGAACAATCCAAGCGTAGCGGCGAGTTCCTTCTAAGCGTTCCACTAAACCACCCAACGAAAACAAAGCGAACATGTTCATTAGCAAATGAAACGGGTCCCCGTGCAGGAATGCTGGAGTAAACACCCTCCACCACTCCCCTTTTTTGATCGAAACCGCCGGATCTTTAGTCTCGTTAAATCGATTCATGTCAACGAACTTGAGCTGTTTGACAATCGAATTCCCAAGTCGGTTTTGAGGCTCCGGTTGGGAGAACGAAGAGAGCAAGCTCAAGACGCAGCAAAGGATTAACAAGGTAAGTGTCAACGGAGGGGTTTTTCCTCCGACTAGGGAGTTTCTCGACAAGTCTCTGGTCGTCTTGATGTTCCCTTGACGCGCTTTGGCCTCCTGCAACTTCTCCTTCAAAATCGAATTCGCCTGCTTCAAAGCAGCGGCGTATTTCGGATCGTTGGGGTTGGACTGAAATTCCGCCAACGCGACTTGCGCAAGGCTCATGCGATCTTCGTTTCGAACCCATACTTCCCAAAGCTGTTTCGATGGATCGGTAGGGCTTCCCTGCGCATCGACCGCGCCGGCTGAACTCTCCGCTTGGGCAGGTTCGACATGCGTCGAGATATCGAGGGTAAGCAGATAAGCCACAAAGACTTCAGCTTGGTTTTTTCCTTCGATCGTGGTGAGGCAGCGCATAGGCGGATTGAGATTGGTTGAGGGAGTAGTGTCACCAAACCATCGAGTCTACTTGAGGTAAGAACGAGCAGAAAGCCCAACACCGGGGCACTTGCTCGATTCCTCGGTGAATTCTAGACAGCGAGCTTCAGTCGAAACAAGCAAGAAACTCTACCCCAAAAAGCCACTTGTGTCGCCCATAGGTTCCAAAGGTAGGTTCCGCTGGGTGCGAAATTCTGTCGCTTGAAGCGTTTACGTCGAGAAACACAGAGTATTGAAGACTGAGTTTATAGGGAAAATCATTGAAGTAGGGGTGGCTCCGGGTATACTCATGACTTGCGATTTAACTGCCATTCTCGGACGTGGCAAAACTTGACAAACCAGAGGAGATCATGCGTTTAATCATAGCCGTTCGAGCGTTTTTCTCAGCTCTCTTCACTCCCGGAGCATCCGATTGCATCGCAGATGCCCTAAGGCTAAACAAATTCGCCAAACAAAAAGGGGAACAAGCTACCAGCGCCCCTGTGAAGAAATCTCCTTTGTCGATTGCCCCAAGGGAAGGATCACTTGGGACTACAATCGTTGACTATAGCAAGGTTGCCACCTCGCGCAGCGACGCTCTGACTCTTCTAGCGGTCATGCAAAAAGAGTCTAGAATCTTGGATCTGATTTTCGATGATCTCGATGGTTACTCCGACGAGCAAATCGGAGGTGCCTCGCGCCAGGTCTTACGCGATCTTAGAGATTGTTTGGACTCACATGTTAAAATCGAATCCTTGGTCGATAAACAGGAAGGTGATGTTGTTCAAATCCCAGATGCTGCTTCCCCAATTCGTTGGAAAGTTATCGGTGATGCGTCCGCACAATCTGGCACGCTAACACACGCAGGTTACGTGGCGAAAAAAGTAGCTTTGCCCGAATGGACCGGGACAGAAGAAAACGCTTCAATCATCGCTCCGGCGGAAGTCGATGGATCTGTCCGATTGCGATTGGAAAAACGGGTCTAATCTCTTTGGCCAAATACAAAATTGTCGCCTACTCTCGGTTGCACTTTGGTCTGATGGAAATCCGACCAGGAGCACCCCATTGTTTCGGCGGCTTGGGACTGATGGTCTCGCTTCCAAGCGTAGAACTCATCGGCGAGGCTCAACGCCCCACTGGCGAACTTCGCAGCCACGCAAGCTCGAGCAGCGTCTCCCTTCCTCCAGAGCCATCCTACTGGAGAAGTAGGCTTTTGAGCATCCTTCGCCACACATCCGAACGACTACCTATCCTCGCTGACTCCACACTCTCGTTCCAGTGGCCAACTCTACCTGAACCCCACATCGGATTCGGCTCAGGTACCCAATTCGCATGCGCCGCGGTGCGTTTGCTGATGCTGCTTAATGACTGGAACTCCAACACAATAGAACCAAACTTAGCAAGCAACCGCTTCGCCCTAGATAAAAACGGGCGTGAGGAGTTTCGTGCGTTACTTCACGATGTCGGCAGGTGTAAGCGATCCCATATCGGATCGAACGGATTTATCGACGGGGGGCTTATCTATGACCTGGGGCTTGGCTATGAAGGAATTACCAACTTCCAAGACACACAAGACATCCAGCGGACACAGTCCCACGGCTTTCCCGAGTCTTGGCGGATCCTGGCCTTGTGGGAACCTCATTATTCAGGAGACGCAGGTGAGAAAGAACAAGCACTTTTCGACGAATGCTCGCTGAGAGAAAATCCGTTTCGTGATGAGATGATTCAGTTAGCCCAAGGCGAAGTGCTACCGGGTGCACAGGCACAAGATTGGCACCGGTTCTCTCAAGCCATTGGGAGATATGGTGAATGTGCCGGAGAAGTATTCAGGTCCGTACAAGGGGATGTATATCGCTCCGAACGCATTCGCTTTTGGGTCGATACGATTCGATCGCTAGGCATCCATGGTGTGGGGCAATCAAGCTGGGGGCCGGTGGTCTTTGCGATACTTCCTGACAACGAACAAGCTCAATGGCTCAAGAACCATCTTGAAAAACATCTACAACCGCAAGGGTGGATCCGCATCGCAAGCCCCGCAGGTCCGGCAACCGTCACTCATCTGCCTTCTTGATTGCGTCACCTCGAAGATCGAGACCTTTGATCTCCCTGCCAAAGACCGCCACACTGACCACTACCCCAAGGGTCACCAACCCACCGATAAAGACACTCGGCACAAGCCCCAGGTAGTGGGCAGCGAGTCCGCTTTCAAGTTCACCGAGTTCATTCGACGCGCCGATGAAGACAGAGTTGACGGCCGCAACTCGACCTCGCATGTGGTCAGGTGAGTACAAACGCAGAATCGTTTTACGAATCACTACGCTGATACCATCGAGAACACCGCTCAAGAGCAGCGCAAGGATCGATAGAACTAAGCTGCGGGAAAGCGAAAAGGTAATCATGCAAAGTCCAAATCCAAAGATACATGCCAGAAGAATCTTTCCCGCATGAGCCCGTGGTGGAATGCGAATACATGCTATTGCGCTGAGCAATGCCCCAAGCATCGGAGCGGCATTGAGAAGCCCCAGTCCGACCGGGCCCGTCTTCAAGATGTGCTCCGCGTAAAGTGGAAGCATAGCGATTGCTCCACCGAACAGGACAGCGAAAAGATCAAGTGCCATAGCGGTCCAAAGGATCTCTCGCCGCATCACGAATTTCCATCCTGCCGTAATCGACTCGACGAACGGTTCACGCTGCGTTGCTTCCGGAATCGGTTTGGGGGTAATCCTGCTAATCATGACGATCGCAAGACTTGAGCAGATCAGCGCAGTGGCAAACGTGGAGAGCTTACCTACGAACTCGATCAAGGTGCCTGCGATAAGTGGTGCGATCACCGCGCAGGCGTGCCAAACGATAGTAGTCCAAGTAGCCGCACTGATCGCTGCGAGCCTGGGGACTATCTGAGCTTCAAGACTCGGCATCGTCGGGTCAGCAAACCCCCTGGCCACCCCTAAGAAAAACATGCTGACAAACAAAACCATCAGCATCCAAGGCCCCTCTAGAAATACAGAGGTGGACATTCCCAATGCACAAAGCCATTGCAACGCATAGGCATTCCTAAGCAAACTTCTTCGATCGAACCGATCCGCGAAGTGACCGCCTAGAATGGCTAAACTCAACGCAGGAATCGCTTGAATCAGCCCTAAATACCCCAAGTAAATTGGCTCGTTCGGATAAGCTTTAGCAATCGCGAAGGGTGCCCAGAAAAACAAGGTTCGCGTGCAGATGGTCGAACACGCATGCGCAAACATCAATAAGCGAAACTCGGGAAAATCGGTCGCGTGTGTCGAATGGTGGTGAGCCCCAATGTCCGAGTTGGCAGTGTCCAAGTTGGTAGTGTCCAAGATGATCGTTCAACAATGAGGATGGAGAATCAGACAGCTACAAGGACCACGCAGAGACGATATTGTAGGTGACCCAAGCACCAACATAAGCTAGGGTCGTCATATAAAGGAATGAGAAGATCGGCCAAACCCAAGAGTTGGTTTCGCGGCGAATAGTCATCAACGTCGAAGCACACTGAGCGCACAAAGCAAAGAACACCATGATCGATAAAGCAGTGGCCAAGGAAAATACAAGAGTCCCGTCGGGCCACGTCGCCGCTCGAAGCTGATCAGCGAGCCCTTCGTTCGACTCATCCACTCCGCTTCCAAGTGCATAGATCGTTCCAAGTGTCGCAACGATCACTTCGCGTGCAGGAAACGAAGCCAACACTGCGATACCGATCTTGCCGTCCCAGCCCAAGGGACGAACAAGTGGTGCAATCGCATTGCCCGCGCGTCCTAAGAAACTCTGTTCGATAAGCCGACTCTTCTCACGGTTGATCTGCTCGACCAATGACTCTAACTGAGCTGGATTCGTCTGCGGATCAGCCGAAAGGGACTCCATTTGTGAGACCATCGAATCGAGCTGAGCATGATTCGCAGGGAAGTAAGCCGCGGCCCATACCAAAACAGAAGTAACAAAAATCAACGTACCAGCTCGAAGCACAAACGCCTGAACCCGCTCCCAAACCCGAGCAAACACCACTCGCCAACTTGGCCATTTGTAACTCGATAACTCCATCACAAAGGGCGAAGGTTCGCCCGGAAAAAGAAAACGCTTGAGAACCCAAGCCACTGGGATCGCCACAACACTTCCAAGGCTTACCATGCCAAAGAGAACGGCCCCGCGTAGCGACAGCCAACCATTGAGAAATGTTAACGGTGGAACGAATGCAGAAACCATCAAGACGTAAACCGGCCACCGCGCCGAACAACTCATCAAAGGCGCGATCAAGATCGTAACCATACGATCCTTGCGGTTCTCAATAGTCCGTGTTGCCATGATCCCCGGGATCGCACAAGCGAAAGAGGACATCAACGGTAAAAAGGATTTACCGCTCATCCCCAGAACAGACATGAACTTGTCCATCATGAACGCAGCTCGGGACATGTAACCGCAATCTTCCAAGATGCCGATGAACAGAAACAAAATCGCGATCTGCGGAAGAAATACAACCACCCCACCAACACCGGCCAGTACACCTTCGACCAACAAACTTCTCAGTGGTCCTGGAGGGATCCAACTCTCAATCCAAGCTCCAAGAACACCTTGGACATGCTCAATCATCTTCATTGGCCAGTCTGCGACCAACGTGATCGATTGGAACAGCAGAAACATCAAGACCAAAAAGAATAGCAACCCAACCCATCGATGCGTCAACCAGCGATCAATCTTGTCAGAAGCTGAATGCTGACGCGTTCGCGATTCTCGCTCAATGACTCCTTCAAGCCGACTTTTGATCCAACCATATCGGCAGCGAGTTTCAAACAGTGGGATCGAGAGCCCCTGCGACTTTAAAGCGTCGCGCTCTTCACCGATTTTAGTTTGAACCGTTGACGCTTGATCTTTTGCAACGACGCGAAACGAATGGCCCTGCGGATCGTCGATCAACAATCGTTCTACTTGAAAACGATTCAATGCAATTCCCTGCGAAGCGAACCAATCAACCAATCCATCGACCGATTTGCCAAAGACTTCGGGGAAACATCCGCTAGCAAGCGAATCAGGATCAGGCAGACCCAAAGCAGGATTCTTCCGATCAAGCATTTCAAGCAGTTGACTTTTCAATTCATCGATACCAGTACGATTCGATGCACTGGTACAAACCACCGGCACCCCAATGGACTTCGATAGCTTCGACGGATCGATGCGAACTCCTTCTGCATCGATGCGATCCCACATATTCAACACGGCGATAACGGGAATTCGCAACTCAAGGACTTGGCTCAGGAGATATAGATTGCGTTCAAGATTGGTGCTATCGAGGATCACGATCACCGCATCGGGTTTGGGCACTCCAGGCATTTCGCCCGCAAGCACCTCTACCGAAACCGCTTCATCTGCGGAGCGAGCGGCGAGAGAATAAGTCCCCGGCAAATCCACCACTTCGACTTGCCATTGAACGCCAATCGGTGCATTCAACCGATCGCCAAATTGAAGCCGCCCCGACTTATGCTCAACCGTTACACCCGCGTAGTTTCCAACGCGAGCGTTCGCCCCGCACAGGGCGTTGAACAAACTGCTTTTCCCCGTATTCGGGTTACCAATCAATGCGACTGTCGCATTTCTAGGCCCACCACTTTGAGCATCTTGTGGCGATGATTCACTCTTTAAAGGTGAATTCGACGATGTTGATTTACGAACCATAAGCGAAGTCGTCCCTTACTCCCTCTCGACGAGAACACGCTTGGCTTCGTGCTTACGCAAACTGATCCTGTAGTGAAACACCATGTACTCGATGGGATCACCCATCGGAGCTTTGCCGATCATCTCAATCGTCTCACCGGGAAGTAGCCCCATCTCAAGCAATCGGGCAGAGAGAGAATCGGAGCCCGTAACTTCGGAAATGACCGCTCGCTCTCCTTCGTTCAACTCATCGAGCGAAGATGGCATCGTCAAGTTCCTAATCGTAAAGCTCAATAGAGACGACTCTATCGGAGGGAAGAGTTGCTCACGACCCGAGAGGCTGAACAAGAATATCTGCTGATTTGCCGAGCCTCAAGCACATCTTCTTTCCCTCGATGGCAAGCAGACAAGGTTCGCCTGGGCTGAGCATCCGAAGTTTGCAACCGCAACGGATTCCTAATTCTTCTAGGCGATGCACATTTTGAGCGTCACCGCACATCTCCACGACGACCGCATCGGAATTAGGGGCCAAAAACTCGACTGGCACTGGCTCGTTAGGGGCCATCGCATTGTTTCCAAATGAGTTGTTCATGGCGGGAAGCGACAACAGGGTCGCTGGTGGGTTACAGTCCTAATCGTGCAAGTATCATATCTTAATTGAGACTGAATTTCAATAAGCCCTCCCTTGGGGATAGAAAATTCGGACCATTTTTTACACCCAGGGGGTTCTAAAAGAAGCCCTTATGCAGCCTCGATAGAGGGGTAAGAATTCCCCCTCAAGCGTTCATTAAACGGTTTTTTGGTAGATGCGATCGGGGAGGCTGGTCGATGGAACGGGTCGGTGGAGGGAGACGCCGCACCCCTGAAGAGGGGAATGGCAGCATAAATTGCCTGAGCGTTTCAACTAAGTTAGCTTCGGGAAAATATTCCCCTTTGCGGATTTTCGAACTATGGAATCCGCTCAGTGTTTTGTAAACTCGAAGCCCTTGTCCTCCAATTTGCTTGGCTTCTCGAGCGACCGCTTGTTGATTCCAAGAGAAAATTTGCCCTGCAATCCACGTAGGCGTCGAAGTGCAGAATTACTCTCCAAACGGCAAAACGTTTTACGATCGATGGGGCTGGCTTGTCCTAATCCTGAGCTTAGCTTGCGTTCCCTTCGCGTACTATGGTGCGGGTCAAGCGGTACAAAGCAATGTCAACAAGGTTGAGGATTGGCTGCCGAAGACCTATCGCGAAACAGACGAATTAACTCGCTTCCGAAAGAACTTCCCTTCGGATCAGTTCGTGATCATCAGCTGGGAAGGCTGCACGCTTGGTGAAGACCCGGCACAGCCAGATGGTGATGACCCACGGATCGCCAAGCTGATCGAACTTGTTACAGCAAACCGAAACTCCGACGAAGGCGATGGAGCAACAACTCCAGCAGCGACTTCGATTGCCAAAGACCTGACTCCCGATGAAATCGACGCACAGGAAGCTCGCAAGTACTTCAAAGGTGCACAGTCCGGAAGAACGTTCCTTGAGCAACTGACCGTCGGACAGCATGCGCTCAGTCACGAAGAAGCCGTGGCGCGTCTCAAAGGTGTGATCCTTGGTCCTGACGGTCGTCAGACCTGCGTGATTGTTTCGCTTGATCCTGTTACCTCTGGAAAACTCAAACCCGTGCTTGGGCACGGCCAAAAGCGGATTTTCCGGCCAAACGTTCCACCCGGGGTACTGCGTCGTTTGATTGAACGCGCAGGGATTCCCGACGCCGAACTTCACATGGGTGGGCCCCCTGTCGATAACATTTCGATCGACGAAGAAGGTGAACGAACGCTGGTCCGGCTTGCAGGCTTCTCCGGCATCCTCGGTCTTTTCCTGGCCTGGTGGTCCCTTCGCAGCCTACTTCTGACCTGGATCGTCTTCCTTTGCTCAGTAACATCTGCCGCAGCAGCTCTTGCGATGATTTGGGCTTCGGGCGAGACGGTCGATGCAATCGTCCTATCGATGCCATCGCTCGTCTACGTTCTGGCAATATCAGGCGCTGTCCACTTCATTAATTACTACCGAGATGCTGTTCATGAAGGCGGACTAAAGGGTGCGACGGAACGCGCGGTGATCCACGCCTTGAAACCTGCCGTCCTTTGCTCCCTTACGACAGCATTTGGATTGCTTTCCCTTTGCGCCAGCGAACTGGTTCCAATTCGCAAATTCGGCCTTTACTCCGCCACCGGCGTGATGATCCTCAACGTTGTATTGTTCCTTCTCTTGCCAGCAACGCTTCACTTGCTCGGGTATGCGAAGCGTTGGGTACTTCCAGAAGGAACTCAAAACACCACAGCGAACAATGCCACAACCACAACCGTTGATTCCTTTAGCGAACGATTCTGGGGTGCATTCTCAGGTTTTATTGTACGCAATCACGTGCAAGTTCTGGTCTCGAGCCTTCTATTCTGCGGCGCTATAGGATTTGGATTAGCCCGAATTCGTACCAGTATCGATCTTCTGGAGCTTTTCGATTCCCGCGCTCGGATCCTCCAAGACTATCGCTGGCTTGAACAAAACCTCGGCAAACTTGTTCCGATGGAAATTGTCTTGGAATTCGACCAAACCAGCCTAGCTACAAGCGTTCCTGCTGGCTCTCCAGAATCCGAAGAGCAAAGCGCCGAAGACGTTGGAAAACTGACGTTCCTTGAACGCATGGAAACAGCCAATCGTGTTCAAGAAGCCATCAAAGCAAAGTTCGGGGATGAAGGACTGGGATGGGTAGGTCAAAGCCTCTCTGCTGCAACCTTTGCTCCTTCGTTGCCGACCAACGGCTCAAGCACCAAGAAGATGATTGAGCGAAGCGTTTACAACTCAACCCTTGAGTCAAAACGAGAAGAGTTCATCAAGTCGGGATTCCTTCGCATCGATTCCGAGACCGGGAATGAACTATGGCGAATCAGCTTGCGAGTCGCCGCTTTCCAAGGAGTCGACTATGGGGAGTTCGTCCATACGCTTCGCGATGTAGTCCAGCCAATCCTCCAAGCCCAAGGTGACCGCGTACAGATCCTGCGCCGTATCGCGGCTTGGAACAACGACACGAAGTTCGTCGGCAAGAAAGTGATTCTATGGGATCCGCAAATTGTTGATTCCTCCACGGGCGAAACTGTATCCGCAGCCAAAGTCCGTGCGGACGAAATCGCTAACCTTCTGAAGAACGCCAGGTTCAAAGTTGCTCGAGCAAGCATCGATTCGAAGTCGATGCCGTTAGTTCAATTGCAAGAGCTCGAAGACTACGACGCAATCGTCCTCGCCGGTGCCTTTAGCAACAACGAAGTCCGAACGCTTCAGATGGCTTTGAGCAAGATCATCGATCTTGAAGCTCCAGATCCACTTCAGCCAAAACATTGGGTATCTTCGATCTACACCGGCGTTGTCCCCATCGTTTACAAGGCCCAACGAGCATTGCTACAAAGCTTGATGGAAAGCACTCTCTGGTCATTCGTCACCATTACCCCGTTGATGATCTTTGTTTCACGAAGTCTCCGAGCTGGTTTGGTCGCGATGATCCCTAACATCGTCCCGGTGGTCTTTATTTTTGGATTGATGGGATGGCTAGGTATCGCGATCGACATCGGTTCGATGATGACCGCCAGTATTGCACTCGGAGTCGCGGTCGATGATACGATCCACTTCCTATCTTGGTTCCGTGGCAATGTCGAACAAATGAAGGACCGGCGAGCAGCCATTATCGCCTCCTACAAACAGTGCGGCACCCCGACCCTGCAGGCAGCTTGTATCTCCGGCCTTGGCCTGAGCGTGTTCGCCTTCAGCACGTTTACTCCGACGCAACGCTTTGGCTGGTTGATGCTCACGATTTTGATCGCCGGCGTCATCGCGGAACTTGTGCTCCTACCAGCGATCCTAGCCGGTCCGCTAGGTAGCGTATTTGATCCACGCGGGTCGAAGTACCATCCGATTGCCAAGTTTTTTATGATTTTTCGGCATAAAGTTCGCCGCCGATTTGATTCCAAACACTCCCCTGAAAACGGGGCGAAAGACTCGGAATTACAAAATGCCGCCTGAAGAGATCGAGGGGTAAGGCCAGAACTCCCGAATGCATAGCCCAAAGGCGTTGTTGGAGTTTTGTTACTTTTACCCTTGGAAATCTTCTCGGTTCAGGATAAACTTTCGGCCCCTTGGGTTGGACTTTTTCCATCCCATCGTCCCAAGTTGGGGGCGACCATAGCACGGTATTGTCCCTGAAGGATTCGAATATGACCAAGCAAAAGACGCACAAATCCACGAAAAAGCGATTCCGTTTGACTGCAACTGGCAAAGTAAAGCACCGCAAGTGCGGAACGAGCCACTTGGCAATTGCCAAGCCAGCAAAGAAGATTCGCCAACTGCGTGGTACGCGTGTCCTCGAGCCAAATCTAACGCGTGCAATTGTTGATGCATTGCGTGGAAACAGCTACTAGGAAACATCCAGGCCCATTTTTTAGTTCCAAGCATCTGGGTAACAACGATCGCGGGCTCGCGTATGGGCCTTGATTTACGCCGGTGAACCTCCATGGTTTCCACCCCGCGATGACCTGAAATGCGTTTTGTAGACTTGTAGAGAGAACGATGAGAACGAGAAAAGGTTCAGCTCGCCGTCAGGCGAAGCGACGTTTGTTCCAGCGGGCAGAAGGTTATGTTGGCGGTCGTCGCCGTCTATACCGAACTGCAAAAGAAAACCTGGTCCGCGCAGGCCGTTTTGCTTACCGTGACCGTCGTCGCCGTCGACGCGACTTCCGCCGCCTTTGGATCACCCGCTTGAACGCCGCTGCAAGATTGCAAGGCCTTCGATACAGCCAATTCATCGCTGGCTTGGTCCTCGCCAAAATCGAACTTGATCGCAAGCAACTCTCTGAGATGGCGATCAACGATCCAACAGGTTTCGAAGTCGTAGCAAACACAGTCAAGGCCGCCTTGGCAAAAAAAGCAGCGTAAACTGACTGGCTATCGTATGGCGCTCGATTCGTTTGATTCTGCAGTCGATGGCTTGCTTGCCGAAGCGCGAGCAAGCCTTCAAAGTGTCGACTCTCTTGAGGCCCTCGAGGCATTCAGAATCCAGTTCACCGGCGCAAAAAACGGTGCACTGAAGTCGCTCCAGAAACTTCTCGGTGCTGTCCCTCCAGAACACAAGCCCGCTGCGGGGAAACGCTTCAATCAAGCTAGAGAAGCCATCGAACAACTTCTCACCGAAGCTACCGATAAGGTCTCCCAAGCTTCCTCCGGAAAACCAAAATCCTCAACGGGCCCTCTGGTCGATCCGACTCTTCCCGGCCTGCGTCCTAGGATCGGCGTTCTTCACCCTATCACCCAAACGCTCGAACATCTCAAAGAGATCATGGGGCGCCTAGGGTTTAATGTCACCGAAGGCCCTGAAATCGAAGACGAATGGCACAACTTCGTCGCATTGAACATTCCAGAAGATCACCCGGCTCGCGATCCACTCGATAATTTCTATCTCGCTACAGCAAAGACAAACCTCCCCAAGTCTTCGACCGACGCTCAACCAGCCGCAAATTCTGGCGGTGCCGATATCGCAGCTAGACTGCTACGAAGTCAAACTTCGACAGTGCAGATTCGTGTTATGGAATCCACTCCGCTGCCCCTTAGAATCATTTCGCTTGGTCGCGTCTACCGACCCGATGCTCCAGACGCCACCCACTTTCCTATGTTCCATCAAATGGAAGGACTTTGGGTCGACAAGAATGTAACGATGGCACAGCTCAAAAGCGTTCTGCGATTATTCGCAACGAGCTACCTCGGTGGAGATGTCAACGTTCGCTTCCGCCCTTCATTCTTCCCCTTCACCGAACCGAGCGTCGAAGTGGACTACTGGTGGAACGGTCAGTGGATTGAATTCGGCGGTGCGGGAATGGTCGACCCGAATGTCTTTCGAGCCGTAGGTATCGATCCTGAGCAATGGTCTGGTTTCGCATTCGGGCTCGGCGTTGAACGACTTTGTATGCGCAGGTTTGGAATTACCGACATTCGAGATTTGTATCGCAGTGACGTGCGATTCTTGCGTCAATTTGCGTCGTAAAGTGTCCGATCTTTTGCTTACCGTTGAGTCTGCGAGTTTGAATCATGTTGGTCTCCTGGGAATGGCTATCAGATTACGTCAAACTCGATGCTCCCTTGGAGCAAGTTGTCGATCAATGGGCACTATCTGGACTTAACCACGAAAGCACCCAGTGGGTCGAAGGTCTTCCTGTCATCGACCTTGAAGTAACCAGCAACCGCGCCGATTGCTTGGGGCACATCGGGGTTGCTAGAGAAGCCGCCGTACTGTTTTCAAAGCCCCTCGTGATTCCTCAGCCGACATTCGAGGAAGCCTCTGAGAATGTCAGTTCGGTCGTTAAAGTTGAGAATCAATTTCCAACTGCTTGCCCTCGCTACACGGCACGCGTTATCAAAGGTGTGAAGATAGCACCGAGTCCCGAATGGTTCGCGAAGCGACTGCGAAGCATCGGAGTCAAACCCATCAACAACGTAGTCGACGTGACGAACTATGTGATGATGGAATGCGGACAACCATTGCACGCATTCGACCTTGCGAAGATCTCCGGAGGCAAAGTTGTCATTCGTCCAGCCAGCGAAAAAGAAGCCTTCGCGGCGATCGATCACCGAAACTATTCGCTCGATAGCCAAATGGTTCTGATCGCCGATGCGAATCGGCCCCTTGCACTCGGGGGTGTTATGGGTGGCTTGGAAAGTGAAGTCTCTGAGAACACTGTCGACCTTCTGATCGAATCCGCTTCCTTCGTTCCGATGGCGATACGTCGAGCAGCTCGAAAGCTCAAACTTCACTCACCTTCATCCTACCGATTCGAAAGACGAATTGACCCGAACGGCCTAGACTGGGCATCTCGCAGATGCTGCCAACTCATCCAACAATTCGCTGGCGGGAAAGTTTTACAAGGTGTAGCCGATACTTCCTCAACACCAACGCCACTCGCGGAAGTCTCGTTGCGTCGCTCACGCGTTACCCAAGTACTCGGAATCGATGTGCCTTGGGAAAGATCGCAAAGCATCCTCACGCAACTTGGCTGCAAGATTGTCGCTTCAACCAATGATGACTTGAAGCTTCAAGCTCCTTCGTTTCGTCAAGACTTAACCCGAGAAGCGGATTTGATCGAAGAAATCGTACGGATCGTTGGCTACGATGCGATTCCAGAAGATGCCATGGTTCCGATGGTCTCCTCTGCACGACGCCCTAAAGACTTCATGATGGCCACCGTTAGATCCGTCGCCTGTGCTGCCGGTTTTGATGAAACGCTCAATCCAAGCCTGATTGGAAAGACCGCAATCGATCGGATTTCTCCTTGGACTGCAAATGATCCCCTGACCACCTCCGTCCCATTGCTTGAAGGGGCTGCGGTGCTGCGTCGATCCTTGATCCCAAGCTTGATCGCTGCGCGACTGCACAACCAAGCTCAATCAAACCGTGATGTCCGTCTTTTTGAAACCGCAAATGTTTACTTGCCTCAAGGCTCACAACTTCCAAAAGAGCAACTCTGTTTGGGCTGTATCGCGGAAAGCGATCCCCGATGGGTCAGAGGGGTCTTTGAAGAGATCTTGGACCGATTATGGGGAGCCGGTTGCGCGCAGTTAGAAGAGCGAATGATCGACCTAGACTTTCTAGAGCGAGGAACCGCTATCGCTTGGTTCCTAGATAACGCCATGCTCGCTTGGGTCGGTAGCTTGTCAAAGTCGGTTGCTCAGAGCATCAAACTCGATGGCCCGGTGGCCATCGGTGAACTGGACCTCGATCAACTCTTAACCCGTTCGGTGCTAGTACCGAAGCTCAAGGCCTTAAGCCCATACCCAGCGATCCTAAGAGACTTGAATTTCATCGTCGATGAGTCGATTCGATGGCAAGGCTTTCGCACGACGATTCAACGAGCTGCAGGGAACCTGTGTAAAGAAGTAGTATTTCGAGAGATCTATCGGGATACCAAAAAAGATGGAACAGGCAAGAAACGCATATTGTTAACTTTGACAATACAAAGCGACACCGAAACACTTCGCAGCGAAAGCGCCGATGCTTTGGTGGCACAAGTTATCAGCGCATGCCAAAATGAGCATGCAGCACATCTGCTAGCATGATGTTAACCGTCGTATAGCAATACCAAATACTCGGTCCTACCCTATCGTCTTGGCGAGACGGCTGATTTCATATGCGGGGGTCTCCAATAAACAATGAGTATCGGAGCAATCCCCTGGAAACTTATTGCACTTCCGCTTTTACTGCTGATTTGCGGGCTGCTGTCTGCTTTCGCATTGGATCAATTCCAAAACCGATTGTGGTTTGAACAGCAAGCAAGTGAGATATCGCGTGAAGCACACTTGCTCTCTCGAACTCTCTCTGTATCGACCGATCGCAGCGCCTGGACCCAATTCGTCCAAAGCTTCCAGCGGATGCATCTCGGTGATGTGCAAATCGTATCAGGCGCTGAACTCACCGAACGCGAACGTCAAGATTTTGTCCTTGCACCCATCGAGTGGATCCGAGAACCCGATCGGTTTTATCGCTTGCGCAGCCGCCAACCCATCGATGCACCCGATGAGGCTTCGGTGCAAATCGACCAAACTCCGGTTGATTGGATGCTCGTTACTAGGCGTGTGCAGCAACCGCAATCAGGTTCCATCTTACGCTATCTGTTCCTGGGCAGCGTTGGACTAATCGCTGGACTTGGTCTGCTTGCCTTCCGGATTCACAAAGAAGCGAAACTCGATGAACTAACGACCACTCTGCGATCCATACGCTTTCGAAGCCAACAGCCGATTCCTCGCAACGAATTCTTAGGCCTGTTCCCTCAAGCCATGAGCGTCGATCCTCTCGGAAGGGAATTCGTGGCCTTATGCGATACACTCCATCAAAATGCGTTCATCTATCAAAGCGAGTCAGAACCTTCCGAAGCGATCTTTGCAGCCATGCCCGTTGGCATTCTAGCCTTCGCACCCGACTTGCGACTCTCTTTTGCAAATCGAGCCGCCATCCGCTTTCTCGATCTGGGCAATTCCATCCGAGAAAATATCCCACTGATCGAATTGATCCGGCAACCGAAAATCTTAAGTCTCGTTCAAGATGTTCAAAAACAAAGTGCATCGCTCGAATGCGAGCTCGAGACGACCGATTCGGTCGGAGGTACCGTCACTCTAAAGATCCGTGGACACTCAACGTTAGATTCCTCACAGCCTTCTGCGTCGCGTTCGGTCCTACTTGTAATCAGCGATGAAACAAGGTTGAAACAACTCGAGAACTACCGCCGCGATTTCACCGCAAACGTCTCCCATGAATTGAAGACTCCCTTGTCGGCTATCAAGGCTTACTCGGAGACCCTACTGATGGGGGCAATCGATGATCCAGATGCCGCTGTCCGGTTCGTCACAAGCATCGGCGAACAAGCGAATCGTTTGGATCAATTGATTCGAGGGCTTATGCAACTCAGTCGCATTCAAACGATGCCCGAAAGGCTTGAGCTCGCTCCCATCTATCTCGCCGATATCGTCAGGTCGGTCGTACGTGAACAATCCACCGTAGCGGAATCAAATCAAATATCGATCATCAACCATATCGAAGAGGATGAGTTCGCTGACGATCACCTCACCGTCCTCGCCGAGCACGAGTCCCTGCGGACGGTCTTCGGCAACCTCTTAAGCAATGCCATCCGGTACAGCAAAAAAGGTGGTACTGTTGAAATCAAAACCGAAAACACCCCCGACACTATCGACTTGCTGGTCATCGACCACGGAATCGGGATCCCAGCCGAAGATATCAACCGAATCTTCGAACGCTTCTATACCGTCGATAAAGCCCGCTCACGCGATTCAGGAGGTACCGGCCTGGGACTTTCAATCGTCAAACACCTTACAGCTGCAATCGGTGGTAACATCCGCGTCTCGAGCGTCCTAGGATCGGGCAGTACCTTTAGAGTCTCACTAAAAAGGGCCGATCTAACCCCCAACGAAATCAGCGCCGCGAATTAGCCAAAGCCAACCTGAGAAGGAACAAAACTCAATCATGAAACTTCCCATGGAAAAAACTACGAAGCAACCTCTGAATTCGGATCGCCGAAGCTTTCTCAAAACCGCAGGATGGATCTCCGGCGGCTTTTTCGTATCAACTCCTGCTCGCCGCGCCTTCGGCGCTTTGAGCCCAAACGATCGGCCTCGAATCGGTGCCATCGGCCTGCGATACCAAGGAACTGTCATTGCAAATCAGTCTAGAATCTTCGGCGATATCGTCGCCGTTTGCGACGTTGATAAACACGTGCGAGAACAAGCCAAAGCGTCCTTCGGCAGCACTCCGCTCGCGTTCGAAGACTATCGAGACTTACTCGCTCGCAAAGATATCGACGTGGTGACCATCGGAACCCCTGACCACTGGCACACTAAAATGCTCATCGATGCGTGCAAGGCAGGTAAAGATGTCTACTGCGAAAAACCGCTGACACTCACCGTCGACGAAGGAAAAAAAATCTGCGATGTTGTCCAACAAACAAAACGAGTAGTACAAGTCGGCTCTTGGCAAAGAAGCGATGAACGCTTCCGCACCGCAGCCGAAATCGTTCGCGCAGGACGTATCGGCAAACTAAAGTCAGTCGAAGTCGTACTTGGGAAAAATGCTACCGGCGGTCCATTCCCCTCTAGCCCAACTCCAAAACATATCCAATGGGATCTCTGGCAAGGTCAAACACCTGAGGTTCCTTACGTCGAAGAACGATGCCACTACACCTTTCGTTGGTGGTGGGAATACTCCGGTGGACAGATGACCGACTGGGGCGCTCATCATATCGACATCGCTCAATGGGCAATCAATTCTCTCCCCGTCCGATTCGAAGGGAGTTCCGTAATGCCCAACGATCAATCTGGATACAACGTACCTGTCGACTTTGAATCGAAAGTCACCTACGCCAACGGCGTAGAATTGACAATTCGAGATCACGGCGAAAACGGAATCCTCTTTCAAGGCGAACAAGGCAGAATTTTTGTCAATCGCGGTAAGCTAACCGGCGCTGCCGTCGATGAATTGCAATCCAGACCACTGCCTCGTAACAAGTGGCAACTCTATAAACACGACCATCCCGATAGACCACTGCTGACCGGAAAGCTTGAAGCAATCATCAATCACATGGGGAACTTTTTCGATTGCATCGAATCAAGGAACAATCCGATCTCGGATGTGGTCAGCCAACACCGTAGCGTGTCGACTTGCCACCTGGCGAATATCTCGCTTCGACTCGGACGCCCACTCCAGTGGGATCCTAAAAACGAAGTGTTCGTCGATGATGCACAAGCCAATACGATGCTCTCTCGAGAACAGCGCAAAGGCTACGAGATTTAAGCCGGAAGCAAATTCGGCGTTAGGCTCGCGATCGACGGTACAACCAAATCCGGCTTATAGGCATACCGCGCTAAGTCCTCTTTGCGAGTCCCACCACTGAGCACAAGCACTGTTTTGTACTCAAGCTGTACACCGCCGAGAATGTCCGTCTCCATCGTATCACCGATGACTACCGTCTCATCGGTCGACAACCCCAACTCCTTCCGAGCCGCTCGAAACATGATCGGACTCGGCTTTCCCACACTGAATGCTTTCACACCAGAAGCAGCCTCGAGCATCGCCACAATTGCACCACAACCAGGTCGCATCCCCGATTGCGTCGGACAGTTCGGATCAAGATTCGTTGCTATTAGCTTCGCCCCATCGAGAATCATCCGCAAAGCAGCTTCCGCCATCTCAAAATTCAAATTCCGCCCCTCTCCAACCACTACGTAGTCTGGGTCACGATCAACTATGGAAAACCCGTTCTTATGCAACGCGGTCAGCAGTCCTCCCTCTCCAATGACATAAGCTGTCCCATGTGGCTTCTGAGAAGCCAAAAATCGGGCGGTAGCCATAGCACACGTATACACATGCCCTTCCTCAACATCGATTCCCAAACGCTCAAGCTTCTTCGCGACGTCTCGCCTCGTTCGCTGCGAATTGTTCGTTAGAAACAAGAACGGAGTCTTAGACTCCCTCAACTCGGCAATAAAGCGATCCGCTCCTGCAATGAGTTCGTTCCCGCGATAAATCACGCCATCCATATCGATCAAATATCCAACCATGCTTATCGAATCCCCTTCGAGTATCCACCTTCGTGCCAATCCAAACTA
>Ga0214163_1000278_pt1 | contig 24052 bp, 12 predicted proteins | sample LakMenepilimnion_2_FD_153001 | JGI IMG/M metagenome (GOLD analysis project Ga0214163, IMG submission 153001) | Freshwater microbial communities from Lake Mendota, WI - Practice 15JUN2010 epilimnion v4 | ecosystem: Environmental > Aquatic > Freshwater > Lake > Epilimnion/Euphotic zone | place... | reverse complement strand
GGGCCTCTCCGCCGAAGACATCCGCTTCAACCGCGACATCCGGCCGATCCTCTCGGAGAACTGCTTCTACTGTCACGGCCAAGACCCGAAGCACCGCGAGGCGGACCTCCGTCTCGACGTCCGCGATGAAGCCGTGAAGGCCCACGACGGCGTCACGGCGATCATCCCCGGCAAACCGGAACAGAGCGAGATGCTCAAGCGACTGCTCACGCACGATGCGGACGAGCAGATGCCTCCGCCCGAATCCAACCGCAAGGTCACGCCGGCGCAGATCGAACTCATCCGCCGCTGGATCGCCCAAGGCGCCCAATACGAGAAGCACTGGTCCTTCGTTCCGCCGGAACGTGCGCCCGTGCCCAAGGTCGCCGACGCGGCCTGGGCCCGCCAACCGTTTGACCGCTTCGTGCTGGCGAAGCTCGAAGCCGAGGGACTCATGCCGTCCGCGGCGGCCTCTCCCGCCGCCTGGCTTCGTCGCGCCTCCTTCGACCTGACGGGCCTGCCGCCCACGCCGGCCGAGATCGCGGCCTTCGAGGCCGACGTGACCCTGCGCGGGGATCTGGCCTTCATTACTGCCGCCGACCGCCTGCTCGCCTCGCCCCGCTTCGGCGAACGCCTCGCCCAGGACTGGCTCGACGTCGCCCGCTATGCCGACACGCACGGCTTCAACAACGACTCCGCACGTTCCATGTGGCGCTGGCGCGATTACGTCATCGAGTCCTTCAACGCGAACATGCCGTTCGATCGCTTCGTCACCGAACAGCTCGCCGGGGACCTCCTGCCGAAGCCGACGTCCGACCAACGCCTCGCCACGGCCTTCAACCGTAACCACGTCATCAATAGCGAAGGCGGCATCATCGACGAGGAATACCGTGTCGAATACGTCGCCGACCGCGTCCGCACCACGAGCACCGCCCTCCTGGGACTTACGATGGAATGCGCCCGCTGCCACGACCACAAATACGACCCGATCAGCCAGAAGGACTACTATCGGATGTTCGCGTTCTTCAACAACGTCCACGAATACGGCGAAGACGGACGTATCGCCAACGCCGTCCCCCTGCTCGTGACGCCGACCGCCGAGCAACAGCGACGCCTGCGGGCAATGGATCAGCGCCAGAACGCGATCGACCGCGCGCTTCAAGCCACGCCGGCTCCTGGCGCCGTGCCCGCCGACCTGCGCGCGCGACTCGCCGCCGAGGACGCCAAACTTCAGCCCAAGACCCCGAAGCCGGCCAAGCCGGCCGAGGCCCGCCTGCTCGCCAAGGACGCCGACGTGGACGCCAAACGCGGCACGACGCTGTCGGTCTGGTTCAAGGCGAAGACAGCCTCGCCCGACGCCCCGATCATCAGCGCCTTGGACCGCTCCGGCAACGTCGCCGGGGTCAGTTACGGCGGCGGCCGCGAACTCCGCCTCGTCGGCGAGGAACTTGAATGGGCAGCGAGCCAGCGCTACCCGGCTTATGCGACGATCGTCCGTACGGTCGGCGCGAAGATCCGGCCCGGAACCTGGCATCAGGTCGCCGTGCACATCCAAGGCAAGGAGAACGCATCGACGATCGCGCTGTTCGTCGACGGCGAGGAAGTCCCCACGCAGATCCGCCATGACGGCGTGTCCGGCGCGCCCGCCAAGCGCGACTGGCTCCTCGGCGCCGACGGCAAGGCCAAGCCCTTCGACGGCGAGGTCAGCGGGTTCCGCACCTATCCCTCCATCCTGAAGCCCTCGCAGATCCGCCACGCCTACTGGCTGCAGTCGGCCGATAAGCTCACCGCCGAACAGCGGGTCGTCGCCGACCGAGCCCTCGCCCGACGTCACACCGGCGGCATCCAGGCCCTGCAGACCGAACGCGATACCCTCTGGACCGAACGTCTGGCCTTCATCCGGAACCTGCCGACCACGATGGTGATGGAAGAGATGCCGACGCCCCGCCAGGCCTACGTCCTCACTCGCGGCAATTACGACGCTCATGGGGAAAAGGCGGACCCCGGCATGCCCGAGCAGTTGATCGCTCCTTGGCCCAAGGATGCTCCGCGCAACCGCCTCGGCCTGGCCCGCTGGTTCCTCCAGCCGCAGCACCCGCTTACCGCCCGCGTGGTCGTCAACCGCTTCTGGGCCCAGCTCTTCGGCGTCGGCCTCGCGAAGAGCGTCGAGGACTTCGGTACGCAAGGTGAATGGCCGAGCCATCCGGAGGTGCTCGACATCCTGGCCCGCGACTTCGTCGATGGCGGCTGGGACGTGAAGAAGCTCTTCCGCAACATCGTCCTGTCGTCGACCTACCGACAGACCAGCGATGCTTCGCCTGCGCTCTATGCCCGCGACCCGGAGAACCGCCTCCTCGCCCGCGGGCCGCGCGTGCGCCTGACCTCTGAGCAGATCCGCGACCAAGCCCTCGCGTTATCCGGCCTGCTCGCCGAGAAGATCGGCGGACCGAGCGTCCGCCCCTATCAGCCGGAAGGCCTCTATAAAGGCATCGTGGTCGACGCCCCCTACCCCAGCACGACCTGGGAACTCGGCAAAGGTGACGAACTCTACCGCCGCAGCCTGTATACGTTCTGGAAACGTACCGTCCCCCACCCCGCGATGCTGACCTTCGATTCGCCCGACCGCGAGTTCTGCAGCGCCCGTCGCTCACGCACCAACACGCCGTTGCAGGCGCTGGTGCTCTGGAACGAAACCGGTTACCTCGAGTCCTCCCGGAAGCTGGCTGAACGCATGCTCAAGGAAGGCGGCGCCGATGACACCGCCCGCTCGGCCTTCGCCTTCCGCCTCGCCACCGGCCGCGCCCCGCGTCCGGCCGAGACCGAAGTCCTTGTGCGCACCCTGGCCAAGCTACGAGCCGATTTCACCGCCCGTCCAGAAGATGCCGCCAAGCTGGTCAAAGTCGGCGCCTCCGCCCCCGACCCGACCCTGCCCGCCGTCGAACTCGCCGCCGCCGCCGGCGTGGCGAACCTGATCCTCACGTTGGACGAGACCATCACCAAGAACTGACCGCCATGTCCTGCCATCATTACGAGATCATGCATTCGCGGCGCGAGTTCCTGCAGAAGACCGGCCTAGGCCTCGGCGCCGGCGCCCTCGCCCACCTGCTCGGCGGTTGCGCCTCGACCAGCGCCGCCGGCGATCCGCATATCAACGGCCTGCCCGGCATCCCTCACTTCGCCCCGAAGGCCAAGCGCGTCATCTGCCTCTTCCAGTCCGGCGGCCCTTCGCACCTCGATCTCCTCGACCCCAAGCCCGAGCTCGAGCGCCAGTTCGACAAGGACCTGCCTGATTCCATCCGCCGCGGCCAGCGCATCACGGGCATGGTGGCTTCGCAGGCCCGCCTCGCCTGCCAGCCGAGCCGTTTCAAATTCACCCGTCACGGCCAGGCCGGCACCGAGATCAGCGAACTTCTCCCGCACATCGGCGGCATCGCCGATGAGATCTGCGTCGTGCGCTCCATGCACACCGAGGCGATCAACCACGACCCGGCGATCACGTTCTTCCAGACCGGCAGCCAGCTGCCTGGCCGCCCGAGCATGGGCGCATGGACTGATTACGGCCTCGGCCGCATGAACGACAACCTGCCTTCGTTCGTCGTACTCGTCTCGACCAACAAGGAACGCTCCGGCCAAGGCCTCCTCGCCCGCCTCTGGGGGAGCGGCTTCCTACCCAGCGCCCACCAAGGCGTGCAGTTCCGCGGCGCCGGTGAGCCGGTGCTTTATCTCCGCGACCCGGAAGGACTCACCCGCGAACAGCGCAAGACGCTGCTGGAAGGCGCCAATGAACTCAATCGCCTGAACCTCGCCGGCGCCGGCGATCCGGAGATCTCCGCGCGCATCAGCCAGGCCGAGATGGCCTACCGCATGCAGGCGAGCGTGCCCGAACTCATGGACCTCACCGGCGAAAGCAAGGCGGTCATGGAGAGCTACGGACCCGACGTGAACACCCCGGGCTCCTTCGCGCGTAATGCCCTGCTGGCCCGCCGCCTCGCCGAGAAAGGCGTTCGCTTCGTCCAACTCTACCACCGCGACTGGGATCACCACGGCAGCCTGCAGGACCAGCTGCCCAAGATGGCCCGCGACGTCGACCAGCCTGCGGCCGCCTTGGTCAAGGACCTCAAGCAGCGCGGCATGCTCGACGAGACGCTCGTCATCTGGGGCGGCGAGTTCGGTCGGACGCCCTACGCACAGGGCGGCGCCAACCGTGAGAAGTACGGACGCGACCACCACGGCAAAGCCTTCTCGATCTGGATGGCCGGCGGCGGCATCAAGCCCGGCATGTCCTTCGGCAGCACCGACGACTTCGGTTTCAACACGCAGGAGAACCCGGTCCATATCCACGATCTTCAGGCGACCATCCTGCACTGCCTCGGCATCAATCACGAACGCCTCACCTATCGCTTCCAAGGCCGCCAGTTCCGACTGACGGATGTGCATGGGCACGTCGTGAAGCAGATTCTCGCGTAGACGCGGAAGGTGCCTGCGGTTGGCGGTTAGCGGTTGGCGGCTTGGAGATACAGGCTCAAGGGGAGACCGGAAACCGGGAGGTTTGCTGCGGGCATAATGCAACCCAGCTAATCAACCGGTCTACGGTTTCCCTTTGAGCGTTTGAATCATTTCAGGTCACAGGTCTCGGCCATCGGTTATCAGGTGCGGGTGCTCAGGTTAAGGTGCAGGAACAGGGCCTGAACCTTGTCATGGACACCTTAACAAAGAACAAGGAACCAAGAACATCTCACGCATCATCTCCACCTCCTTCATCTTCCGTCATTTATAATATCAATGTGAGCGAAACGACACGGGTCGTTTCATTGCCAGCATTAAGGGTGGCGCAGACGATGCACGGGGGAACGATTGTCTTCATGCGTCACCTCCTCGCACTCGCGCTCTGCGCTTCCCTGCTCAACGCAGCCTACGAACCGCTGAACGACAAGAACCGTCCCACCGCGAGCGAGCCCGCGCTTTCCCCGGCCGGGACCGCCGCGGCCATCAAGGTCCCCGCAGGCTTCCGCGTCGAGCTCGTCGTCGGCGAGCCCAAGATCGTCCAGCCCATCGCCTACACGATCGATGACCGCGGCCGCCTCTGGATCGTCGAATGCACCAACTACCCCGCCAGCCCTGGCGAACCCAAGGACCGCATCGTCGTCCTCGAGGACACCAAGGGCACCGGCACCTTCGACAAGCAGACGGTCTTCTGGGACAAGGCCACGTTCTCTAGCGGCATCGCCGTCGGCTTCGGCGGCGTCTGGCTCGGCTCTCCGCCCAACCTGCTCTTCATCCCGATCAAGGACGGCGACGAGCCTAAGCCGGCCGGCGAACCGCAGGTCATGCTCGACGGTTGGAAGAGCAACGACACCCACGAGACCTTGAACGACTTCATCTGGGGCCCGGATGGTTGGCTCTACGGCACGCACGGTATCTTCAACCGCTCCCTCGTGGGCAAACCCGGCACCCCGGACAACGAGCGCGTCCTCGTCGAAGCCGCGATCTGGCGTTTCCATCCGACGCGCAAGGTCTTCGAACGCTGGAGCGAAGGCGGCAGCAACCAGTGGGGCGTGGATTGGAACGATCACGGCGAAGCTTTCTTCGAGGCCTGCGTCATCCCGCACATGTGGCACGCCATCCAGGGCGCCCGCTACCAGCGCCAGGCCGGCACGCACCCGGACGTCCACACCTACGATGACATCAAGACCATCGCCTGGGGTCGTTATGAGAAAGCCGCCTACGCCGGCGCGATGGTGTACCTCGGCGGCGCCTTCCCCGCCGAGTGGCGCGACCAGTTCTTCTTCCACGACATCCACATGAACAAACTGCGCTGCGAGACGATGATCCCGACCGGCAGCGGTTATCGCAGCGAGAAGAAGGTCGACTTCGGCGTGAGCTCCGACCGCTGGTTCCGTGGCCTCTCCCCGCAGTATGGCCCGGACGGTGGCGTGTTCATCAACGACTGGTATGACAAGGTCCCCTGCCACCAGCAGAAGGAATTCTCCGATCGCTCCAACGGCCGCATGTATAAGATCGTCAACGACGCCGTGAAGCCCGTGAAGGTCGACCTCGCCAAGCTTTCCGACGCCGAACTGGTCGCCCATCACCTCAACGCCAACGATTGGTATGTCCGCCACGCCCGCCGCCTCCTCCAGGAACGCGGCGCCAACGCGGCCACGACCGCCGCACTGGAGAAGATCCTCTTCGAAAACCCCGACGACACCCGTCAGCTGCGCGCCCTCTGGACGCTGCACGCCCAGGGCGCCCTCACCGAAGCCACCCTCCTCCGCACGCTCGAAGCCAAGAGCGCCGCCGTCCGCGGCTGGGCCATCACCTGCGCCACGGAAGGCGGCAAGCCTTCCGCCAGCCTCTACGAACGCATCACCCAGCTCTGCCAGAACGACCCCTCCGCCGTCGTGCGTCGTCGCATCGCCTCCGCGGCCCAGCGCCTCCCTATCGCCGACCGCTGGAGCTGGATCGAACCCCTGGCGCAGCACGCCGAAGACGTCTCTGATCAGAACATCCCGTTCCTGCTCTGGTATGCGCTGGAACCGGCCGTCGCCGCCGACCCGGCCCGCGGACTCGCCCTCGCCCGGAAGACTCCCTTCGGCAAACTCGCCAACTTCACCGCGCGTCGACTCGCGACCGCGGCGGTCGAGCCCGGTTCGAAAGGCGAACAGCTCGAAGTCCTGAGCCAGACGCTGCTCACCTCGAACGACAAGCTCCGCGCCACCTTCCTCAACGGCATCAAGGATGGTCTCGTCGGTCAGAATCGCCTGAAGGAGCCCGCCACCTGGCCCAAGGTCTACGCCGAACTCGCCAAGCATCCCTCGAATGAGGTCCGCAGCAGCGCCCGCCAGATCGCCGTGACCTTCGGCAACGCCTCGGCGTTGGATCAACTGCGCGCCACCCTGCTCAACCCCAAGGCACCCGTGCCTGAGCGCGCCCGCGTCCTCGCCAACCTGGCCCAGATCCGCGACCTGGAATCGCTTCCCGGAATCCTCGAACTCGCCAAGGCCGGCGCTTTGCGCGGACCGGCGATCGTCGCCCTCGGACAGTTCGACGATGCCCGGATCGCACCGCTGATGATCGAGCTGATCCTCGACCAAGACAAAGGCGTCCGCCCGCTCGCCCTCAACAACCTCGCCGGCCGCGCCGAAAGCGCCCGCGCCTTGCTCGCCGCCATCGATGCCGGCAAATTCAGCAAGGCCATCCTAAGCGCCCCGCTCGCCAGCAAGATCCGCGGCTTCAACGACGCGAAGATGAACGCCTGGCTCGAAAAGAACTGGGGCACCGTCAACGCCAGTTCCGAAGCCAAGGCCAAGGCCATCGCGAACTATAAGAAATTCCTCGGCACGGACGCCGTCCTCCGCGCCGACGTCAAACGCGGCCGCGATCTCTTCCGCGCATCGTGCGGAGCCTGCCACCAGCTCTTCGGCACCGGCGGCGAGATCGGACCGCACCTGACCGGCGGCTATACCGACCTCGAATACCTCCTGCAGAACATCATCGATCCCAACGCGGTCATCGGGTTGGACTACCAGCTCGTCTACATCACGCTCAAGGACGGATCCCTCCAGGCCGGCATCATCAGCGCCGAAAACGAGTCCACCCTGACCCTCAAGGCTCCGGGCGCCCCCGCGCCCGTGGTCATCGCCAAGGATCAGATCAAGACCCGCGTCGTCAGCCCGAACTCGCTCATGCCTGAAGGCCTGCTCAACGGCCTGGAAGAACCGGATGTCCGCAGCCTCTTCCTCTACCTCCGCCAGACCAGCGAGCCAAAGTAAGGCCCGCCTTGCCTCAGGCCCTCGGGCCCACTAGTCCTTGTTTCCTCCATGCTGCCCCGTCTCCTCGCCCTCCTGCTAGCGACCTCCCTTTTCGCCGCCGACGCGCCTAAGGCCAAAGCTCCCGCCGCCCCGAAGCCGCCGGAACCGCCGGTCTACCTGACCGAGAAGGAAGCCACCGAAGCCGGCGAGAATCCCCTCCTCCAGGGCGAGTTCGCACACGCGAAGATGGGCGCCAACGTCATCTCGCTCGGCAAAGGCGAATATCGCCTGGTGCTCTTCAAGGGCGGCCTGCCAGGCGCCGGCTGGGACGGTACCCCGAAGATCGAAGTCGAAGGCAAGCGCGACGGCGAAGGCGTCCTGTTCAAGGACACCATCGACTCCGCCACCCTCGCCGACGGCGCCCTGAAGATCAAGAGCACCGGTCTGGTGCTCAAGCGCACCATCCGCCACAGCCCGAGCGAAGGCCTCGCCGCCCCCAAGGGCGCGACCATCCTCTTCGACGGCAAGAACGCCGACGCCTGGGAGAAAGGCACGATCGACCCGCGTGGCTTCCTCGAAGCGAATACGAAGACCAAGCAGGCCTTCACGGACTTCACCCTGCACCTCGAATTCTTCCTCCCCTTCAAGCCCCTCGGCCGCGGCCAGGGCCGCGCCAACAGCGGCCTCTACCTCCAGCATCGCTACGAAGTCCAGGTCCTCGACAGCTTCGGCCTCAAGGGCCTCGATAACGAGTGCGGCGGCATCTACAAGAACGCCGCTCCCAAGGTGAACATGTGCTTCCCGCCGCTGCAGTGGCAGACGTATGACGTCGAGTTCACCGCCGCCAAGTTCGACAAGGACGGCAAGAAGACCGCCAACGCCGTCGTCACCGTCCGCCACAACGGCGTGCTCGTCCACGACAACCTCGAGCTCAAGGGCGCGACCCCCGGCGGCGGCTTCAAGACCGAAGTCCCCGCTCCCGGCCCTTTCTACCTGCAAGGCCACGGCAATCCCGTCGTCTACCGGAACGTCTGGGTGGTTGCGAAGTAAACGACAGGGGTTGGGGTAGGTCTCCCATGGTCTGAATCCGACCGAGGAGCAGATCTGGGGGCTTTGGCCTAGGGGCGTAAATCTATTTGCTACTAATGAAACACTTTTCATATGTAGAAGCATGGCCCTCCCCCGCCCACCCCGTCATGCCAAGCCTGGCGTAGCCGACTCCGGCTTCAGCACCCCGGGACTGGACCGCGCGCTGGCGATCCTCAGCTGCCTGAGCACCCACCCCGCGGGCCTGAACCTATCGGAGATCGCCGAACAGCTCGGACTCTCGACCAACTTCGTCTATCGCACCACGCAGTCCCTCGTCGCGCACGGCTACCTGCTCCGCGACGGCGAGAAGCGGTTCACCCTCGGTCCAGGACTGCTCCGCCTCAGCCAGCCGTTCGTCGATGACGTCCCTCTGGCCGAAGCCGCGCTGCCGGCGATGCGCTGGCTGAGCGAACAGACCGGCGAAGCCGCGCACCTCGGCGTGATCTCGGGAGAAGAAGGCGTGGTACTGGAACGCGTGATCGGCACGGCCCCGATCAAGTTCTACGTCGAGCGCGGCGTCCGTTTCCCGCTCCATACCAGTGGCCCCGGCAAGGTCATGCTGGCCTACCGTGACGCAGCGGAACGCGACCGCACGATCGCGGGGATGAAGTTCACGCGTTTCCAGCCGCATACCATCACGAACGCCAAGGCCCTCCTCGCCTGCCTGCAGGTCGTGCGTCGCCAAGGCTGGGCCACCGACATGGGGGAGCATGTCGAAGGACATAACTGCGTGGCGGCGCCGATCTTCGATGCCGATGGTACGGCGATCGCCAGCCTATGGATCACGGGCACCAGCCAGCGCCTCGACCCCGAACGCATCGCCAAACTCACGCATGTGGTGACGAAGGCCGCCAAGATGGCCTCCGAAGCACTGCACCCCAAGAGCGTCCTGCGCTGAGATGAGGCCGCTGCCCGTGAAAGCCCTCTGGATCGCAGGCCTGACGTGCCTGGCGAGCCTTGGGCACGCCGCCACGCTTCCGGGCATCGAGCAGACATGCTTCGAGTGTCATGACAAGGAGACCGCCAAGGGAGACGTCGACCTGAGCGCCCTGCCCTTCGACGCCAAGGACCCCCAGAACCGCGAACGCTGGGCGCACCTTTACGATGTCATCGTGAAGGGCGAGATGCCCCCGAAGAAGAAAGCCCTCTCCGCCACCGATCGCCAGAAACTCGCAAGCGAGATCGCCGGACCGCTGCTCGCCGCCGACGCGGCGGACGTCAAAGCCAACGGTCGCGGGCCGCGCCGCCGTCTCAATCGCGACGAATACGAACAGAACCTCCGGGACCTCTTAGGCCTGCCGGACCTCGACATCCGGGACATGCTGCCAGCCGACCGCGAAGGCCACCATTTCAATAAGACCTCGGCCACCCTGGACATGTCCCGCGTGCAACTCACGGCCTACCTGGATGCGGCCGAGGCCGCGCTACGTCAGGCCATGAGCGCCGGCGCCACCGCGCCGAAACCGAAGTCCTATCGCTTCGTCGGCACGACGCTTTTCCCTTCTAACGACACCTTCGGAAACAAAGAGGCCATGTTCTTCGCGCGAAACGGACGCTCGCTGAACGCCGAGGAGCTGAAAGCCAAGGATGTCGCCAAAGACGCCACCATCGAACTCGCCCTCTTCAGGTCCGCCCACTGGCCATACTTCGGATACCCGAAAGGATTCGTAGCCACCCAGCCTGGCTATTACCGAGTCCGTTTCTCCGCCCGCGCCGTCCTCCAGCAGAAAGGCTACGTCCTCACCCCGGCCGTCGATCCGGTCCCGATGACCTTCCGCGCCCGCAAGCCCTCAGGCCCGGATGTCTCCGGCGACGTCCGCGCCACCGGTGGCTTGATGGACATCCGGCCGAAGATGGCGGTTTACGAGACGACCATCCGACTGCTCGCAAAAGAGACCTTTGAATACAGCCTGCTCGGACTCCCCGTGCCGCTCGCCCGCAACGTCCAAGGTGGCCCGCCGACCTATCGCTACCCGCCGCTTCCGGCCGGCGGCCAGCCAGGCGTCGCTTTCCAATGGATGGAGGTCGAAGGACCGCTCCAGTCGACCGCGTCGGATGCTCCCTATCGCACCCTTTTCCCCGAGCACATCCCGGCCACCGACGCCAAGGCCTTGCTGCGACATTTCGTAAGCCGGGCCGCCCGCGAACCCGTCGACGAGGAGACCTTGCGTCGCTACGACGCCCTCATCCAAGCGCGTCTGGATCGTAAGGAGCCGCTCAACGACGCCCTGCTGGCCGCCTACAAAGCCTTCCTGTGTTCCGGCCACTTCCTCTACCTGAGGGAACCGGCGCACACCTCCGATCACCTCGCGATCGCCGATCGCCTCTCCCACTTCCTGGCCAACAGCCGACCCGACGACCGCCTCCGCGCATTAGCCGCGGACGGCAAGCTGGGCGACGTCGCGTTACGCGCCGAGACCGACCGCCTGCTGGCCGACGCCGGCTTCGATCGGTTCGTCCGTGCCTTCACGGATTACTGGCTCAACCTCCGCCATGTCCGTCGCGACGACCCGGATATCCGTCTCTACCCTGAGTATCGCTTCGACGATTACCTCGTCGACAGCATGGGCGAAGAAACCCGCGCCTACTTCGCGGGGCTCATCCGAGATAACCTGCCCGCGAAGAACCTCGTGCAGGCGGACTTCATCTACGCCAACGACCGGCTGTCCCGGCACTACGGCCTGCCGCCGCTCCAAGGTTCGGCGATGCGCAAGGTTTCGCTCCCGGCCGGCAGTCCGCTCGGCGGCCTCCTCACCCAAGCCGCGATCCTCAAAGTGACCAGCAACGGCACGACGACCTCCCCCGTCGTCCGCGGCGCCTGGGTCATGGAACGCATCATCGGCGAACCTCCGCCCCCGCCGCCCGCCAAAGTGCCGGCGGTCGAACCCGACATCCGCGGGGCCAAATCCATCCGCGACCTGCTCGCCCGTCACACCCAGGATCAATCCTGCGCGAATTGCCACGCCCGCTTCGACCCCGCGGGCTTCGCGCTCGAGAACTTCGACATCCTCGGCGGCTGGCGCCAGCGCTACCGTGGGTTGGAGCTAGGCGACAAGGTCGCCGGCATCGACCGCGCCGGACATGACTTCAGCTACACGCTCGCCGACGTCGTGGACGCGAGCGGCAAGCTCCGCGACGGCCTTAAGTTCGCCGATGTCCGCGAACTCAAGGCCCACTTTGCCGCCCAACCTCGCCAACTGGCCCGCAATCTCTTGCACCAGTTCGTCCTCTACGCGACCGGAACGCCGGTCCGCTTCGCCGACCGGCCGAAGATCGAAGCCATCTTGGACGCCTGCGCCCAAGATGAGTATCGCGTGCGCGACCTGCTGCACGGCTTCATCCAAAGCCCCCTCTTCCGCGGACCTCCGCGCTGATCATGAAAGCCCCGCACATCGCCCGCCCGCTCTCCCGTCGTCGCTTCCTCAGCGGAGCCGGCGCTTTCCTCGCCCTGCCCCTCCTCGGCAGTTTCACGCCGGTCTTCGGACGCGAGAAAGCCGCGACGCCTCCCCAGCGGATGCTGCTCATTTCGAACAACCTCGGCGTACTCCCCACCCAGTTCTTCCCCACGCAGACGGGTCGCGGCTACGCCGCTTCGCCTTACCTGGCTACGCTGGCCCCCTTCCGCGACGACTTCACGGTCTTCAGCGGCCTCTCCCATCCGGACGTCGTCGGCGGACATAGCACCGAAAACTGCTTCCTGACCGCTGCGCGTGGCCCGACCAAGAGCGGCTTCCGTAACGAGATCTCCTTGGATCAGTTCGCCGCCGAGAAACTCGGCCAGGTCACGCGGCTCCCGACGCTCAACCTCGGGGTCAATATCGACAAAGCCAACCGCAGCCTCTCTTGGACGCGCGACGGCGTCCTCCTGCCAGCCGAAGACAGCGCTTCCGCCCTCTTCCGAAGGATGTTCCTCCAAGGTAATCCCGCCGAGGTGGCCCGCCAGCTCCACCGCCTTGAGGAACGCGGCAGCATCCTGGACACCCTGCTCGACGACACCAAGCGCTACGCCCGCGACCTCGACGGCGCCGACCGCACCCGTCTCGACCAATACCTGACCTCCGTGCGGGAGGTGGAAGACCGCCTACGCACCGCCCAGGAGTGGGAAATGCGCCCCAAGCCCAAGACCGACCGGGAGATGCCGACCGACATCACGGATCGCCAGCTCTTCTTCGCGAAATTCGACCTCATGCTGTCCATGGCGCAGCTCGCCTTCGAGTCGGACTCCACCCGCATCGTCACCCTGATGGTCGACGCCTTCGCCACGCCGGTCTTCAAACTGCACCCGGACCAGAATACGACGGACGGTTATCATAACCTGAGCCACCACGGCCAATCCGTCGAAAAAGTGCGCCAGCTCAAGGACGCCGACCAGCAGCAGATGACGCTGCTCGCCAAAGTCCTCGGCCGGCTCACCGAACACCGCGAAGGGGACCAGCGTCTGCTGGACCGGACGATGGTGCTCTTCGGCAGCAACATGGGCGACGCCAACACCCACGACAACACCAACCTGCCGATCCTACTCGCCGGCGGCGGCTTCAAGCACGGCCAGCACCTCGCCTTCCGGCGCGACCAGAACACGCCGCTCTGCAACCTTTACGTCTCCATGCTCCGCAAGATGGGCGTCGATGCCGATGCGTTCGGCTCGAGCACCGGCCCCCTCATCGGCCTGAGCTGACCCTGTCTCCCACTGACTTTTTACCACCCCTACCCCTACCCCTACCCCTTCACCACCATGCGCCTCCTCGCCCTCCTGCTCGCGACCTCCCTCTTCGCGGCGGAACACAAGATCAAGCCGGGTGATGACCCGCAGGCGGTGATGGATGCCGCCGCACCCGGCGACAAGCTGACCTTCCTCCCCGGCCTGCACCAGCATGGCCTGAAGAAGCACCGCGCGATCCTGTACGTCGATAAGTCCGTCGAGATCGAGCTCATGGCCGGCGCGACGCTCAAGCTGGCCGATGATTTCTGCAAACTGGACAAGGCCGGCGAGATCACGACCGACCAGGATGCCGGCAAGAAACTCGACGACCTCGAGATCGGCGGCGACTACGACCTGAGCGGCGTCCGCGAATTCACCATCATCACGGACAGCGAAGGCAAGGACGGCAAGCCCGACACCTTCGCCTGGGGTGACAAGTTCAGCGACACCTCCCACAAGCGCACCCCGATCACGGGTGATTGGCAGGAGCTCAGCCGCGGCGTGAAGGTGAAGTTCGGCAGCAAGACCGGCCACAACGTCCGCAGCGTCTGGTATGTCAGCTACGACGGCCCCGAGGCCTACGGCATCCGCATCGGCCACGGCCGCCAGCCCGACGTCATCTCCGGAGTCCGCATCACCGGCAAGGGCACGATCGACATGAACGCCTCCCACAATGTCCAACCTGGCTTCCTGGTGAAGAACATCAACGCCTGCGTGCTCATCCATGGCCGCGTCCGCAACGTGCTCGTCGAGGGCATCACGATGACCGACACGAACCGCTCGGTCATGGCCTATGGCGAACACACGGGCAAGTTCCTCCCCGGCGGCAAAGTCGGCCCGGGCGAATCGTTCGACGCCGAGAACATCACGGTGCAGTTCACGCGTACGCTTAACCCGAACGGAAGCGGCTATCTCCTCGGACACCCTTCCTTCCGCGGACAGATCCGGAACTTCCGCTGTAACTTCAACTACATGGAGACCAAGACGACCTCCATCGAACCGAACTTCAACCTCGATGGCTATGAGGTCATCGGCAACGTCATCAAAAGCGGCGGCGAGGCCATCCACTGCTGGCGCCATTCCAAGAACGGCGTCATCTCGGACAACCTCCGCGTGGGTGACAATACGTTCAAGCCGGTGATCCTTTCCGGCGCCCCGAGAGGATGGGAACCGCCGATGCCTCCAGCCGCCAAGAATAACCTCAACGCGATGGGCAGCCGTGCCTCCGGCCCCCTCTCCACCCTGACCCCGAAGCCGTTCGGCCGCCGCCTGCTCGTCAGTGATTACGTCGGCAACAAGGTCGCCATTGTCGCCGCCGATGGACGCGTCGAGTGGTCCACCCCTGCCGAGAAACCGCAGGACTCCTGGCTCCTACCCAATGGCAACGTTCTCTTCAGCCACGTCAAAGGCGCCAAGGAAGTGAAGCCGGACCAATCTGTCGCCTGGGAATACGTCGCTGACGCCAAGACCGAGATTCAAGGTTGCCAGCCGCTCGCCGACGGACGCGTGCTCGTCGTCGAATGCGGCCCGGGCCGACTCCTCGAGATCGGTCGCGACGGCAAGATCGCCAAGGCGATAAAAGTCCCATTAACGCCGACCATCCGCACCCACGAACAGATGCGTGGTTGTCGCAAGACGACGGACGGACGCTACCTCGTCAGCGCCAAAGGCGATCACGCCATCCTGGAGCTATCGGCCGACGGCAAACTCCTGCGCAATCTGGCCGTGAAGGGCGAACCGCATGACGTCCGCGAACTCGCCAACGGTAACTGGCTCGTCGCCCTCGGCGAAGGCGACGGCGTCGTGGAATATGACAAGGCCGGCAAGATCGTCTGGAGCATCGGCCGCGACGAAGTCACCGATAACCATATCTTCCTCGCTAGCTCCGTCGAACGCCTGGCGAACGGCAACACGATCGTCATGAACTGGCTCGGCCACGGCCATCTCGGCGCCACCGCCCAGATCTTCGAGGTCGACGCCCAGAAGAAGCTCATCCGCCAATTCACCGACCACCGCCAGTTCACGAGCATCAATCACATCCAGGTGCTGGAGTAAGCATAGGTGAGAGCGGTTAGCGGATAGCGGTTGGCGGTTAGATAAATACCTACCGATGCATCGAGGTAGGGGCAGCACCACGTGCTGCCCTAGGCGCATCGGGTATTAGCGGTTGGCGGTTGGCGGTCAGGAAATCACCGGACTCAAGGGAGGCTTAAGGGAACCCCTCCCCTGAGGGGTTGTCCCTAAGAATTACCCCTGCCGCCTGCTTGACTCGGGCCAATCCGGCTATTCCATACTTGGAATAGTTTCCGCATATGAAAACCCCTGCCGCGAAGCGCCTCTCCTCCCCCTCGATCGAAACCGGTGCGTCGAGCGTGCCTGCCCTCGAACGCGGCCTCGCGATGATCGAGACGCTGGCGCATCGCCCTGAAGGCCTGACGCTCTCCGAGCTGACCGCCGCCTTGGACCTATCACCGGCCTCCGCCCATCGTATCACCGGCACCCTCGAAGAATCCGGCTACCTGCGTCGGGATGAAGTGACGCGCCGCTACACCCTCACCCGCAAACTGCTCCTGCTGAGCCAACCCCGGGGCGAGTCCCGAAGCCTGGTCGCGGCCGCCATCGAAGCCATGCGCGCCATCCAACAGCACACCGGCGAAACGACCCAGCTCTGCTGCCTCGCCGACGACCACTGTGTGATGCTCGATCAGCTGGCGTCCGTTCATCCGTTCAAATACATCGTCGACCTAGGCTGCCTCGCCCCGCTCCACTGTACGGCGCCCGGCAAGGCGATGGTCGCCTTCCTGCCCGATGCCGAACAGGACGCCCTGCTCGCCCGTCTGAAACTCGAGAAACACACGGAGAAGACGATCGTCACGAAGCGCGACCTCGCCACGGAGATCGAACGCATCCGCAGCCACGGCTATGCCTTCGATAAAGGCGAACATTTCGACGGGATCAGCTGCGTCGCCGCGCCCATCCTCGACCAGCACGGCCATGCCATCGGCGCCGTGACCATCGCGGGTCCCTCCAGCCGCTTCCCGGCCGCCACCATGGTCGAGCGAGGCCAGTTCATCCGCGAGCAGGCCGACCGCATCGCCCGCGCCTTCCTTTCCTGATGCGCCGCGCTCTCGCCATCCTCGCGCTGGGAACCACCCCCCTGGCGGCCGCCGACCTCAAGCCGGCGGACGTGGAGTTCTTCGAGTCGAAGATCCGTCCGGTGCTGGTCGCGGAGTGCTACGAATGCCACGACGCCAAGAAGCAGAAAGGCGACCTACGCCTCGATTATCGCGACGGCCTGCTCAAGGGCGGCGAGGAAGGCCCGTCTATTATCCCAGGCGACGCCAAGAAGAGCATCCTGCTCCAATCCATGGATCATACCCATGAGACGCTGCAGATGCCCAAGAAGCGCACGAAGCTCGATGCGCAGATCCTTGCGGACTTCGCGGAATGGATCAACCGCGGCGCTCCGGATCCGCGTACGAAAGCCCCCGAAGACTCGATCACCCCCGCGTGGTCAGACCTTTTGCAGGTCCGCCGAAACTGGTGGAGCTTCCAACCGATCACCTCACCTGCCGTCCCTGCCGGCAAGTCCGCCAGCCCGATCGACCGCTTCCTCGACGCGAAGATCGTCGCCGCCGGCATCACGCCCTCCGCTGCGGCCGACAAAGCCTCCCTCCTCCGCCGCGCGACCTATGTCCTGACGGGCCTGCCGCCCTCCCCCGCCGAGATCGCCGCCTTCGAAGCCGATTCTTCACCCGACGCCTTCGCCAAGGTCGTCGACCGCCTGCTGGCCTCGCCTCGTTACGGCGAACACTTCGCCCGCCATTGGATGGACCTCGTCCGGTATGCCGATTCCAGCGGCAGCGAAGGCGACCCGGTGATCAAACAGGCGTGGCGCTATCGCGACTACCTCATCCGCGCGTTCAATGCCGACGTGCCGTATGACCAGTTCGTCCGCGAGCAGCTGGCCGGCGATCTCCTGAAAAAGCCGCGCGTCGACCCCAAGGAAGGCGTCAACGAATCCAGCATCGGGCCTGGCCACTTCCGCCTGATCGAATACGGCTACCAGCCGCTCGACACGTCGGACGAACAGGTCAAGAACGTCGACAACCAGATCGACGTCGTCTCGAAGACTTTCCTCGGCCTCACCGTCTCCTGCGCCCGTTGCCACGACCACAAGTTCGACGCCATCAGCCAGGCCGACTTCACCGCCTTCTACGGCATCTTCGCATCGACGCGTCCGGCCCAGGTCGCCATCGATTCGGCCGAGCGGCTGAACACGAACCGCGCCGAACTCATTTCGACGAAATCCGCCCTCCGCACGGCCTTGGCGAAGGAGTGGGCGAACCAAGCCCGGACGCTCGCCGGCAGGCTCGCCACCCTGGAAACCGCCGCCGCCGAATACCACGCGCTGAAGCGCAAGGAACAAGCGGTGGAAGAAGCCCTTTCCTCCTTGGAATTTCGCGCCCGGCTGCAGGCTGGCACGACCGCCGCCGGTCCGACGCCTTCGTCTTGGTGGACCTTCGAGCAGGACGGAAAGGACCTGACCGGTAAGCTGCCGGCGAAACTCGAAGGTGGCGCCGTGATCCGGAATGGTCGGCTCATCCTGGATGGTGAAAAAGCGTTCGCGAGCACATCTCCGCTGTCGCGAGACCTGCAGGCCAAGACTTTGGAAGCTTGGGTCGCCCTCTCCACCCTCGACCAGAAGGGCGGAGGCGTCGTCACCGTGGAAACCATCAGCGGCGGAGTCTTCGACTCCGTCGTGTTCGCCGAGAAGCAGAAGTCCCGATGGATGGCCGGCAGCGACAACGGCAAGCGCACCCGTGATTTCAACGGACCTGCCGAGGACTCCAAACCCACCGTGCTCATCCACCTCGCCTTGGTCACCGATGCCGACAACCGCGTCACGCTCTACCGCAACGGCAAGCCTTACGGCACGAGTTACGTCCCCGAGGGCGACCAAGCGACCCTCCGGACGTTCGGTGCCGGCAAATCCCGTCTTCTTTTCGGCCGTCGGCATACTGGTCCCGCCAACGCCTTCCTGAAAGGTGAAATCGAGGAGGCCCGGCTCTACACTTCCGCGCTCACCGCCCAGCAGGTCGAGGCATCCTTCCGGGCAGGTGTTTTCCGTGGCAGGATCCAGGACGTCGCCCGCAAGCTGACCCCCGCCGAAGAAACCGAACGGCAGCAATACCGGACGCAGATCGCCGCCTTGCAGGCTGAGCTCAGACGATTGACGGACGCGCAAGGCCCTGCGCTCGCCTCGTTTGAGCAAGCTTCGACCAAACAAGAGCACCCGCTCCACGCTTGGACCAAACTACGGGAAGCTCCGAAAGGGAAAATCGCGGGCATCTGGTCTAAGCTCACGGAGCCCAAGCCAGCCCTCGCCCCCGCCCGTTATGCCTGGGACCTGACCGGCAAAGACGCCGCCGCGTGGTTCCGCCAAGGCAACGGCTTCAGCGCCGATCAATCGGGCGATTTCATCGTGGAAGCCGAAGGCGCCAAGCCGGTGCGCAACCTGCTTCCGTCCGGTGCGTACGGCAATCTCCTGGCGAACCAGCACAGTGCGATGCTCACCTCGCCCCGTTTCAAGGTAGACTCGGATTATATCAGCGTCCGGGTGCTCGGCGGTGGCGGAGCCCACCTGCGGCTCATCACGGATAACTATCCTATCGGACTGGGCGGCCCCACCAGCATCTTCCCCTCGACCGAAGTCTCGGGCGATCAACCCCGCTGGATTCGCCTGAATACGGCCTATCGACGGGGCTCCTATGCCTACATTGAACTGACGGTGCCGGAAGATATCACCCGCGGGGTAAGTTATAAGGAGGAGAAACCCCCGGAGGGACGGGCCTGGTTCGGCATCCAACAAGTGGTTTTCCACAACGAGGCAGACCTGAGGCTCCCGGCGACTCCGATGCTGCCTGATGCCCTGGCCTCGCTCCCGGCCCCGGACTCGGCTGAATCCTATGTCCGTGGTGTCAGCGCAGCGACACAAGCAGCCGCCCAGGATTGGGGCAAAGGCCAGGCCACGCCGCGGCAGTTGGAACTCCTTAACGCCTTCGTGAAGTTCGACCTCCTGACGATCGCACCGGACTCCGAAGCAGCCAAGCTCGTCGCCGAGTATCGTCGGCTCGAAGCCGGCGTGCCAGAAGTCCGCCGCGCGCCCGGCGTGATCGAAGCGGATAGCTTCGACCAGGCCCTCTTCGTCCGCGGCGACAACAAGAAGCCTGCCGGTATCATCCCTCGCCGCTACCTCGAGGCCTTCGACACCAGGGCCTTCGTGACCCAGCAAAGCGGCCGACTGGAACTCGCTGAGAAAATCGCCTCACCTGACAACCCCCTCACCTCTCGTGTGATGGTCAACCGACTCTGGCACCATGTCTTCGGGCGTGGGCTCGTCGGCACCGTGGATAACTTCGGCCGACTCGGCGATCAGCCCTCGCATCCTGAGCTGCTCGACTACCTGGCGAAGCGCCTCGTCGGCCAGCAGTGGTCCGTGAAGGCTCAGCTCCGAGAGCTCCTCCTGACGGATGCCTTCCGTCGTTCCAGCCAGCCCACGGCTTCGGCCCTGGCGAAGGACGCCGATAACGCGCTGCTTTCCCGCGCCCGGGTGCGTCGCCTCGGAGGCGAAGCCCTGCGCGACTCGCTCATCACCCTGGCCGGTCGGATGGAGCACCGCATGTATGGCCCGGGCGACAACGCCATGGGGGCGCCGCACCAGCAGGTCCGCCGCAGCGTCTACCTCAACATCCGTCGCAATTCCCTCAGCCCGCTCATCACGACCTTCGACGGTCCGAAGCCGTTCACCACCATCGGTCGCCGGGACGCCACGAACGTACCGGCGCAATCGCTGACGCTGCTGAACAGCCCATTTGTCATCGATACCGCAAAGCAGTGGGCCAGGACCCTCGATCCGAAACAGGCGGACGCCGCCAAGGTCGACGCCCTCTTCGTCCAGGCGCTGGCCCGCAAGGCCACGCCCGCCGAACAGGCCGCCGCGTTCCGCTATCTCGCCGACCTCAAGGCCACGCATGCCGACAAGCCGGCGATGATCTGGCCGGACTTCGCCCAGTCGGTCCTCAACCTCAAGGAATTCCTTTATCTCAAATAACATGCACCCGCTCACCCGCCGCGAACTTCTGCGCCGCTGCTCCCTGGGCTTCGGCGGTATCGCCCTGTCCGGACTCCTCTCGTCTCGAGCGTTCGGGTCCGAATCCTCCGGCAAGCGCCCGCCGAAGGCCAAGGCGAAGAACGTCATCTTCTGCTACATGTCCGGCGGCGTCTCGCACGTCGACTCCTTCGACCCGAAGCCGGCCCTCACCCGCTTGAACGGACAGCCCATGCCGGTGCCCGTGCAGAAGACGATGTTCAATAGTAACGGGAACATCTTCGGCAGCCCCTGGCAGGCCAAGCGCTACGGTCAGTCCGGCCTCGAGATGACGAACCTGTTCCCGCATATCGCCGGCTGCGCGGACGACCTGACCATCGTACGCTCGATGACGAGCAAGGTCAGCGAACACGCCCAAGGGAACTACTTCTTCCATACGGGCTTCCCGTTCATGGGCCACCCCAGCGCCGGCGCCTGGATGAACTACGGACTAGGAACGGAGAACCAGAACCTCCCCGGCTTCGTCGTCCTGCAAAGCGGCACGGCCAGCACGCCGCACGGCGGCGTGGGGCTCTTCAGTAACGGCTACCTCCCCGGGCAGCACCAAGCTTCCATCATCAAGGCCGACGGCAAAGTAGCCTTGGAGAACATCCAACCGGGTGAAGGCGACGCGGATCAGAAACGCCGGCTCGGTTTCATCAACGAGATCGATCGGGCGTTCGCCGAGAGCTCCCGCGAGCCGCAAGTCGAAGCCGCGATCCGTAATTACGAGACCGCCTACCGCATGCAGGCGGCCGTGCCCGAGGTCTGCGATATCAGCGGTGAAACCGAGGCCACCAAGGCGATGTACGGACTGGATTCGCCTGATCCGCTCACCGCCGGTTACGCCCGCCAAGCCCTGCTCGCCCGACGCCTCGTCGAAAAAGGCGTCCGCTTCGTCGAGCTCAGCTGCCTCTCCGGCAACATCGGCGGCGGCAATGCGGCCAACCCCTGGGATCACCATGGAGCCATCGTCAAAGGCCACGCTGCCATGGCGCATCAGGTGGATCAACCCATCGCCGCCTTGCTTAAAGACCTTAAACAGCGAGGCCTGCTTGATAGCACCATCGTCATCTTCTCCGGCGAATTCGGACGGACTCCGTTTTCACAGGCCGGCGCCGGACGTGACCATAACCCCTACGGCTTCAGCCTCTGGGTGGCCGGCGGCGGCTTCAAGCCCGGCACCACCTTCGGCGCGACCGACGAACTCGGTTACTACGCCGTCGATAAGCCGCTCACCGTCTACGATTTCTGGGCCACGATCCTCAATCAGCTCGGCATCGACCATGAGAAACTCACCTATCGCTTCGGCGGACGCGATTTCCGCCTGACGGATGTGCATGGCAGCGTCGTCCGCGAGATTGTGGCGTGATGACGCGGGGGCACGTGGGCATGGTGACACGGGGACAAGGGGTATAACTCAAAGATAGACCGGAAACCGGGATTCATGCAGGGGGCCTTGAGTAGGGCGGTCATTGCCATGACCGACGTTCGCATCGGTGCGCACGTCGAGCCGGGCAAGGTCACCGATCCTTTCGACATCCGTCCGCCCACGGACGTGATGGCAATCACGTCCCTACCTATGCCCGAGCCAATCATCCGGTCTCCGGTTTCCCGTTAGCGCCCATCCATTCCCGCCACCCACCACTCCTGAGCATTATTTTCCCTGAACGAAGAACAAGGAACCAAGAACAACCATCCCTTAATCATGCAACTCACCTACCGCTCAATTTAGTCGCGTTCCTGGCGTCGCGCTCGGTCTCCCTCGCCTTGAGCCTCGCCGCTATCTCCGACTTCAGGACATCCGCTCGACGCACACCCCGCTCCCTGGCATCGGGTGACATCTTCGACTCCAATTCGGTAAGCCTTTCCCCTGCGCGCACGTTCTTCTGGGCCGGGTTGCTGGGTTGAACGCTGGCGAGACGGTAGAAAGCGAATGCCTCGACCTCATCCTTGGCCACCCCCTTGCCGCTGGCATAGCGATCGCCGAGAAATCCTTGCGACGACTCATCACCCCACATGGCCGCCAAGCGTAACCAGTTCAGGGCCTCGGCTTCATCCTTTTTCACTCCCCCTCCCTGCTCGTACAAATAACTTAGCGCGCGAAGCGCATCGATCTCACCCTGCTCGGCAGCCAGGCGATACCACTTCAAGATCTCGGGCATGTCCTGCTTGCCATCTTGATAAGTCAGCGGCCCCTTATGGAGGCTCACCGCAAGCTGATATTGGTACGCCGAGTCGCCCTGCTCGGCGGCGGCGCGGAACCACCTTAAGGCCTCGTCAGCATCCTTCTTCACGCCTTCGCCGCTTATGTAGCAATTCGCCAGATGATACTGGGACCAATCAAAGCCTTGTTCAGCAGCCTTTCGATGCCATACCGCCGATTCGACGAGGTCCTTTGACACACCATGAGCAAAGGCGTAACGGTTACCTAATTTGTGCTGAGCCAGCGGAAGTCCCTGTTCGGCGGCCTGACGATACCATTTTGTCGCAACTTCCTGATCCGCAACCACCCCATGGCCCGCTGCGTAAAAGTCGCCGAGCTGGCGCTGGGAAAACCGATCTCCCTTAGCGGCCTTGACCATGCAATCCTCGAACGCCCTGACCTCGGCGGGAGACATCCCGGCCATCATCGGAGAAGCGCTCATTAGCATGACGACAAGGGCCGCGACCGCCGCGCGAAACCATGGAGTAATGGGTAACATAACGATAGCGTGCTGAGACGTTTAAGTCGGTCAATCCGTCGGAGGAGCAAAGAGGTAGGCTGAAACCCTCACTAGGAAAGACCGGAAACAGGCCGGCTTTCTGGAGGCTAAATAACCCCAGCCAATCATCCGGTCTCCCCTTGAGCCCTCTCATCCCCCGTGTCCACTTGTCACCGTGCCCACTTGCCCCCTCGCGTGCTCCGCACGCATTCACCTTTGCACTTTTGCACCTTTGCACTTACTCATCCGCCCTCTGCACTCGGTCATCTGCCGTCTTAACTAAGCCCCATGCGCCTTCTCCTCGCCCTCCTACCCCTCTTCGCGCTCGCCGCTGAGCCCAAGCCAATCCGCGTCCTCGTCTGGGACGAACAGCAGCCGCAGCAATCCCAAGGCTACGGGGATAAGTTCCTCGGCGAGACGCTCGCCGCAGGACTCGCCGATCGACCGGGCCTAACCGTCAAGACCGCCAAGCTCGCCGATCCGGAACAAGGCCTGAGCGATGCCGCGCTCGACCAGACCGACGTCCTCATCTTCTGGTGTCACCGGAAGGTGAAGGAGCAGGACGACGCCCGCGTCGAGGCGGTCGTGAAGCGCGTCCAGTCCGGCAAGCTCGGCTTCATCGCCCTGCACTCCGCCCATTGGGCCAAGCCGTTCGTCCGCCTCATGCAGGAGCGCTCCA
>Ga0214163_1000277_pt1 | contig 24170 bp, 13 predicted proteins | sample LakMenepilimnion_2_FD_153001 | JGI IMG/M metagenome (GOLD analysis project Ga0214163, IMG submission 153001) | Freshwater microbial communities from Lake Mendota, WI - Practice 15JUN2010 epilimnion v4 | ecosystem: Environmental > Aquatic > Freshwater > Lake > Epilimnion/Euphotic zone | place... | reverse complement strand
ACTCGCAGGGTCTAAACGCCATCCAAAAGTACCTGTATATTCATAAATGCATGTTTGGTCAGTAGGGTCAGGATCGCATGGATTATTTAAATCTGTAATGTATTCATCAATGCAAGTTCCACATTCGGGTTCACAGCTTTTTGATATTATTTGCGATGTACTTGTTATTGTTTGAACAGTAGGCGGATCTGGACATTCACATCCTTGGTTACATTTACTAATTGCTGTTTCTTGGTAGCACTTAGTATGTCTTGTTATATTATTTTGAGAACTTTTTGGCAATACACCTTTGGCTACTAATATCGATGGGTCTGGGCAACTACATCCGCTACCACTTTCACAATACGAATCATCAGGAGCATATGACCATTGTCCTAACCCGGGAGTATAAAAATATGTGCAAAAACCTCCGCTACATTGTGTTAAATTATTGTTTGTCCAAACAAATTTTTGACAATTAGTATTAACAGTTGCATTATTTGAGCCATCTGCAGGTAGTTTTCCATAAGAAACCATCCATCGTGCTTCTGGACAACCACAATTTTCACCTGCTGTGGTGCATGATTGGCATTCAGCACATCTACTCCAACTTTGACTAGTAAAGTTCCAATAGTAAGTGCAAACTCCGCTACCACAATCTTCTATAGATGGCGTAAAATCACATGAACCACAATTGGGAAGCGGAGTAGGGGCAGGAGTAGGTTTGGGGGTTTTGCTAGGCTTTGGAGTAACTGGTATGGGTCTGCCCGGATCAACAGGAATTATAGTACCTCCGCCTCCGCCGCCCCCTCCTCCAGTTCCCGGCCATGGTTGACCACCCGGGCCAAAGCCGCTGGGTGCTGGTGTAGGAATGGGCGTTTTATTGGGCGTTGGTAAAGGCGTTCCGGTATTTTTTGGTGTGGCAGTCGGCGCATTTGTGCGCCTTGGGGTCGGTGCTGGAGTTTTTGAAGGTTTAGGTGTGGCACCACAAGGTGACGGAGTTGGAGTTGGGAAATCACATGGGGCTTCTCCATTGCTATTCACTCTGGCACAAGCGGAACCGACGTAACATAAATTTGTATATGTGGCGTCGTTAGGCCCAACACCTATGTAAACGTTCCAAGCACCTTTGACCAAAGGCTGGTCAGTAAAGACAGCAAGGTTGCTGCCATATCCATTAAAACCGGACGGCGCAGGAGCGGGAGCGGATAAATTGACTAGTGTTCCAGCATTTCTTGAGCCTGTGTTACCATTAGCATTTGGATAATATGTGCCAGTTTTTAAAGGAACGCTGAAATCATATATGTCATTCGTAGAGGAATCATCAAAAGTCAAAGTAACCGGTTCTGTCATGATAAACTGGGGAGTGCTTGTATTCCCAGCAATATTACCGCCCATAAGCAAACATGTGTTGCCGCTGGGATCTACCACCAATACTTTTACTAAATCATATCTTGTAGAAGGGTCTTGAGCATTAAAAGTTTGCACTAAGAAATCATGTAATACAACTGTAACTTTAGTGATTTTTTGATTAGCTCCAGCACAGACATTACATCCCACATCAGTAGGTCCACCTGCTGTGTTGGGCGCACTAGCCTGAATGCTTCCAGTACAATTTGTGCAGTAGTCGCTTGTCAAAGAAACTGATATGTCGATATCATTTACAGAAATTACACTGGGGATGTTACTTTGCACCTGAATCACTGTTGGTGCTAAATTTATAACGCTTGGTGCAATTAAACTTATTGATATGTTAGAAGGAGAAATTATACTTATTACACTTGGTAAATTGGAATTTACATCAATTATACTGGGCAAATCATCTATAACGGTAATAGTAGTTGGTATATTGTCTATTATGCTAATTACAGATGGAATTTCAAAGTCACTTGTAATTTTTATGATGCTAGGAAATACAGGAATATCTTGGAATGTAATTACGCTAGGAATCACATTTGGATTTATAAGTGATATGGTAGAAGGAATTGATATTGGCCCAAATGGCCCTATGTCTAAGCAAGGAAATACTATGGGTGGGAATTGAATTGCATCTGGAACATCATTTACAGTTGCCAAGCTAAAATTGGGGAAATCTGGAATGGCTGGAACCACGATTGGGAAAGTGTCGAGTCCCACAATATTCACCTGTTGCAAATCATCCAAAGATACTTTTTGTGCAGAAGTTTGAAGCGCATCGCAGGCTGGCGAATTAACGGTGACAACTGGTTCAACTTTTTTATTAGGCGGGTAGAAATGTGTTCCGCTCAGAGATTCATTTTCCGTAGTGCCGTCGCCAAAATCAATAGTAAAACCAGTGTATGGCACTGTGCTGTTTATAGTTAAATTGTATGATATTTCAGTGCCTTGAATTGGGTCTTCAGTTACGATGGTATAATAGAATTCAAGTTGTGGACATCCAGCATCGTCAGTATAAGGCAATAAACTGTTTATGTAGTTGAGCTTCCAAAGAATGCTATTTTTATCTGTTGTATTAGTAATTCCTATAAATTCTTCGACATTGACTAAGGCTCTTGCTAAATTGTTATGATGTTCAGCAATTACAAATCCTCTTACGGACGTGCCGACTGGATTATTTTTTGATGGGACACCATTGACACGTCTTATGCATGATTTGAACTGTGTAACAGCAGCTGACACTCTTGTGACTGCTGCGTAGTATATTAACTCTCCTTCAATAGTCACATAGCCTGTATCAGCCCATAATTCTGGCTTACCTGCTGGAACAGGTATTATGTTTATAGTTGTTTCCCATGCCAACAAAGTTTGGGACAAAACGGTTTCCGAAGTATTGTATACCTGAAACAGAGTCGTATTGGTGTCAAGCGCACTCGGATAAGACGATATTGGTAGAACCGTTCCCAAATTACCCCACTATTAGTATGACCCAAATAACCATTGCGTGCCACTGGGCCTGCTTGACAATTTGGAAAACGACAAATCGACATCATTGAACTTGATAAAAGCATTATTACTGTAATCGAAGCTCAAAAAGGCATTGCTTGCAAAATCGGTTGTTGCCACCAAGGCATTGTTTTCATTGTCATAGTCAGGAACAGTTTTATCTTGAAGATTGGAAAAGGTTATGGAATTATAACCGGGGCCGCCGGTCTTCCAAATGTTGACGGAAGGGTCAAACGCCAGAACAGATCCACTATTATTAAAAAAGAATAACCCTGTTGTTAGGTTTACTAATTGGCCTTGTGTCTTTACAGGTCCCGGCATATCTGGTAATTTTTTAAAACTATCAAGAAGATAAGACGTGCTCTCAACTGTTGCATAAAATGACTTTATCATAAAGTCATTTCCTACTGTGGTATTTTTTAAAATATAACCGCTTCTGCCTCTGAATGCAGTTCTGTATGCACTATAAGCGCCATATATGTTTTGTCCAAATGGGTCGTATTGGGCCGCATTATATTCCAACAAATCCGCCTGTGCAGTAAAGCTCGCATTCGTGTATGCATATGTCTGCCTGCTGCCATCAATTAAGCTTTGAATATCTACATTTAGGTTAGTTGGGCTGGTGCTGGGTGGCTGTGTTGCAGCGTTTCCTAGAATGTAATAGATTACGCTAGTGCCATTGAAAGGAATCCAGTTCCAAGGTCTGTTGAATTGGAAGCCGACTGGAGTATCGTAAGTCTCTTGGAAGCCATTGTAATTCACGCAATTCACAGTTTCCAAGGTGGAAGACTGGGATGCTGTTCTGCCACTTGCCCATGACAAAATGCTAAATCCTTGAAGGCCTGATGGAGTGGTGCTTCTCGCATTTAAATTATTGTTGGTATTGAATTCATTTTTGGCTCTTGCCTGTTGAAGAGGATCTGCTATGTAATCTAAGAAAGATGAATCTTTAGTAATTACTGTGCTGACAACTTGTTTAGTTTTGAAAGTTTCATTTAAGAATCCGAGTTCAGAAGCATAAACTGATGTTGCGTATGCACCAGTTCCAAATGTAAACAACCAAGCATTTTGTCTTTCAATCGCATTTATATATTTGTAATTCTGTGTGATTCTATAAGCTTCAGAATCTGTATCACACCTTAAAACAACTTGATAATCTCCACCTATTGTATAAAGTGCTTTTGTAACTGGCGTAGTGGTGGCATGGGAAAGAGTATCGGATAAATCCCAAGTATAAGAGACTATGGGATCTATTTCAGTATAAATTCCGGGGGGAGATTCTATTAGCCATGCTCCATTGTCTGCTCTTAAAGGGTCAGAACCCACAATGACCAAATCTGTTGTATATACATCAACATAAGCACCGGTTGGCGCTTTGAGATAAGGTGGAATTCTGGTAGGGAAGTTTTTCAAACCCGGCTTTGAAGGGTCAAACTCTGCATTTCCGGGCCATCCAACAACAATTTCTGCTTCTGCTGGAGCCACATAAAGCGCATCTATCATTTCAACAAATGTAACGGTATCTTGACCGAATTTATTTTGTACAGTCATGGAAATAGTGTATATGCCCGGCGAAAGATATGTGTGAGTTATCACAGGGTTGGTTGTCGTCTGGGTTGCTGGCGGAATGACATTTGAATCGCCAAAATCCCAAGTATAAGTTATTGTATTGTTAGGTAGTTCTTCGCCCAAATATAAACAGTAACTAGTAAAAGTCACTTCCATGCCGAAACCCGGAGTTATTTTCCCCAAAAGAGGCGTTGCAACAAACCAAGCTCTAGGAGTAAAAACTGTTTTAAGTAAAAAATTTGTTCTGCCGTTGATAGTTCCTTCAAAAGGCAAGATACCTACATCACTTGTAACGCCCAAATATTCTTCTATATTTAAAGTAGCATTTTTGATTGAGTTGTGATGCTGAGCAGTGACGTTCATGGAAACATTCGTTGCACCAGCTTTTTTCTCAGTCTTATCAGGAGTTTCGTCCAAGACAGTCAAGTCTGAGAAAGTAAAATTTATATTATCTTTTGCGCCATAATAAAATGATGTCGCACGATATTCAGTGGGACTACAGTTTTCTGTAAGTGTTATGATGCCAGTAACTGGAAATTGCGCCATGATAACAGCATCTTGGGCAACATAAATTATTGTATCGCCCGGAGAATAATCCTTTGCCAGAGGCAAAGTCAAGGCATCGGCAACACTGTAAAGATTAGTGGATGTGTCTAATGTTACTGGAAATGTAATTTCAGGAATTGCCATTAAGTTACCTCCACTGTTTCAGAAAAAATGGCTCTTGTGACTATATTTCCTTCAATTGTAATTAACACGGAAGGTCTGTAGGTACCGGGATTTTGATATTGATGTGTCACAACCATTACATTGGGATCTTCACTGAAGATACTTTGCCCATCACCAAATTGCCACAACCTGTTGACAATTGGACCTTGTGTTTGGTCATAAAATGTAAATGTTGTAGGTGTTCCTGCAGAACTTGTTGCAGTAGCAATACTTGTACCAGTAACAGGAATCACATATCCAAAGGGTGTAGTGAAATTATCACTGACGCTTATGTAACTTAATTTTGTGGCTACACCTTGTCCACCTTGATCAGATATAATTCGCAACTGGACAGTATAATTTCCAGCTTTCAAATAGGTATGAGATGGATTTTTTTCATAACTAGCAGAGCCATCTCCAAAATCCCAGAAAAATCTGTTTATCAACCTGTTTGTGAAACAATGGAAATTTACTGTTAAGGGAGGAATGCCGGATAAAGGAAAAGCTCTGTAAATTGGCACTGGTGCCAAATATCTATTTTCAAGGTTTTTCAATAACCCGGTAACTGTTGTAGTATCAGTATTACTTTCTACACCAACAAACCCTTCTATGTTTAGGACGGTATCCTTCAGGGAATTGTGGTGGTCAGCAAAGACACCGCCCTCAACTGCCGTATTAACGGGCCAAGAATTAATCTTGGTGCCCATGAAACCACGATTCAGGTTGTAGAATGTGTTTCTAGTCTTATTTGCGTAATATACAAATTCGACAGAGGTTCCTTTTTTGCCGGGCAAACTGAGACGAAAAATTCCTTGTGCGGGAAAATTATCGGTTGTATCGACTATGATTACATCGGCAGTTATCGATGTAGCACCTTTAGTAACTGTTACGCTGTTGTTATAAACCTCGTATAAGTTATTGAAGCTATCAAGGGCTGCCGGGTATAAAGATAAGTCTCCGTCTTGATAACCGGCGATATTACTGCTAAGTTTTACTAGGGCCATACATTAGTTATTTTCTTTTAGTAGTTTTTTATTGGCGTTTAAGAGTGCTTCTTCAATGTTTTTTTTCAAAGCACTGTCCGAAGGAAGAGCCAGACAGCTTTTTAATAGCTCAGGATTAGGCGGTAAGCCTAAAGTTTGCGTTAAAACTAACTCTTTTTCAAACTTTTGAGTCCAATATTGAAGCTGGGCAGACTCGTCATCAAAATCCTTATAAGCAACTAATTCTGATAATTTTTCAAATTCTTCCACCAAAACTTGCATTTCCTTAAGAATATTTTCTCTTTGAGAGTCTAAAGATTGTTTAGTTTTGTAAAGTCTATCAATATTTCTTTTTTGTTTGCTTACTTGTATCAATGTTTTTTTCTGTCGTATTTCTTTAAGAGCAGGATTTTTTGCTACTATATTTTTAAGTTGAATTTCTTCCAAATCTAGTTTAGCTATTTCGATATTATCTAGCAAATCTTGATAATCTGTCTCTAAAGCTTGCAAAGTTTCTTGTCTGGCCTGAAGTTCTCTGACACACTGCCAAAATTTTCCTATATCACTGCTCTCTTTGCCTAAAATAAAGTTCCTTATTTGGAAATTAGAATGGCAGCTTGGAATCTTGTGCTTATCTAAAATTTTTGTACATTTTTCTAGTGTCATGTTAATTTAGCCCCAACTATAGCTTTGAAATTACAACCCTTTTGCAGAGCCTTGTCTGCCCACATTAACTTAGTAAGTTCCAAGTGATTGCTAGTTCCAAATGCACCCACTTCCTCATGTACTTTCTTACTCAAAAGTAAGCCATTTAAAGTTGCTTCTACAAAATTCCAATTTCTGTTTACTACAGGGAATAAAATATCTTTATAGCTTTGAATATATTTTGAATTTTTATCATCAATATTTTTGGGCACAGTAATGCCTGCAAATATAAAATAAACCCATTCTGTTTGTGCGACTTCACAAATAGAGTCGATGGCGGTTGTTAGGCAATCGCCTTTTTTAATTAACTTTGTGTTATCAAAAGGAAGAGTGCAAATTTCTGAAGTTGGCAATACTGCAACAATTTTTTCGTATGAGTATTGTAAATTTTTTAAAGAATCAATTGTTTTTTTGATTTCATTCAATCCTTTTTCATGCGCCAGAACACCAACGGTCATATCTAATTTTTTGCTTTGAAATAGCATGTTGCGCTCCATTTGAAGATGTTCAATTAGAAGCTATTAGCTGTTTTTTTTCAACCGGCGCTTACAATAAAATCAATAATGATTACATCTGCCGCTGTAATTGCAGTATTTAAAGCAAATCCTGTTTTGGCGGTAGTTGGCGTAAATCTGTTTTGTACCCATGGATCAGTAGGATCGGATGTTGGCACATAAACTAAATTGCTTGGAAAAATTCTTACGCCGTTAATAAAAACTTTCAAACTATTTGTTTCAAAAGGAGCCGAAATTCCTGTTAAATAATTAATGTAGTTTGGAGTTGTGTTAGCACTAACTGGAGTAACATTGTCATAGTGTACATGGCCATCTGGTTGAGCAACCACATTTGCAATTATTTCTTGACCATTTTGTATAGACCAGTTGACTGTTGCAGAAGGCACAAAAGTTACTTGCCCGTTATCAAATTGTACATTGGGATACACTGCAGAAGACGCAAATGATGGGCCAACTTGAACTCCAACAGTAACATTTGTAGCATTCTCATCTACTGAAGAGAGTTTGGCTCTTTCTTCACTCGTCATTCTTACATACGAAACATAGTCAGGCCCAACGCCATCTTCATGATATCCTATGTTATGCATAGCTATGTTGACAGCTAATGGAGTCAAATTACCATATTCATCCATGCTTTGGTTAAGCCTAACCGGAAGACTTCCAGCCGATCCTCCGGCATCCTCCAACACTTGCGTGTTGATATCAACCTGAGAATTTATAATATTATCTCTTTGTATAAGAGAATCTATAGGCATATTATCAAAGGTATAATAATATGGCTGATTTGGTTCGTAAACCGGAACGTTATTTGGCAGATTAGGCATAATAACTATTTATCGATTAAAAAGAAATTTTAGATTAGACAAATGATAAGGTCCAAGTAAATGTCACTTGCATGTCTGCCGATTTAACCAAACTAGGATAAGTTACCATGCTATACAAAGAGTTGTCGCTGAGTTGCAATGCCATTTCATTTATAGAATATCCAACAGCATCACCAAAAAGAAGAGTGGCGACAAAAACGGCGTTAGTGGTAACAGTTCCATCCACATAGCTATTAACGCCTTTACTCACCACTGCAGGACCATAAAGTGCAGTTCTTGCGGGACTTACTACTTTTGGTGTGCCACTTCCATCGACACCTTGACTGCCAAAAACCATGGCGTTAATGTACAAAGATGGGACCAATTCGCCCGTTGATGTTGTGGTGGCCGCAGGGCAAGTGCCCAAGGTATTCGTGAGTGCTTTTGCCAAAGCTTCTCTACCAGTTATGAGAACAGTATTGTCAAATTCATGAATGTATTTCTTTCCATTTCCATAAATGATATCGACTTTGATGCTTCCCTTGGCTTTTAATGAGTCTGTGCTTTTCATGTTAAATCCCCTTCGGCTTTTTGGCCATCTTTAAATTCTATGCTAATTTTAACCTTCTCATTGTTCTTGACAAAATCTACAGGTGATTTATTAGAGTTAGATTGTGGCATCATGTAAAAAGACATGCTGTAATTAAATGTCTGGCTCCAAACTTCTTGTCCTGCTCTGGTAACATAATATAAATTCTGGCCAGACAAAGCAGGAACAACTGGAGGTGCGCCTATCGGATTGTAACGGTATAGTGAATAAGAGTATGAAGTTCCTGCAGGGTTGGTATTAATTGTGCCTACGTCGGCAAAATATCCCAACATTCCAACATATGTGGGAGCAACGCTGGGCAATCCTCCGAAATCAACCTGAATAGTATAAATGTAAATTGAACTGCCATAATTAACTTCCAGCAAACATTGTTCTGGGATTAATTCTGTCCGTAAAACCACCTGTTCAGGATTGTAGAAAGTAGGCCAAGAAGCCTGTCCCTTTAATCCAGAAAATTCAAATGTTCCCAAAGCTTCCGTGAGTCTATTGTACACGGTGCCAGCAACCGAAGTTGGCGTTAACCCTATGGTGTAATTTAATATGTAAAATGAGAAAGAATCAGTTTGGTCTAAACTATAAATCTTATAAAAATCAGTTCCATTGACAGTAAAGTACATTTCAGGACTAGGAACTGGTACACATACATTAGCAAGACTTTGTTGTGGCAGGCTTGCGCTAGTCACCTTGGCGATTTTACATACATTATACACTCCAGTTGTGGAAGTGGTCACAATGTCAGGACTATAAATTCCCGGTTTAACTATCGAATAAGATAAGTCTTGAACCGATGTTGTGCTGAGCGGATTAGAAATGCTATTTTCTATAAATATTGTATTATTGTTTACATAAAGAATTTGATAGTCAGATGATCCTATGCGTACACTCCAAGCCTCTATAGAGCCATTTTGATAAACCGTTTTTATATCATAAATAAGATAATCGACATTTATATCTGCAATTGAAAATTGATATGAATTGTTTATGGAAAAATTACCGTTAATTAGTTTATTAGAAATTCTGTATGTGAAACTATCGCCAACTATAGGATCTATGGCGGCAGCTGTTGCACCATTAAATATTAATTTATAAGGCTCTACTGATAAAAATGGATTAGTATATGAGCCTATTTCTGGACCATCAAGGATCTCAAGAAAACAATTGCCTAAATCAACAAGCAAACTTTCGTAATTAACTACTTGAGTAACTGGAGCCAATACTAAACTGTCATTGTATAGAGTAATTGTGCCAGTAGATATAGGAGTTAAAACTTCATCGGCAAAATCAGTTCTAATATAATTGACTCTGCCTAATGTGGCAGGATCGGTGCTGGCGTAAGGATCACCGCTGAAATCATACCACAGGGTTTTGCGATTAAATGCAAATTGCGCATCGCCAGCAATAAGATATTCCGAGTAATTATATTTCATTAACCATTGGATATTTTCTACTGGTGGCAACATGTATTCAACTACACCGCCAACAAAATTTAAAGTACGACAATTTGCGTGAAAGGGAGTATAATCACGAAGGATTCCTCTTACTTCATCCAAACGCCAATCGCTTAGGTTTTGTATAATTACATTTATACCATAATCGGCACTTATTCCACCACTACATGGTTCTTGGAAATCAGTTGCCATATCTGAAGGATTAGTGCTGTTTCTTAGACTGCCGTTATATTCATCCATGTTGTAAACGTTTTCCGAGTAAGGAAATTCCGTTCTAATTTGTCCAAAAACAACCGGATTATAAAAAGGATTTATAATTGGAACAAAGGAGCTAAAATATGGGTCTTGTGTTGTTATCAAGCGAACGTTCCAGTTCTTTGATGGCATATGTGAAGTGATGAGGAAATAATCCCTATCATCTTGCAGTATCAAATACTGTAGGAAATATTGACACAGTGAAACCTGCTGAGAAGTCATGGTTTCTGTGACATAAGTTATTTTAATGCTGTCGCCAGTCTGTAGGGGCTTGCTTGCGCCATCCCATATCATGCTGGTACTGCCATCTGCATTTTGTACAAAATTTATTAATATTGTAGACTGGTCAACAAATTCCCGAGGTATGGCTGTAACTTCAGCTAGTTGTAAAATAAATAAGCCATCCCCGTTATAGTCTGCCATCAGGGTGTTACTTGTGAATTTATCTAGAGTAAATTCATAAGTGTCTGAAAAGACAAAACTTTGAGTATAAATCTGTGGCAGCGTAACTTGCCAATATTGATAAAAGTCAGTAAGCGCAATACCAGCTTGGTCAAAGGCCTGCACAAGGGCCTCTAAAGTGCCTTTTCTTTTAAATTGTGGTATGGCAGTTATTATCTGTCCTCTCCATCGAGAAATGTCGGTTCCTCTAAGTTTAAGGGCAAAATACTGTGCAAGGAAATTTAAATAAGGCTCTGGAGTGCAATTTGCATTCAATATATCTATAAGTCTGCTGGCTTGGTCATCAAGTCCAGTGAATGAACTGGCAACTGATTTATTCAAAGCAGTAAGTGTAAAAACACTTTTGTCTTGTTTGGCGTAGTTGGAGTCATACATCCTTGGCATGTAGTTTGTCAGCAAGGTCATGTACTTCTCTGGGGGACATCCATGGGAAGGAATAGCCACTTCGTTTTTTATATTTGGTTCTATGTAAAAATGCAAAAACCTTGTATACGCTTGGCTTTTATAAGCCGAAAGCCTCATAGTCCAACTAAAACAAATATAATAATCACCCTCTTTTATAGATCCCGGTTCCCAAATGAATCTAAAGTGTCCATTAGATAAAACCGGGTCATCAATCACTTGCTGTATTAGAGATGCCGAATTATCTTCACCATATATCCACATTGGCAAATTGCCCGGAGCACAAGTTTCTCCAGCACAATATACAGTATTGGCTTCTGAATAAAAAGTTGTATTTCCGCCAAATGTAGGCAATTGCACATTATTAGATATCGAATTATTTGGAACAGTTGTATTAATATCTGTTGTGTTAGTTCTATTTGGATAAAGAGTTAATGCTCTAATTTCAGATTCTATCCTTTCTTTTCTTAAAAGCAATTCTTGTTTTTGCAACTGACTGGTGCTTGTGCAATAATCTTGCTCAGTTACAAATAGTTGCCTTTCTAAAATTGGCAACACATCTGTTTGTGAAGTAGAAAAGTCTTTGGTATTAGATTGACTTCTGGATATAAAAAATATTTTTATAGTATCAAAACTTTCCGGTACTTGCGTGAAGCAATCATCTGGACCGGGTGTATACAAATCAAAAAGTATTTTGTCTGTTACTTTTGGACTATTTGTGTATGGTACTAAAGCCATTTTGCACCGTTATTCATAATGGAATCTCAAAGTAATCTGGTCTGGTCGAATAATTTCATAGAAATTGACAATCACTTCATTTGGATTTCTATTAGTATCGTTATCTATTGTAAACTGTATGTCATACCTGTATGGTTGTGGAATGGCGCTGAGAGCCTTTAGAACATCAATGTTTCTCAAAGCTTGACCGTATTCCCAATTCTGCAAGTTGAAAAATATTGCCAAATCCCTATAAATCGATGCGCCAATTTCCTCTTCAAAAGGTATAAATTGAGGTGTCAGGAAGACATCTATATTTAGACTGACTAAAACTATAGTGCCATCCTGCACAGTGATGGAATCTGTCAGCATCTTTTTTGTTTCTAGGTATTCATATAGTTCCAACTTGAACTGAGAAGTGGGCAGTTGCAACCCATCTGTGCCGCTTTTTACTAGAACATATATTACAATAAGATTGGCAGAGCATCCGCTGTGTCTCAGTGCGGCAATTCCTTTGCCTGTTTGTCCGTTATAAGGACTGACAAATAGGTCAACCAAATTCTTGTAATCACTTCCTGTTACTGCTCTATTTTGTACATTTGCGTATGCTGGTAATTTTCTTCGGATATCTTCAACTGTATCACCATCATATCCAAATTGCCCTCTTGTATAGTTGGAAAGATTGACTGGTACACTGTATCCTAAAACTTCTAATGGAATAAGTATATCTTGGCTGACAAAGTTGCTAACTATATTGCCTACAGTGCCGCCGCCCACTCTGTATACAATGGTAATATTGCTTCCTAAAGATGGAGATATTCCTGCCCTGTTATTTCCAAAACTAACGTACACTTGATAATTGCTGTTGTATTCTATCATATACTCGGCCAAAGGCTGACTAGCAGTGAAAAAAGCAACCTGTCGCCATTTTTGACCATCAACATAGACTCGAACACTATCCAAAAGAACTGGAGCAAATTCAAGAGTTAATACCTGATTTATTTGACCAGTTCCCACAAAGTTTTGCGTAAACGTTTGGCCTTCCAAACCAACTATGTTGCTATTACTCAAGCTACCGGCTTGAATAATAATTGGTTGGTCAAAAATAGGTCTCATATATTGATCGGCAGGAAACAATTCGATTACCAAAGGGACTTCGTTGCTGACCAGATTTACATCAAGTGGTGTAGGAATTTCCAAATTTATTTGCTGGGGAGTGCTTATTCTTGCTGTCCATTGACTCTTGGCAGCAATCGGTGGAGTTGGCTGAAATCCTACCAATTTAGCTAAGCGAAAAGCGCTGTCTAATTCTGTTACCGTGTTGATGAATAGCTCATTAGCTACTTGGTCAATTTTAAAAGAAAGCGTGTCGCCAACAAATGCCCAGTTTTCTATAAGCATTATTGCCAAACTAGATTCGATAAAGTCTGTAAACTCTGTGCCAAAATTGTCTCTACAATAAGTAATTAGCCTATTTTTCAAACTCCAAAAATCTTGGTTTGTGTAATTTAAGCTTACAGGAGTTGGACGATTAGGATTTGTTGTGATTTTATAAGGAACAACTTCAAAAGGACACAATTCAGCCATTTCATACTCCTGTAGGTATCTGTATCACTAGATTTTCAACAGCATTTATTTTGTTGGGAACAAAAAATCTTATTGCTATATAAATTGTATTGCTATTTAGATTTGCAGCTATGGCTATATCTTGGTTTGTAGAGCCATAAGAATCTGTGACTGTTACTTCTTGAACTACTATCCTAGGTTCCCAGATCGCTATTGCGCTGTTTATTGCAGCTTTTACTCTGTCGTAAATAAGAGGATCATTGGGTTCGAAAATCAAATTTCTTAAAGAGGTGCCGTATTCCGGCATCATGACTCTTTCACCCGGATTTGTAAGGATTAGCTGTAGCAAATCCGCTTTTATGACATTTGTGTCATAAATTGTAGGCAATAAACCCTGAGGGGTATTAACTATAGGATACGGACAACCAAGCAAATTCATTTATACATACTCCTAAAATATTATAGTTTTCAGGTAATATTTGTATATAGTCGCTTTTATATTCCTTTTGAATTATCCCTTATTAATTTGATTCTTTAATTCCTGAATAGTATCGGTTTTGGTAGGTCTGAGAGGTGCCATATTGAATATGCTTGCAGCCGTAGCTGTAGGGCTCGCACTCGCAAAAAGCCTGTCACTCAGAACTATAGTTCCTCTTTTGCCATCAAAAACCAAAACAGGACAAACATTTGGCACTTTTTCTCTAGGTGGCACAGGAAGTCCTGCAGCTTTCAACTCCTCTTCAGCTTTTTTCTGTTCTTCTGTGGGTTCTGAATCGTAATCCTTGCCAGCAAGAATTAAGCTTCTGGTGTCGCTTACCGAAAGAGCACTTTTATTCTTTGTATATTTTATTTCCTTTGTTATTTCTATGCTGTTATTTTTTATAAGGGTTATTTTACTGCCAGCACTCTTTTCTTCATTTTCAAATCCAATAATTTCAACTGCTGATCCATAGGTTTCAAGTCGATAATCGCCACCGGCTCTTAGTTGTAAATATCCGTTTTGCTCTTTTCTTTCACGCATGAGAATGAAAGTGCCACCTCTAATATTGCCTTTCTGAGGTGCAAAAATTTCTAGGAATTTATCATCAGTTGCTTCAGTTTGATTAGTACCATCATACATTCTGATTGCAAATCCATAACCACTTCTCATAAGAACATATGCATTTTTTGCGTTTGGCTGAGGCTGAGCAGAACCTATTTCTTTTCTGCAGGGAATGTTGCGATCATTTTGGTTATCAGAAAATACCAAAGTATGCCCAGAAGTACTGACCATACTAATTCCTTGCTGCTCTGCAGCCAAGGATGGACAGTCTGGGCCTACAGATTCATCACTCATTAGGATTTGATTGCCTAAAGCAGTCAGCATTTGTATGCCATTGTTCTGCCCTCTTACTTGATTATTAGCCCCTAACTTTTCTATATCATTGAGTGTGATGGAATGACCAGTTGCGCTTTTCCAATAGCTTCTGCCCATATATTTGTTAGTACAGCCGAAATCAAATGGCTTTGTGCTTCGTTCCCATTCCATGCCTCCTTGGGGAACCTCAACGGAATCATCCATAACAAAAGTATGACCACTGATGGATAGAAATTGTATGCCACTTTGAGGCAAATTACATGAATTGTTCTGAGGAGTTTGTGGGCCTTTATAAGGACGGCATTCGCTTTGTTGTTTGAAAAACGGATTTGCGCCAACTTGGCTTGAACCAGTCTGATTTCCAGCAGGTCCTCCCAAAATTCTTCCATTACACTGGGGATTTTCCAACTTGTTTGGATTATTTTCTAAATCGTTATAGGCAGCATCAATTAGGTTTGGATTTGGCGTATTTTGAATATCATAAGTTGTAAATACTGGTGCTATAGCTTGTATTTGACCATCTGCTCCAATAACGGTCTGAGGCGGCGGATTTGGACTTCCAATTTGACAAGATGTATCTCCACTTCTGGCACCACATACAGGATGAGCCCATTGTCCGCAATAATGAAGATGATCGTCCTTCATAATCATCCAGTTGCCACAACCGGACATGATTTCAATTCTCTTCCACTTTCTATTACACTTTGCGTCTCCGTCCACCATTTTTATCATGTGTTTTTCTGGTGTTTTGAATCCGTAAATGTTCGGGAAAGTCATTGACTCAAGAAGAAATGGGTTTTTATTAATATCTTCAATAGAAGTAATATCAAAGCCATTATAACTTTCTGTGTTCCACGGCGGCAGCAACTGCGTACCGTTGTTCGGTCCACAAAGATAACCACCTCTTCTTCCCTGATACAAGTTAAAATATTCTTGCATCGGAACGCCATAAAAACCACCTTGTTGACCTACACCGCCTATTGGATTTCCATTCAGCCGAGTCCAAGTGGTTCCAATGTAAAATGGCGACAGTCTATCACCACCTTCAAATAACAAAGCAACAGTACTGCCTGCAGGAGGAATCCAATTTGATCCACTATCGTCAATGCCGCCCATAGGCGAAATGGGCATCGCAAAAGGCAAGGAAGAAACGACAGTTCGTGGTTGGTGCATGAATGGACAGAAAAATCTAATTCTGTTTTGCTTGTACACATCTAAGGTATCGACACAATAGCCTAAATATAGACCAAAGGAACCTTCGCCGCCTTTTGTTCTCGATTCGGCGGCAAAGTTGGACTTTTGTACTTCTTGTTGTAGCGACTGTAATTCAGTCATTGGTGGTCTAGCTGCTGCCATTATTGTGCTCCTCTTCTGCTTCTTCTTGGTTTAGCAGAGTCTGGAACAGCAAATACTTTCAATTTAGTTACAAAATCACCATTTTCACTGATGGAATGACTAACGCCTTGTATCTGATAATCTAGCCTACTAAAAACATTATTTACATATGGATTTGCAAGCCATTCCATCGGTGCAGATTGTGCATTAATTCCTTGCACTCCGGGTTGCTGCAGCACACTTGGCATACCTGTGTTGAAATAAATAATGCCTAGTTTCATACCTTGGCACCTTGCTATATTTACAAATTCTGGATTTCCCTGAATAACGAGTTCACCTTCTATGTTTGAAGACTGAATTCTGCCAGCGTTTGCAACTAAATTGGCGTTAATTGCTCCAGCCTGCTTTTCAACTGCATCCGTTGGGAACCTGTAATTCATAGATGCACCGGGAACAGTGACACTTGTCTGCAAGCCTTCTGCGCTTTCCTCTGGATTGGCAAGCGAATTTTCAACAAATTCAGGACACGCCTGAACCTTTCTAGCTGATGCTTGTACTTGTTTGCTTGATTGAGCGCCCGTTCCACCGCCCTGAGCTTTAGCTGCAATATAATATGTGACACTTGGTTTGAAATCAATAACAGGAGAACAATCGCCACCATTAACAATGTAGATGTATTTAGGACTATCTTTTTGAGGACAATACCTTACTCTGGGATTCTGACACCATTCTGGATTTCCCTCAAGAACCACAATATTTGCAGCGTCTACACTGGGGTCTGTGAATACTGTCATGCCGAGACCTCTGTCGCTTCTTAAACCGTTCAACCAGCCTCTTATAGCACCAACAGAACTCAAACGATTTGGATCCCATACGCTTTTTGGACCGTTAAAGCCCCCCTCGCTATTTGGAAAACCAAATTCTGTTAATAAACCCCCTCCATCATCTCTAGCAAACAAAACAGCCGTGTTATTTACTACGCCCCGCTGAGCGCATGTTCTCTCAAGAGTCCTAGACGATGCCACTTTTATACTAGCAGGGTGACGGTTGCTACCCACCGGATCTGCGCTGCGTACCCTGCCATTTTTTCTATTTAATAATGTTGCAAGCTCAACATCATAAACCCATGCACCACTAGAATCAGCGGTAACCTTGATGTTTTTTACCAAAAATCCCAATGCCCCACCGGGATTAGGCTTTGCTTTCGGATTGATTTTTTGATACGGAGCATAAGTAAAATCAGCCGAACTAAATTTGGTGGCAGTGTTCGACGAGTTAGTCAAAATCCAACCGAATTCTAATAAAACAGTATTATGTTGTGCATTACAAGAGTCTTGATATAAAGAATCTAAAAACACACTAAGATCATTGCCAGATGCATCGTAAATGGTAAATTTGGCAGCAACGTCATTGGTGCCACCAAATTCAAAACTCTTGATAAAAGTTTTATTTTGATACCAAGGAGATGACCTATTACCGACAGTAATTAGTTTGCCTGCCAGCTTGCTTCTCATCACTACCGTTATAAAGCCAGTTTTAACTGCTTGAGAAAAGTTATTGATAAGCGGTTTTGCTATTACGCCGCACGCATAAGTTTCCGCTGCACCGGGCAATAAACATGTTCTTCCGGGTAAAGCCATAATTTCCCTTAATTAGATGGATTTAATATACTAGGTATTCTTACTGTAATTCCATTTTTAAAATAAAAAACATCATTTATATTGTTTGCTTGTAAAATTAACCACCAATAGTCTGGTATTCCATAAGCTTTATAACTTACCAAATCTGGCCTATATTCATAGCCAGCGTTAATATAAACATATCTGTCATCGGCACTTACTGGGATAGTTCTTCTTTGATAAATATTGAATGTTATTTTCTTTTGGCTACCGTAAAATACTACTTGAGAATTTATGTATCTACTTGTTGTAACAACATAATCGTTGGGAAGCAAAGATGTGCTATATTCTATAACGTTGGCCATTTTAAAACCCCTTATATATCATAAATTAGTTTCCAAGCGAAAGTATTCTTTCTGCACCCGGTAATTGACTGGCATCATATACAACTTCAAATGTGCAATCTATATCAAATTTATAAGGTATTGGACCAACTGATATAATATTACCATTATATGGTATGCCAATTTTATCTGACCATTGTACATCTACTGGATACTTAACACTGTAACTCATGAGAACAACATTTATTTCATAATCACCAAGCATAGGGCCACATTTTAACTTGCAAATTGATGGGGGAACAAAAGGTAAATTGCCAGCACCATTTCTTGGGTATGTACAGGATTCTATAATTCTTAATGTCTGTAAATTGGTAAGAAGTCTTTGATATGTGTCTGCGTATAAGTGAATAGTCCAACTTATTTGTCGTGGACCACCATAAGAAAAAGTATATGCAGGCATGCTTCGGCCAATGCCATTCTGTTGAGCATACGTAGCGGCATGGCCATCGCCAATATCCGGCATAATATACATGTAAATAGGCTGTAGGCTGCCTACTTTTATGTAACAGTCATCTATGTTATTAAGCTGTCCTGTCTGTGTCGTTGCTAACATTTAACTATACTCCAATATGTTTATTTTTATGTGATTCCGAAATTAGGTGTAAAGGTTGAATCGCTATCGGGAAGAGAAGTTGCATCTAATGCTGATGCAACATAGGTATTTCCGTCAAAAATACGTGGCCTAATCCTTTCTTTTGGTTCAGTTTGCTGTTGTTTTATTAAATCCCTAATTTCAGAAAGATATAGAGCAGAATCTTCTGTGTGTTTAGCTATCAAATTTATAGCGCTTTCAGAAGCGGCAGACATACTATTCGAGCTTACACCGGCCATTTGAACAGTATTGGCCATTTGTCTCGCTTCATTAGACACATTCGAAGTAGTAGCTGCCTGCACATTGGCGGTAACACTTACACCACCCTGCAATGCTGCTCCCATGTTGCCCAAGTTGACCATGCTTCCGCCTAGGCTAGACAGAGCGTTTATTAGGCCTTGTAGTGCTTGGTCTACTCCAGATATTTGTTCAGTTGCTTGTGTTAAATTATCCGTAACAGTCTCAAGTCCTGATTGCAACATGGCATTAGCAAACATGCCAATTACTCGGAATAATCGCACATAACCAAATGCCTTATTAGGATCTATTTCGCCGATAGGAGGCATAGCCATAATCTTAGAAGCTGCTTCAACTAGCAAAGGCCCATTTTTCGCTATAGTATCAGCCATTGATATCATGGCTGGTACAATTTGTGCAGCAACTTGTACATCTTCGGCGTTATCAAAATTGGCTAAAACAGCATCAACAATACCGCCTAAAAACAAACCAGTATTAGCAAAAATAGTAGATATTGTATCTCTTTGTTCTGGTAGGTTTTTGGTTTTTGCGGCTAAAGATGCATTAATTCCCTTGTTGGATTCAATCATTTTTGGTAGTGCATCTTTAACACCAGACATAATCTTTGGAAGATATTCAATCATGGTGCCGATGCCTTTAATAGTATCAGCAGCATCTAATATATCATCAGTTGAATATGGAATAAGTTTTCTCACGCCAACAATATCTGCAAGTAGTGGTGCCATCTTTTCAAACACAGATTTTAAGCCTTTTATGTTTGCAAGATTTGACAAAGCTTTTTCAGTTTTGCCTGTGTCAACAGGAGCGGTTTTTCCTTCTCCTTGTGCAACTGTTCCTGCTAATTCCATGCTGGCCATATTAATCGAATGCATCAGGCCTTTATTGGTTCCATCTCCGCCCAATACCTTAAATATTTCACCCATACCAACTAGTGTGTCTGCTGCATCCAATACTCGATCAACAGTTATGTTCTTAAAGGCTCCTTCTTTCCCGTACATTGCTTTAATTATTTCACCTAAGAATCCAAATATTTGTTTAATTTGAGGTAAGGATGCTTCTAAATATTTTACTGCCAAACCTAGTTCTGTCTTGGTATTGGCTAAATCAATTTTTTCTGCGTTTTGTATATTGTCTTTAGTTTCGCCCGCCTTGTAACCAACTCTTGCTATAGCTACCAAAGATCCGTTCATGGATTGCAACATATCTTTTAGGCCCTTCATGGCACCAGCCATGCCCTTTAACATAGCACCGGCTTCTTCATAATCTTCGGGAGACCATGTGCTCTTGCTGTCAAATTTTTGTGTCAACAAGGGCTTGAATATGCCACTGTTTAAAAACTTGAAGATGCTAACAATAGGATTGTCTTTTTCTCCAAGTTCCATTTGTTTGGCCATTTCATTGACTGATTCGATTAGGCTTTTATCGCCCAAAGTTTTATTGTCAGATATGACAGTCATAATGCCGTGCAGGCTTTCCAGCACATTTTTAACAGCACCAGCCATGTCGCCTATGGCTTTTATTCTTTTCATCATATCTTCGCTGCCTTGTGCATCAGGAACCAATGCAGAAGCATCTTTAATGCCACTTATCATGGTGCCAACAGCGCCAATAGCTTCACTTACTTTTCCTGCACTTTGTTTTACCTGCTCAGCAACTGACCAATCACCACTTGTGGCAGCCTTGGTAAGTGGTCCTAGTTGTTTGCTGAACAACTCCAAAATATTTGCAATAGGCACTACTATCTGATTCATGCCATTCAAACGTTTGATTGTATCGGAGAAATCACTGGCATCCCCAGCGCCGCTATTCTTTACTTCTTCTACTATTTTGCCCATGGCATTCATGAATAGTCCAACGCCTTTAGCTGCCATTTCTAGCGGCTTGGTATTCTTTTCGCTGAGCACACCATAACTCATTGTGCTCTGAAACACAGCGTATTCGCTAAATTTGCTAATGGATTCCGTTATGGGGTCTAAAACCGAAGTGACAAGTTTGAGTTTGTCTGCCGCTCCCGTAAAGTCTGCGCTGGCAAACACTTCATGTGTTGCAACGGCTGTGGCTATACCGCCTACGGCTGTAAGCAATCTTTTCATGCCTTCAGCCATTTTCTTGATTTGTTCTGTCTGCTCTTCTGTCGGCAAAGCCACTGAAAATAATTTGTTGATTTCATCTAATGCTTTATTAATCATCGGCGGAACAGTTGCCACTTGTTGGAGTGAAGTATTTACCTTGGATACAATTGCTCCTGCATCGCCGCCAAATCCTTGATCAAAACCATTCTGTAAATTGCCAACAATATGACCAGCCATAATGCCGACGTATTTTAATTTTTTAAACTGATCGATGTATTCGTTGTAAACTGCATCATCACTCATAAATTTATAAGCAGGAGCTTTTTTGAAATTGTCAACCATTTTGGCTGCAATATCTGTAAATTGATTCAAGCCTACAGCCATTTGTGTCAAAGCTCCAGCCATGTTGGTCAGGTCTTGAGCAGTCTTCACATAACTACCAACATCAGCAGATCCAGTTGTATCTCTAACAGCATTTAAAGCCAAAAAGAACTGTCTCATTCCATAAGCTATGCTTACAGCGGTATCAGCCAGTTGTTTTCCAACGCCATCAGTAAACCAGCCTTTTTGAAAGAATGATATTAAGGTTTTTCCTATATTTTCTGCTGTCTTAAAAAAAGAACTCAAAGTTTCATCTAGTTTGACCAAAATAACTTGCGCAGCAGTAGCTTTGTTTGCAGTGTCACCATGCTTCATCATTTCGGTCACTGTAGTCTTGAAAGCGTCTGTCATGACTCCAATCACCCTGCCAAATTGATTTATCTTTTCGCCGCCTTCTTTAGCAGGCTTTTCAAGTTTGTCTATATTACTTGAAGACCACCAAAACCAACCGCTATCAGTTTGTTCAATCATGATTTTAACAACGGCACTAAATTTCTCCAAAGCACTTTGTACCAAAGTCATAATTCCAGCCATTTTTTCCAAGTAAGCTGCTGCCGAATATGCTTGTTCTAAATCTAATGTGTCGGCTTTTTCGCCGAGCATTTTCAAAACGTCTTCATATATGCCAAAGAATTTTTTCAAGTTTTCTGTAACTACTTTTGAATCAACTAATTCGATGTTTTGTCCGAAAAATCCTTTAGGACTCAATATTTCAGCAGATTTTTTCATGCCTTCCATACTTGTAGATAAGTTTTTAGAGAATTCACCTAATACACTTAAAACTTCATTTGTCATAACTATATCTTTGCGATTTAATTTGGCTGCCTTTATTACCGCAATGACGTTTTTAATCTCTATTAACATCATTCCCAAAGGCTTGCTTAATTGATTCTTCTTTAACATCTCCTTGGCGGCGCTTTTAATTTCTTTTCCGGGTGCCATATCTTTTATTTTAACCATAAAATCTTTGATGGATACCGTCATGGCTGCTATGTCATCGAAGGCTTTCCTCACTCTATCCAAACTAAACATCAAAGACATTGTATATACTAAAATCGCCACGCCTGTCAAGCCGCCTAAAAATTCTTTTAAGGGCTCTTTTATGCCATTTATTTCAGTAGCCATTGCTGTGACTTTTTCAGGCTTGGGCATTGTCCAAGATAACTTGAATAGATTCCACATGGCGGTAGAAAAAGCACCTATGGCATCTGCCAAGTATTGTAGTTTTATTGCTAAATCCTGCATTCCAGCAGCGCTTATACCTGCAAAAGCTTGTTGCAAGCCGACCATGTGCTGTCCGAGGATCTGAATTTGAGGTATCAATGCCCCAAGAGTAGAATTGACACCTTTTAATACAAGCTTTGCTAAAGCGAAATTTATTACAGCTAATGCACCAATTAACGCCATATATCCAAAGGTTTTAGTCATACTCCAAATAGCATTGGCGATTGCCTTAAGTTTTTCGGTCATAGCATCCATTTGAGCTTTATCAAGTGATGTTCCAGCAACAACATCACTGACCATCTGTACTATGCTGATACTAAGCTGTGCTAATCCAGCGGCTATGGCAGGTAAAATGAATGCTATAGCTAAAGCAGCGCCAATTCCAATCAAAGCAGCATAGCCAAATGGTAATAATTTCATTGCCAAAAAACCAATAACAGCTAGGGCTATTAAAACTGGCAATAAACCCATTAATATGCTTTTTGTGGCATTTGAAATAGCGTCAAGTTTTTCAACATCCTTCTTGAGTTTTTCAGGGTCAACTTTTATATTTTGTAGAACACCAGTTACAGCATTGTTTATTTCCATCATCAATAGGACTAAGTCTCTTGCCAAATAGGGGGCCAATATCATGAACAACCCTGCTCCCAGCAAAAAGAATCCAATATATGGCAGGGCAGCTTTGCCATAATGCCAAGCAACTGCAGCAGCAGCACCAGCCGCCGCCATTAAAATCATTAACGGTGCTAGTCTTAAAAGTACTTTGTATACAGAATCCAGAACCAAAAGTGCCTTGTCAGTGTTTTGTTTTATACTATCGGCGGATACATCTTTCAAAGAATCCATGAACGTTATAATGCCTCTTACTATTTTCGATATAGCATATCCAATCACCATGATTGTTCCTATACCTGCAGCTAATGCCAGCCAGCCACCCACAGATTTGGCTATTATTGCAACTAGTGCTCCAGCTCCAACTATAACCAAAGCTGCAGCTGCTAGGCCGCCTATAAAAGCAGTAACTCCCCATGTAATAAGGTTTAGTCTGTAAATTAAATCTTCTATGTAGGCAGTATCTGTTAGTCCGGCTGCTTTCATAATTTTATCAGCAACCAAAAATATAGCTGCAGCCACGCCAACTACTAAACCTACAAAGAATGGCACCACAACAGGTAAAAGTCCCAGCCATGGAGCAAGTGTGCCCGCAAGCGCTATTAATTTTGCTAATCCTATTGCTATTCCTATCATTATGGCTGCTGCTGCCGCACACGCCATAACAACAAT
>Ga0214163_1000276_pt1 | contig 24178 bp, 19 predicted proteins | sample LakMenepilimnion_2_FD_153001 | JGI IMG/M metagenome (GOLD analysis project Ga0214163, IMG submission 153001) | Freshwater microbial communities from Lake Mendota, WI - Practice 15JUN2010 epilimnion v4 | ecosystem: Environmental > Aquatic > Freshwater > Lake > Epilimnion/Euphotic zone | place... | reverse complement strand
CTCGAGACGATCTTCCTGGAGATTGCCAAGATTCGCTTCGGGCCCCGTAGTTAGTGTTGCTGCTCGATACAGTGTTGCTGCTCGATACAGTGTTGCTGCTCGATACAGTGTTGCTGCTCGATACAGTGTTGTGGCTCGATGGTTGTGTTGCTTGAATGCTCTGGAGCAATCAATCCGGCAGAGCGTAACTGCCACGTGGTTCTGGCAATTGCAGATTACCGAAGGAGAACGTATCGAACAGCCGTTCCAGGCGATTATAGCACCGTTGGAGATTACGATAATGGCGAAACTTTGACAGTGCGCTCAACCCGTTCCCTCTAGGCTGGTCGGGGTCAATTTCCCAGGGATGAATGTAAAAGTGAATTGTCCTTCCGGACTTCTCGATCTGCTTTAATCCCCAACGCGTAAACCACCAAGGGAATATTCGGAAGTAACCGCCACCACCGATAGGAATCCTCAATGGGCCTTTCGGAAGCACCGAAACGGGGTGCTCGCATATCGATTCGTTGCCGCAAGTTAACATGTACGAATCAAGCGGAGAGTCGGGAATCCCGTATCGGTCATGTCGGATCGGAACCACACTGCTGTCATGTTCGATTCCATGTTTTCGAAGAATTGAAACAGCCCAGCTTGATTGCCTCGTGATCGAGAAACTCGGAGCTCTAAAGTGCCGAATTGTTTGTCCACTTAGTTTTGAGAGAACTTCATTGGCCATCGCTAGATCGATGCCTAAAGCCGTTGCACCTTGTTGATAGACCAAGCGGTGCCAATAGGTATGCGAACCGACAATGTGACCGTCTTGAGCAATCCTTTTTACAAGCTCTGGATATCGCTCTGCGACCCAACCTAGCACGTAGCAGAAACTCTTCACCCCCTTGCGGTCGAGCAGATCGAGCATCCGATTGGTATTGCTCTCAACGCGTTGCTCCCAGTCTCCCCAAGACTCTCTTGGAGCGACAGAATCGAAATTCGAGACGTGGTAATAATCTTCTACGTCGATCGAAAAAATGTGCATAATAAGTGCCCTTTAAGAGATTTCAGGCACAAGCCATAGAACAGACACTCACAAGTAAACCACTACGACTTCTTAGCCGAAGCTTCTTCAATCTTGTTCCACAGATCTTGATAGTAGAAAGCAAACCGAGAATCTTCTGGCTTCTTTGTCAATCCGGCCAACTTTGTGGCGATGCTACCGGGAACGCCGATCAGACGAAGAGCGGTGCAAGCAACCATGGCGAAATCGTACATGACAGAAGCGTTCTCGACGTATTCGAGGTCGAGCGTTTGCTTCTTCAAAACTGAAGCAGTGTCCGAATCGGCTGGAAGGTTGATCTGGGAGAATCCAGTGATGCCAGGCCTGATCGTCAACCGGGACTGATAGTATGGAACGACCTTCTCAAGTTCTTCGACAATCTCAGGACGTTCGGGCCGAGGACCGCAGAAGGACATATCACCGCGCAATACGTTAATGATTTGTGGGAGTTCGTCCAAGTGGAGTTTGCGAAGCCAGTAACCGAGTGGCGTGATTCGGGGATCTCGCTCACCTTCGCACCACTGAATGCCTTTAGCTTCAGCGTCGAATCGCATACTGCGGAGTTTGTACATGGTGAACGGCTTACCGTTGCGCCCTGACCGCACCTGTGAATAAACACCCTTACCAGGACTTGTCCACCGAACTATAGTCGCAAGGATACCGGCTAGGAGCAGGGCAGGGGGTGCAAGAATCAATGCAACGGGAAATTCCCACAATCGCTTCCAATTGTGATATCCACGTACATCTAGCGTCTCTACTACACCGCAAGGGACCTCACCCGGAGTAATTCCTTCGGGCACTGAGACATCGCAGCGAATAGTAGAAGATTTGCTTGTACTGCCAGTAGGATGGGACATATCTGCCGATGGCGACGATGAATAATTTCTGCCCGATACGTTAACAGCGACGGACTCAGACATGGAAACCCTGTAGGCGGCGTGTTGAACGGGTGATGAGGATCAGGACTGCGCTATAGTATGCCAACTCTAGGACGAAATGCAACCGAAGCTTTCGCCCAGACTTTACTTTTCTTTTCTGTTACGTCACATTTCCCCAGAGAATTTCAGATTTTCAGGTTTCCGCCCCCCCAAATTTAGTGGGTGAAACCACTCAACACGCGGTCGCCGGAATGGGAACGAAAGTTCGCAATAGAGCGATCAGAAAAAGTTGCTTCTGTTGCCTCTTTGCTGGGACTTTAATTTGTAAAACCAGAATTTGTGGTAAATACTTCTTTCATCAGCTACGTGGATACGAGAAAATACGCCTCCCGGATTAGCCATGGAGATACTTGCATCGAGCCAGCAGATAAACGTCACGCGAAAGCGAATCACAGACATTCTGATGATTTCCGAAAGACAGAGGAAGCTTGATTGGAACAAAAGGCAGGGGAACCTGGCTTAGCACCCTTGGACTGGGGTACTGGCCGGGTTCGAATCGAATTCGCCTTCCGCGGCGAAGTTCGAAGGTTTGAGATTGCCGGATCTTTTTTCCGGCTGGGGGGTGATCCGCGCTGTGAATGTCACATCCCGAACATCCCCCTACCCGTCGCCGCTTATGTTCAGATAGCGCAAGGGTATTTAGTCGTCCTTGAAATGAACGACTTGCCCACCGCACACCCCGCAGATCCACTTTTCGTCCTCGCGGGTGGTACGGTTTGGCTTCAACCCAACGCCCGCTTGACCCTTCTGGATATCGACTCCAGTCCTCAAGAGTCCGAGCAGTTCTCGTGGGAGTCCTTCGATCTCGACGATATCAAAGTCTTCCCCAATACCCTAGTGATCCGCTCTGGCATGATTGGCACGGGGAGCGAACCGAATCACTTCCGTTTAGTGAACCCGCTGTCGATCTTGGGGACAGCTCCAGGATGCCACCTGAGGATCTCTAACAGGAACGTAAGCAAATTCCAAGCCGTTGTATTTCGAGGAGAGGCGCAAGGCCAACCTCCGAGAGTTGTCGATTTGTTCGCCGGGCAAACAACCCTTATCGACCAAAAACCCGCGAATGGACAATCGCTCGATGTTGGTTCAGAACTTACCATCGGTGGACTGCGACTTGAATCCGTAAGGTTTCTTTACAATGCTTCTCGCCCGGATCAATTGATTGAAATCAATCATTCCTTCCTAACGTTGCCACTGCGTTCACCCAATCAACCCTCTTCACTCTCTGCACCCGCACCCGCCACCACGCGAATCGACACAGTAACAAGCAAACCGGAGACTTCCACGAAAACTGGTAAAGCTAATTCTTCGAAGTCAGCATCGACGCCTGCCACCAAATCCACTGCTATAGGGTTCGATCCCCCTGCAACGCAAAAGCCTTCGATTCACTTTCAGATCTTAACTTCGAACGACTCGCTAACATCCACATCTATCACACCGAGCGGCTCGACAATGCCAGCGATCAGTAGCCCGCCGAATGTCCCTGCTACTATCCCAAGCCCCCCCCCTGAAAAAACAATCGGTTCAATCGAAGCTCTCGAAGCGATACAGCAGAATCTTTCAGAGCAACTGAAATCCCTGACTCAGCGACTTGAAGGAATCGAAGAAGCTATTGAACACCTTCCGACTGCCTTACAAGAAAACTCCGATCAGCTGATGCAAGCCGTCAACCGACTCTGTGAATCGGTATCCACGCGTTTAGCTACGTTCAATTCGCCCACCACCGCCGCTTCCCCTACCGTCTCGTCTCCCGTTGTTGCTCCCAGTAAAACGGCTAGCACATCAGTACCAGTTGCCAAACAGCAAACACCAGCACCAACACAAACGGCACCATCTGTCGTTTCAAAACCGACGCCTACTGCCCCTTCTCCAACACTTTCCCCATCGTTACCCGCACCGACACTCGCCAGCGCGCCTTCGGCTGCCAGTGCACCAACCTCGCAACTTCCAACCGCCCGGGAAGCAACCGGACTCAAACTCGGTGCACCTAAACAGGCTCATGCAACGGATAAGAATTCGTCTTCCCATGCGAACACAAATTCGAAGAACAAGAAAAAGCCCGAACGCGGTGGGCCGGAGCGTACCAAAGCGGATCCACCCAAACCGGGGAATGCCAACACCGCCGACAGCGCCAGTGAAACCTCAGACAAGTCACCGCAATCGAACCTATTGCACAGGGTTAAGTCGATCGGAGCGTATGTTACTTCCAAGCTCTCCCGGAATCGGAATGATGCGGATGCAACAGAGGCTCCAGCGGCAAATGCTACGTCCATACCACTGCCACCCCTGACCCTACCTCAAAAACGCAAAGCCGAAAAAGATTTCGTCGGAGAAAGCGTCCTGGTAAGCAGCAATTTGACAACCTCGAAGCGTTCGAGATTGCAAACGGACCCCAACTCAGCTGAAATTCTCGCGTCGCACGAATCGAAAGAAGAAACCCAAGTCTTGGGCTCTTTGATGGGACTGCGATATCGCGATGCACACGCTTCATTTCTCCGCTGGAGTATTATCGGAATCGTTTTCCTCGTAACACTCTTAGCCGGCGGTCCTCTGGTCTGGTACCGAATTCCGCAAGGCTGGCGGGAACTGATATGGCAGAAAATCAGTTTTACCCAACCAGATTCGACGACATCCTTGTCGACTGAGCCAAATACCAATCCTGGTTCGTCTACCCCAGCAAAGCCACCAGACTCTACCACGACTTCGCCAACTCCTGCCGAAACCCCAACTGTGAACGAGTTATCCACCAAAGAGTCTCTCTAAAAAACCGCTCTTAGCGCCCGCCTTCCTTACCTAAAACGCAGAGCGAGAACACCTTTGCAACAACTCGGAAGTTCTTACGTCTTTGGCTTATTGGATTCTTCATCCTCCTGAGTTAACTTCATCGCCGGCAAGGACTGCACTGCATATCCCCTTCGAAGCAACTCGCTTCCGGCTTCAAACTACTTTCCACTCCATTGATCCCCTGCGGAAGATTCGTATGGAAACTTCAACTGAACAAATCGCTTCGAACGACACTCCATCCAATCTTGACGCCCACTCGGCACCTTTCGTCGGTCGCTGGCAAACACTTGTAAGCCAAACGAATTGGGAGAAAGGGAAAATCATCTCGGAATGGAGACATGCTCATATCGAGGCTCAAGCCCCGTCTACCCAATACAGCGACGAAGCTTGGGCATCCCTCGTCGGGTTCGTCACCTGCCAACACGTCGGCCGACTCCGGCGCGTTTACGATCGCTTTGGGGGCTCATGGCAAAGCTACCCTGGGTTGTACTGGAGCCACTTCTGGGCAGCCCTCGATTGGGACGATGCGGAACTATGGCTAGAAGGTGCATCCCAAAGCGATTGGAGCATCTCGGAAATGCGAAGAACGCGAGCCGAAGCGATGCAGACGACCGAAGCAACTTTCCAACAAGAGTCGAGCCGCATCTCGGAAGCGTCCCAGGAAGACGATGAGAGATCCTTCGAAGCTGATCGCTCGGGAAGTGAGAACTTCCAAAGCGGTCCGAAACACGAACTACCGGATTTCGGTGAACCACAAGAAAAATCAGGAGCCGACAAGAATCGTCATCAGGATGATTCGCCGAGCAACAGCATGATAGGTTCGAGTGAATACGACCCGAATCCATCAGGCCCAAGCGGGTCATCTCAATCCCATGATCCCGAGAGCAAAAGGCCTAACCCCTTCGAATCCCTCGGAGAGTTTCCTCAAGACGTAAAAGATGCCGTCGAACAATTCAAACTCTGCATCTTGCGGCATCGCGCAAGCCAATGGCAGGAAATTACTCGCGATGACTTGATCGCTGCACTCGACGCTCTACGCGCTTTTTGCTAGCCGCGAGCCAAAACCTAAAACGATCCGTTAGGTATTAACCTTTGACGAGCTTGGTGATCAATTCATCAAGCTCTTTTTGCGTCACGTTCATCTTGGCAGCTGCCAAAGCAAACAATCGTTTCTCGATCTCATCGAGATCCCCATCGGCCGCCATAATGCGGATCAAATCGCCAAGCATTCGCATCTGCTCGGACTTCTCCTTTGGCAACTTCATCGTCGCCTCATCGCTGATCGCGAATTCCATCGCTTCCCCCAAGTCGGCTTCTCCAAGTCCTAACTCGGCGCAGCGATCGACCAACCAAGCAATTTCGCGTTCGGTCAGCGATCCATCGGCCGAAGCCATAATGACCAAATTCTTCAAATAATCGAGATGTTTCATGGTCATCTTTCCGCTCGCTCTTCGCGACTGTCGTTACCGAATTGCAACCTAGCTAAACCTGCGATGCAGGTCGCGACTAATCGCTAATTGTCTCGTTTCCCGAAAAAATTGCACCACCCCGCGCCCGATTTGCAAAGGAACCAAGCCATTGATTCCATAGGGATTGCAAAGTGATATCACTTCGATATACTTCAATCAAGGAATCAGCGCAAATCCAAGTTCGATCGAAATCTCGATCTAAAACGCGCGACACCTCTTTTCAGGAACAACACTATGAGCAGCCTTGCGAAACCATCTCCAACCTCGAAAACTCAAGACAGCATTCTGGAAAAGCCATACCGAACCGGTAGCGGTTGGCCAGTGCTAGCAATCACTCTCCTAATACTCTTCGCTTCCCCATTCATGGCGGCGTACGGCATTTCCCTGCGGAATGCTTCCGGCGGACTATTCGTACTGATCTCTGCCATCGCGGGACTTACGGCTTTTATCGCACTCTTTGGTTTCATGGCAGTTCAACCCAACGATGCCCGCGTCTTACTCCTCTTCGGGGACTACAAAGGAACCGTTACTCAATCTGGTTTTCACTGGGTAAATCCCTTCTTTTCAAAAAAGAAGATCTCGCTGAGAGTTCGCAACTTTGAAACCGGATCAACCAACGTAGGGGAAAAGAAAAACGAAGCGGGTGTGGTCGTACAAGCCAAGTCGCGGACGCACGGAAGACCTTCGAAGGTCAACGATCGAGATGGAAATCCCATAGAGATCTCAGCCGTGGTTGTTTGGAAAGTAGTCAATACGGCAGAAGCGATGTTTGAAGTCGACGATTACGAAGATTTCGTCGGTGTCCAAAGTGAATCCGCCCTTCGAATCCTCGCTTCTAGGCATCCATACGACAGTGAAGATCACGAAGTTTCGCTTCGGGGTTCCACCGAAGAAATCAGCGATCAGCTCAAAGATGACATCCAAGAACGACTCGAGAGAGCCGGTGTCGAAGTCATCGAAGCGAGAATCAGCCACCTCGCTTACGCTCCGGAAATCGCCGCAGCGATGCTTCAACGTCAACAAGCCAGCGCGGTGGTAGCGGCTCGAGCAAAAATCGTCGAAGGTGCCGTTGGGATGGTGCAGCAAGCTCTCGAACACCTCAGCCGTGATAAAATCGTCGAACTCGATGATGAACGCCGCGCGGCGATGGTCTCAAACCTTCTTGTCGTTCTCTGCAGCGACCGGCACGCTCAACCCGTGGTCAACACCGGAACCCTGTATAACGGCTAGTCGTTATTTTTTAGAATTCCTCGCAACTGAAATGAACAAGCCCCGACAGCCCACGGGGCAACTCCTTTTCGAAAGGTCAAGGTTTTTGCGAAGTGTCCAAGCGAGACTCTTTCCTACTCCGATTGCAACCGGAAACCCTCGATGCACTTCGCCGATGGGCTGAAGATGATTTGCGCAGTATGAATTCACAAATAGAATTTCTGCTCAAACAAGCTCTTGAAAAAGCCGGCCGCTCCACAAAATCCCCCCCCACTAATCCACCCAACCCCCTCACCAATCCTCCCACCAATCCCACGTCGACCGATACGGATCCCCCGAAAAACGAACACTAACCCCACCACCACGATCACATCGCATTGAACCAAACGACACGGATCATCGTACAAAACGATTGCTGTTTTCGTTTAAAAACCGATCTACAATCAAGTTGTCTAATTCCCGAAAGACTTCCATGGAGCCTATCGATCCACAATTTTCATCGGAATCAGATGAAGGTACCGATTCCACCGCGTTTTCCGCCGTGGCTCTCGTCGGATTCCTGATGTCTCTCGTCGGCATTTTTTCACTCGGTTACGTGCAGACCCTCCCGGTGGCAATTCTCGGTAGCCTGTTCGGTGTCTATGCCTTGCTCTTCTCCGAGCGATTCCACCTGAGCTTCCTTTCCCGAGTACTTGGAGTTCTAGCCGTTATCGTTGGAGTAACGATCCTGTCTTGGGGACTCTTTTTGAGGTACTTCCACACCGACTACGAACTGGCCCAAGCTCGCACCGTTGCGGAAAAGTACCTCGACTCTCTTTCGCGCAAAGATCTCGATGCAGTCTTCTACCTGGTCGGGTTCCAATTCGATGGAGATAAACCACCATCCTTCGTGCAGCCAGAAACAGAACTTCAACGAGCAAAGAAGCGACTTCGAGAAGATCCAGCCCACGTAGAAATTCAAAACCGTCGCAGTCCTGCTAAATGGACTTTCGTATCGATCGACGGCGAATCACTCGGTACGGTCGGGTACACTTACAAACTCAAGTATCGAGATGACGGGCAGACCAACCCACCGACTTACTTTGTCTACGCAAGGAAAGATGCTCAGCGCTACGACTCCAAACCAGAAGTCCACTGGTATGTCGACAACCTAGAAGTTGCGAAGTAAACTCCGAAGGTCAACCATCAACTTTTCGCAGCGATCCTTTCGCTGTTAGTTCCCTTTCGCCAAGCACCGACCGCTGAGTATGCGGCTGACGATTTCCTATGCCGAGTTCGTTGATCAGCCTCGGTGCAAATCTTGGAAACGTTCTTGAAACGATGCGGTCGGCCGGAAGATTAATCCGCGAAGCCTTCCCGGATACAACTCCAAGCTTTAGCCGCATTTATCGCACTCCGCCCGTCGGCGGCCCGACCGGCCAAGGAGACTTTCTCAATGCAATGGTTCGCGTCGAGCACAATTTATCCGTCTGGCAAGTCTGGAAGACGATTCAAAGGATCGAGTCCGATCTTGGTCGTCAGCGCAATCAACGCTGGGAATCGCGCCGGATCGACATCGATCTAATCCTTCATGAGTCCACTTGCCTTTGGACCCCCCACCTGAAAATCCCGCATCCGCGCATGTGCATGCGATCCTTTGTCTTGCAACCAGCCTTTGAAATCGCACCCGACCTCGTAGATCCTGTCTCCCAATGGTCGATTGAGAAACTTGCTTGCCATCTCTCAGAGATCCTCAGCAACCCTTCCCGTCCGGTCTTAGCGATCGGTTGCAACTCGATTCAACTTACCGAAGGCATCCGCAAGGTTCTACGCGAATCCACCGAACCACGATCGAATGCGATTACGATCACACACACACCCTCACCCGATCAATGGATCGAATCCGTCGATACGCATCCTCGATCGCAAACGACCACGGATGCTGCCGAACAGCTTGCCGACCTGCGGATCGCTTGTGTTGAAACCCCGGACCCGGAGTCGATTCAATGGGAAGACTACTCTGCACCTTGGGCGATGATGCTTGGACTACAACTTGCACATCGCGATTCAACACACACGCCGCAATCAACCCAACTGCCTGTTCCCGGCCCTCGTTATCTCCTACCGGGCAATGACCTGTCTTGGGCTGTGCACGAGATACTTGCAGCATCCCACGCTATGCGATGCCCAATAGAACCGACGGATTACACTTGGTAAAACAACGTTTTTAATTTCAACCAACGAACAAGAATGATGCAACACGCTGAAGAACTCCCAGGAATCGAGCAGTTCAAGATTTCCGGACAATGGGCGGTGGTTACCGGTGGCAGCAAGGGACTAGGCTGGGCAATGGCGCATGGACTCGCAAGTGCCGGGGCAAATTTGTTGCTTGTAAGCCGCCATGCGACGGATGTTGAATCCAAAGCACAGATCTTGCGAGACACTTTTGGCGTCGACGCAAGAGGCTTCCAAGCGGACGTCTCGGATGCGTCACAAATCGACAAGCTCAAAGATTACTGCTTATCGGAATGTTCTACTCCATCAATCTTGATCAACAACGCCGGCATCAATATTCGCGGCCCCATCGACGAATTGAGCTACGAGGAATTTCAGCAAGTTCTAAGAACAAACGTCGAAGGCCCCTGGCTACTGACGCGAGCTTTTATACCAAGCATGAAGGAGAAGCGTTACGGACGCATCGTCAATGTCGCGAGCACTTTGGGATTGGTCGGTCTTGCGAACCGCACCCCTTACACAGCGAGCAAAGGTGCAATGGTACAGTTGACTCGAGCGATGGCTCTTGAGTTCGCGCCTTGGAATATCACTTGCAATGCCATCTGCCCTGGTCCGTTTCTCACCGAAATGAATATGCCGATCTCAGAAACGCAGGATGCGAAAACCAATATCGTGGGTGCAACAGCGATGAGCCGATGGGGGCAACTGCGAGAGATCCAAGGTGCTGCAATTTATCTTTGCAGTCCCGCTAGCAGCTTCACCACGGGTAGCATGCTCGTCGTCGATGGCGGTTGGACGGCTCGATAAAGGGGCCGAACTACACTTGTTTCAACACTTCGCGGACCACTCGTCCGTGAACATCCGTCAACCGAAAATCCCGCCCACCCCAACGATAAGTCAATCGCTCGTGATCAATGCCTAGTGCATGCAAAATCGTAGCATGCAAATCATGCATACTTACCACGTTTTCAACCGCGCGATATCCGAACGCATCGGTAGCTCCATAAGCCATCCCGCCACGAACACCTCCTCCTGCCATCCAAATACTGAACCCTTGCGGGTTGTGATCTCTCCCCTTTCCTCCTTGCGCAAAAGGTGTTCGACCGAACTCACCGGCGAATACCACCAAGGTGCGATCAAGCAGTCCACGATCTTTCAGATCGCCGAGCAACGCAGCAATGGGTTGATCGACCACATTCGCATTGCGTCGGTGGCCTCCCTCCAAATTGTCGTGATCATCCCAAGGTGCGATAAATCGAACTCCTTTAACACAAGTGACTTCGACGTACCGAACTCCGCGCTCAAGAAGCCTTCGCGCAAGGACGCATTCTTTGGCATACTGCGCCGTCAGAGGATCTTTCGAGTCAACGCCATAACGGGTTAGCAACTCCGCATTCTCACCTGAAAAGTCGGCCAACTCGGGAACAGAAGTCTGCATTTTGCCGGCCGTCTCATAACTTTTTATCGCCGATTCAATCATCTGAAACTCGCGACTGAGTGCGGGCTGCTGTCGCAAAAACCGCTGATCCTCGCGGTTCAAATAATTCAACAACTCTCGCTGACTGCTAACATCTACACCCGGCGTAATGTTCCGAACCAACTCCCCCCCACTGAACGAATCGAAAATCGATCCTGAGTAGACAGCCGGCAAAAATGCACTTGAAAAATTCTCCGGTCCACCGATCGGTAAAAGTCCACCATGCACCACTACATAACTAGGAAGCTGCTCGTTTTCAGTCCCTAACCCGTAACCGAGCCAAGCCCCCATCGAGGGTCGACCTTGCGCAGCAAACCCCGTATGCAAATACATACAAGCTTGCGAATGCTCTGCAAACTCACTCTTCATCGATCGGATCACGCATAGATCGTCGGCATACTTTGATAAGTGGGGGAACAGTTCGCTGATCTCCAGCCCGGAATCACCATACTTTTGAAACCGAAACGGACTTCCGAAACACTTCCCGTTCTGATCGAACTGAGTAGCATCGATCGACGCCGGAAACGGTTTGCCATCGTACTCCTGCAACTCTGGCTTGGGGTCAAACGTGTCGACTTGCGACGGCCCTCCATCCATAAACAGGAACAGTACGCGGTCCGCTGTGGACTCATGATGACGCCCTGTATCCCCTACCTCTTTTGCACTTGATTCTGAAAGCAGGGATGCACATGCCAACCAACTCATTCCCAAACCGGAACGTTGCAACGCATGACGTCTTGTAATCCTATCAGGCGATACTCCAGATCGAATCATCGGACGAACATCCCTTCTTTGATGTTGAATAACGCTAAAGCAAAATTTGCCCAAGCTCGCTCTTCCCCTACCTGAGCTTCCATTCCATGAATTATCTGCAAAGCATCAGTAATCTCCTCTGGTGTTGGAGCGCGGCTTAACCAGTCTTCAAACATTCGCACGATCCGCAACTGCGAATCACTTGTGGTTCCCGCAATCCGTTTGGACCATCGTTCGGCAAACCCAACCACCATGGCATCATTGAGCATCATCAAACTCTGCGCCGGACCATTGGTCACATAACGTTTCCCAACAGTAAACGCAGGCTTCGGCTGATCGAAAACCATAAGAAAATCGTCCGGGAAGTTCCTTCGGATCTCCAAGTAAATCGATCTCCGCATCTCACCATCGATCGGTCCAGGAGGTGACTGCTTGTTCGGCTCCATCACGGTCTTATAGTAGTTGCGCGTTGCTAAACCACTGTCAGGTCGCCGTAACTGACCGGTGACCGAAATCATACTGTCGCGAATCGATTCCGCTTCGAGCCGCCGAAGGTTTGCATGAGATAAAAACCGGTTCGCAGGATCGAGCTTTATCGATGATTCGCTCGCGGCGATAGATCGCCGCCAGAACTTCGTATAAAGAATCCGACGAATCAGATCCTTCGTCGACCACTTACTATCGATCAATTCCAAGGCCAACTCATCCAACAATTCCGGATGACTTGGCTCTTCTCCCATTCGACCGAAATTATCAACCGTCGAGACGAGCCCCTCTCCGATCAACCAATACCAAATACGGTTCGCCATCACTCGCGCTGTTAGTGGATTCCCCTGGTCGGTGATCTCCAACGCAAGCTGCAATCTTCCGCTCTCCGCTCCAGCGTAACGGCTAGCCTTCGAATCAAGTATTTTTAAATACCCCCTTGGAACTACCCCCTCCGGTTTCCTATGGTCACCGCGAGGCAACCAAGCTTGATCGACCGCTAAACGATCTTCGACAACTCCTGGAACCCAACGCGGAATAGGGATCTTCGATTCCTCAGCCTTGTAGTTTGCAACAGCTTCGCGCCCCTCGGTTTGGTTCTCATCCAACGATGCAAATACTCCGGAATCAATCCAAATATTAATCCACCTTGCATCGCGAAAGCTTCCCTTACCTTCCAACAATCGGTCCAAGGATCCTTGGACGCTACTGAGCATCTTATCAAGCCCATCAACACTCGGATCCTCGCCCAATAACCAGTCCTCAACTACTCTAGCTGGGGTCGGCAACCTTTCTCCCGATGCGTGCCCGACTACCAAGTGCACGCCGAAACTGGAGCGTCCATCACTTTTCTCCAGTACCCCAGGATCCTTGATCACTCCAAGATACGGTTTCGCATCGCGAGTCAAGAATTCGATGTGCGCTCGCAAACCTTTCCATTGAGGTCGAATATGCATCGTTATCCATCTCGGCGCATCGGAATTCAACGTGGGGTTCAAAGTTGAAAACAAAAGCGAATCGCCTTGAAAGTTCTCGATTACCAACCTTGCTCTCGAATCCGCAGTCCCCCGGCAGAACATCGAAATTTGATCGGTATCAATCACGAAATCCGGGGACCTAAGGCTACCGCTTGCGCGGTCTGTAAACATGTTGCTGTGATAACCACCTTCCAATAAACGCCCCAAAGGCGATGCGGACTGACCAAGCACCGACCAGCGTGTCGGTAGAACATCGCCTTGTTCCGCATCCTGCTCATATGCGAATCCATCGACTCCTATCACTTCTTCTGGCATTCCATAACCCGATACTCTCCATCCTAGAAACTCATCGCGATCTAAATCGAAGAGAACCTTAATTCCGCGCTGAGCGCCGGCGTGGGTAACTGATGATCGTTCCCGATCTTTAGCCTCTCTAAGCCCCCCTCCTACATCGGAGGATTGCAACAAACTCATCCATTGGGATTGGCGCTGGGCTTGCTCCTTACCGATAGCCTCTCTCAACACCTTTTGCTCAGAGATTGGGGAATCGGCGGCGAGCAACCATTGAGTTAGAGCCTCACTTGGCGATTCCTTCGGCCTCCACTTCCATCGCGCCAACAACCTCGTCCAACGATCCTCAGGAAGTGTCGCTGCGATGTCTTCCCATTTGCGATCTTCCCATTTCGTTCCTCCTTGCGATTGCGATCGAATCCACAAGAGAGCCTTGGAGACTGCTTCTTTCCATTGCGGAACCTGCCGTTTGTAGTTCTGCAAAGTAGCAACTCCAATCGACGCTTGGTCCTGCTCAAGCCTGCTGAACAGCGGCTTAGACTTTTCCGAGTCCTCCAACGGCAACATCGCCGTTCGTGTGCTACGAAGGACTCCATAAAGCGCGTAATAGTCTTCATCGGAGATAGGATCAAACTTATGATCATGGCAACGCGCACAAGAAATCGTAAGGCCCTGAAACGCCTTGCTCATCGCATCGATTTGACTGTCGATCACGGCAATCTCTTCGCGTTTGACATCGACCGGAGTCTGATTGAACTCCACCAACCGATAGAAACATACACCGATCAACGCTTCGTTAAATCCAAGTTCCGGATTGAAACGCGGTGCGATCAAATCTCCCGCAATGTGCTCTTGGATCAAGCGATCCAACGGCACATCTTTTTCAAAAGCTCGAATTACATAATCACGGTAGCGATAAGCGAAAGGCAAATATGCATCATCTTCTGACCCATGCGTTTCGGCGTACCGAACGATATCAAGCCAATGCCTACCCCAATGCTCAGCATACTCTCGGGAATCTAGCATCCGATCGACAAGCTCCCGCCAAGCGACTTCATGGGACGTAGCATTCGCTAACCTTGGTACGTAATCCCGAACTTCCTCGATCGACGGGGGCAAGCCACGCAAAGTGAAACTCAGCCGGCGAATCAATGAAACCGGATCGGCCATCTGCGAGGGAACAATACCTTTAGTTTGCAAGGCTTGGTCGATCCACGCATCAATCCAACCCCCGTCTTTGGCTACAGTCCCTGCATTGCTCGATTCGACCTCACCTGACCGCCGCTTGCCATGCTCGACCGGAGGTTTCCAAGCCCACCACTTCGAACGTTCTTCAACCTGTGCATCCCAGTTGCTTGCCCCCTTTTCATCGAAGCTTTCGGGTTCATCGCGAGGATCAGGAGCGCCGTCCAAGATCCATACTTCGAATGCCTTCAATACATCCTCGGGTACCTTCGGCCCCTTCGAGGGCATTTCCAACCCAGTTTCCAAATGCGCCATGGCGCGGTAGAGCAAGCTTCCTTGCGGATCCCCTGGAAGGATTGCTGCACCGGAGTCCCCCCCTACAGTCCATCCCAAACGGGAGTCCAATGCCAATGAGCCATTGGACTTACCTTGATGATGACACTCCAGACAGTAAGCATGCAGCGCAGGACGAATTTTGGACTCAAACCATTGATACTTGTCGGCTTGGTTCAGTGCTAACAGTCCGCCAGGGATTGCGTACAACCACACCCATGCAACGAGAAACCACGGAACGAAAAGCCACGCGAAGCAGAGAATCCTAGTGAATCGAGTCCAAGCCATTTCCATATCCCATTAGGTAGAGCGAAACATACGGCTCAACATCAAGGTCGGGATGACCAGAGCAGCGATGAGCAAACCCGCCATTGGCCCAGCATGTACTAAAGCTAAGACCGCATCGATGAAAAGTATTTGTACGATGGCTTGTCGTATCGCGGCACCGAGGTCAGGCCCTCGCAACGATTGATACGAGACCCAAGCTCGACGAAACACGGGGAAAGACAATATCCAGAAGAGCCCCGGGAAAAACCATCGAGCAAAATCTCCGCGTGTGGCAATCAATCGCTCGATTCGGGGCGAAGGGTACTTCCACATCACAAAGGAGATTCCGGCGATACCCAAAGCAGCAACGCCCCACCCCAACCCCAATCTCCCTCGCGATTGCTCACTGAGGAACTCTTTGCGAGCCGCGATCGTAAAGCCCATCACATAGAGACCAAAGGCTGCAGCGAACCCCCAAGCTGCAAGCGGTACGCTTTGCGCAGCGTCACCTGTGATAATTGCAACGCCCAGAAGCATATTCAACGATCGACAAGCCCCCATCAACAGCGGTGCTAGTGGAGTTTTTTTAAACCATACGTCGTACCCGATGATCGCAAACACAAGAGCCACTGCGATTGAGAGAACAAACTGCCATTGTCCATGAATCAAGCCCCCCGAGAGGCAAGCAAATATCCCCCCGAGAAGAAATAGGCCGCCTGTAACAGCCTTGGCTATACCGACGTCAATTACACCGCGAACCAATGGCCCGGGGCGATTATGCTGCCGATCCTCATCGACATCCACGATATCATTCAGAGCCATCCCACCCCAGTAGAACGAGATCGATGCCAATGCACCGAGCACTGCGGAAACTGGGTGATTCAAGAATGAATCACCAGCGCTTCCGAGGCACATTCCTGCCAGAACATCGGCACTGCTCGTGAAGGTGTTTGGGACTCGAACCAGTTGTCCCCAAGCCTTCCAGCCGCTGGGCCCTGAGCTCTCGAATGACTTCTTATTCTCTGAGTTCTTTTCGCCTGAGTCCTGTTCGAATCGTCTCTTGTCGTTTGGATTCAACTTGCCCGGTGTTTGATTTCCCATCAATTTCTCCAGCGGTTCCAAATCAAAGCAGCCACCCTCAAAGCGACCCATGTTCAAGGCAAACCAGTATCACCAACGAAACGACTAGGCGAACCATGCCGCTTTGTAAATTCCACAACACTGTTATTGGCTTTGTCACGGCAATGCGTCGGTACTTATTGCGATATTCCTACCCATTGTGGCTTTACCAAAACACTATTCCCATCAATCGTAACATAGTTCGCGAAGGCCAGTGGATCTGCCTCGAACTCTACATCGCTCTGCGAAGGAAAATTCGGGAAATGCATCGCGGAGCTTCCGCAACTTGCATACAACACCCCATCGACCAAAGCCGAGATCGGACGGTGGATATGTCCGAAGAATACTCCACGGATTCGGTCTCGATACCTTCGAAACAGCGAATGAAGCTCCTCTCCATTCTCCACGCACATTGTGCGGTCGATCCAGTGGCAATCCAATCGGATCGGTGGGTAGTGTAGAAAGACCGTGCACATTTTCGTCGAATATGCAAAGCAACTTTCGATTGCGCTCATTTGATCTGTATCGATTCGTCCTCTCGGGTCGATCGATTGCGAGTCGCGAGCGTCGAGCACGAGGAAAGCTTCATCCTTGCATGAAAAGCGATAACACAGTCTATCCCCTCCGACCGAATTAGCACATTCATCCAACACATCGCCTCCACCGACGATCTCAAACGGTTTTCCATCAGCTAAGCCGAGAACGGCAGTATCCATTTTCCCATTAGAGTTATTCGAGCCATTCCCCGAATGTGCTGTATTTGAATTCACAAGACACTCACGCAGAACCGAACGGTGATCGTGATTACCAACTGCGGTGAGAACTGGGAAACCCAGTTGCTGAGCCAGTTCCCAGACTTTGCGCGTCGATTCGCCGGAGTCGCCAGCGACATGGCCTCGGTGTACCCAGTCCCCCGTATGGATAATGAAATCGATCGGATCTCGAAGCGATTTTATCCATGCGCAAAGCGACTCAAATCGTTTTGCTGTATCGATCTGCTGTTTGCAACTTGGCAGCGAAAGCGGCTCGGACGACCAGTGCGTATCGCTGATTTGAAGGAACCGAACCATGGAAGCCATTCGCTTTATCCTTGTTGATCACTACAGTGGATACGCTCGGAATTCATCTATCTCGATTTAAAGGACTCACTCTACGCTGTCGGTATTTGAGCACCCGCGATCACTTGGATCATCGCGGGCACAAACCAAGGCAGATCATCCGGCTTGCGGCTTGAAACAAAATGGCGATCGACCACTACCGGGGCATCGACCCAAATCGCTCCCGCGTTCTCCAAATCGTCCTTGATACCGGGCGAACCGGTCACGCGCACCCCTCGATACACGCTTGCGGAAATCGCTAGCCATCCGCCGTGACAAATCGCTGCCACGCACTTGTTGTCTCGTGCGAATTGAGCGATCAGCTCTTTTACCTTGGGCAATCTTCGCAATCGATCGGGCATAAATCCTCCTGGTAGCAATACAGCGTCGAAATCCTCCGAACGCATATCGCAAATCGCAGCATCCGAAACGCAGGGATAGCCATTCTTTCCAGCATAGCTAACCCCCGCCTTCTCGCCGGCGATGACCACTTGAGCCCCGGCTTCGATCAACCTGAGTTTGGGGTACCAGAGTTCAAGATCTTCGTAAATATCTCCAACGAAAGCCAAAATCTTCTTTCCCGCGAGGGGATTTGTCCCAGCCAGTTGTGTTGTTGTATCCAACGTTTTTGCGGTCATACCTGCATCATCCTTCGATTTGAGGAAACCCGACAGAAATTAGCCGCAGCTATTTTTGCCTTCGGCGGCAAATTCGGTTCTAGATTGTGAAACAGCATTCCAAGAACAGCAAGCGCAAGGTATGTTTATGGGCCGTTTTTAACGCAGCTACTTGCCCCGTAGAGCTTCCCGCTCCCAGACGCCGGCAACGTATACTGTAAGACTTTATGCTCCGGCAAAGTGGAACGCCGGGATGAATCGCAGGCGTTCGCAGCAAGCATTCGAAAACTGGATCTTATCGGAAGTCATGTCATGAGGTTGAACGAATTCTTTGGGCCCGGTCACCTTGGACTCTCCTTCGAGGTATTCCCAACCAAAACCGACGAAGCCTTCGAAACATTGATGGGCACCATCGGTGAACTAAAAGAATTCAAGCCCGATTTTTTCACTTGCACCTACGGGGCAGGGGGGTCGACCCGCGACCGGACGATCCAAATCATCGAAGCCTTGAAAAACCGTTTTTCGCAACGGGTTGCAAGCCACCTGACGTGTGTTGGTTCCACCGTCGAACAACTTCGCGATTACCTTGATCACGCAGTATCCCTCGGAACGGACTACATCGTTGCCCTTCGTGGTGATCCCCCAAAGGGACAATCGGAGTTTCAACAAACCGTCGGAGGTCTTCGATACGCAAACGAACTCGTATCCTTGATCAAGTCCGATTATCCGCAACTTGGTATTGCGGTTGCGGGTTATCCAGAAGTGCACCAGGAAGCTCCATCGGCCCAAGTCGATCTCGATAATCTCAAGCGAAAAGTGGATTCCGGAGCAGACATCGTTGTCACCCAACTCTTCTACGACAATCAAGATTTCTATCGATTTGTCGATCAATGTGAAAAAGCCGGTATCCGCGTGCCGATCGTCCCTGGGATCCTACCGATCCTCAATCTCAAAGGAATCCTTCGATTTACTCAGCTTTGTAAAGCCAAACTGCCAGCGACCTTGATCGAAAAGCTCTCCGAAAAGGACGATGAAGCTTGGCAAAGCAAAGTGGGTGTCGATTATGCAATCGATCAAGTTTCCGATCTGCTTAAGCACGGAATTCCAGGAATGCACTTCTACGTATTGAATCGATCCGATTCCGTTGGCCGAGTTCTGCAAGCAGTTTGGCCGAATCGCTAATCCGACGTAGGAATTGTTCGCTAGAATGATGGCTTCGCCGTTCTGCGATACTCGTAGCAACGCCTTATCCTCCTTCCCGAAACAATCGATCTTACTCCACTGCGATGCACATCCAACGACAACGACTTCTCGATCGTTTCCTGCAATACACTCGAATCGGAACAACAGCAGACCCGAACACCCAAGACTATCCCAGTAGTCGCGGCCAATGGCTTCTTGGTGAGATCCTCACCAAACAACTCAAAGAGATGGGGATCCTAGACGCCGAACAAGATCATTACGGTTTGGTCTGGGGCACCATCCCCGCAACAGTCGACGGCCCGGCTCCCACCATCTTGTTCAACGCACACTTGGACACCTCCCCTGAAGCCCCAGGCGATCATTGCAAACCCCAGGTCATCGAACACTACGAAGGGGGCGATATCTCCCTCCTCTCAGGTGATTTCATACGAATCAGTGAGTCGCCGGAACTTGAGCAACTCATCGGTAAAACCCTCGTAACCACCGATGGCAAGACACTGCTTGGAGCCGACGATAAAGCTGGTGTGGCGGCCATCATGGAGCTTGCAAACGTCCTGATGGAACACCCGCATCTTCCTCACGGACCGATCCGCATTCTCTTCACATGCGATGAGGAAATCGGGCGAGGAACGCGTCATTTTAATCTTGCTAAAGCCGGAGCGATTGCAGGTTACACTCTCGATGGTGGAGCATCGGGCACCATCGATGTGGAGACATTCTCTGCCGACCTTGCGACGATTACCTTCCACGGTATCAATACCCATCCGTCGGTTGGCAAAGGCAAAATGGTAAACGCTCTGCGAGCTGCCTGCCGATTCGTCGCCAACCTTCCTCTCGATCACCTCGCTCCAGAATCCACTTCGCAACGCGAAGGCTTCCTGCACCCATACGTCCTGCACTCCTCTGTTTCAGAAGCTAGCGTGCAGATTCTGTTGCGAGACTTCGAAACTGAAAAACTCGATGAGTATGCCCGGTACTTGAAGAACCTTGCTCAAGATGCAATGCGAGATGAACCACGGCTTCGCATCGATGTACAAATCGAAGAACAATACCGAAATCTCGGAGATAAACTTCGCGATTTCCCCCTCGCTGCAGATCTCGCTGAACAAGCCTACCAACGCCTCGGTCGTCCTTGCAAACGAGATGCCATCCGAGGTGGTAGCGATGGTTCACTGATGTCCCATCTAGGACTCCCAACACCAAACCTCTCAGTCGGTCAGTACAACATCCACTCCGTCAAAGAATTCGCTTGCCTCGATGAAATGCTCGCTGCCGTCGAACATGCGTTGGTCCTCACGCAACTCTGGAGCGATCAAGGTCGCGTGTAATGTCAACGTCCCAAACTGAGCCAACTGTCGAATCCGACGTAAATCCGAATTCCTATAAACGCTACTTAGACGTGTTTGTAGGTTTCGCTCGCAACAGCCTCATCCGAGATATGACCTTTCGAGGAAATTTTTTCCTCGACTGTGTTTCAAGCCTCGCGTGGCTTTTGATGAATCTCGGATTCTATATTCTGATCTTCCACCATGTTCGCAGTATCGGTGCAGCTACCGGCTGGGGACGCTACGAATTCTATGTTTTCCTGGCAACTACATGGATCATCAATTCCATCGTCCAGACATTCTTCATGCCAAATGCCCAGGAGTTCAGCGAACTGATTCGCACCGGCGGACTCGATTACGCATTGCTCAAACCCATCGACACCCAATTCCTGATCTCCCTTCGACGCATGGAATGGGCTTCTCTGAGCAACTTCTTCGCCGGTTGTATCATCCTCGTCTACGCACTAGTCAACCTCAATGAAAGAACCGAACCACTTTGGTCTTGGTCGCTTCCTCTACTAGCTCTTTACGCCATTTACATCGTTTGCGGTGTTTTGCTCTTCTATAGCCTGATCATCTGCTTGGCAGCTACCAGCATTTGGCTTGGCCGCAATCAAAGCCTCTACGACTTTTGGTTTTACATCACCAACTTTTCCCGCTATCCGATGGAGATCTACCAAACAGGTTGGGGACTACCCCTATGGTGGATTTTCACTTTCATCATTCCCATTCTGGTTATCATCAACGTCCCAGCTCGATTGCTTGCGCAACCCTTGGCCCCGCGACAAGGCTGGGAATGGGGACTAGCAGCATTCGCTTTTCTCGCTACTATCTTCGCCCTTCTAATCAGCCGGTGGGTTTTTCAACGAGCACTACGAAGTTACGCCAGTGCTTCAAGTTAACCCATGCATCAGGTTAATCAGCGCATCGAGTTAAGCAGTCACCGAAAAGCAGCCTTCGCCCAATCTCTAGCCATCTAGTTCTATGACAAAACAGTTCATCCGAGACCTTCAACCTCAATCGGCAATCGATACCATCCTCCGCATCGCCGATCGCCAATTACGGGCCAATCGCCAAGGAAACAATTACCTCTTAATGCAGCTTCAAGATCGCACTGGGACGATCTCCGCGATGCGATGGAACGCGGACGAACGTCTCGCAGAACGCTTTCCTAAAGGGAGCTTTGTTCGGGTACAAGGCACATCGCAACTCCATAATGGAACGATGCAAATCATCGTCAACCAACTCCACAACGTAGATGCCAACGATGTCGATGAACAAGACTTCGACGCGCTCGACAAAGCCAAATCCGACGAACGATGGAACGCCATTCTCGATTTTGTCGCGTCCATCAACGACCTCACCGTACGATCTATTTGCGATCGCATTCTAAAGACCGAGAGCATCGCTAACCGACTTAAAATCGCCCCTGCGGGAATCAAAGCCCACCATGCTTATCCCGGCGGATTGCTTGAGCATATTCTTAGCCTGATGCAATTGGCAGAAGCGAGCGCTGGTGTCTACCCAAACATCGATCGAGACTTGCTCCTCGCTGCCGCACTCGTTCACGATCTAGGTAAAGTCGAAGAACTTGCATTCGAAAACGAACTGACATACAGCGATGCAGGGCAATTGCTCGGCCACTTAGTCCAAGGGGTCGTAATGCTGGAATCCATCGCTGCCGAGCTTCGCCTCGAAGGGCAAAAAATCGACGACGAGAAGTTACTTCGACTCGAACACATCGTCGTCTCTCACCATGGTTCGCTCGAACACGGAAGTCCAAAAGTCCCCATGACTCTTGAGGCACTCGCGTTTCATTACCTCGATGAAATGGACGCAAAGCTCAACGCTGCGAAAGAACAGATCCTCCAAGACCGATCCAACGATACGTGGACTCCATTCCACCCGTTGCTGGCAAGAAAACTATACAAACCAAGCCATCAAAGCGAATAAGCGAGGAGCTAGTTGCTACGTCCGGCTAATTACTCACTTTGGCTCCAACCGAGTTCTTTCCCTGCATCCAGCAAGGAAAGTTTGCGGTAAAATTCGGAGCGGCAACTTCAGTACTAATCCCCGTTCATCATTCATTTCCTACAGCAAACGATGTCAGAGCTCTCGAATTCCCAAGCCCTGCTCCAAACCAACCTCCCTTTTCCAAAACGACAAGGAAAGGTGCGCGACGTCTACGATCTCGGCGACCGACTTCTGATGATCAGCACCGATCGTATCAGCGCCTTCGATTGGGTGATGCCGAACGGAATTCCAGACAAGGGCCGCATCCTTACCCAACTGAGCCTCTTCTGGTTCGATATCCTCGGCATCGAACACCATGTGCTCACTGATGAACTTCCACCCGAAATCGCCGCACTCGACCCACACCAAACTCTCGTCGGCCGCTCCATCATAACCAAGAAGGCAAAGGTCGTTCCGTTCGAATGCGTTATCCGAGGATACCTTGAAGGTAGCGGTTGGCGCGATTACCAAAACACGGGTTCCGTCTGCGGCATTCCACTCCCCAAAAACCTTCAGCAATGCGCCGCACTCCCCGAACCTCTCTTCACCCCAGCCACCAAAGCTGAGACTGGTCACGATGAGAACGTATCGTTCGAAGTGATGCAACAAAGCTTAGGAATCGATGTTGCTACGGAACTCAAAGAACGATCCCTCGATGTATACCGACGCGGCAACGCATTCGCAAAAGAACGAGGGATCTTGGTCGCCGATACAAAACTTGAATGGGGTTGGTTTGAGAACCGATTGATTCTCATCGACGAAGTCCTAACGCCCGACTCCTCGCGATTCTGGCCAGCAAAACAATGGAAACCCGGAGGCCCTCAAGCTTCGTTTGACAAACAATTCCTCCGCGAATTCCTCGATCGATCCTCTTGGGATAAAAACAGCCCTCCGCCGGAGCTGCCAAACGATATCGTCGAGCAAACCCGCATGCGATACCTTGAAGCTCTCAAGCAAATCACCGGCAAAAGTCTTGCAATCCCGAATGCTTAGTCGTCTCACAAGCAACTGTTCGCTGCTTGCCAACCTCTAACTCTCCCCAACTCCCAACCGATCACTGATCAAAAATCTAACGATGAACTACTCCGATAAAATACGACAAAGCGTCATCGCTGTCCCCCCCCTATGCCGAAACCGAAACCTGCAAGTTTGCAAGACCGAAAATAAACGAGTTATCGAACACCTGCGTGCCGGCTCGATCCGCACTTTTCTCTACGGTGGCAATGCGGTCTTCTACCACATCCGCCCCTCCGAATATGCGGCTACACTTGAAATGCTGCTGGATCTCGCCAGCCCCGACGATTGGATCATCCCTTCGATCGGCTCTTCATTCGGTATGATGATCGACCAAGCGGAGATATTGAGCAAACTACCGTTCGATACCGCGA